>Ga0222424_100308_pt1 | contig 34783 bp, 39 predicted proteins | sample 2B2ome_FD_182468 | JGI IMG/M metagenome (GOLD analysis project Ga0222424, IMG submission 182468) | Enriched microbial communities from leaf-cutter ant dump, University of Wisconsin, Madison, United States - 2B200A (version 2) | ecosystem: Environmental > Terrestrial > Nest > Insects nest > Nest... | reverse complement strand
GAACGACATGCTCTGCCCCAGCATCAGCCGGTGGAACACCCAGCGCAGCCGCATCGGGAAGTTGATGGCCAGCACCTGGTGCATCACCGCCGTGTGCAGCCCCAGCAGCAGCACGCTGGACAGCAGGATGCCCGCGATACCCCACACCGTGCCGCGCTGCGCCTGCCAGAAGCCGGCGGGCGACACGGTGGACAGCCAGTCCACCACGTGGCCCATGATGGCGAACAGCGCCGCCTCGTACACCGCCAGCAGCGCCGAGGTGAGCGTGAGCAGCCCGATCCAGCCGCGCATGCCGCGCGTGCAGGCCCAGACGAAGGCGAAGAAGCCCGGCGGCGGCGGCACGGGCTCGGTGCTGGGATAGGGTGGAACGCGGTTCTCGAAAAACGGAAAAAGCACGGACAAAGGCCTCCTGCAGCCCATGGTACGCAGAGCGGCCCGCCTTTGCCGGCGTGGGCCTACCCGGGTTGAAAATCAGAGCAAAAAACGCCTCCAGCCCTTACTGGACAAGCGCTGGTAGCTCACATTTTTGGCAAAATCCAGCGCCGCGAGGGCGCGGATCAGAACATCAAGGCCAGGCTGGCCTGCAGATGCTCGGTGGGCAACTGGCGAAAGCCCGAGCGCGCGAAGCGCTGCAGCCGCCCCAGCGCGAAGGCCGTGAGCACGCTGGCGCCCACCTGCGCATCCACCGACGGCGTGCCGGAGCCGCGCGCCAGCGCGGCGCCGCGCAGCGCCTGGCGCAGCGTGGACTCGATGCGCTCGAAGAACTGGTTCATGCGTGCCTGCAGGCGCTCGTGCTCCAGCACCAGGGCGTCGCCCACCATCACGCGCACCATGCCGGGGTTCTTTTCGCCGAACTGCAGCAGCAGCGCCACCACGCGCGCGGCCTGCTGGGCGCCGTCGGGGTTGCCCTGCTGCGGGTCCAGCGGCGCGCGGCCCACGATCTGCTGCGCCAGCGTGAAGACGGACTGCTCGATGAACTCGATCAGCCCCTCGAACATCTGCGCCTTGCTGGCGAAGTGGCGGTACAGCGCCGCCTCGCTCACGTCGAGCTGGCGCGCCAGGGCGGCGGTGGTGATGCGCTCGGCCCCGGGCTGCTCCAGCATGGCGGCCAGCGCCTGCAGGATCTGCACGCGCCGCTCCCCCGGCTTGGGGCGCTTGCGCGCCGCGGGCGCGGCGGACAGGGATTCGGAGGGGTGGTCGGACATGGGCGGGCGGGGTTGCGCGGGGATTCTCGCACAGCCCCCCCGGGCGGGCTCAGGAGCCCGCCGCCTGCGTTCCGCAGGCATGGCAGAAGCGGGCGAAGGCGCTCTTGCGCGTGCTGCAGTGGCCGCAGCGGTCGAACAGGCCAATGCCGCAGTGCGGGCAGTAGTCGATCTTGTCGTTCTTGAGGTCCACCGGGCGCTCGCACCCGGGGCACACGCTCTTGGCCAAGCGCGCCAGCGCCACGTCGTAGCTCAGTTCCTTGCGCCGCTCCTGGTCGGGCAGCGCCTCGGCCTGCTTCTGCCGCTCCAGGTAGCGGTTCAGCGCCACGATGGCGTAGCGCCCCACCAGCGCGGTGACGACGATGCCGACCACATAGCGCACGTAGCCGCCGTAGCTGGGCAGGTAGGGCACGAGTTCGACGAAGAAGGCGAACAGCGCGAAGAAGATGAAGCCCCACACGAACGGCCACCAGGTACCCTGGCGCTTTCTGGCGAACAGCCAGCCCGCCGCCACCAGCAGCGGCAGGGTGAGCGCCAGGCGGTAGAGGAACACGCGCAGCTCCACCGTGCGCTGGGCCGCGGCCAGCTTTTCGTAGCCGCCGCGCTCCAGCGTGTCGAGCTGCTGCTGCGCGGCCTGGGCGCCCTGGCGCGCGTCCAGCAGGGCCTGCTCCTGCGCCTCCACGGCCTGCTGCGCCTGGCGCTCGCGGCCCTTGAGCGCATCGAGCGCCTGGGTGCGCGCGATCACCTCGGGGTCGTGCTCGGCGCGCTGCGTGGCGTGGCGCGCAGCCAGCCAGTTGTTGAAGGTCTCGCGCTCGGCCTGGCTCTCGCTGCGCGCCTTGGCGCGCTGCAGCCGCGCCTGCTCCAGCGCGGCCTGGGCGTCCTGCTCGGACTGGCGCGCCTCCTTGACCTGGCCGCGCAGCGCCTGCGCGGCCGCGCGGTCGAGGAAGTCGTCCACGCGCAGCGGCGCCTCGACCTTGGGCAGATCGCCCACGATGGTGCCGCCCAGCCCGATCAGGAACCCCGCGAACACCAGCGCCACCAGCCACAGCCCGCGGCGAAACCACTTCTCTGACAGACGCAATGCCTTGCCCATGATGCACCTCTCTCGTTGGGAATCCCGTTGCAAACTATGAATTCAATAGCTACCAGCGCTTTCCACACAAGCGCTGGAGCCCATTTTGACCTCGAATCACTGCGTCACCCGCGGCGCCCCGGTCAGTTGCGCGCGCTCCAGCCAGACCAGGGCCGAGTCCACCGTCACCGTCTCGATGCGGTCGGAAAAGCGCTTTTCCGGCGGATGGTCGTCGAAGGCGACGTTGGCCGCCGTCACGCGCCCGCCCAGCCGGGTGAGCGGGCCGATCTTCAGCACACTCGGCTCGTAGCCCTTGAAGCGCAGCCATGCCTGGGCCTGGGCGCGCTGGCGCACGCTGGCGGGCTCCATGGCGGCGGCCAGGGTCTCCAGCGCCCACTGGTTGGACTGCTGGTATTTCTCGCCCCAGGCGTAGCTGACCATGCTGTAGGGGCGCACGTGCAACTGCGTGGCCTGGGCGTTGGCCTGCAGCACCGGCAGCAGACGCGCCTGCACTTCGGGGACGGGTACGGCCCAGACGGCCTCGTGGCGCCACAGATCGTCGAGGAAGAACTCGCCCAGCCCCTGGCGGTACACCGCCGCCACGGCGGTGCCGCATTCGTTGAGCTTGTGCACCACGCGCCAGGGGCCGGCCTCGCTCTTGTAGGCCCAGCCGAGGTGCGAGTAGCGCAGCCCGTATGTCGACAGGTCTTGCCCGGCACGGCCCAGCAGCACCACGCGCGCGCCGCTGGCGTCCAGCGCCTGCGCGGTCCGCTGCGCCAGTTGCATGCCGCGCTCGATGCCCTGCGCCGTGGGCTGGTGCGGCGCGCACGGGCGGCCCGCGTGCGCCGGCAGCCCCAGCGAGGCCCACAGCGCCAACGCTGCGGGAAGAACGACAAGGTGGCGCATGGTCACAGCCTTTCGTTGTGCAGCAGGGCGCGGCCCAGGGCGTTGGGCACGAAGGCCAGCACCTCGCCCGCTGCAGAGAGGATGACGCCGGTGCCGATCACGCTGCACGACACCACCGTGCCCACGCCATAGGCCGTGGCGCTGGCGGCGCGGCCGGTGAGTTCAATGCTGGCCTGGGCCCCGTCCGAGGCGCGCTCCAGCACGATCACCGTGCCCGTGGCCGAGGCCTGCACGGCCTTCACCGTGAGCACGGCGCCGCCCGCCGACAGCGCCACCGGCAGCGCCGCCACCGCGCCGGCCGTGGCCGATGCCGCCCCCGACGCCACCACCACCGAAGCCACCGGCATCAGCGACAGGGCGGCCGAGGCCTCGCTTTGCGCCTGGGCGGCGCTGCCGCAGGCCAGGCCGGCAGCCAGCAGTGCCTGGGCTGCCAGGCGATGTATCCATGAAGGCATGTCGTTTCTCCTGAAAACCGGGTAAGAGGTGGGCACCGGCCGGTTCACTGGCCGGCCTCGCGGCGGCCCTGCAGGCGCGCCTCGCACAGATCGGCTTCGTGGCGGTCGCGCAGCATCTTGGCCAGGGTGAAGGCGGTGGTGATGAGGTAGAGCCAGCTCACGCCCAGGAAGGCCTTGTAGGTCGGGTTCACCTCCATGCCCCACAGGCCCCAGCCGGTCAGGGCCATGGCGGTGCCGAAGCCGCCCCACACCACCAGCTTCCACAGCGGGGTGTCGCCGTCGCCGCCCTGGCTGTCGCGCACGAACTTGGCCAGCACGAAGGCCGCCGACAGGCAGAACACATAGCCCATGAACATGAAGGCGCGCGCCAGGGGCTCGCCGGGCAGCCAGGCCAGGCCCGTGGCGCAGAGCAGCAGGGCGATGCCGAAGGAGGCCCAGACCTGGAACTGCCAGGCCTTGGTGTCGCGCTGGAGGGGGAGAGGAGCAGTTTGCATGGTGGCTGCACTCGGGCGTTGGTTGAACATGGACGCGAGTGTGGGTGCCAAGTGGAGAAAAGACGCTGAAAAACGGAGAGAGTGGCATTCCCCCACCAAAAAAGTATCGAATTACGATACCTACCGTCCAGCAAGCATCTTGCCGATGGCGAAGTGCATGCATCCAATCCACCGCCAGCATGGAATGACAGCCCTGCCCATTCGAGCGCGCACCGGTACTTGAACGCCATCCATGAAAAAAGCGGCCAGCACCCGTATCACGGGTGCTGGCCGCTTTTTGGGCCGTAAATGCCAGGCCTATGCCCCGCGCCTGCGCAATGCCCCCAGGCTGAACAGCCCCAGCACCCCCGCCAGCAGTGCCAGCGCCCATTCGCCCAGCGTCGGAATGGCCTGCGCGCCAGCGGGGGCGGGCGTGCTCAGCACGGCCACGCCACCTGGGTCGTTGATCACGCTGTTTTCCGTCAGGTCGTCGTCGCCCACGGCGCCGTCCTTGAGCGTCAGCGTCACGGTGTTGCCGCTGATCTGCGCGCCCTGGAACGGGTACCAGCGCGAGGGACCGTTTTTCACCACCGGGCCGTACTTGTAGTAAACCGCGCCCGCCGGCAGCGCCTCGGGGTAAGTCAGCACCACCTGGGCCGTGCTGCCCGCCGTGCCCAGTTCCAGGCGCAGGGCCACCACGCCGTGCGGCAGCGTCACGCCCGCGGGCAGCGCGACGCCCACGCTGGCGGCGGTTTGCGTGCTGGCCTGCGTGACCTGCCAGCCGCTGGCCGGCGGCGTCAGGGTGATGGGCCGGCCCGCCTGGGGCCCTTCGGGTACGGTCAGCACAGGCGCCGCCTTGAACGTGGCGCTCACGCTGCAATTGGCCGTGACCTGCTCAGTGATGAAGGTGTTGCCCGCCAGGGTACCGCCGCAGCCCGCCACCGTGTCCACCACGTAGCCCGTGGCGGGTGTGACGGTAATGCTGGCCGTGCCGTTGTAGGCCACGGTTTGCGCCGCGCCAATGCTGCCGTTGGGCCCGGCCGAGGTGGCGATGGTGTAGCCGCGCGGGGCCTGGCAACTGGTGCTGACGTTGCCGCCGGTGCAACTCCAGTTCCAGGCGATGGTGTTACCCGTCACGGTGCTGGCCGTGCCCGCGCCGCACAGGGAAGCAGCGGGGGCCTCGGTCAGCAGCGGGGTACTTCCGGGGTTGTGCGCGCTGCCACAGGCGCCATCGGCAGGCGCGGCGGCAGTGGCGAACTTCACCTTCTGCACCGCCGCGCTCAGGCTGCCCGAGGCGTCGGCCACCAGGTAGAAGTCGTAGCCCGTGAAAGGCGCCAGGCCGGTGATGGCAAAGTTGGCCGGGGTGTTGGCCTGCATGGCGACGCTGCCCTTGGCCACGGGCGTCACGTTGCCGTAGGCGGCTTGCGCCTTGACCTGCGCGGGCGTGGGCGCGGCGCTGTCGCGCGGCACGACCAGCCAGTACCCGATGGCGGCCAGGCTGCTGGTGCCCGCGACGGTGGCGCCGCTGGCCGTGGGCATGGCCGACAGGGCCACGTCGCTCAATACCGGCAGCGCGGCCGCCAGCGGGCCGCGCACCAGACGGACGCCCAAGCCATCCGCCGCCTGAGGCTGAAAGGGAAGCACAATGCCCATGCCAAAGGCGATAGCCCAAGTTATATCCGCACCCGCCGGAGAACCCGTCCAAGCAGGGAAATCGGCGGGAACGTTCTTGAAAATGGTGTTGTTGATGGCAGGTTCGACGCGGCACTCCTCGACCAGGCTGTGCAATTCCTTGACGTTGGGTATGCGCCAGTCGGAATAGGCGGCGAAGGAGCTGCCGGCCAGCGCTAGTGCCTGCGCCCACGTCATCAAGGTGGGCGTGCCTGCGCAGTTGTTCTGTGCGTCCTGGCCTTCCAGGCACTGCTTCCACATCAGCCCGGTGCGGGTGTCGGTGACGGTGCCGTCGCTATGCACGATGTAGGCGCTGTCAGGGTTGCTGGCGGGAAAGTCTGGCTTGCAATCGACGGCCTGCGCCGTCGTGGCGGCGAGCCACAGGGCTGCGCACAGGGCGCGGGGAATCGGGGGGTTCATGGCGATCTGTTCCTTGTTCGTCGATACGGCGGCGCGGCCGTTACTGCCCATGGCGTACCAGCCGGACGGCCCCGGCGTTGTAACGGCCAGTCGTCACCATGAGGCCCATGTTCAGCACAGTGACCCATGCCTCGTCTTGATTGCCGCCAGCATAGGGCTGCCCAGACCAGTACACATACGACGTATTGCTGTTGGGGAAATAGCCCGGGTCGAAGGTTTGCGAGATGGGGAAGCGCCCCAGGTCATTGATGCCAAACAACTCCTTGGCCGTGGGCATGCGCCAGTCGCTGGCGCCGCACAGGGTGGCGGTGTTCACGTCCTGCACGTATTTCTGCGTGTCGCAGCGGCCGGAGGTTTCGCAGGTGCCGCCGTTGTCGGTGCCCCAGTAGCCGTCGGGGGAGTTGGGGTCGTACCAGGTGTAGGTGTGGTTCTGGTTGCGCAGGCCGCTGGTGGTTTTCACTTCCCAGATGAGGCCGGACACGTTGTCCCGGGTGCAGGCCCAGTCGTCAGCGCCCGTGCCCAGGGCGGCGCTGGCAGGCAACGGGTTGCCGCTGTTGGAGATTTTGGTGTAGTCGAAGCCGTTGGCCACGCCCTCGTTCAGCGTGCTGCCGCCTGTCTTGGCCAGTTCGCCATCGGCGGCGTCCTTGTCGCGCCCCTGGCGGCAATCCTGCCCGGCGGGGTGGCTGGCGTCGCAAACGGCGGCGGTATCCGTGCCGTTGGCGCTCCAGGTGATACCGGTGTCGTTGAGCCAGCGGGCTTGCGCCGGCGCGGCCAGCGGAACGAAAAAGGCCAGGGCCGCCAGGCGGCAGGCCATGAAAAGGGCAGGAGGGCGCATGGGAACCTCTGAAGGAACGAAGGAATGGCCTGGACCTGCGGACATGCACCGTCATGCCGGCCAGAGACGGGCAAATTCTCTGGCCCGCACGGGTTGCGTTACCTATCGTTACCTTGCAATTTGTTGCAGGCGCGCGTGTTCTTCAGGCGGGTGTTCCGCTTCCAAAGCAGTCTTCGGTAAAGACGTAGCCCGAGAGCCGCACGGTCTTGATGGGCAGGGGGCTGCCCAGCTCCCGCTGCGCCTTGCCGCGCAGGCGGCTCAGCAGCACGTTGAGGCGTTCGTCGGCATTGGGCACGCGCGAGCGAAACAGCGCCTGGAGCAGCTCCCGCTTGGCGACGGTCTTGCCCTGGGCCGCCACCAGGCAGCGCAGCACCGCGAATTCGTGCGAGGTGAGCACCATCGCCTTGCCGGTGGGGGCCGTCAGGCGCCAGTCTCGCGCGTCGAGCCGCCATGCCGCCGTGGGCGTGGCGGGCGCGATAGACGCGGCTGGCCCGGCGTGGCGGCGGGCATGGATGGCATCGATGTTGGCGCAGAGTTCCCGCAGGTCGATGGGCTTGACCAGGTAGCGGTCGGCGCCCGCGGCCAGCCCGGCCAGGCGGTCGTCCACCGTGTCGCGGGCGCTGAGCAGGAGGATGGCGACGCCCGGGTTCCTGGACAGCAGGCGGGCCACGCTGAGGCCATCTTCGCCGGGCAGCCCGATGTCGAGCACCACGGTTTGCGCGGGGAAGGCGGCGAATGCCTTGTAGAACGCCTCGGCGCTGTCGGCGATCCACACCCGGTAGCCCTTGGCTTGCAGGTATTCCTGGGTGCTTTGCAGCAGATCCAGGTCGTCGTCCACGATGGCGATCTGGCCGGTGTAGTGGCTGGGAGTGTTCATGGCGGGGATGCGATGGCATGCCGGGGCCATTCGACGGTGGCGCGGGTTTCGCCGTGGGGCACGCTGTGCATGCTGGCGCGGCCGCCGTGCAGCTCGGCGATCTGGCGCACCAGGAACAGCCCCAGGCCCAGGCCCGGCACCGCGTGGGAGTGTGCGCCGCGATGGTATTTGTCGAAGATGCGCGGCAAGTCGCCGGGCGCGATGCCCGCGCCGGTGTTGCTGACGCTCAGCCGCACGCCGGCGGCGTCGTCATCAAGCCGCACGGCAATGGGAGCGCCGGGCGGGGAGTACTTGACGGCGTTGTAGAGAAGGTTGTTGAGCAGCACTTTCAGCAGGCCCTCGTCGCCCTGGAGCCATACAGGATCGTCGGGAAGCTGCATGCCGAACTGGCCCGCGCCAGCGCTGGCTTCGTTGAGCTCGGCGCTCCAGAGCACCAGTTCGCGGATGTCCACCGGGCCGGGGGCGACGCGGTAGTGCGGGGTATCGAGCCGCTCCTGGGTGAGCACGTTGTCGAAGAACTGGGCCAGACGGCGCGCGCCCCGGCGTATCCGCTCCACCTGCGCCTGGGCGGCGCTGCCGGGCGCGGCGCCCAATTCCATCAACTGGGTGGTGGTGTCGATGACGGCCAGCGGCGAGCGCACCTCGTGCGAAATCATGGCGATGAACTGGCGCTGGCGCTGCTCCGCCACGCCCAGTTCTTCGTGGGCCTGCCGCAGGCGTTCGTCGTCGCTTTGCTTGAGCAGCAGCAGGAAGCCGAAGCCGTTGCTCATCAGCGCGACAAAGGCCGCGCAATAGACGGCGCTGTTGATGGCGCTGACGGCGTAGGGAACGTAGGGCGCGGCGCCCAGCCCCAGGGCCACTTTCAGCAGCAGGGCGGCGCCGACGAGCGCGTCGAACAAGGCCATGACGGGCACCAGCCCCCCTCGGCTGTGCCGCGCATGCGCGGCCAGCACCACGGCCATGGCCAGGTAGACGCCCCCCGCCAGCAGGCTGCCCGCCATGATGCGCACGTGGTGGCCGGCCTGGGCGCCGATCAGCACCCCATACGTCAGCGCCGAAAACGCCAGCAGCGCCCCGACAAGGCGGCGCCACGCCGCGATGCGGAAAAAGCTGCAATAGCCGCCCAATGCAAAGCACGGCCCGGCGATCAGCAATACGTTGCCAGCATAGGCCAGCGGCACCACGCCCTCGGGCAGCCAGGGCCGCAGCCAGCCGGCCAGGAAGCCGATGCCGCTGCACACCGTGGACAGGCGCCAGATGCGCAAGTGCCGCTCGTGCAGGGCGCTGGCATGGATGTAGCGCGACACCAGCAGCCCGAAGGCGAGGTTGCCCAGCGCCAGGATGAAGAAAAGGGTGCGGGTGTCTGGCACGGTAAGGACGTCGGGGGCAAAAGCGGCCGAGGGGAATGGCGCAGCAGCTTAGCGCAACGCGGCCGGGCCGCGCCGCCATCATCCCGCCAGCAGCAACCCCGCCACCTGCGCACGCAGCGGCTCCGGCTGCACGGCGGACGACGCCACGGGCGCGCCCACGTTCAGCCCCACGCGGTTCCAGATGCCGCGCCGGAACGGCCGCACCATGGCCCCGCCCTGCTCGATGCGGCTGAAGAACGAGCCCCACAGGTTGGTCAGCGCCATGGGCACCACGGGCGCCTCCACACCCTCAGCGCGGGCGCGCTCGATGATCTTCATGATGCCGCCCTTGAACGGCTGCAACTGCCCGTCGCGCGTGATGCCGCCCTCGGGGAAGATGGCGAGCAGGTCTCCTTCGCGCAGCACCTGCGCGGCACGCTCGAACGCGGCCTCGTAGGTGGCAGCGTCCTCCTTCTGCGGCGCGATCGGAATGGCCTTGGCCAGGCGGAACAGCCAGCCCAGCACGGGCACGCGGAAGATGCGGTGGTCCATCACGAAGTAGATCGGCCGGGGGCTGGCGGCCATGAGCAGCACGGCATCGACGAAGCTCACGTGGTTGCACGCCAGGATGGCCGCGCCCGTGGCGGGAATGTGCGCGTCGCCGCGCACCTTGAAGCGGTAGATGCAGCGCGACAGCACCCAGGCGACGAAGCGCAGCAGGTACTCGGGCACCAGCAGGAAGATGTAGCCCGCCACCACGGCGTTGGCGATGCCAGTGAGCAGGAACACCTGCGGCACCGAGAACCCGGCCGACAGCAGCGCCCCGGCCAGCAGCGCGCTGGCGATCATGAACAGCGCGTTGAGGATGTTGTTCGCGGCGATGATGCGCGCGCGGTGCGTGGGCTGGCTGCGCATCTGGATCAGCGCGTACATGGGCACGCTGTACAGCCCGGCGAACAGGCTCAGCAGCAGCAGGTCGGCCATCACGCGCCAGTGCGCCGCCTGCGCCAGGAAGGCAGCCAGCCCCATGATGGGCGATGCCGGCAGCGCGCGCGAGGCGAAGTACAGGTCCACGGCGAACACGCTCATGCCGATGGCGCCCAGCGGCACCAGGCCGATCTCGACGTGGCGGCGGCTCAGCACCTCGCACAGCAGCGAGCCGATGCCGATGCCCACCGAGAACACCACCAGCAGCAGCGAGGCCACCTGCTCATCGCCGTGCAGCACCTGCTTGGCGAAGCTGGGGAACTGGCTCAGGAACACCGCGCCGAAGAACCACATCCACGAAATGCCCAGCAGCGAACGGAACACCACGATGTTGCCGTGCGCCAGCTTCAGGTTGCGCCAGGTCTCGCTGAACGGGTTCCAGTTGATGACCAGGCCCGGGTCGGTGGCCGGCACGCTGGGAATGAACTGCGCCACGGCGCGCCCCGCCAGGGCCACGGCCACGCAGGCCACCGCCACGCTGGCATGGCCCACGCCGGGCAGCGCCACCAGCAGCCCGCCGGCCACCTGGCCCAGCAGGATGGCGACGAACGTGCCCATCTCCACCATGCCGTTGCCGCCCGTGAGCTCGCGCTCGGACAGCACCTGCGGCATGTAGGCGAACTTCACCGGCCCGAACAGCGTGGAGTGCAGGCCCATCAGGAACGTGCAGGCCAGCAGCACCACCGGGCTGCCCGCGTAGAAGCCCCAGGCCGCCAGCAGCATGATGGCGATCTCCAGGTTCTTCACGAGGCGGATCATGCGCGTCTTGTCCACCTTGTCGGTGAGCTGGCCCGAGGTGGCCGAGAACAGCAGGAACGGCAGGATGAACAGCGCCCCGATCACCAGCCCCGCCATGCTCGGCGGCATCCACGACACGCCGAGCTGGTAGGTCACCATCACCGTGAAGGCGAACTTGAACAGGTTATCGTTGGCGGCGCCGGCGAACTGCGTCCAGAAAAACGGCGCGAAGCGCCGCTGGGTGAGCAGGGCGAACTGGTTGGGGTGGTCGTCATGGGCCACGGACGCGGCATGCGGGTTGGCCTGGGCTCGGCTCATCGTGCGCTCCCTCGCTGGATGGTGAACGCCCTTGCGGCGCGCAAAGGCAGGCTGGCGATTGTGCCCTCGCTTCCAGCCCCCCAGGGCCGCAGCGCCAGCACCAGCGGCAGCGCGGCGGCAGCGGCCACCACATGCTTGAGGCTGTGCCCGGACACCATCATCTGCGTGGCGGCAAACACGGCGGCGTCGCCCGCTTCCAGCGCCTTGGCCACGGCATACACCGCCACCACCACGCCCCAGCGCACCGGCAGCGCACCCGGCCGCGGCGCCACGCAGGCCAGGCCCAACAGCACCAGCACGCCCCCGCCCTGCAGCACCGCCCAGGGCAGCAGGTTGCCCGTGGCCGTCCACACCTGCAGCGCGGCCACGCCCCCCAGCAGCACGGCCGCCGCCACGGCCCAGGCGGCGCACGCATCGACGCGGGTGTGCACGGCCAGCCCCAGCAGCCCGGCAAAGGCCCAGAGCATGCCGAAGCGGTCCCACCACAGCGTGGCGTCGTGCGGCGCCCAGTGGTACCAGGCCGAGACGCCGCCCGTCAGCGCCAGCCCCGCAAAGCACAGCGCCGCCAGGACACGCGGCGTGGCCGGCAGGCGGCGCGCCTGCGGCCCGCGCAGCGCCCAGGCGCCCAGCAGCGCGGCCAGCACGAAGGCGGCATTGCTCAGCACGTCCAGCGCGCAGGGCAGGCCCGCCCAGGCGCGCTGGTCGGCAAAGGCGTGGTAGTGGGGCGCCTGGGCCAGCGGCGGCAGCCCGCAGGCAAGGCCCAGGAAAGCGGCCACGGCAGCGGCCAGGAGCCAGCGCAGGCGCTGGGCGGAAAGGGTCGGCAGGTGCATCGCGCACTCCTTCAGTCAGCGGCGCCCCCCTGCGGGACGCCATGGCGCGCAGTGTCGGCAGGCACGGCATTTCCGGCATTCCCTGGATGCACCAGCACAAACCATGGACGCCGTGGGTATCCATAATCGATACCCATGAGCACCACCGCCGACCTCGTTACCGCCCTGAAAAAGGAACTCAAGGCCGCCCAGATGACCTATGCCGACCTGGCGCAGGCCATCGGCATGGCCGAATCCAGCGTCAAGCGCATGCTGGCCAAGGGCGACATGCCGCTGTCGCGCATCGACGCCATCTGCCGCGCACTCAAGCTCGACTTCGCCGACCTGGCGCGGCGCGTGGCCGACAGCCAGCCGCTGCTGCAGGAACTGTCGGCCGAGCAGGAGCGCGCCGTGGTGGCCGACAAGAAGCTGCTGCTGATGGCCATCTGCGTACTCAGCCAGTGGACGCTGGAGCAGGTGCTGGCCACCTACCGCCTCACCGAGGCCGAGGGCGTGAAGTACCTCGCGCAGCTCGACCGCATCGGCATCATCGAGCTGCGCCCGGGCAACCGCTACCGGCTCAAGCTCGCCAAGACCTTCCGCTGGCGCCCGCACGGCCCGGTGATGGACTACTTCCGCGAGCACGCGTTGCTGGACTACTTCGCCGGCGGCTTCGACGGCCCGGGCGAAGGCGTGCTGCTGGTGCACGGCAGCATCGGCCGCAGCCTGGCACCCGCCTTCATGGAGCGCATGCAGCGCGTGGCGCAGGACTTCGCCCAGCAGCACCTGGCCGACCAGCGCCAGCCCGAGGCCCAGCGCGAGGGCTACACGCTGCTGCTGGCCATGCGCAGCTGGGAGTTCGAGGCTTTCACGGGCATGCGGCGCGGCACGGCGGCCCCGAAAAACTCCTGATTCGATAGCTGCCAGCGCTTGATGGATAAGCGCTGGAGGCCATTTTGGCTATATATGGAGAGCCTGCCGCTCAACCCGCCGATTTGCGCGCCGGGCGGCGTGCCGACGCCTTCGCCGCAGGTTTTGCCGCCTTCGCCGCAGGCTTCTTGGCGGCAGGCTTTGCGACCTTCTTGGCGGAGGCCTTCTTGGCGGGCGCGGCCGGTTTCACGCCCGCCGCCTCCTGCATGCTCTGCACGCCCTTGGCGGCGAACTGGGTGGCCATGTCGCTGGCCGTCTTGAAGGCTTCCTTGGCCAGCCCCGTGGCCACGTTGCGCGTGGTGTCCATGGCGCTCTGGCGTGCCGCATCCTTGAGCGCGTTGCCGGCGATCTGCTGGAACTGCGTGGTCAGCGCGCCCCACCACTGCAGCGGGTCGATCAGGCCGGCGTCGGCGGCGCCCTTGGCGGCCTTCGCGGCGGCATCGGGCACGGCCTCGGCCGCGGCGCGCGCGGCGCCCGTCACGGCCTGGGCCGCGCTGGCCGCCGTGTCCCCCGCCTTCTGCACGCCCGAGGCCACGGTGTCCACCGCCTTGAGCTTGAAGGCATTGGCCACGTCGCCCATGCTGAAGTTCATGCCCTGCAGCGTGGCCAGGGTCATCTTCTGCACCTCCAGCGCCTGGACGGTGGCGGCCAGCGCGCGCGAGTTCTGCTCCAGCCAGAACTGCACCGACTTGAGCTCGGCGATGCGCTTGTCCAGTTCCTCGACGTTGAGCGTGGGCGCGACCCAGTTGGACAGGTTGGGCAGTTGCGGCACCCGGTCGGCCGCGCCCTTGGCAAGGTTCTGCAGGAAATCGAAACCGGGAACCAATTTGGCAAAACCAAAGGCGTTGTTGTCGCTCATGACCGCTCCGTGCTGGTTGTGATGGTGATGCGTTACAGCTTACTCCAAGCCAGCCGCGCATGGCACCCGGCGCGGGCCCTACACTGCACGCCATGCTGCGCTGGCTTCTCGTCGTCTTCCTGGCCCTGGTGCTCATCAACGGGCTGGCGCCGCTGCTGCGCCGCTGGGGCTTCGGGCGCCTGCCGGGCGACCTGCGCTTTCGCCTGGGCGGGCGCGAATGGGACATTCCGCTCGCCTCCACCCTTCTGCTGAGCTGGGTGGTCAGCCTGCTGGCGCGGCTGCTGTGAGCCTGAGAACGTGTTCACGATCTGAAAGCATCCGTTGAATGCCGCAGCACCGGCCCCATGTGCCAGGGCAGACCCGCAACCACCGCGAGAGCGCCCAATGACCCCACCCGACACCCTGCACATCGTCTGCCCCCACTGCCACGGCACCAACCGCGTGCGCGCGGCCGACCTGGAGCACGCGCCCGATTGCGGCCACTGCCACCGCCCGCTCGTGACCGGCGCGCCCGTGGCGCTCGATGGCGCCACGTTCGACAAGCACGTAGGCCGCAGCCACCTGCCGGTGGTGGTGGATTTCTGGGCCCCCTGGTGCGGCCCCTGCCGCCAGATGGCGCCGGGCTTCGCCCAGGCGGCGCAGGCGCTGGCGCCGCAGGTGCAGTTGGCCAAGCTGGACACGGAGGCCCACCCGGAGATCGCCGGGCGCTATCAAATACGCAGCATCCCGACGATGATCGTGTTCCGCGCGGGGCGCGAGGTGGCGCGCGTCTCGGGCGCACTGCCATCCGGCGAGATCGTGCGCTGGGTGCGCTCCGTGCTCTGACTCTGCGCTACGCCGACAGCCACGCCGCGATGGCGCGCTGGCGCGCCTGGGCCACGGCCTCGCCCACGGCGGGCCCGCGCAGCCCGCGCTGCGCCGCTGCGCGCGCCACGGGCGCGGTGTCCACGCCCAGGGCGGCCTGCAGCGCGGCCGCCAGGCGCGGGCGCTGCGGGTAGGGCACATCCTCCATGCCCAGCCGCCCGCGCGCGTCGCATTCGCAGGCCCACAGCGCCTGGGCGAAACGCTCAGGCCGGCGCAGCGCGTCGCAGCGCGTGAACAGGCGCAGCAGCGCGGCCGGCCCGAGGTCGCCGCTGCGGTGGATGTTGCCGTGCTCGCGCGCCACGATGTCGGCCAGCTCGCGGCATTCCAGCGGCACGCGCCAGCGTTCGCACACGGCCTGCAGCAGTTGCGCGCTGCGCTCCTCGTGGCCGATGTGGCGCGGCAGCACGTGCGCGGGCGTGGTGCCCTTGCCGAAGTCGTGGCACAGGCAGGCGAAGCGCACCGGCAGCGGCGCCTGCAGGTGCGCGGCCATGTCGAGCACCAGCATGGCGTGCACGCCGGTGTCCACCTCGGGGTGGTAGTCGGCGCGCTGGGGCACGCCCCACAGGCGGTCGAGCTCGGGCAGCAGCACGGCCAGCGCGCCGCACTGGCGCAGCACCTCGAACATGCGCGCGGGCCGGTCTTCCATGAGGCCGCGCGCCACCTCCTGCCACACGCGCTCGGGCACGAGGTGGTCCACCTCGCCATCGGCCACCATCTCGCGCATCAGCACCAGCGTTTCGGGGGCAACGGTGAAATCGCTGAAGCGCGCGGCGAAACGCGCCACGCGCAGGATGCGCACCGGGTCTTCGCGGAACGCATCGGTGACGTGGCGCAGCACGCGCGCGTGCAGGTCGCGCACGCCGTTATAGGGGTCAAAAACGGCTCCAGCGCCCGTCCAGTCTGCGCTGGCAGCTATCGCATTGATAGTGAGGTCGCGCCGCGCCAGGTCTTCTTCGAGCGTGACGCCGGGCGCCGCCTGCACGACGAAGCCACGGTAGCCGCGCCCGCTCTTGCGCTCGGTGCGCGCCAGCGCGTATTCCTCGTGCGAGCCGGGGTGCAGGAAGACAGGGAAGTCGCGCCCCACGGGCGTGAAGCCCCGGGCCACCATCTGCTCGGGCGTGGCGCCCACCACGACCCAGTCGCGGTCATTGACCGGGCGGCCCAGAAGCCGGTCGCGCACGGCGCCGCCCACCATGTAGATCTGCATGGGCGGCAGTGTAGGGCCGTGGCGGCCCGTGGTCAGGCCACGCGCCGCATGGGCTGCGCGGTGGCGGGCGCGAGCAGCGCGCGGTAGTAGCCGGGCAGGGCGAACAGGGCGGGATGGACCTCGGGGTTGTAGTACTGCAGATCGCCCACGCCGCGCTCGGCCAGGCGCTGGCGCACCTGCGCGGGCGCGAGGGCAGCCGCGTCCAGCTCCTGCGAGACCACGGCCATGCCCCAGTAGGCGCCGTACAGCGGGATGTACAGCCCCATGCAGCGCACCGTGGCGAAGCGCGCGCGCAGCGTGGCCGCCAGCGCCGCCACCTGCTGCGGGTGGAACACCGGGCTGCCCAGGTGCAGCACCAGGGCGCCGCCGGGCGCCAGCACGCGCTGCATACGGGCCAGCGCGGCGTCGGAGTACAGCGCGCTGGCCGGGGTATCGGGGTCGGTCAGGTCCATCAGCACGAGGTCGAAGCGCTCCTGCGTGGCATCGACGAAGGCCATGCCATCGCCCAGGTGCAGTTGCACGCGCGCGTCGTCCAGCGCGCCGCGGTGCACGGCGTGCAGGTGCGTGCGCGCGGCCTCGACCACGGCGGTGTCCAGTTCGGCCAGCACCACGCGCTCGATGCTGGGATGCTTGAGCAGTTCCTCGGCCGCGCCGCCATCGCCGCCGCCCAGGATCAGCGCCTTGCACGGCGCGGGGTGGGCCACGGCGGCGGGGTGCACCAGGGCCTCGTGGTAGAAGAATTCCTCGCGCTCGCTGGTCATGAAGCGGCCGTCCAGGCGCAGCACGCGGCCGAAGCGCGGCGTGTCGAGCAGCTCCAGCGTCTGGTAGGGCGTGCGCTGCTGCGTGCGCCGCGTGGCGGCGAAGGCAAAGCAGGCGTCGGGCGTGAGCTGCTCCTGCACCCACTCGGTGGGGCTGGCGGCACCGGGGCCGATGTCGCCGCGCTGCAGCTCCTGGCACACGCGGCGCCCGGGCGCGTAGGCAGCGATCACGCCCTCCATCAGCGCGCGCGCCTTGCCGGAGTTGTCGGCGGAAAAGTTGCACACGTACACGTCGATGGTGACGTTGCCGGTCTCGGGCCAGGTGTGGATGGCCAGGTGCGACTCGGCCAGCAGCACGGTGCCGGTCACGCCGCCAGGCTGGCCGTTGTAGGGCGGGAAGGTGACCCAGCGTTCGTCCACCAGGGTCAGGCCGCTGGCCTGGACCTGGGCACGGCACAGGGTGGCGATGGTGTCTGCGCACAGCATGTACGCCGTGTCGCCAGCGCATTGGTACAGATCGGCGGTCAGGTGCAGGCCTTGCATGGCGTCGCGGTTCCTCCAAGGGCTGGGCGCCCGGGGCCGGTCAGGCCATGGGCGCCATGGGCAAAACCGCGCATTCTAGCCAACCAGCCAAAAATCCATTTTTGAAAGCAGATAAAAACCGATAAAAGCAAGCTAAAGCAGCTTGCACACCGTTGCCGGCAGCAGCACCGAATCTCCGTGGCCAGTGCGCGCCCAGCGCCGTGGCGGGCGCGCCGCAGTACGCCTTCCGGCATTGATAAAAGTCATTTCAAACTCCTCTTTTTGTGGCATGCTTCGCAAATACGAATTGCTTCTATTCATATTTCGCATCCATCCGCCATGGCCCTGACCTTCCCCTTCCTCCGCACCCCCGTGGCGCGCGCCCTGTGGCCCGCCCTGCTGGCCGCTTCCTCCTGGGCCGCCGAGCCGGCCACAGCCTTGCCTCCGGTGACGGTGCGCGCCGAACCCGGCAGCACGGCGCCGCTGGCCACGTCGGCGCAGGCCGAACGCGAGCGCCTGGAGCGCGTGCCAGGCGGTACCAACCTGGTGCAGCCGCAGCAGGAGGCACGCCTGGCCACGCTGCGCGATGCACTGGACTACCAGCCCGGCATCGTGATCCAGGATTTCTTCGGCGCCACCGACCAGCCGCGCCTGTCGATCCGCGGCTCGGGCATCCAGAGCAACCCGCTGAACCGCGGCGTGCTGCTGCTGCAGGACGGCCTGCCGCTGAACGAGGCCGACGGCTCGTTCATCATCGGCCTGCTGGAGCCGCGCAACACCGCGCTGGTGAGCGTGCGCCGCGGCGCCAACACGCTCGCGCCCGGCGCCACCACGCTGGGCGGGGAGCTGGACTTCCAGTCGCTCACCGGCAGCGACGAGCGCGGGCGCGCCCGGGTGGAGACGGGCAGCTTTGGTCGCCACGCGCTGCAGGGCGCGGTGGGCCTGCAGGGCGGGCCGTGGGACGGGCGCATCAGCGTCAGCGGCGACCGCTTCGACGGCTGGCGCCACCATTCGGCCTCGCGGCGCGACGCGCTGCACGCCAACCTGGGCTTCAAGGGCGACGGCGGGCTGGAGAACCGCAGCTACCTGTCGTGGACCGATCTGCACTTCGACATCCCCACCGTCGTGCCCAAGGAGCGCGTGTACTCCAACCCGCAGGGCATCATGGGCGACGGCAACACGCCGCAGGACCAGTTGCTCAACGTCTACCGGCGCGACCCGTACCGCGCGGCCCGGCAGTTGCGCCTGGCCAACCGCACGCGCTGGGGCGACGCGGCGCTGCGCCACGAGCTGGGCGTGTACTGGCAGGACACGGACGACACCTTCAACAACCAGACCAGCTACACCCTCACGCGCAGCCGCACCACGGGCGCGCAATGGCAGGCCACCGGCCAGGCGGGCGAAGCGCTGCAGTGGCGCACGGCGCTGGCCTGGTCGCGCAGCCGCATGGACCGCGACCTGGACGCCACCAGCCCGCAAACCGGCGCGCCGCTGCAGCGGTTCGGCACCTATGGCCTGGTGGCCGACAACCTGCAGGCGCAGGCCGGCGCCGACTGGCGCCTGGCCCCGGCCTGGACGCTGGCGGGCCAGCTCGGCTGGAGCCGCCAGTCGCGCGACGCCGAGAACCTGCGCAACGGCCAGGCGCTGAACCAGCAGTGGAACTTCGCCACGCCCAAGGTGGGCGTGAACTGGGCGCCCACGCCCGCCACGCGCTGGTGGGCCAACGTGAGCCGCAGCCAGGAGGCCCCCACGTTCTGGGAGATCGTCGCCGCCACGGTGGCGCCCAACAACCCCGCCGGCGCCAGCAGCGAGCTGGTGCGCCTGAACCTGCAGCGCGCCACCACGCTGGAGGTGGGCGGCCAGGGCCGCTGGGGCGAAGGCAGCCACGCCACGCAGTGGACGCTGGCCGTGTACCGCAGCGAGGTGGACGATGAGCTGATGAGCACCACCGACGCCAACGGCATCAAGGTGGGCACCTACAACTACCAGGGCGGCACGCGCCACCAGGGCATCGAGGCCGGGCTCTCGGGCAGTTGGCCACTGGGTGCGGGTGCGCTGCAGTGGCGCGGCGCATGGACGTTCAGCGACTTCCGCTTCAAGGGCGGCGAATACGCTGGCAACCGCATCGCCGGCGTGCCGCGCCACCTGCTGAGTGCCGAACTGCTGTGGCGCGTGCACAGCGGCGCGGGCACTTGGCGCGTGGGCCCCAACCTGCGCTGGATGCCGACCGACACGCCCACCGACCACGCCAACACCCCTGGCAGCGAACAGGACGCCTACGCGCTGCTGGGCTTCAAGCTGGAATGGCAAAGCGGCCCCTGGTCGGCCTACCTGCTGGCCGAGAACCTGACCGATCGGCGCTACGCCAGCAGCTATGCCATCCGCAACCGCGCCACGCCGGACCAGCCGGGCTACCTGCCCGGCCTGGGGCGCAGCGTGGCGGCGGGCGTAAGCTACCAGTTCTGACCATCCGCTTTCACGCCATGCATCCCTCGTTCCCCCCCGAGCGCCGCCAGTGGCTGCGCCAGGCCGCCGCGCTGGCGCTGGGCAGCCTGCCGCTGGCGCAGGCCGCGCGCGCCGCAACGGCCGCGCCGCTGCCGCGCATCGTGCTGGCCGGCCCACCCGCCATCGTCTCGGCGCCGCTCATCCACATGGCGCAGAGCAACGCGCTGGCCGATGTGGCGCAGGCCACCGAGTTCACCCTCTGGCGCGACCCCGACCAGTTGCGCGTGATGGCGCTGGGCCGCAAGGCCGACGTGCTGGCCATGCCGAGCAACGTGGCGGCCAACCTCTACAACCGGGGCGCGGGCGTGCGCCTGCTGAACATCTCCACCTGGGGCGCGCTGTGGATCGTCACGCGCGACGCCCAGCGGCGCCAGTTGGACGACTACCGGGGCGAGGAAATCGCCGTACCCTTCCGCGGCGACATGCCGGACCTGATGCTGCAGTTGCTCGCCGCCAAGCAGGGGCTGGACCTGCGGCGCGACCTGCGCCTGCGCTACGTGCCCACGCCCATGGAGGCGCTGCAGTTGCTGCTGACGCGGCGCGTGCGCCACGCGCTGCTGGCCGAGCCGGCCGTGTCGCTGGCGCTGCGCAAGACGCAGTCCTTCCCCATCGGGCTGGTGGCGCCCGAACTGCACCGGGGCCTGGACGTGCAGCAGGAATGGGGGCGCCTGTTCGCGCGCGCGCCACGGCTGCCGCAGGCGGGCATTGCCGCCGTGGGCGCGGTGCGCGAGCAGCCGCAGGTGCTGGCCGCCGTGCAGCAGGCCTACGCCCGTTCGGTGGCATGGTGCCGCGCGCACCCGCTGGAATGCGGCCAACTGATGGCGCAGCGCATCGACATGCTGACGCCCGACGCCGTGGCCGACGCCATCGCCACCAGCCAGCTCGATGCCGTGCCCGCAGCGCAGGCGCGGCCGGAGCTGGAATTCTTCTTCGCCCAGCTGCATGCGCGCGACCCGGCCTTGCTCGGCGGCAAGCTGCCGGACGCGGGCTTTTTCGGGGTCTGACATGCGCCTGCTGTGGCATGGGCTGCGCGGCCTGCCCGCCTACCTGTGGAGCGGCTGGGGCGCCATCGCCAGCCTGCTGCTGTTCATCGCGCTGTGGGAGCTGGGCGCGGGCTTCTACGGGCCGCTGATCCTGCCCGATCCGCTCACCACCTTCGCCACGCTGGGGCAGTTGCTGCAATCGGGCGCGGCCTGGCCCGAGCTGCGCACCACCGCGCAGCGCGCGCTGCTGGGCCTGCTGCTGGCGGCGGGCGTGGGCAGCGCGCTCGGGCTGCTGGCCGGACTGTCGATGACGGCGGCCATGATGGCGCGCCCCTGGGTCACGCTGCTGCTGGGCATGCCGCCCATTGCCTGGCTGGTGCTGGCCATGCTGTGGTTCGGCGCGGGCGACGGCACGCCGGTGTTCACCGTCTTCGTGGCCTGCCTGCCGGTGGTGTTCACCGGCGCGCTGCAGGGCACGCGCACGCTCGACCTGCACCTGCGCGACATGGCGCGCGCCTACCGCCTGCCCTGGCGCATGCGCCTGATCGACCTGTACCTGCCGCACGTTGCGGCCTACCTGTTCCCGGCCTGGATCACGGCGCTCGGCTCATCGTGGAAAGTGGCCGTGATGGCCGAGCTGCTGGCCACCAGCGACGGCGTGGGCGCGGCCCTGGCCGTCACGCGCGCGCACCTGGACACGGGCGCCTCGCTGGCCTGGATCTGCGCCGTCGTCGGCAGCCTGCTGCTGCTCGAATACGGGCTGCTGGAACCCATCAAGCGCGCGCTGGAGCGCTGGCGCGAGGCGGGCGCATGAGCGCGGGCCTGCAGGTGCGCGCGCTGCGCCACGCCTACGGCCCCACCGTGGTGCTCGATGGCGTCGATCTGGCCGTGCCGCCCGGACGCACGGTGGCGCTGGTCGGCCCCTCGGGCTGCGGCAAGACCACGCTGCTGCACCTGTGCGCGGGGCTGCTGGCGCCGCAGCAGGGCGAGATCGCGCAGCCCCTGGAACCCGCCGCCGTGATGTTCCAGCAGCCGCGCCTGCTGCCATGGATGAACACGCTCGACAACATCGCGCTGGGCCTGAAGGCGCGCGGCATGGGCCGGCAGGCACGCCACCAGCGCGCGCGGGACATGGCGCTGGCGCTCGATCTGCCGGACCAAGCCCTGGCCCAGTACCCGGCCGAGCTGTCCGGCGGCATGCAAAGCCGCGCGGCGCTGGCGCGCGCGCTGGTGCTGCAGCCCGCGCTGCTGCTGATGGACGAACCGTTCGCCGCGCTGGACGTGGGCCTGCGCTACCAGTTGCACCAGTTGCTGCTGGCGCGCCAGGCCCAGACCGCGATGGCGGTGCTGCTGATCACGCACGACCTGATGGAAGCCGTGCGCCTGGCGGACGACGTGCTGGTCATGGCCCCGGCGCCCGGGCGCATCGTGGCCCATTACCTGCCGCCCGGCGCCGCCCTGGCGCGCGACGACGCCCTGGTACACCAATGCGCCGCCGAACTGCAGCAACACCCGGCGGTGCGCACCGCCTTCAGCCTGCCGGGCGCGGGGCAGATGCCCGCCAGCGGCCCCGGCGCCTGGCATGCGCTGTGATGCACCCATTACAAGCCAAATTGGCCTCCAGCCCTTTCCAGTCAAGCGCTGGCAGCTATGATTTTTGAAAATGTCCGTTCCCCTGAACCCCTTGCGCATCAGCCATCCGGTATGGATCTGCGGCATGCGCCCCTTTTTCCTGCTGGCCATGGCCAGCGCGGTGCTGCTGCTGGGCCTGTGGAGCCTGGCGCTGGCCGTCGGCTGGCCGCTGCCGCCGGTGGCGGGCGGCGCACTGGTGTGGCACGTGCACGAACTCATCATGGGCTTTGCCATGGCGGGCGTGGCGGGCTTCGTGCTCACCGCCCTGCCGGAATTCACCGGGGAACCCGGCGCCACCCCGGCCCAGTTGCGCGCCCTGGCCGGGCTGTGGTGGTGCGCGCGCCTCGGGCTGTGGACCTCGGGCCTGCTGGGGCCGGGCGCACTGGCGCTGGCGGCGTTCGGCCAGGTCGGCCTGGCGCTGGCGCTGCTGGCCGTGGCCCTGCCCGCCCTGCGCTCGCCGGCGGGACGCAAGCATGCGTCGTTCGGCTGGCTGCTGGCCGGGCTGGCCTGCACCAGCGCGGGCTTCTACATCGACGCGCTGCGCGGCCTCGGCAGCCTGCGCTGGCTGCATGCCAGCCTGGGGCTGCTGATGCTGCTCATCGTGGTGGCCGCCAGCCGGATCTCCATGCGCATCGTGAATGCCGCCATCGAACAGGTCACGCCCGGCGCTGCGCCCTACCTGGCGCGCCCGCCCCGGCGCAACCTGGCGGCACTGTGCATCGCGCTGTACACGGCGGCCGAGTTCTGGGTGGGTGCCAGTGCCCTCACGGGCTGGCTCGCACTGGCCGCATCCGCCGCCATGCTGCACCTGCTCAACGACTGGCACATCGGCCCCGCGCTGTGGCGCAGGCGCTTTCCCTTGCTGCTGTACACCATGTACGTCTGTATGGCGCTGGGCTACGGCGCCCTGGGGCTGGGGGCGCTCGGCCTGCAGCCCAGCGCCACGGCCGGGCGGCACCTGCTGGGCATGGGCGCCATAGGCCTGGGCATCTTCATCGTGATCGCCATCGCCGGCCGCGCCCACGCGGGCCTGCACCCGGACACCGGCCCCTGGATACCGCTCGGAGCCGCCCTGCTGCTGCTGGCAACGGCACTGCGCGCCGTTGCCGCCTGGAACGGCCTCGGCCCGGCTTGGCTGGCCGCGGCAGGCGGCAGCTGGTGCGCGGCCTTTGGCGTGCTCGCGTGGCGCGTGGGGCCCGGCCTGTGGCGGCCGCGCACGGATGGGCGCAGCGGCTGCGCCGGCCCGGCCTGAGCCGGGCAAAGAAAAAGGCCCTTGCTTTTCAGCAAGGGCCTTTTCATTTTGGTTGCGCGGGAAGGATTTGAACCTCCGACCTTTGGGTTATGAGCCCAACGAGCTACCAGGCTGCTCCACCGCGCGTCAAGACAGTTAGTATAACCTATTTTCAGGCTGCTGCGGAAGAATCTGCAGCTTGTGCGTTTTCTTCCGCACGGTCGACCAGTTCGACGTAGGCCATCGGGGCGTTGTCGCCCACGCGGAAGCCCATTTTCAGGATGCGCGTGTAGCCGCCGGGACGGGCCTTGAAACGCGGGCCCAGGTCGTTGAACAGCTTGGTCACGCTGTCGCGGTCGCGCAGGCGGTTGAAGGCCAGGCGGCGGTTGGCCACCGAGTCTTCCTTGGCCAGGGTGATCATGGGCTCGATCACGCGGCGCAGTTCCTTGGCCTTGGGCAGCGTGGTCTTGATGGCCTCGTGCTCGATGAGCGAGTTCATCATGTTCTGCAGCATCGCGAGGCGGTGCGAGCTGGTGCGGTTGAGTTTGCGAAGGCCGTTTCCGTGGCGCATGGTGCTTTCCTTTTACATAGTTAAATCGGGCAGCCGTATCAGGTACTGCCCGATGCACTGGCTCTTGCGAGGGAGCCGAAGATTATAGATCAACGCTTGTCGAGGCCTGCGGGCGGCCAGTTTTCGAGCTTCATGCCCAAGGTCAGGCCGCGCGATGCCAGGACTTCCTTGATTTCGTTGAGCGACTTGCGGCCCAGGTTCGGGGTCTTGAGCAGCTCGTTCTCGGTGCGCTGGATGAGGTCGCCGATGTAGTAGATGTTCTCGGCCTTGAGGCAGTTGGCCGAACGCACGGTGAGTTCCAGCTCGTCCACGGGGCGCAGCAGGATCGGGTCGAACGTCGTCGCGCTGCTGCGCGAGGCGCCGGAACCGGCCAGCACGCCATCGATGTCGCCGCCTTCGAGCTGGGCGAACACCGCCAGTTGCTCCACCAGGATCTTGGCCGAGGCGCGAACGGCTTCTTCCGCCGTGATGGCGCCGTTGGTCTCGATCTCCACCACCAGCTTGTCCAGGTCGGTGCGCTGCTCCACGCGCGCGCTTTCCACGGTGTAGCTTACGCGCTTGACCGGGGAGAACGATGCGTCGAGGACGATGCGGCCAATGGTCTTGGTCGGCTCGTCGCCATAGCGGCGCACGTTGCCGGGCACATAGCCGCGGCCTTTTTCCACCTTGATCTGCATGTCCAGCTTGGCGCCTTGCGACAGGTGGGCGATGACATGGTCAGGGTTGATGATCTCGACGTCATGGGGCGTCTGGATGTCACGGGCCGTGACCACGCCTTCGCCGTCCTTGCGCAGGGAGAGCGTGACTTCGTCGCGGTTGTGGAGCTTGAACACCACGCCCTTGAGGTTCAGGAGGATGTTGACCACATCTTCCTGCACGCCGTCGATCGAGGAGTACTCGTGCAGCACCCCGGCAATGGTGACTTCCGTCGCTGCGTAACCCACCATGGACGAGAGCAGGACGCGGCGCAGAGCGTTGCCCAGCGTGTGGCCGTAGCCACGCTCGAACGGCTCAAGCTCGACCTTGGCACGGTTGTGGCCCAGCTGTTCGACCTGGATCGTCTTGGGTTTCAGCAGATTGGTTTGCATGCAGACTTCCTCTCAATACCCCCAGCTCGTTACGCCGGTAAGGCTGACGCAGCGCCTGGACCACGATGCCTCGCGGTCCAGGAACTCTTTTGACGAATGATTAACGCGAGTACAACTCAACGATCAGCGATTCGTTGATGTCGGCACCGAACTCGTCGCGATCCGGCACCTTCTTGAAGGTACCTTCGGCCTTGTCGGCGGCCACTTCGACCCATGCGGGGAAACCCACTTGCTGCGCCAGTTGCAGCGCTTCGACGACACGGCCCTGCTTCTTCGACTTCTCGCGCACGGCCACGACATCGCCGGCCTTGATCAGGAACGAGGGGATGTTCACGGCCTGGCCGTTCACTAGGATGGCCTTGTGCGACACCAGCTGGCGCGCTTCGGCGCGGGTGGAGCCGAAGCCCATGCGGTACACCACGTTGTCCAGGCGGCACTCCAGCAAAGCCAGCAGGTTGGCGCCGGTGTTGCCCTTGCGGCGGTCGGCCTCGGCGAAGTAGCGGCGGAACTGCTTTTCCATCACGCCGTACATGCGCTTGACCTTCTGCTTCTCGCGCAGTTGCAGGCCGTAGTCGGACGTGCGCTGGCCAGAAGTACGGCCATGCTGGCCGGGCTTGGAGTCGAACTTGGCCTTGTCCGCGATCGAGCGGCGGGCGCTCTTCAGGAACAGGTCGGTGCCTTCACGGCGGGAGAGTTTGGCCTTGGGGCCGAGATAACGTGCCACTTGAGCTTCCTTGTGTCATCTTCCGCAAACCATTGCGGGAGCCGCCGGCGGCTTATTCAGCTGCAGGCGGCGGTGGGCTTATGAAAAGATCAGATACGGCGGCGCTTTTGCGGGCGGCAGCCGTTGTGGGGCACCGGCGTCACGTCGGAAATGGACGTGATGCGGATACCCAGCGCGCCCAGCGCGCGCACCGAGGACTCGCGACCCGGGCCAGGGCCCTTGATCTCGACATCCAGGTTCTTAATCCCCTGTTCCATGGCGGCGCGGCCAGCCACTTCCGAAGCTACCTGTGCAGCGAACGGCGTGGACTTGCGCGAGCCCTTGAAACCCTGGCCACCCGAGGAAGCCCACGACAGGGCGTTGCCTTGGCGGTCGGTGATCGTGATGATGGTGTTGTTGAACGAAGCATGCACGTGGGCGATGCCGTCGGAAATGTTCTTGCGAACCTTCTTGCGGACGCGTGCTGCGGCGTTATTGGCGGGAGACTTGGCCATGGTGATCCTTCAATCTCTTATTTCTTCAGAGCCGCTGCACCCTTGCGCGGACCCTTGCGGGTACGGGCGTTGGTACGCGTACGCTGGCCGCGCATGGGCAGGCCACGGCGATGGCGGAAACCACGGTAGCAACCGATGTCCATCAGGCGCTTGATGTTCATCGTGGTTTCACGGCGCAGGTCACCTTCGATGGTGAACTGGGCGATCTGGTCGCGGATTTTTTCCAGATCACCGTCCGTGAGGTCCTTGACCTTCTTGGAGTACTCGATGCCACAGGCTTCGCAAATCTTGCGAGCGCGGGTGCGACCGATGCCGTAGATGGCGGTCAGGCCAATCTCAGCATGCTTATGCGGCGGGATATTGATGCCAGCGATACGTGCCATATGCGTCCTCTAATACTTTCCAAATCAACCTTGGCGCTGCTTATGGCGCTGATCCGTGCAGATCACGCGCACCACACCCTTGCGGCGGATGATCTTGCAGTTGCGGCAGATTTTCTTGACCGAAGCCGAAACTCTCATTTCACTCTCCTAAAACTAGTCCATCCGTTCCGGCCAACTTCCCGGAACTTGGCCTCCCTGACTGGGCAGGGAAGCCGGTTTAACTCACGGGCCCCGCCATGCGTTGGCGCAAGGGGGACATTTTCCTCTATCTCAGCCGTTGAGCGTCGTCTTGAAGTTGGCCTTCTTCAGAAGCGACTCGTACTGCTGGCTCATCATGTAGTTCTGCACCTGGGCCATGAAGTCCATGGTGACCACGACGATGATCAGGAGCGACGTACCACCAAAGTAGAACGGAACGTTGTACTTCAGGATTAGGAACTCCGGCAGCAGGCACACGAAGGTGATGTACACCGCACCCACCAGCGTCAGCCGAACCAGGATCTTGTCGATATAGCGCGCAGTCTGCTCACCAGGGCGGATGCCCGGGATGAAGGCACCGCTCTTCTTCAGGTTGTCTGCCGTCTCGCGGCTGTTGAAAACCAGCGCGGTATAGAAGAAGCAGAAGAAGATGATGGCCGCTGCGTACAGCAGGACATAGATCGGCTGGCCGGGGGTCAGCGTGCTGGAGATGTCACGCAGCCAGCGCATCGACTCACCTGCGCTGAACCAGTTCACGACCGTCGCGGGTAGCAGGATGATCGACGAAGCGAAGATCGGAGGAATCACCCCCGCCATGTTCAGCTTCAGCGGCAGATGCGAAGACTGGCCGCCATACACCTTGTTGCCCACCTGGCGCCGCGCATAGTTCACGAGGATCTTGCGCTGGCCACGTTCCACGAACACCACGAAGTAGGTCACCAAGCCCACCACCACCACGATAAAGATGGCCGCGATGATGCTCATGGCACCGGTACGCACCAGCTCCAGCAGCCCGCCGATCGAGCCAGGCAGACCCGCGGCGATACCACCGAAGATCAGGATCGAAATCCCGTTGCCCAGACCGCGCTCGGTGATTTGCTCGCCCAGCCACATCAGGAACATGGTCCCCGCCGTGAGGCTGACCACCGCCGTGAGGCGGAAGCCGAAACCAGGGCTCAACACCAGACCAGCAGAGCTTTCCAGCGCCACGGCGATGCCAAGGGACTGGAAAATCGCCAGGCCCAGCGTCCCGTAACGGGTGTACTGGGTGATCTTGCGGCGTCCTGCTTCGCCTTCCTTCTTCAGTTGCTCGAACGTCGGAACGACGTAGGTCATCAGTTGCATGATGATCGATGCCGAGATGTACGGCATGATCCCCAGCGCGAAGACCGTGAAGCGCGAAAGCGCCCCCCCCGAGAACATGTTGAACAGGTTCAGGATGCCGCCTTGCTGGCCATTGAACAGCTGCTGCAGTTGCGCCGGGTCGATGCCCGGAACGGGGATATGCGCCCCGATGCGGTACACGACCAGCGCGAGCAACAGAAAAACCAGGCGGCGACGCAAATCGCCGAACTTGCCGGTTTTTGCGATCTGAGCTGCGCTAGTAGCCACGGATGTCCTCTTTCAGAACGGCGATCAGGCCAAGCTGCCGCCAGCCGCCTCGATGGCAGCCTTGGCACCTGCGGTGGCACCGACGCCCGTGAGCTTCACGGCCTTGGTGAGTTCACCGCGCTTGACGACCTTCACCACCTGGGCAATGGCGGGCACGAGACCTGCCTGCTTCAGGGCGGCGACATCGACTTCGGCCAGGCCGAGCTGCTCCAGCGTGCGCAGGGTCACTTCGGCATTGAACTTCAGCGACTGCGACTTGAAACCGCGCTTGGGCAGGCGACGCTGCAGCGGCATCTGGCCGCCTTCGAAGCCCACCTTGTGGTAGCCGCCCGAACGCGACTTCTGGCCCTTGTGGCCACGGCCGGCGGTCTTACCCAGGCCAGAGCCGATGCCACGGCCCACGCGGCGCTTGGCGTGCTTGGCACCCGCTGCAGGCTTGATGCTATTGAGTTCCATCATCAACCTCTCAGAGGACTTTGACCAGATAGCTGATCTTGTTGATCATGCCGCGCACCGCAGGCGTGTCCTGCAGCTCGCTCACGCTGTTCAGCTTGCGCAGACCCAGGCCACGCACCGTGTCGCGGTGCGACTGCTTGGTGCCGATCGGGCTGCGAACCAGCTGAATCTTGACAGTTTGTTGTGTCGTCATTTCACACTCCGATCAGACGAACAGGTCTTCGACCGACTTGCCGCGCTTGGCTGCCACTTCCGCCGGGGTGGTGGAGTTAGTCAGGGCGTCGAACGTGGCGCGGACCATGTTGTAGGGGTTGGACGAACCGTGGCTCTTGGCCACGATGTCGGTGATGCCCATCACTTCGAACACGGCGCGCATCGGGCCGCCGGCGATGATGCCGGTACCCTTGGGAGCCGGAGCCATCATCACGACCGCGGCGCCATGGTGGCCGGTCACGTTATGGTGAATCGTGCCGTTCTTCAGCGACACCTTCACCATGTTGCGGCGGGCTTCTTCCATTGCCTTCTGCACGGCAGCGGGCACTTCCTTCGACTTGCCCTTGCCCATGCCAACGCGGCCGTCACCGTCACCGACCACCGTCAGTGCTGCGAAGCCGAGGATACGGCCGCCCTTCACGACTTTGGTCACGCGGTTGACCGCGATCATTTTTTCGCGCAGACCGTCGTCACGACCTTCGTCTTGCACCTTGGGGGAAAATTTAGCCATTTTTATCCGCTCCGCTTAGAACTGCAGACCTGCTTCACGGGCTGCGTCGGCCAGGGCCTTGACGCGGCCGTGGTAGGCGAAACCTGCACGGTCGAAAGCAACCTTCTCAACACCGGCGGCCTTCGCCTTCTCGGCAATGCGCTTGCCGATCAGCGTGGCGGCAGCCACGTTGCCACCCTTGCCAGCGGCACCCAGCTGGGTGCGCACTTCGGCTTCCGCCGTGGAGGCAGAGGCCAGCACCTTGGTGCCGCAGCCAGAGATCACGCTGGCGTAGATGTGGAGGTTGGTGCGGTTCACCGACAGGCGGGCAACGCCTTGCTGGGCAATGCGAATACGGGTCTGACGGGCACGACGCAGACGCTGCTCTTTCTTGTTCAACATGCTGCAGCTCCTTACTTCTTCTTGGTCTCTTTGATCACGACCTTCTCATCCGAGTAACGGATGCCCTTGCCCTTGTAGGGCTCGGGAGGACGAACGGCGCGGATCTCAGCGGCCAGTTGGCCAACGACCTGGCGGTCGGCACCCTTGACTACGATTTCGGTCGGGGTCGGGGTCGCAACGGTAACGCCAGCGGGCATCTCGAAATTCACGGGATGCGAGAAACCCACGCTCAGGTTCAGCTTCGAGCCCGATGCGGCGGCCTTGAAGCCCACGCCGATCAGCGACAGCTTCTTCTCGAAGCCCTTGCTCACGCCGACCACCATGTTGTTCACCAGTTGGCGCACGGTGCCGCTCATGGCATTGGCTTCGCGGGAGTCGTTTACGGGCTCGAACGAAAGCTTGCCTTCGTTGTTGGCCACCTTGACCAGCGCGTTCTGAGCGACGGACAGCGTACCGCCCGAGCCCTTGACGTTGATCTTCTCTGCGGTGAGGGCCACTTCCACGCCTGCGGGAATGACCACGGGGGATTTTGCTACGCGAGACATTTCAGTATTTCTCCTTCAATGCTCGGTTAGGCCACGTAGCACAGCACTTCGCCGCCGACGCCGGTAGCACGTGCCTTGCGATCGGTCATCACGCCCTTGGGGGTGGTGACGATGGCCACGCCCAGGCCATTCATGACCTGGGGGATGGCGTCGCGGCCCTTGTACACGCGCAGGCCAGGACGGCTCACGCGCTCGATACGCTCGATCACGGGACGGCCGGCGTAGTACTTCAGGGTAATTTCGAGTTCGGACTTGCTGCCTTCGGTCTTCACCTGGAAGCCGTCGATGTAGCCCTCATCCTTCAGCACCTGGGCGATGGCGACCTTCACCTTGGAGGAAGGCGCCGTCACGGTGGCCTTGGAGACCATCTGGGCGTTGCGGATGCGGGTCAGCAGGTCAGCGATGGGATCACTCATGCTCATGTTGTTCTCTCCTGCTCGACTTACCAGCTGGCCTTGGTCACACCGGGGATGTCACCGGCGAAGGCCATTTCACGGATCTTGGCGCGGCCCAGGCCGAATTGGCGGAAGGTACCGCGCGGGCGACCGGTGATCTCGCAACGGTTGCGCTGGCGCGTGGGGTTGGCGTTACGGGGCAGCTTCTGCAGGCCCAGGCGAGCGGCGTCGCGCTCTTCGTCGGAACGCTTGGCGTCGCCGGCGATGGCCTTCAGTTCTGCATACTTGGCAGCGTACTTGGCGGCCAGTTTTTCGCGCTTGAGTTCGCGCTCGATCAAAGCTTTCTTAGCCATGCGCCACCTCAGTTCTTGAAGGGGAATTTGAATGCCGACAGCAGCGCCTTGCACTCGTCGTCGGTTTTAGCCGTCGTGGTGATGCTGATGTTCAGACCACGCAGCGCATCCACCTTGTCGTACTCGATTTCCGGGAAGATGATCTGCTCTTTGACGCCGACGTTGTAGTTGCCGCGGCCGTCGAAAGCACGGCCGGAGATACCACGGAAGTCACGCACGCGCGGCAGGGCCACGGTGACGAAACGATCCAGGAATTCGTACATCTGAACGCCGCGCAGCGTGACCATGCAGCCGATGGCCTGGCCTTCGCGAATCTTGAAGCCAGCGATGGCCTTCTTGGCCTTGGTCACCACGGGCTTCTGGCCGGCGATCTTGGTCAGGTCGCCCACGGCGTTGTCCAGCACCTTCTTGTCGGCCACGGCCTCGCCCACACCCATGTTCAGGGTGATCTTGGACAGGCGCGGGACTTCCATGATGGATTGGTAGCCGAACTTTTCCTTCAGTTCAGCCGCGATCTTTTCGCGATAGAGTTTTTGCAGTCGTGCCATGTGTTACCCCTTAGGCAGCCTTGATTTCGGCGCCGTTGGACTTGAACACGCGAACGCGCGCACCGTCAGCCTGCACCTTGATACCGACGCGATCAGCCTTGCCGGTCGCTGCATTGAAGATGGCCACGTTGGACTGGTGGATAGGCATGGCCTTTTCCACGATGCCGCCGGTGGTGCCCTTCATGGGATTGGGCTTGACGTGCTTCTTCACCAAGTTGATGCCTTCGATCACCAGGTGGGAGTCGTCCTTGCGCAGCGAAACGGTGCCACGCTTGCCCTTGTCACGGCCAGCTAGCACGATGACTTCGTCGCCCTTGCGGATCTTGTTCATGGTGCGTCCTTCAAAGAACTTCAGGGGCCAGGGACACGATCTTCATGAACTTCTCGGTGCGCAGTTCACGTGTCACGGGGCCAAAAATGCGGGTGCCGATAGGCTCTTGCTTGGCGTTGAGCAGCACAGCGGCGTTGCCATCGAACTTGACGAGCGAGCCATCGGCACGGCGAATGCCCTTGGCCGTGCGCACCACCACCGCGCTGTAGATCTCGCCCTTCTTGACGCGACCACGCGGAGCAGCTTCTTTCACGCTCACCTTGATGATGTCACCAACGCTGGCATAGCGACGCTTGGAGCCGCCGAGCACCTTGATGCACAGGACGGACTTGGCGCCGGTGTTGTCGGCAACCTCTAACCGAGATTCTGTTTGGATCATTTCAATATTCCCAACTTGCACCAGCACATCCCGACAGCCCCAGAGTCCTTCTCTCGGGCCGCGAGCAGCCAGTCAGTCTTGGGCCCGTCGTCCACGCCGCGAACCATTTCACAGCGCTTCCACTGGGCAGAAACCTCGCATAATTTTTACGCGAAGCCTGGCATTGTTGCAGAGCCGACCGAGCAAGTCAAGCCCTGCGCAGGCAGGAATCAGGCGGGCAGCTGCAGATACTGTTGCGCCAACGCCAAAAAGGCCGGCAGCCGCGGCTCGCCCTGGCCTTCTTCCTGCAGGATTTCCGCCACGCGCGGCGCCAGCCGGGCCGCCAGCCGGGCGTCGAGGAACAGCAGGCGGCAGCGCCGGGCCAGCACGTCCTCCACGGTGCGCGCGTATTCGTGGCGCACGGCAAAGCGCACCATGGCCTCGCTCAGCCCCTCGGCCAGCCAGGCCTGCGCGCCCGGCAGGGCCTGCACCGCGGCGGCCTCGCTGCCATATGAATGCCAGCCCTGGGCCTCGTAGATGCGGTGGCGCACCGGGGCCGCGGGCGCCCCCACGAGGCGCAGCTGCACGGTGGCGCCAGCGGGCCGGGCCGGCAGCAGGCCTTCGTCGAAGCACTTCGCCAGCACGTCCTCGGCCATAGCGCGGTAGGTGGTCCACTTGCCGCCCGTCACGGTCACCAGCCCGCTGCGGCTGGCCAGCACGGTGTGCTCGCGGCTCAGGGCCTTGGTGTTGCCGCCTTCGTCGTCGGGCGGCCGCACCAGCGGGCGCAGGCCGACCCAGATGCTGCGCACGTCCTCGGCGCGCGGCGCGCGGCGCAGGTACTTGGCCGACTCGCTGAGGATGAAATCCACCTCCTCGCGGAAGGCCTGCGGCTCGCGCGCCAGGTCCTGGCGCGGGCTGTCGGTGGTGCCCAGGATGAGCTTGCCCAGCCAGGGCACGGCGAACAGCACGCGCCCGTCGGCCGTCTTGGGCACCAGCAGCGCGTGGTCCGAGGGCAGGAAGTCGCGGTCCACCACGATGTGCACGCCCTGGCTGGGCGCCACCATGGGACGCACGGGCCTGCCCAGCGCCTCGGCGTCCTGCTGGCGCAGCGCGTCAACCCAGACGCCCGTGGCATTGACCACGGCGCGCGCGCGCAGGGTGAAGCGCTGGCCGCTCTCGGCGTCTTCACAGAAGAGGCCCGCCACCTTGCCGCCTTCGTGCAGCAGCTCGCGCGCCGGGCAGTAGTTGACCAGCAGCGCCCCCCGGGCCGCCGCGGTACGCGCCAGCGCCAGCGCCAGGCGCGCGTCGTCGAACTGGCCATCCCAGTACTTGACACCGCCCTTGAGCCCTTCGGCGCGCGCCGTGGGCAGGCAGTGCAGGGTGCGGGCGCGGCCCATGAATTCGGTGGCGCCCAGGCCGGCCTGGCCGGCCAGGGCGTCGTACATCTTCAGGCCGATGCCGTAGAACGGCGTCTCCCACAGGTGGTATGAGGGCATGACGAACGGCAGCGGCTGCGCCAGGTGCGGCGCGTTGCGCAGCAGCGTGGTGCGCTCGTGCAGCGCCTCGCGCACCAGCGCGATGTTGCCCTGCGCCAGATAGCGCACCCCGCCGTGCACCAGCTTGGTGGCGCGCGACGAGGTGCCCTTGGCGAAGTCGTCCGACTCCACCAGCACCACCGAGAAACCACGCGCCGCCGCATCCAGCGCCACGCCCAAACCCGTGGCGCCGCCGCCGATGACCGCGAGGTCGTAGGTGATGGGCCGTGCCAGGCGGGCGAGCAGTTCGGCGCGCAGGGTGGGTGCGGGGGAGTCAGTGGTCATCTCGGTCATCCATGGTGTCGCACACGCCCCACACAGCCGGCGCGGCCCAAGCGCGGGATGCCGAGCAAGGGCCGCCCCGCAGCGAGGGCATCGTCCCCCCTCCCGGCGACAGCCGAGAGAGGGGGGAAGCGGCGCAGCCGCTCAGGGGGGTGTGCATGTGCTCAGCGCACTTTGCCGTTCTTCCAGGCCTGCAGCAGCGCGTCGTAGGCGATGGTTTCGCCCTTCGGCTTCTCGTTGTCGAGCTTCTTCCAGGGCGCGTGCTTGTCGCTCAGCCACTTGGCCGGGTCTTCCTTCTTGTTCAGCTTGGGCGCGCAGTGGGCCATGCCGGCGCGCTCCAGGCGGGCCATCACCTGGTCCATTTCGTCGGCCAGCGTGTCCATGGCGGCCTGCGGGGTCTTCTCGCCGGTGACGGCCTGGGC
>Ga0222424_100307_pt1 | contig 34837 bp, 33 predicted proteins | sample 2B2ome_FD_182468 | JGI IMG/M metagenome (GOLD analysis project Ga0222424, IMG submission 182468) | Enriched microbial communities from leaf-cutter ant dump, University of Wisconsin, Madison, United States - 2B200A (version 2) | ecosystem: Environmental > Terrestrial > Nest > Insects nest > Nest... | reverse complement strand
TCACCCACGCTGCCGGCCAGCGTCTGCATCTCGCCCAGGCCCTTGTGCACCTGCTCCAGCCGGTCGCTGACGAGCTTGAAGGATTCGCCCAGGCGCTGCTCCAGCGTGGCGTGCAGCTTCTCGTCCACGGTGCGGCGCATCTCTTCGAGCTTGGTGGAGTTGTCGGTCTGGATGGCGGCCAGGCGCTCGTTGAGCGCGTTGCGCAGCTGCTCGGCGTTGTGCTGGCTGCCCTGCACCAGGCCGGCGAGCTGCTGCGACACCGCGTCCTGCAGCACCGAGAACTGGTGGCGGATCTGGGAGCCGTTGGCCTCCAGCTGGTCCTTGAGCGCGCCCGACATCGCGCCCAGCTGTGCCTGGATATCGCCCTTCAGCGAGTCGAGCGTGAGCCGCGTGGCCGCCGTGAGGGCCTCGAAGCGCTCCTGGATGCGCTTTTCGAACAGCGCCGTGCTCTCGCCCATGGCCTCGCGCGACTTGACGCTCTCGGCCGCCAGCGCGGCCGTGGTCGCGGTGAGCTCGGTGCGAAAGCCGGTGAGCGTGTCCGACAGCTCCTTGCGCGCGGCGGCCGAATCGGCCTGCCCCTGGGCGAGGCGCTCGTCCACGGAATGGCGCAGGGCCTCCAGCGTGTGCTGCGTGGCCTGGGTAAAGCCGCTGATCTGCTGCGCCAGCGCGTCCATGGCGCCGTCGTTGCGGGCCACGGCCAGCTGCGTGGCCTGCGCGGTGCGCTCCAGCGCCGCCAGGCGCTCCAGCCATTCGGGCGGCAGCTCCACGCGCGGGCGGCGCACGAGCAGCAGCGCCAGCAAAAGCGCCACCAGGGCCAGTGCGGCCAGCAGGATGAGGGTGTCGGTTGTCAAGGGATTACTATGGTTTATATAGCTGCTCGCGCTTTCTGGATAAGCGCTAGAGGCCGATTTGGCTTAAATTTTATTGACTGGCGTGAGCGGCCCGCGCCCGTCGAAGAATGCGATGAGATTGTCTGCCGCCAGATTGGCCATGGCGCGGCGCGTGGGCACGGTGGCGCTGGCGATGTGGGGCGTGAGCACCACGTTGGGCACCGTCAGCAGGTCCGGGTGCACCTGGGGCTCGCCTTCGAACACGTCCAGGCCCGCCGCCGCGATGCGGCCCGCGCGCAGCGCCTGGGCCAGCGCGGCGTCGTCCACGATGCCGCCGCGCGCGATGTTCACCAGCGTGGCCGTGGGCTTCATCAGCGCCAGCTCGGCCGCACCGATGGTGTGGTGCGACTCGGCGGTGTAGGGCACCACCAGCACCACGTGGTCCGCGGTGCGCAGCAGCTCTTCCTTGCCCACGTAGCTGGCCTTGCATTCGGCCTCCAGCGCGGACGACAGGCGCGAGCGGTTGTGGTAGACCACCTTCATGCCGAAGCCGTGCGCGCCGCGCCGGGCGATGCCCTGGCCGATGCGGCCCATGCCGATGATGCCGAGCGTGCTGCCGTGGATGTCGCTGCCGGCGAACATGTCGTAGCTCCACTTGGTCCACTTTCCGGCGCGCAGATAGTGCTCGGACTCCGCCATGCGGCGCGCTGTGGCCATGAGCAGCGCGAAGCCGAAGTCCGCCGTGGTCTCCGTCAGCACGTCGGGCGTGTTGGTGCCCTGCACGCCGGCGGCGGTCATGGCGTCCACGTCGAAGTTGTTGTAGCCCACGGCCATGTTGGCGACGATTTTCAGGCGCGGCGCCGCCGCCAGCAGCGCGGCGTCGATGCGCTGGCTGCCGGTGGTGAAGGCGCCGTCCTTGTCGGCCAGGCGCTCGGCCAGCTCGGCGGGGCTCCAGATGGTGTCGTCGGGGTTGTCCTCAACGTCGAAGTGCTGGCGCAGGCGGTCCACGATGTCGGGGAAGATCGCGCGGGCGACCAGGATGCGGGGTTTGTTCATAGTTCAATCTCCAATGCGCTTGCTGGGTGCACCGCCCCATGAAACCGGCACGGCCCAAGCCAGCGGCCGCCAAGCAAAGGCCGCCCTGCAGCGAGGGCGGCGTCCCCCTTCCCGCAACGCACAGCGATGCGAGAGAAGGGGGAAGCGGCGCAGCCGCTCAGGGGGATGTACGTCATCTGAACCAGATGAATGTCATGAGGATGAAAAGCGGCACCAGGATGCCGCACGACCACAGCATGTAGCCGAAGAAGCTCGGCATCTTCACGCCCCGGTCCTCGGTGATGGCCTTGACCATGAGGTTGGGCGCGTTGCCGATGTAGGTGTTGGCGCCCATGAACACGGCGCCGGCCGAGATGGCGGCGAGCGTGGGCGCCAGCGTGGTCATCAGCACGGCCGGGTCGCCGCCCGCCGTATTGAAGAACACGAGGTAGGTGGGCGCGTTGTCCAGGAAGGAGCTGAGCGCGCCCGTAGCCCAGAAGTACATGGCCGGGTCGGGCGAGCCGTCGGCGCGGGTGACGGCCGACACGATGGCGCCGAACGGCCCGTTCACGCCCGCCTTGAGCATGGCGATGACCGGGATGATGGTGAGGAAGATGCCCGCAAAGAGCTTGGCGACTTCCTGCATCGGGCCCCAGCCGAACTGGTTGTCCTCGTGCACCTGGCGCGGCGTGAGCCACAGCGACAGCAGCGTGACCACGATGAGCCCCGCGTCGCGCACGATGCCGGGCAGGCCGACCGGGGTGCCCGCCACGTCGAACTCCACGGGCGACTTCCAGAAGCCGCTGAACAGCACTAGCGCGACCACCGCGCCCAGCAGGGCGAAGTTGACCTTGCCGTCGAAGCCGATGCGCCGGGTGTCGGGCGTGGGGTCCGCCTTGAGCACTTCCTCGCGGCGGTGGTAGTACCAGGAATCCACCGCGAAGAAGACCGCCAGCAGCGTGCCGATCAGGAACAGGGTTTCCGGGAAGATGTGGCTCACCGTCCAGAAGAAGTCCACGCCTTTGAGGAAGCCCAGGAACAGCGGCGGGTCGCCCAGCGGCGTGAGCGAGCCGCCGGCGTTGCTCACGATGAAGATGAAGAACACCACCACGTGCGCGACGTGCTTGCGGTTGTCGTTGGCGCGGATCAGCGGGCGGATGAGCAGCATGGAAGCGCCCGTGGTGCCCATGAAGCTGGCGAGCACCGCGCCCACGCCCAGGATGGCGGTGTTGAGCCCGGGGCTGCCGTGCAGGTTGCCCCGGATGTAGATGCCGCCCGCCACAGTGAACAGCGCGGTGAGCAAGATCACGAACGGGATGTACTCGGCCACCAGCGCATGCACCAGGCTTGCGCCCGCCACGCCGGGGCCGAACGCGATGGCGAACGGCACCAGGAAGGCCAGGGCCCACGCCGCGGCCACCTTGCCGAAATGGTGGTGCCAGAAGATGGGCGCCAGCAGCGGCATGAGGGCGATCGACAGCAGGATGCCCGCGAAGGGAACGCCCCACAGGACGGACAGGGCACCGCCGTCGACATCGGCCGCCATGGCCCAGCCCGGCAATGCCGCCAAAAGACTGGCCAATGCCAGCCCGCGCGAAAGTTTCATGGGTCTTGTCTCCATCCAGTTCTGTCCATCGGAGCGCCTCGCGATGCGTCGGGGCGCCCGCCGACTATGCCGTGACAGGTATGTCAAAAACCTGACGCAGGTAGGCCAGGTACTTCTCGTCGTCGCACATGCCCTTGCCCGGCGTGTCCGAGAGCTTGGCCACGGGCTGGTCGTTGCAGCGGGTCATCTTGATGACCACCTGCAGCGGCTCGTGCGCGGGCGGACTGCCCAGGTCGTTGGTCAGGTTGGTGCCGATGCCGAACGCGAGCTGGCAGCGCCCGCGGAACTGCTGGTACAGCTCGATGGTGCGCGGCACGGTGAGCGCGTCACTGAAGATCAGCGTCTTGGTCAGCGGGTCCACGCGGTTCTTGCGGTAGTGCTCCAGCAGGCGCTCGCCCCAGGCGAAGGGGTCGCCGCTGTCGTGGCGCGCACCGTCGAACAGCTTGCAGAAGTACAGGTCGAAGTCGCGCAGGAAGGCGCTCATGCCGTACACGTCGGACAGCGCGATGCCCAGGTCGCCCCGGTACTCCTTGGCCCAGACCTCGAAGCCGTAGACCTGGCTGTCGCGCAGGCGCGGACCCAGGGCCTGGCAGGCCTGCAGGTACTCGTGCGCCATGGTGCCCAGCGGCGTCACACCCAGCTTCATGGCGTACAGCACGTTGCTGGTGCCCGCGAACTGGCCCGGCCCCGCGGGCGCGCCGGGGCGGCGGTCGCCCGTGCCCAGGCGGGCCACCAGCACGCGCAGCACCTCCTCGTGCCAGGCACGGCTGAAGCGCCGCCGCGTGCCGTAGTCCGCGATCTTGAGGTCCGACAGGCCATCGGCCTGCAGCTGGGCAATCTTGTCCTCCAAGCGCCGGCGGCCCTCAGGAAAGTTAGGCACCTTCTGCGTGTTGCGGAAGTAGACCTCGTTCACGATGGCCAGCACCGGGATCTCGAACAGGATGGTGTGCAGCCAGGGCCCGCGGATGGTGATGTCGATCTCGCCGTTGTGCAGGGGCGTGACGGTGATGTACTTCTCGTTGAGCTTGAACAGCCCCAGGAAGTCCACGAAGTCGCTCTTGATGAAGCGCATGGAGCGCAGGTAGGCCAGCTCGGCGTCCTGGAACTGCAGGCTGCACAGCGAGCGGATCTCGTCGCGGATCTCGTTGGCGAAGGGCGCCAGCTGCACGCCGGGGTTGCGGCACTTGAATTTGTATTCGACCTGCGCGCCCGGAAACTGGTGCAGCACCACCTGCATCATGGTGAACTTGTACAGGTCGGTGTCGAGCAGGCTGGTGATGATCATGGACGCACAGTGTAGGCCATCGCACCCATCCGCACCGGGTTGGGGATTTCAAGCCAAATCGGGCTCCAGCGCTTGCCAGTCAAGCGCTAGCAGCTATCAAATTGTGGGCAGCACCAGCGCCTGCAGCACGGCGCGCAGGGGTTCGGGCACCGGCACGGGGCGGCGCGTCGCGCGGTCCACGTACACGTGGATGAAATGGCCGGCGGCGGCCGTGAGCGGCTCGCCCTGCGCGAACAGCCCCACCTCGTAGCGCACGCTGGAGCCGCCCAGCCGCGCCACGCGGATGCCGGCCTCCACCGTCTGCGGGAAGGCCAGCGGTGCGAAGTAGTTGCACTGGGTCTCGATCACGAGGCCGATGGTCTCGCCCGCGTGGATGTCGAGCACGCCCTGGTCGATCAGGTGCGCATTCACGGCCGTGTCGAACCAGCTGTAGTACACGACGTTGTTCACGTGGCCGTACACGTCGTTGTCGGCCCAGCGCGTGGTGATGGGCCGGAACGCGCGGTAGGCGCTGCGCGGCTGCGGTGCCGGGCGGGCGGGTGCGGAAGGTGCGGTCATGGCCGCACATTCTGCCAGCGCCGGTGGTACTCCCAGGCCACGCGCCAGGTGTTCAGCTGGGCCTGCACCGTGTCCTCCAGCTGGCGGCCGTAGCCCCCGGCCATGGCGAAGGTTACGGGGATGCGCCGCTGCCAGACCCAGTCGAACACGCGCCGGTCGCGCGCCTCCAGCCCGTCGTGCGTGAGGGCGAGCCGCCCCAGCCGGTCGCCCTCGTGCGGGTCGGCGCCCGCCAGGTAGAACACCAGCTGCGGCGCGAACCGCTGCGCCAGCGTGTCGAGGGCCTGTTCCAGCGCCTGCAGGTAGTCCGCGTCCGTGCAGCCGTCGGGCAGCTCGACGTCGAGGTCGCCGGGCTCCTTGCGGAACGGGAAGTTGCGCGCCCCGTGCAGGGACAGCGTGAACACGCTGTGGTCGCCCACGAAGATGTGCGCCGTGCCGTTGCCCTGGTGCACATCCAGGTCGATCACCGCCACCTGGAGCGGCACGGCGCGCCGGCCCGCCGCGCGCGCGTGCTCCACTTGCATGAGGCGCGCGGCCACGGCCACGTCGTTGAAGACGCAAAAGCCGCTGCCCTTGCCGGCATACGCATGGTGGGTGCCGCCGGCCAGATTGCCCGCCACGCCCTCGCGCAGCGCCACGCGGCTGGCCGCCACCGTGGCGCCCACGGAACGCCGGGCGCGCTCGGCCATGGCCGGGCTCCAGGGAAAGCCGATCTCGCGCTGCGCCTGCGGCGCCAGGGTGCCGTCGGCCACCGCATCGATGTAGGCCGCGGTGTGGGCCAGCGCGAGTTCGCTGTCCGAGGCCGGCGGGGCCACCTGCAGCGACACGCCGGGCAGGTCCTGCACGATGCGGTCGCGCAGCATCCGGTACTTGGCCATGGGAAACCGGTGGCCTTCGGGCAGGGGCAGCACGAAGTGGTCGGCGTGATAGGCATGCATGACGCGATTGTGGCAAGCGGCCGGTTTCTGGGGCATCGCCCCTAATTTGCTGCAGCGCAACAAAAATGGCTTGCAATACGGCGGTAAGTCCCTAAAATTCGTTCCATGCTGCACTGCAACATGACTGACAGGTCAGGACCAGCGCAGATGTCCGAGAACCACCCCGGCCCGCTGGGCCCCTATTTATCTGGAGATATGACATGACGCTGACCGCTGAACAAATCCTGGCCTCCCACAAAGCCAACATCGAAACCCTGTTCGGTCTGACCACCAAGGCCTTCGAAGGCGTGGAAAAGCTGGTCGAACTGAACGTGACCGCCTCGCGCGCCGCTCTGTCGGAAGCCGCCAACCACACCCAGGCCGTTCTGGGCGTGAAGGACGCGCAAGAACTGCTGGCCCTGCAAGCCGGCCTCTTCCAGCCCCTGGCCGAGAAGACCGCCGCCTACAGCCGCCACCTGTACGACATCGCTTCGGGCACCGGCGCCGAATTCGGCAAGGCCTTCGAAGCCCAGGCTTCGGACGCCCAGAAGGCTTTCACCAACCTGGTGGACAGCGCCGCCAAGAACGCCCCCGCCGGTTCCGAAACCGCCGTGGCCGTGATGAAGAGCGCCGTCTCCGCCGCCAACAATGCTTTTGAATCCGTGCAAAAGGCCGTGAAGCAAGCGTCCGACGTGGCCGAAGCCAACTTCAACGCCGTGGCCAGCACCGCTGCCAACGCTGCCAAGACGGCCGCTCCCCGCAAGCGCTGAGCCAAGCCTGCGGTCTGGAGTGCAAGCTCTAGACCGTTTTGAGGGAATACCCTGATAATCCCTTCACGCGCTGCGGCACCGTTCGCAGCGCACCAGTTGTCTCCTTGGATCCTCTCGAAACCCCCGTTTCAAGGATCCTTTTAAAGCCCGGTTCTATGACCGGGCTTTTTTTTGCCTGGACACCCGGTTTTCCCGTGTAAATCCCGCCGGCGCCCAGGCGTTTATTAAGAACAATTCGCGTTTGGCCCTATCATGGAAGCGTTACAACCCCGAAAGACGCATCCCATGTCGAAGACTGTGAAAGCCCTGCTGAGCGCCTGCGTGCTGGCGGCCGCCGCCAGCACCGTTTCTGCCCAGGACCAGGTGGTCAACCTCTACTCGGCCCGCCACTACTCCACGGACGAAGCGCTGTACACCGGGTTCACCAAGGCCACCGGCATCCGCATCAACCGCGTGGATGCCGACGATGCGGGCATCCTAGCCCGCCTCAAGGCCGAGGGCACCGCCTCCCCCGCCGACGTGATCCTGCTGGTGGACGCGGCCCGCCTCTACAAGGGCGAGGTGGACGGCCTCTTCCAGCCCATCAAGTCGCAGATGCTCAACGACGCCATCCCGGCCAACCTGCGCAGCGCACCGGCCGCCGACGGCGGCATCGCCTGGTTCGGCCTGTCCACCCGCGCGCGCGTGATCGTCTACAACAAGGCCAAGATGCAGAAGGCGGACGTCGACACCTACGAAGAGCTTGGCGACCCCAAGAACAAGGGCAAGCTGTGCATCCGCTCCGGCTCGCACCCCTACAACCTGAGCCTGTTCGGCGCCGTGACCGAGCACATGGGCGAGCAGAAGGCCGAGGCCTGGCTCAAGGGCATGGTCGCCAACCTGGCGCGCCCACCCAAGGGCGGCGACACCGACCAGATCAAGGCCGTGGCGGCCGGCGAATGCGACATCGCCGTCAGCAACAGCTACTACCTTGCCCGCCTGATGCGCTCCACCAAGCCCGAGGACCAGGCCGTGGTGAGCAAGGTGGCCGTGGTGTTCCCCAACCAGGACTCCTGGGGCACCCACCTGAACATCGCCGGCGGCGCCGTCGCCAAGCACGCGAAGAACCAGGCCAACGCGATCAAGTTCCTGGAATACCTGGCCAGCCCGGAAGCGCAGAACTACTTCGCCAACGGCAACAACGAATGGCCTGCCGCCAAGGGCGTGACGCTGGACAACCCCGCCCTCAAGACCATGACCGGCGGCGCGCCCTTCAAGAGCGAAACCATCCCGATCAGCGCCGTGGGCGCCAACATGACCAAGGTGCAGCAGATGCTGGACCGCGTGGGCTTCCAGTAAGGCAAGAGCCCCCTGCCCTAGCAAGCCCGGCTGGTCCGGGCTTTTTTTGTTTTCGAGCAGGCATAATTGACGTTTACGTCAACGTCACTTACTGGAGGCATTTCATGGACATCAAGGGCAAGGTATTCATCGTCACGGGCGGCGCATCGGGCCTGGGCGAAGGCACGGCGCGCATGCTGGCGGCGCAGGGCGGCAAGGTCGTCATCGCCGACATGCAGGCGGAAAAGGGCGAGGCCGTGGCCAAGGAGATCGGCGGCGCTTTCGTGAAATGCGACGTGAGCAGCGAGGCCGACGGCCAGGCCGTGGTGGCCAAGGCGGTGTCCCTGGGCAAGCTGATGGGCCTGGTCAACTGCGCTGGCATCGCGCCCGCGGAAAAAACCGTGGGCAAGAACGGCGCCCATGCGCTGGCCGTGTTCAGCAAGACCGTCACCGTGAACCTGATCGGCAGCTTCAACATGATCCGCCTGGCCGCGGAAGCCATGAGCAAGAACGACCCCGAGCCCACCGGCGAGCGCGGCGCATTGATCTCCACCGCCAGCGTGGCCGCCTATGACGGCCAGATCGGCCAGGCCGCCTATTCCGCCTCGAAAGGCGGCGTGGTCGGCATGACCCTGCCCATCGCCCGCGACCTGGCGCGCAACGGCATCCGCAACATGACCATCGCCCCCGGCATCTTCGGCACGCCCATGCTGTTCGGCATGCCCCAGGAAGTGCAGGACGCGCTGGCCGCGGGCGTGCCCTTCCCCAGCCGCCTGGGCACGCCGCAGGACTATGCCAAGCTGGTGCAGCACATCTTCGAGAACGACATGCTCAATGGCGAGGTGATCCGCCTCGATGGCGCGATCCGCCTTGCGCCGAAGTGATGTGACGGCATAAAAGCAAAAGGGCTGCATCTTGCGATGCAGCCCTCTTTTGTTTCTGGCGGAGTGGACGGGACTCGAACCCGCGACCCCCGGCGTGACAGGCCGGTATTCTAACCAACTGAACTACCACTCCTGGCAGACAGCTTTTGCGGCTCTTGCGAGCCCAAGTGCTGCAAACTTGGCGACCCTACGGGGATTCGAACCCCGGTACTCACCGTGAAAGGGTGATGTCCTAGGCCTCTAGACGATAGGGTCAAAACCTAAAACTATTCCGATGTGGTGGAGGTAAACGGGATCGAACCGATGACCTCTTGCATGCCATGCAAGCGCTCTCCCAGCTGAGCTATACCCCCACGATTCCTTTTTTTCTCTGGCTTTATGCCAAAGAAAAACCCTTGCACATCAAAGACCTGCAAGGGCTTTTGACTGGCGGAGTGGACGGGACTCGAACCCGCGACCCCCGGCGTGACAGGCCGGTATTCTAACCAACTGAACTACCACTCCTGGCAGACAGCTTTTGCGGCTCTTGCGAGCCCAAGTGCTGCAAACTTGGCGACCCTACGGGGATTCGAACCCCGGTACTCACCGTGAAAGGGTGATGTCCTAGGCCTCTAGACGATAGGGTCAAAACCTAAAACTATTCCGATGTGGTGGAGGTAAACGGGATCGAACCGATGACCTCTTGCATGCCATGCAAGCGCTCTCCCAGCTGAGCTATACCCCCACTAATCACAACAACCACATTGTGTTTGTTGTCATCATCTGAGCCTTGAATTATAGACTGGTTTTCAGCGCTTTCGCAAACGCGCTACAACTTTTTCGCGTCCGACGAGTTCGAGCACCGCATCGACCGAAGGCGTGTGCGCCGTGCCCAGCGTGAGCACGCGCACGGGCATGGCGAGCTGCGGCATCTTCAGGCCCTGGGCCTTGAGCACGTCCTTGAGGGCGGCGGCGATCGCGTCCTTGTTCCACTCCACCGTTTCCATGGCGGCAGCGAAGGCGTCGAGCGCCGGGGCGGAGGCCTCGGTGATGTGCTTGGCGTAGTCTTCGGCGTTGCGCTCGATCGCGTCCACATAGAACAGGCGCGCCCAGTTCGCCAAGTCGACCAGGGTGTCACAGCGATCCTTGAACAGGCCGCAGATGCGCGGCAGGCGCTCGTCGGCCGCCACGCCCGCGAGGAAGGGCTTGAGCATATCGGCCAGCAGCGCATCGTCCATGGCCTTGAGGTGCTGAGCGTTCACCCAGCGCAGCTTGGCCTCGTCGAACTGCGCGGCGCTCTTGCCCAGGTGGTCGAGGTTGAACCACTGCAGGAACTGTTCGCGGCTGAAGATCTCGTCGTCGCCATGGCTCCAGCCCAGGCGGGCGAGGTAGTTGACCATGGCGTCGGGCAGGTAGCCCTCGTCGCGGTACTGCGTGACGGGCTTGGCGCCGTTGCGCTTGCTCATCTTCTCGCCCTGCTCGTTGAGCACGGTGGGCAGGTGGGCGTACACCGGCGGCTCCTTGCCCAGGGCGCGGAAGATGTTGATCTGGCGCGGCGTGTTGTTCACGTGGTCGTCGCCGCGGATCACGTGGGTGATGGCCATGTCGATGTCATCGACGACCACGCAGAAGTTGTACGTGGGCGTGCCGTCCGGGCGGGCGATCACGAGGTCGTCCAGCTCGTCGTTGCTGATCTCGATGCGGCCCTTGACCTTGTCGTCCCAGGCGACGATGCCGCCCTGCGGGTTATTGAAGCGCAGCACGGGCTGTACGCCCTCGGGCACGGGCGGCAGGGTCTTGCCGGGCTCGGGGCGCCAGGTGCCGTCGTAGCGCGGCTTTTCCTTGGCGGCCATCTGCTTTTCGCGCAGGGCGTCGAGCTCGGCCACGCTCATGTAGCAGGGATAGACGTGGCCCGCGGCCTGCAGGTCGGCGAGGACGGCCTTGTAGCGGTCCATGCGCTGCATCTGGTAGTACGGGCCTTCGTCGTGGTCCAGGCCCAGCCAGGCCATGCCTTCGATGATCACGTCCACAGCGGCCTGGGTGGAGCGCTCCAGGTCTGTGTCCTCGATGCGCAGGATGAAGTCGCCGCCCGTGGCACGCGCGAAGGCCCAGGGATAGAGCGCGGAGCGGATGTTGCCCAGGTGGATGAAGCCCGTGGGGGACGGGGCGAAGCGGGTGCGGGTTTTCTGCGGGGTCGTCATGTGTTGTGCTTCAAAAACAGGAGCTGCTTGCGCTTGTAACTCCTTGGTTTCGATATGTTTTCATATGAAAAACCTTGTAGGGCAAGCGCAAGGCGCTCATCTTTTTAATTGTCCTGGGCGTTCGGCAGGGCCAAGCGCGAGGTGTCTTCCTCGCCCTCTTCCGCGCCCACGCGGCCTTCGTTGAGGCTGGCGATGGAATCCGCCGTGATGTCGCCGGTCACGTACACGCCGTCGAAGCACGATGCGTCGAAGCCCGCGATGGCGCCGTTGAGCGAGCCCACTGCCTTCTTCATGCCGTCCACGTCCTGGTAGATCAGCGCGTCGCAGCCGATGGACTGGCGCACTTCCTCGACGGTGCGGCCGTGGGCGACGAGTTCGCTGCTGGTGGGCATGTCGATGCCGTAGACGTTGGGGTAGCGCACGGGCGGCGCGGCGCTGGCCAGGTACACCTTGCGCGCGCCCGCATCGCGCGCCATCTGCACGATCTCGCGGCTGGTGGTGCCGCGCACGATGGAGTCATCCACCAGCAGCACGTTGCGGCCCTTGAATTCGCTGGCGATGACGTTGAGCTTCTGGCGCACGGATTTCTTGCGCACGCCCTGCCCCGGCATGATGAAGGTGCGGCCCACATAGCGGTTCTTGACGAAGCCTTCGCGGTACGGAATGCCCAGCAGGTGCGCGAGCTGCGTGGCGCTCGGGCGGCTGGATTCCGGGATGGGGATGATGACGTCGATCTCGTTGGGCGGCACGGTGGAGATGACGCGCTTGGCCAGCGCCTCGCCCAGGTTCAGGCGCGCCTGGTAGACGGAGATGCCGTCGAGCACCGAGTCGGGCCGCGCCAGGTAGACGAATTCGAAGATGCAGGGGTTGAGCTGCGGCTTGTCGGCGCACTGGCGCGCGTGGATCTGCCCGTCCAGCGTGACGAAGATCGCCTCGCCGGGGTCGATGTTGCGCTCGAACACATGCGAGGTGCCTTCCAGCGCCACTGATTCGCTGCCCACCATGACCGTGCCGTCCTGGCTGCGCCCCATGGCTAGCGGGCGGATGCCGTGCGGGTCGCGGAAGGCCAGCAGCCCGTGGCCCGCGATCAGCGCGATCACGGCGTACGAGCCCTTGATGCGCTGGTGCACGGCGCGCACGGCCGTGAACACGTCCTCGGGCTGCAGCGGCACGCCGCGCGTGGCACGCTCCAGCTCGTGCGCGAACACGTTGAGCAGCACCTCGGAGTCGCTCTCGGTGTTGGTGTGGCGGTGGTCGGTCTGGAACAGCTCGGTTCGCAGCTGGCGCGCGTTGGTCAGGTTGCCGTTGTGCACCAGCACGATGCCGAAGGGCGCGTTGACGTAGAAGGGCTGCGCCTCTTCCTCGCTGTAGGCGTTGCCCGCCGTGGGGTAGCGCACCTGGCCCAGGCCCACGTTGCCGGGCAGCGCGCGCATGTTGCGCGTGCGGAACACGTCGCGCACCATGCCCTTGGCCTTGTGCATGAAGAACTTGCGGCCCTGCTGGGTGACGATGCCCGCCGCGTCCTGGCCCCGGTGCTGCAGGAGCAGCAGGGCGTCATAGATCAGCTGGTTGACGGGCGCAGGACTGACGACGCCGACGATTCCACACATAGTTGTATTCCATCCATCAAGAAGGCAGATGTCTGCCAAATTCTTCCGGCAGCGCCGGTTTCAAGCCCCTGAGCATTTCCGCCAGGACCGGAGCCCCCTGGGATTCCTGCCACCAGGGCGCTTCGTGCAAGGAGGTGAGCCCCGCCACCACGGCCACCGCCAGCAGCAGCACCAGGCCCCGCAGCACGCCGAAGACGGCGCCCAGAGTCCGGTCCGCCGGGCGCAGGCCGATCGCCTCCACCAGCTTCTTGGCCAGCCAGGTCAGGAAGCCGCAGACGAACACCGACGCCACGAACACCACCACGAAACCCGCCGCATAGCGCAGCGCGCCGGCCGACTCGCCCATGGGCAGCAGCGCGGCCATGTCGGCGGCGAACCACTGCGCCACGAAGAACGACACCACCCACCCGAGCAGGGACAGCACCTCGAACACCAGCCCGCGCCAGGCGCCGACGAGCATCGACGCCAGCAGCACCGCCACGAAGATCCAGTCCAGTGCCGCCACGGTCCGGCAAGGGCTCAGAGCGTCAGCACGGAGGCCGACAGGTCCAGCGCCTTGATGCGCGCGGCCGCCTTGTCCGCTTCGGCCCGGCTGGTGAACGGCCCCACGCGCACGCGGGTGAACTTGCCTGCCACCTGGGTATAGGTCTTGAGCCCGGCGCGCTCCACCTTCAGGCGCACCTCGCGGGCCTTGGCCGCGTCCTCGAACGCGCCGACCTGCACGATGAAGCGCTCATCGGCGGCTGCTGCAGCGGGCTCCGCAGCACGGCCTTCCAGCAGGGCGCGGGCGCGCGCGGCATCGTCGGGCCGCTGCGGGGCGGGCTTGTTCTCGGCAGGGGCCGGCGGCTTGGGTTCGGGCTTGGGCTCCGGCCTGGCGGGCGCCGGAGCGGGGGCGGCTGCGGCCGGCCGCGAAGCCGCCGGGCGGGCCGACGGCACGATCTCCTCGCCGTCCGTCAGGCCATTGCTGGCGGCGCTGCTGCGCGCGGGGGCAGAGGGAGTGGCGGGCGCTGCCGGCGGCTTGGCGGCCGCGGCCTGCTGTTCCACCGGCGCGGGCACCACCAGGGGCGCGACCTTGTTGCGGTCCGGGATCTCGATGGGAATGTCCACCGGGATCGGCCGGGGCTGGGTGTCGAACAGCATGGGGAAGCCGATCACCCCGATCAGCACCAGCACGGCCGCGCCGATCAGCCGGTGGCGGGCACGCCGGCGCATCACCTCGATGCTCTCGGCCTGGGGGGTGCTGCGCGGGCGCCGGGCCGTCTTGTCGGCCTGTGGCTGCTCGCCTTGGCCGGGCCACCGAAACTTGAAAAATGCCATGGAGTTACGACTCGTGCAGGCCCGAAAGCTGCCCTATTGGTCCAGATGCTTGGCGTGCAGGCGCGGCGTTCCGTTGATCAGCACACCACCCACCGTGTAAAACGAGCCAAAGACCACGATTCTATCAGCGGGGTCCGCCGCGGCGACGGCCGCCTGCAGGGCCGCCATGGGGTCCGCGTGCAGGCTGGAGTGCACCTCGCGGCGCCCGCCCGCCACCATCTGCAGGGCATTCCACTTCTGCTGCAGCGCGGCGGCCGTCTCGGCGCGCGGAGTGGGCAGGCTGGTGAAGTACCAGTGGTCCACCAACGGCCCCACCTTGGCCAGCATGGGCGCTAGGTCCTTGTCGGCCATGGCACCGAAGACGGCGTGCGTGGTGGGGAAGAAGCCCATGGCGTCCAGGTTGGCCGTGAGCGCGGCCACGGAGTGCGGGTTGTGCGCCACGTCCAGCACCAGCGTGGGCTGGCCCGGCACGATCTGGAAGCGCCCGGGCAACTCGACCATGGCCATGCCGTTGCGCACGGCCTGCGCCGTGACGGGGAGGCGATCGCGCAGGGCCTCCAGCGCGGCCAGCACGCCCGAGGCGTTGATGAGCTGGTTGGCGCCACGCAGCGCCGGGTAGGCCAGGCCCGCGTAGCGGCGGCCGCGCCCGGCCCAGCTCCACTGCTGCTTGTCGCCCGAGAAGTTGAAGTCCTTGCCGAAGCGCCAGAGGTCGGCGCCGATCTCCAGCGCGTGGTCCACCACGCTCTGCGGCGCCATGGGGTCGCTCACCACCGCCGGGCGGCCGGTGCGCATGATGCCGGCCTTCTCGCGGCCGATGCTCTCGCGGTCCGGCCCCAGGTACTCGGTGTGGTCGATGTCGATGCTGGTGATGACGGCGCAGTCGGCATCGACCACGTTGGTGGCGTCCAGCCGCCCGCCCAGGCCCACTTCGAGGATGGCTACGTCCAGCCGCGAATGGCTCATAAGCCGCAGGATGGCCAGCGTGGTGAACTCGAAGTAGGTCAGCGAGACTTCATCGCCGTTTTGCGTCCTGGCGCTTTCCACGGCTGCGAAGTGCGCTATCAGATCGGTAGCATTCACGATCTCACCGTGGATGCGGCAGCGCTCCTCGAAATGCACGAGGTGCGGCGACGTGTACACCCCCGTGCGGTAGCCCGCCTGCAGCGCCACGGCTTCCAGCATGGCGCAGGTGGAGCCCTTGCCGTTGGTGCCCGCCACGGTGATCACGGGGCAGTCGAAGCGCAGGCCCATGCGGCGCGCCACTTCGCGCACGCGCTCCAGGCCCATGTCGATGTTCTTGGGGTGCAGCCGCTCGCAGTGGGCGAGCCAGCCTTCCAGGGTCTGGGGAAGTATTTGCATAGGGGGCAGAATTGTCGCCCATGAGCACTTCCACCATCACCCTCTACGGCATTCCCAACTGCGACACCGTCAAGAAATCCCGCGCGTGGTTCACGGAGCACGGACTGGACTGCGCCTTCCACGACTTCAAGAAACAGGGCGTCCCGGCGGACCGCCTGCCCGGCTGGATGGACGCCGTGGGCTGGGAAAAGCTGGTCAACCGCCAGGGAACCACCTGGCGCAAGCTGGACTCCCACACCCAGGCTGCCGTGCAGGACGAGGACAGCGCCAGCACCCTGATGCAGGCCCAGCCCAGCGTGATCAAGCGCCCGGTGGTGGAATGGCAGCAAGGTGGCCGCACCCGCGTTTCCGTGGGCTTCGCACCCGACCAATGGCAAGCCTGGGCGACAAGTCAGGCGTGAAGACCGGAGAAATTGCACAAATCTTTACGCAGATTTACGGCTCCCGGGTGCTGACTTGACCATGCCGGCCTAAACTTTTCCTCAGTCTGGTGCGTTATGTACCGACCCGAAAGGAGTTTCTCCATGAAGAAGATCGTGATTTTTTCCGCCATGGCCGCCATCGCCACCATGGCCAGCGCCCAGGAACAGGGCCGCGTGCTCTCGGCCACCCCGGTCGTGCAGCAGATCGCCGTGCCCCAGCAGGTGTGCGGCAATGAAACCGTGTACAGCGGCAACCGCACCAGTGGCGCGGGCGCCGTGCTCGGCGCTATCGCGGGTGGCGCGGCCGGCAACGCCATCGGCAAGGGCAGCGGCCGCGCGGCGGCCACCGCCATCGGCCTGATCGGCGGCGCGGTGATAGGCAACAACATCGAAGGCAACGGCCAGCCGCAGTATCAGAATGTGCAGCGCTGCACCACCGAGACGTACTACGAAAACCGCACCGTGGGCTACGACGTGGTCTATGAATACGCGGGCCGCCAGTACACCACCCGCACCCAGAACGACCCGGGCCGCTGGATCCCCGTGAGCGTGCAGCCCGCCGCTGCACCCGCCCCGGTCTATTCCAGCCAGCCCGGCGTGGTCACCACCACGACCTACCCCGCGTACCAGCAGCCGCCCACCTACGTGAGCCCCCCGGTCACGGTGATCGAGTACGGCTACGACAGCCGCCCCTACTACCCGCACCACCGCAACCCCTACTGGCGCTGAGCCGGCAGCATGCAGAAGAAGAGCCCCATCGGGGCTCTTCCTGCTTTGGGACTCTAAAATGCCGGGTTTCCTTCCTCCAACCTACCAGCGCATCCATGACCACCGAAAAGATCGACGGCGTGTCCGTCACCACCCAGGCCAATGTGTATTTCGACGGCAAGTGCGTGAGCCACGGCATCACCTTCCCTGATGGAACGAAGAAGTCGGTGGGCGTGGTGCTGCCCGCCACGCTCACGTTCAACACCGGCGCGCCCGAGATCATGGAATGCGTGGCGGGCTCCTGCGAGTACAAGCTGGCGGGCAGCGATGCCTGGGTGAAGTCGTCCGCGGGCGAGAAATTCAGCGTGCCAGGCAACTCCAGGTTCGACATCCGCGTGACCGAGGCCTACCACTACATCTGCCACTTCGGCTGAACCGACGAAAGCCCTGACACCATGGCCACCATCCTGCAAAACCTGCCCAAGGGGCAGAAAGTCGGCATCGCCTTCTCGGGCGGCCTCGACACCAGCGCCGCGCTGCGCTGGATGAAGAACAAGGGCGCCCTGCCCTACGCCTACACCGCCAACCTGGGCCAGCCCGACGAGCCCGACTACGACGCCATTCCCCGCAAGGCGATGGAGTACGGCGCCGAAAAGGCCCGCCTGATCGACTGCCGCACGCAGCTCGCCCACGAAGGCATCGCCGCGCTGCAGGCCGGCGCCTTCCACGTGCGCACCGCCGGCGCCACCTACTTCAACACCACGCCCCTGGGCCGCGCCGTCACCGGCACCATGCTGGTGGCCGCCATGAAGGAAGACGACGTCCACATCTGGGGCGACGGCTCCACCTTCAAGGGCAACGACATCGAGCGCTTCTACCGCTACGGCCTGCTGACCAACCCCTCGCTCAAGATCTACAAGCCCTGGCTGGACCAGCTCTTCATCGACGAGCTGGGCGGCCGCGCCGAGATGTCGGCCTTCATGACCAAGGAAGGCTTCGGCTACAAGATGAGCGCCGAGAAGGCGTACAGCACCGACAGCAACATGCTCGGCGCCACGCACGAGGCGAAAGACCTGGAGTTCCTCAACAGCGGCATCCGCATCGTGAACCCCATCATGGGCGTCGCGTTCTGGAAGGACGACGTGCCAGTGAAGGCCGAGGAAGTCTCCGTGCGCTTCGAGGAAGGCCAGCCCGTGGCCCTGAACGGCGTGGAATTCAGCGACCCGGTGGAGCTGTTCCTGGAGGCCAACCGCATCGGCGGCCGCCACGGCCTGGGCATGTGCGACCAGATCGAGAACCGCATCATCGAAGCCAAGAGCCGCGGCATCTACGAAGCCCCCGGCCTGGCGCTGCTGCACATCGCCTACGAGCGCCTGGTCAGCGGCATCCACAACGAGGACACCATCGAGCAGTACCGCATGAACGGCCTCAAGCTCGGCCGCCTGCTCTACCAGGGCCGCTGGTTCGACCCGCAGGCCATCATGCTGCGCGAAACCGCCCAGCGCTGGGTGGCCCGCGCCGTGACCGGCACCGTGGTGCTGGAGCTGCGCCGCGGCAACGACTACTCCATCCTGAACACCGAGAGCCCCAACCTGACCTACGCGCCCGAGCGCCTGTCGATGGAGAAGGTGGAAGACGCGCCGTTCTCGCCGCTGGACCGCATCGGCCAGCTCACCATGCGCAACCTCGACATCGTGGACACGCGCGGCAAGCTGGGCGTGTACTCCAAGGCCGGGTTGCTGTCGCTGGGCGGCAATGCGGCGCTGGCGCAACTGGAAGACGGCTCCAAGAAATAATCCAAGCCAAATCGGCCTCCAGCGCTTATCCATCAAGCGCTGGCAGCTATCAAATCAAAAGCAACCGCCCGGCCTCACCCGCCGGGCGGTTTTGTTTTTTCCTACGATAGCCGTTTCAACCACTTCCAAAGAAGAAAGAGCAATGAGCGAACAGCAGCAACAGTCGGCACAGAAAGTGGCCATCGTGGTGGCGGGCGGCAGCGGCATGGGTGCGGCCGCCGCGAAAGCGCTGCATTCGGCGGGCTTCGCCATCGGCATCCTGTCGTCGTCCGGCAAGGGCGAGGCGCTGGCCCAGCAACTGGGCGGCGTGGGCGTGACCGGCTCCAACCAGAACGTGGCCGACCTGCACAAACTGGTGGATGCAGCCATGCAGCGCTGGGGCCGCATCGACGTGCTGGTCAACGGCGCGGGCCACGGCCCCAAGGGCAAGCTGCTGGAGATCAGCGACGCGGACTGGATCAAGGGGATGGAGGTCTATTTCCTCAACGTGGTGCGCGCCACGCGGCTGGTGGCGCCCATCATGCAGCGCCAGGGCGGCGGCGCCATCATCAACATCTCGTCCGCCTGGGCGTTCGAACCCTCGGCGATGTTCCCCACCTCGGCCATGGCGCGCTCGGGGCTGGCGGCGTTCACCAAGATCTTCTGCGACGAGTACGGCGCGCACAACATCCGCATGAACAACGTGCTGCCCGGTTGGATCGACAGCCTGCCGGCCACCGAGGTGCGCCGCCAGGCCGTGCCGCTGCAACGCTACGGCACGGCCGACGAGATCGGCGCGACGGTGGCCTTCCTGGCCTCCGAGGGCGCGGCCTACATCACGGGCCAGAACATCCGGGTGGACGGCGGGCTCATGCGCAGCGTGTGAGCTGCCACTGCGACCAGCCCTTGGCGCGCAGTTCGCAGGCCGGGCATGCGCCACAGCCGTGCCCCCAGGCATGCAGATGCTCGCGCTGGCCCAGATAGCAGGTGTGGGAGTCGCGCCGGACCAGTTCCACCAGCGCGTCGCCGCCCAGCGCGTGCGCCAGCGCCCAGGTGGCAGCCTTGTCCAGCCACATGAGCGGCGTTTCCAGCGTCAACGGGCGATCCACGCCCAGGCTCAGCGCCACCTGCAGGGCCTTGAGCGTGTTGTCGCGGCAGTCGGGGTAGCCCGAGTAGTCGGTCTGCGACATACCGCCGACCAGCACGTCGAGCCCGCGCCGGTAGGCCAGCGCGGCGGCCAGCGTGAAGAACAGCAGGTTGCGGCCCGGCACGAAGGTGTTGGGCAGGCCGTCGGCCTGCAGGGCGATGGCCACGTCGTCGGTCATGGCGCTCGTGCCCAGTTGGCCGAGCACGTCCACGTTCAGGAGGTGGTCGTCGCCCAGTTGCCCAGGCCACGCCATTCCCTGCAGTCCTTCGCGCAACCGCGCGCGGCAGTCCAGCTCTACGCGGTGGCGTTGGCCATAGTCGAAGCCGATGGTCTCCACATGCGGGTAGCGCGCCAGCGCCCAGGCCAGGCAGGTGGCGGAGTCCTGCCCGCCGGAGAACAGGACCAGCGCGCGCCGGCTCATGCCACAGCAGCGGGCGCGGGCGGCACACGCATGGCGCGCACGATGGCCGCGAGCGCCACGCCGTAGGCGGGCACGAACAGCAGCAGGCTCACGACCAGCTTGATGACGTAGTCCACCACGGCGATCTCCACCCAGTTCGCTGCCATGAAGGCGTCGGGGCTGCGCCAGAACGCGATGGCGAAGAACGCCGCCGTGTCCAGCGCCTGCCCGAACACCGAGGCCGCCGCGGGCGCCAGCCACCAGGCCCGGCTTTGCTGGCGGATGCGGTCGAACACCTGGATGTCGAGCAGCTGCCCCAGCACGTAGGCCGCGAAGCTGGCGAAGGCGATGCGGAACACGAAGGTGTTGAACGCGGCCAGGGATTCCCAGCCGTTGAAGCGCCCTTCATGGAACAGCACGCCCACCACGTAGGACGCCACGAGCGCCGGCAGCATGGCCCGCGTGATCACGCGCCGCGCAGCCGCCTTGCCGATGAGCCGCACGGTGAGGTCGGTGGCCAGGAAGATGAACGGAAAGCTGAAAGCGCCCCAGGTGCTGTGGAAGCCGAACAAGGTGATCGGCAGTTGCACCAGGTAGTTGCTGGCGATGACGATGGCGATGTGGAACGCCACCAGGAGAGAGAGATAGAAGGGCACGCGCGAGGGCGGTGCCTGAACGGATGTCATGGCTGTCCTTTTTGGTGATGGGGGCGAGGGAACCCATGTGGAGGCGAAATTGCCGGGGGCGGATTATAGCCGCTCCGGCAAGGCATCAGAGCCAAATCGCGCCCCAGCGCTTGCCAGTCAAGCGCGAGCAGCTATCAAAACAGGAGTCCTAGACCACCACCGGCTCGGGTTCGAGCCGGATGCCAAAGCGCTCGTACACGCTGGTCTGGATGGCGCGGGCCAGCGTCATCACCTCGCCGCCGGTCACGCTTTCGCTGCCGCGCCCGCGGTTGACCAGCACCAGGGCCTGCTTCTCGTACACGCCCGCCTTGCCGATGGACTTGCCCTTCCAGCCGCAGGCGTCGATGAGCCAGCCGGCGGCGAGCTTGATGCTGCCGTCGGGCATGGGGTAGTGCACGATCTTCGGGTCGCGCGCGATGATGTCCTGGCACTGCTCGGGCGAGACCGTGGGGTTCTTGAAGAAGCTGCCGGCATTGCCCACCACCGCCGGGTCGGGCAGCTTGGCGCGGCGGATGTCGCACACCCAGTCGAAGACCTGCTGCGGCGTGGGCACGGCCACGCCGGCCTCGGCGCGCTTGCGCTCCAGGTCGAGGTAGCCCAGTTCCGGCTTCCAGGGCCGGGGCAGCCGAAAGCGCACGTGGGTGATCACCGCCCTGCCCGCCAGGCCCATGGCGCCGGGCTGCGCGGGCGCATGCTTGAAGACCGAGTCGCGGTAGCCGAAGCCGCACTGCGCGGCATCGAGCGTGAAGGGCCGGCCCGTGGCGAGGTCGATGGCGTCCAGGGACTCGAAGCGGTCCTGCAGCTCCACGCCGTAGGCGCCGATGTTCTGCACGGGCGAGGCGCCCACGGTGCCGGGGATCAGCGCCAGGTTTTCCAGGCCCGGGCAGCCCTGCGCCAGCGTCCAGGCCACGCAGTCGTGCCAGACCTCGCCGGCGCCGGCCTCCACGATCCAGGCCTTCTCGGTCGCTTCGACCAGGCGCAGGCCCTTGATCTCCATCTTGAGCACCACGGCCTGCGTCACGTCGCCCGTCAGGATGATGTTGCTGCCGCCGCCCAGCACGAATTTCGGCGCGCGCGCCAGGGCCGGATCGGCCAGCACGGCCAGCACGTCGGCCACCGAGCGCACGCGCACCAGGGTTTGCGCGCGCGCGGCGATGCCGAAGGTGTTCCAGGGCTGCAAAGGGGCGTTTTTCTCGACTACCATTGGCCCGATTGTCGCACCCGCCTTTGTTTTCCCCCGAGATTGATAGAGAGCCACCATGCCATCTTTTGACACCGTCTGCGAAGCCAACCTGGTCGAAGTGAAGAACGCGGTCGAGAACACCGCCAAGGAAATCGCCACCCGCTTCGACTTCAAGGGCACCTCGGCCAGCATCGAGATCAAGGACAAGGACATCACGCTGATCGGCGACGCCGACTTCCAGCTCACCCAGATCGAGGACGTGCTGCGCAACAAGCTCACCAAGCGCAACGTGGACGTGCGCTTCCTCGACATGGGCGACGTCCAGAAGGTGGGCGGCGACAAGGTCAAGCAGGTCATCAAGGTGCGCAACGGCATCGAGAGCGAGCTGGCCAAGAAGATCCAGAAGCTGCTCAAGGAGAGCAAGCTCAAGGTGCAGGGCGCCATCCAGGAGGAAAAGGTGCGTGTGACCGGCGCCAAGCGCGATGATCTGCAAGCCGCCATGGCGCTGATCCGCAAGGACGTGACCGATGTGCCCCTGTCCTTCGACAACTTCCGCGACTGATCCCATGGTCCGCGCCCTGCTTGCTCCTGCCCTGGCCTCATTGCTTCTCGCACCCGCCTGGGCCCACGCCCAGGCCGTGGCCCTGGCGGGCGTGCTGGGCAGCAAGGCCCTGATCGTCGTCGATGCCCATCCGCCCAAGGCCGTGGGCGCGGGCGACGAGTTCCAGGGGGTGAAGGTGCTGGCCGTCGCCAAGGACGAGGCCACGATCGAGGTCCAGGGCGCGCGGCGCGTGCTGCGCCTGGGCGAATCGCCCGTGAGCGTGGGCAACCGGGGCGGCAGCGGCAAGCGCGTCGTGCTGATGGCCGACAGCCGGGGCCACTTCGTCAACAGCGGCACCATCAACGGCCGCGTGATGCAGTACATGGTGGACACCGGCGCCTCCACCGTGGCCATCGGCCGCGCCGACGCGGACCGCATGGGCCTGAACTACAAGAACGGCCAGCCCGTGCGCATGAGCACGGCCAACGGCGTGGCCCAGGGCTGGCGCATGAAGCTCGACTCCGTGCGCGTCGGCGACGTGGAGGTGTTCGGCGTGGAAGCGGTCATCACGCCCCAGCCCATGCCCTACGTGCTGCTGGGCAACAGCTTCCTGACCGAGTTCCAGATGACGCGCACCAACGACCAGATGGTCCTGGAAAAGCGCAACTGATCCTCCTTCCCCCATGTCCGCCCACCCGCACCCCCCTGGCCAGCACCCGGCCGAAGGCGAGTACGAAGACCTGCTGAGCCTGTGGTCGGACCTGGAGTCGGCGCTGTCCGTGATGCTCGCGCGCCCGCTGCAGGTGCAGGATTTCCCGGGCAAGGTGCGCCAGTTCGACGCCTGGCTGCAGGACCTGGTGGCGCACGACATCGACGCGGCGCTGTACCTGATGTTCCAGCTGGCGTCCACCTCCACCGTGGGCTACAGCGCCTCGCACGCGCTGGTGTGCGGCACGCTGTGCCACATCCTGGCGCAGGAACTGGCCCTGCCCCCGCGCGAGCGCGACAGCCTGGTGCGCGCGGCGCTGACCATGAACATCGGCATGACGGCCCTGCAGGACGAGCTGGCCGAGCAGCGCGAGCGCCCCACCCCCGCGCAGCAGGAGGCCATCCGCAGCCACCCCGAGGACAGCATGCTGCTGCTGCAGCGCCTGCACATCATCGACTCGCTGTGGCTGGACGTGGTGGGCCAGCACCATGCGAACATGCCCGAACGCGTGCCGCTGGCCCAGCAGGCGCCCGAGGACCGGCTCACGCGCATCCTGGGCACCATCGACCGCTACGCCGCCATGATCAGCCCGCGCAAGTCGCGCGCCGGCCGCAGCGCCACCGATTCGGTGCGCGCCATCGTGGGCCAGGAGATCGACCAGCGCGACGAGGTGGGCTACACCCTGGTGCGCTCCGTGGGCCTGTGCCCGCCGGGCACCTTCGTTCGGCTGGACAACGGCGACACCGCCATCGTGCTGCGCCGCAGCGAGAAGGCCAACCACCCGCTGGTCGCCAGCCTGCTGGACCGCTCCGGCCACCACCATGCCCAACCCAGCCTGTACCAGACCGCCAGCGGCAAGCCCCGCATCCAGTCGGCGCTGGCCCGCTCCGCCGTGAGCCTGGAGCTGAACCACCGCACCATGGTGCGGCTGGGCCTGTACGCGGCCCAGCACAGCGCCGGGCTGCGGGGCCTGGTGACCGGCCCGGGCTCGCTGTAAGAGCGGGTTTACGATCTCTTTGACGGCAGGCTGCATGCTCGCAGCGCCCGAAACTGGCGCGGCCCAAGACCAGCGGACGCCGTGGAACTGGCTCTGCCAGGCCACTGGCGTCGTCCCCCTTCCCGGCGAAGCCGAGAGAAGGGGGAAGCGGCGCAGCCGCTCAGGGGGTTGTCACTTCTTCTTCCCCAGGCGCGATTCCTTGCCTTCAATAAGGCGCTTGATGTTCTCCTTGTGCCGCCAGGCCAGCAGCATCGCCATCACCCCGATGGCAACGGCAATGGGCGTTTCCGCGTTCCACGCCACGCCGTCGACCAGCAGGTAGTACACCGGCGCGAACACCGCCGCCACCAGCGAGGCCAGCGACGAATAGCGGAAGAAGAACGCGATGATGAGCCACGTCAGCGCCGTGGCCAGCCCCAGCCAGACGCTGATGCCCAGCAGCACGCCCAGCGCCGTGGCCACGCCCTTGCCGCCCTCGAAGCGGAAGAACACGGGCCACAGGTGGCCCAGGAAGGCCGCCAGGCCGACCAGCGCCACCGTGCCGTCCTCCAGCCCGTAGGGCTGGCCGAACCACTTGACCAGCACCACGGGCAGCCAGCCCTTCACGGCGTCGAGCAGCAGCGTCACGACGGCGGCGGCCTTGCTGCCCGAGCGCAGCACGTTGGTGGCGCCCGGGTTCTTGCTGCCGTAGGTGCGCGGGTCGGCCATGCCCATGGCGCGGGTGACGATGACGGCGAAGCTCAGCGAGCCCAGCAGGTAGGCGGCGACGACCGCCAGGGCGGAATAGGCAAAGGACACGGGAGGGCTCTCTCGAAAGCGTGCAGGTTGGAAGGGAATGGCAACGCTCCATTTTGCCACCCGCCCTGCCCGCGGCCCGGGCCGCAGCCGGGCCGTCAGGCCGCCGGCAATGCTCCCGTTCCGGCGCCGCCTCCTTATTCGACGCGGTTGCGCCCGGAGGCCTTGCCCCGGTAGAGCGCGGCATCGGCCTCCTGCATGGCCGCGTCCAAGCCGTCCGGGCCGTGAAAGGCGCGCGAGAGCCCGATGGTCACGGTGCAGCGCAGCGGCTCCTTCGCGCCGGGCACCGGCACCGCCTGCTGCTCGATGGCGGAGCGCAGGCGCTCGGCCAGGCGCATGGCGCCGGCATCGTCGGCATCCAGGCAGACGATGACGAACTCCTCCCCGCCGGTGCGGCTGGCCAGGTCGCCGCTGCGCAGCGCGCCTCGCAAGACCTCGGCGATGTGGCACAGCACCACGTCGCCGGCCTGGTGGCCGTGGGAGTCGTTGATGCGCTTGAAATGGTCGATGTCGAGCAGCAGCAGGCGCGCAGGCCCTGCCGTGCGCGCGCGGAAATGCCCCTCCAGCCCCGCGAGCAGGCCGCGCCGGTTCAGCAGCTGCGTCAGCGGGTCGCGCGCCGCCGTGGCCCGCAGCTCGTCGGTGAGGCGGCGCAGCACCAGCCAGATCATGGTCGGCGCCAGCACCGTGGCAAGGAAGGACATGTAGATGTAGAAGACAACCTGGAAGCGGCTGCCCATGGACAGCGCCGCCAGCCCATCCCGGGCCACCAGCACGCACTTGACGGCGTTGAGCACGCCCAGCCCGCCGATGAGCAGCGCAAAGAGCGCCATCTCCACGCGCAGATCCCTGGCCGCGCCGCGCATGGCATGCACCACGGCCACGGTCATGGCAAGGAACATCAGCGCCATGACAAGCGAAAGCATGGCGTAGCGGGCCACCGGCCCCGCCAGCCACTGCACCAGCACCTGCGCCGCGACGTAGGCCAGCCCCAGGGCGAGCAAGGGCCGGAGCAAGGGCGCATCGCGGCCGAAGAACCGCATCGCCCCCACCCAGTACGCCGCGGGCGTGCACACCGTCAGCGCATGGTTGGCCGCGCTCAGCGCGTCCCAGCCCGCCGGGCCGCCCAGCAACTGCAGGATGTAGACCAGCCCCAGCATGGCGTTCCCCAGGGCGAAGGCGTCCATGCCCAGCCGGTTGCCCTGCAAGCGCCGGCCGATCAGCCAGAACATGGCCGCGAAGCACAGCAGATGCACGCAGAGCATGCCGACGATCAGGGTGGCGGCCACGGGTATGCCTATGCCTCCGCCAGCGCGCACTGCACGGGCTTGGCGCCCAGCAGCTGCACGCAGACCTGCGGGTCCAGCTGCACCAGAAAGCCCCGCCGGCCGCCGTTGATGGCGATGCGCGGCAGCTGCAGGATGCTTTCTTCGATGTACACCGGCATGGCCTTGCGCGTGCCGAACGGCGAGGTGCCGCCCACCAGGTAGCCGCTGTGGCGGTTGGCCACCTCGGGCTTGCAGGGCTCCACCGACTTGGCGCCGATCTGGCGTGCGAGGTTCTTGGTGGACACCTTGCGGTCGCCGTGCATCAGCACGATGAGGGGCTTGGCGTCCTGGTCCTGCATCACCAGCGTCTTGACCACCGTGTGCTCATCCAGCCCGAGCTGCCGCGCCGATTCGGCCGTGCCGCCGTGCTCCACATAGTCGTAGGGGTGTTCGGTGAAGGCCACCTTGCGGGCCTTGAGCAGCTGGGTGGCCTGCGTTTCGGAGACGTGTTCCTTCTTTGCCATGGCGCGGGGTCACAGCGCCGGGTCGCGCACTTCCCAGCGGATCGCGTCGATGGCCTTGAGGAGTTCGGGCGACAGCGTGGTGCCCCAGGCGTTCAGGTCCTCGTCGAGCTGCGCCAGCGACGTGACGCCAATGATGGTGCTGGCCACCTGCCACTTGGTGTAGCAGAACGCCAGCGCCATCTGCGTGGGCGTGAGGCCGTTGTCGCGCGCGAGCTGGTTGTAGCGGCGCGCGGCGGCCAGCGCCTCGGGGCGGCCCCAGCGCTGCTTGCGCACCGATTCGTAGCGGGCGATGCGCGCGCCCTGCGGGGCGCCGGGGTCGGTGGGCGCGTGCTGGTCGTACTTGCCCGTGAGCAGGCCGAAGCCCAGCGGCGAATAGGCCAGCAGCGACACGCCCAGGCGGTGGCAGGTCTCGTCCAGCGCGTTTTCCCAGGTGCGGTTGACGAGGCAGTACGGGTTCTGCACCGTGGCCACGCGCGGCAGGCCGTGCTCTTCGGCCAGGCGCACGAACTCGTGCACGCCGTAGGGCGTCTCGTTCGAGAGGCCCACGTGGCGCACCTTGCCCGCCTTCACCAGCGCGGCCAGTGCGTCGAGCTGTTCGCGGATAGGGGTCTGCGAGGTTTCCTTGGCGGGGTCGTAGTACACCGTGCCGAAGGCGGGCACGTGGCGCTCGGGCCAGTGGATCTGGTAGAGGTCGATCACGTCGGTCTGCAAGCGGCGCAGGCTGCCTTCGCACGAGGCGATGATGTCCGCCCCCGCCATGCCCTTGCCCTCGCGCACCCAGGGCATGCCGCGCGACGGGCCCGCCACCTTGGTGGCCAGCACGAGCTTCTGGCGCGCGCCGGGGTTCTTGGCGAACCAGTTGCCGATGATGGTCTCGGTGGCGCCGCAGGTCTCGGCCCGGGCGGGCACGGCGTACATCTCGGCCGTGTCGATGAAGTTCACGCCGCGCTCCAGCGAGCGGCTCAGGATGGCGTGCGCGTCGGCTTCGTTGACCTGCTCGCCGAAGGTCATGGTGCCCAGGCAGATGGGGGTGACTTGCAGGTCGCTGCGACCCAGGGGAATGGTTTTCATGCGCGCTGGCTCCGTTGAGAAGCGGGCAAGTTTACGGGGCGCGGCGTTTTCATGCAGGCGGGTACCGAATGGTCCACTATCAAAAAAGGAGCTGGCAGCGCTTGCCATTCGCCTTTTTCAAATGGAAAACCCTTTGAAATCCAATGAAATCAAGCGCAAGCAGCTCTCTTTTTGATAGTCACCCCGCCGGCAGCCCCCACACCGTGCGCAGCAGCGACAGCGTGGCGACGATGGCCGGGTCGTGCTCCGCCGCGCGCGGGTAGATGAAGCCCAGCAGCGCGCCCACGCGGGCGTGGGGCCAGATGACGACCTCGCCGCGCTCGCTGGCGGGCAGTGCCACGTCCTCGCGCAGCAGCGACAGGCCCACGCCCGCGCGCACCAGGCTCTGCGGCAGGGAGATCTCGTCGGACTCGACCACCTGGTGCGGCGTGAGGCCCTGGCGCGCGAACATGTCGCGCATCAGCGTCTGCACGTGGTGCTGCGCGGGCGCGCCGATCCAGGGCATGGCGGCGATGTCGCGCCAGCCCGCGTGCAGCAGCTGCGTGCGCAGGTGGGCCGGCCCGGCGATGCGGTAGTGCATGGTCTGCAACGCCAGCCCCGCCACCTCGCGCGGGATGCTGGGGCCGATGTAGAACGCGGCCTGCAGCAGGCCCGCCGCGACCTGCTCGCGCAGTTCCTCGGCGGGGCCGTTGCGGGTCTTGATCTCCAGCAGCGGCAGCGTGCGCACCAGCGCGCCCAGCAGCGAGCCCAGGCGCAGCGTGTCGGGGTCGGCCACGGTGCCCAGGGTGAGCACGCCCGTCACCTCGCCCTGCAGGTCGCGCGCCTTGCCCAGCAGGTGGCCGGCGGCGGTCAGCACCTGCTCGGCGTCGGGCAGCAGGGCCTCGCCCGCGCGGGTCAGGCTGATGCGGCCCGGGCGGCGGTCGAACAGGGCCACGCCCAGCTCTTCCTCCAGCGCCTTGATCTGGGCGGTGATGGCGGGCTGGGTCAGGTGCAGGGCCTCGGCCGTGCGCGTCACGTGGCCCAGCTTGGCCGCCGTGACGAAGGCGCGCAACTGGTAGATCTCCATGCGGCGAGGGTACTGCGCCGCCGCTCAGCGATCCAGAAAGCGCACCTGCGTGGGCTCGATGCCCAGCCGCACCTCGGCGCCCGGAGCGAACATGGCCAGGCCCGCGTAGTGCGGCTGGTCGGTCACCATGGCCACCTCGCCCACGCGCACGCGGTAGCGCGAGAACTCGCCCAGGAACTCCGCGCTCTCCACGCGGCCGTTCAGCCACAGGCGCGAGGCGTCCACCTGCTCGTCGCGCACGCGGATGCTCACCTGGTGCGGGCGGAACGCCAGCGCCATGGCGCCCAGTGGCGGCGGCACCTCGGGACGCGGCAGCGTGAGCTCGCCCACGCCCTGCACGCGGAAGGTCAGCGTCTCGCCGCCCACCGCCGTGACCTCGCCTTCGAGCAGGTTGGCCGTGCCCACGAAGCCCGCCACGAAGCGGTTGACCGGGAAGTCGTACAGCCCCGCCGCTGCGCCCACCTGCTGCAGGATGCCCTTGTCCAGCACGGCCATGCGGTCGGCGGTGGTCATGGCCTCCTCCTGGTCGTGGGTGACGAAGATGGTGGTCAGGCCCAGCTTGCGCTGCAGGTTCTTCAGCTCCTCGCGCATCTGCACGCGCAGCTGCTTGTCCAGGTTGGACAGGGGCTCGTCCAGCAGCAGCAGCTTGGGCTCGATGACCACGGTGCGCGCCAGCGCCACGCGCTGCTGCTGCCCGCCCGAGAGCTGCCCCGGCCGGCGCTGCGCGTAGGCGGCCAGGCCCACCAGCTCCAGCACCGCGCCCACCTTGCGGCGGATGGCGTCCTTGGTCTCGCGCCGCTCCACGAGGCCGAAGGCCACGTTGTCCCACACCGTCATGTGGGGCCACAGCGCGTAGTTCTGGAACACCATGCCCACGTTGCGCGCGTGCGGCGGCGTGCCGGTGATGTCCTGCCCGTCCACCAGCAGCTCGCCGCGCTGGTGCTGGTTGAAGCCCGCGATGAGCCGCAGCAAGGTGGACTTGCCTGAGCCCGAGGGCCCCAGCAGCGCGAAGAACTCGCCGGGCTCGATCTTCAGGTTCACGTCGCGCAGCACTTCGGTGCTGCCGTAGCTCAGGCTGATGTGCCGGGCTTCGAGGGAGACTTTGTTCAGGTGCATGGCGATCAACCTTCCTGCTTGGCTTGCACCGTGGCGCGCGAGCGCTCCACGAAGCGGTGCGAGAAATACGTGCCCAGGCCCACCACCACCACGGCCAGCACGCCCAGGGCTGCGCCCGGACCCCGGCCCGAGATGCTCTGCATGTACAGGTAGATGCCGTAGCTCATGGGCGCCTGGCTTTCAGTGGATGCGAGCAGCAGCGTGGCCGACAGCTCCACCGCCGCCGTGATGAAGCTGGTGACGAAGCCCGCCAGGATGCCGCCCGCCATCAGCGGCACCATCACGCGGCGGATGGTGGACAGGCGCGTGGCGCCCAGGCTCTGCGCCGCTTCTTCCAGCGACACGTGCACCTGCTGCAGCGCCGCCATGCACGAGCGCAGCGCGTACGGCAGGCGCCGCACGGCGTAGGCCAGCATGATGAGCACCCAGGTGCCGACCAGCGGCGTGTCGGTAAACGGCAGGTTCATGCCCTTGAACAGCCGCAGGTAGCCGATGGCCAGCACCAGCCCGGGGATGGCGAGCGCGGCCGAGGCCAGGTAGTCCAGCCAGCGGCGCGCGGGCAGTTGCGTGCGCAGGATCAGGTAGGCGATGGCCGTTCCGATCACCACGTCCAGCCCGGCGGCCAGCAGGCAGTACAGCAGCGTGTTGCCGATCATGTGGTTGGCGTCCGAGAACACCGTGCCGTAGTGCTCCAGCGTGTAGGCGTCGGGCAGCACCGAGAAACTCCAGACCTTGGCGAACGACATCAGCAGGATGCCGATGTGCGGCGCCAGCGTGACCAGCAGGATGAGCACGATCCAGCCGTAGGCCAGCGCCGATTCCCAGGCGCTGAGCCGGCGCTTTTGCAGCGCGCTGCCGCCCTTTTGCAGCGTGGCGTAGTCCTTGCCCTTCATCACGCGCGCGGCCATCCACAGCGCCAGGATGGAAAAGGCGATCATGATCACGCTGATGACGTAGCCCAGCGGGTCGTCCACCCCCACCGAGGTGATGCGCAGGTAGGCCTGGGGCGCGAGCATGTTGGTTACGCCCATGACCAGCGGCGTGCCCAGGTCGTCGAACACCTTCACGAACACCAGCGCCGCGCCTGCCAGGTAGCCCGGCATGGCCAGCGGAAAGATCACGCGCCGGAACAGCCGCCAGCCGCGCGCGCCCAGGTTCAGGGCCGACTCTTCCATGGCCCCGTCGATGTTGCGCATGGCAGCCACGAGATTGAGCAGGATGAACGGGAAGTAGTGGATGCTCTCCACGAAGGTCACGCCCACCAGCCCGTCCATGATGGGGATGGTGAAGCCGAACCAGTCATCGAGCAGCAGGTTCACCGAGCCGCTGCGCCCAAAGATGAGCTGCAGCGCCACGGCCCCCACGAAGGGCGGCATGATGAGCGGCAGCACGCCCAGCGTCTGGATCAGGAGCGCCCCGCGGAACTCGAAGCGCACCGTGAGGTACGCCAGCGGCACGGCGATCACGCTGGCGAAGAAGGTCGCCGCCAGCGCCACCCACAGGCTGTTGAAGAACGATTCGCGGAACACGCCCTGGCTGAAGAAATTGGCGAAATGCCCCAGCGTCAGCACCCCGCCCTCGTTGACGAAGGCGGTGTAGATCACCGTGCCCACGGGCAGGATGAGGAAGACCAGCAGAAAGGCCAGGATCAACCCGAAGGCGATCCACGGCCCCGGCCCGGCGGTGCCGGGCCGCAGCGCGGCGGCTTGCATGGTGGCGCGCGCTTCTTACTTGGCCATGCCGCGGGCCTGCTCGGCCAGCTCGCGGGCGCGCTCGTAGTTGGCGCGCGCCTTGTCGGCCCACATCTGCTCCAGGCCGGTGAGCTGCTTGGAGACGGCCACGTCGCGGCGGCTCTTGCGGAACAGCTCCAGGAACTCGGGGTTCTTCACGTTCTCGGCCCCCACCAGCGGCGTGTAGGCCAGGCTGCGCGCCTGTGCCAGCAGCTCGCTGCCCTTGGCGTTGGGCTTGGCCTTGAGCGCGCGCGCGGCCTCGTGGATGGCCTTGGTGGCCCCTTGCAGCTCCTTCAGGCGGAAGGTCACCATCTGGTCGAACAGGCTGATGACCACCGGGTAGCGCGCACCCGAGAGCTGCGAGTCGAACTGCACCTTGGCGCGCTTGGCGATGTCCTGCGGCACCGGGTAGCCCGCCGGGGCCTTCAGCATGCTGTAGGGCAGGATGGGCAGGCGGCCGATCTTGGGGTCGAACAGCAGCTGCTGGCCCGGCACGGACATGGTGTAGGCCATGAACTTCTTGGCCTCATCGGGGTTCTTGGCCCCGGCGATCAGCGCGATGTTGGCGGGCACCACGGCCGTCATGCTGGGGTAGACGAAGTCCACCGGGTAGCCCGAATACTTGCCCGCCAGAGCCAGGAAGTCGATCACGATGCCGATGCCGTACTGGCCGTTGTTCACGCCGTCCGGCACGGCGAAGCTGCGGTCGGTGACGGCGGCGGCGTTGCCCATCATCTCCAGCAGTTGCGCCCAGCCCTTGTCCCAGCCCTCGCCCTGCAGAATGGTCTCCACCGTGAGCTGCGTGGTGCCCGAGCGAGACGGCGACGAGATGGCGATGTGGCCGAAGTACTCGGGCTTGAGCAGGTCCGTCCACTCCCGGGGCTCCGCCAGCTTGTGCGCCTTCAGGTAGCGCGTGTTCCACGAGATGCCGTAGCCCGCCAGCGCCTGCCCGTAGTACATGCCCTTGGGGTCATTGAGCGGGTAGTTGCCGATCTTGGCCGGGGCGGACTTGTTGACCACTTCAGGCGCGCTCTGCAGCAGGCTGAAGCTGGACAGCACCTCGAACGCATCGGGCGCGCTGGCCCACATCACGTCGGGGCGCTGGCCCTCGGGCAGCTCGCGCACGTAGGCCACCGAGGCCGTGGTGTTCTTGTTCAGGATCTCGATCTTGATGCCCGGGTTGGCCGCCTCGAAGGCCTTCTGGTAGGCCGTGGTCAGCTCCTTGGGGAACGAGGTCAGCACCGTCACCGTGCCCGCCTGGGCGGTCAGGCAGGCGGCGGCCAGGGCGGCCGCCGCAGTCGCCGTGAAAAGGCTGCGTTGCATGCTTGTCTCCTTGTGTAGTCGGTAGGGAATCCGGGGCCACTCTAGGGCGTTGGGGCGCGGGGCGCCAATCATTGTTTCTAATGCGCGGCATCAAACGTGACAGACATCGGGTAAACCCCCGGGAATAATCAGCCCCCATGTACCAGCCCCTGCGCCCCTCCCGCTCCGAAACCATCCGCGTCCGCACCCTGAACTACCACGTCCGCCTCTGGGGCGAGCCCCGGCCCGGCACCCCGCCCCTGGTGCTGTTGCACGGCTGGATGGACGTAGGCGCCTCGTACCAGTTCGCGGTGGACGCCTTCACCGAGGCCTTCGCCGCGGGCCGCATGATCATCGCGCCCGACTGGCGCGGCTTCGGCCACTCCACCCTGCCCGCGCCGTGCGACCACTACCAGTTCGCCGACTACCTAGCCGACCTGGACCAACTGCTCGACCACTACGCGGGCGATGCGCCCGTCGATCTCGTCAGCCACAGCATGGGCGGCAACGTGGCCATGATGTACGCGGGCGTGCGCCCCGCGCGCATCCGCCGCCTGGTCAACCTCGAAGGCTTCGGCATGCCCGCCACGCGCCCTGCGCAGGCGCCCGCGCGCTATGCGCAGTGGATCGACGAGATCCGCAAGCTGGAGCGCGGCGAGATGGACCTGAAGGCCTACGACGACCTCGCGGGCGTGGCCCAGCGCCTGATGAAGACCAACCGCCGCCTTACCCAGGACAAGGCCGACTGGCTGGCCGGCCACTGGGCGCGGCCCGACGCCCAGGGCCGCTGGACCATCCTGGGCGACCCCGCGCACAAGATCACCAGCGCCCAGCTCTTCCGCGTGGACGAGGCGCTGGCGCTGTACGAAGCCATCACCGCCCCCGTGCTGGCCGTGGAGGCCAGCGACGACAGCCTGGGCCTGTGGTGGAAGGGCCGGTACGGCCTGGACGAATACCACCAGCGCCTGACGCACGTGCGCGATTGCCGCACGGCCGTGGTGCAGGACGCGGGCCACATGCTGCACCACGACCAGCCGCAGGCCGTGGCCGGGCTGATCGAAGGCTTCCTCTCGGAGGTTTGAGCCAGATCGGCCTCCAGCGCTTGCTGGGCAAGCGCTGGCAGCTATCATTTTTAATTCCACCCCTGGGCCAGGGCCATCCCGGGGCTCCATGAGAAAATTGCGGGTTACTTCACAGAACCCGCAGGACAAGAACCATGGACGCAGAACGCATCAACCTCATCGGCACCACCCTCGAAGACCTCGCTCAGCGCACGCAAGAGCTACGGAGGTATCTTTGACTTCGATGCCAAATTCGAACGCCTGCGCACGGTAAACGCGTCGCTGGAAGACCCCTCGGTCTGGAACGACCCCAAGAAGGCCCAGGAGCTGGGCAAGGAGCAGAAGTCGCTGTCCGGCGTGGTCGTCACGCTCGACAAGCTCACGCGCGAGCTGGCCGACAACGCCGAGCTGTACGAAATGAGCAAGGAGGAAGGCGACGAGCCCGGCCTGCTCACCATCGAGGCCGAGACCGCCAAGCTGCGCCCGCTCATCGAGGAGCTGGAGTTCCGCCGCATGTTCAGCAACGAGGCCGACCCGCTCAACTGCTTCGTGGACATCCAGGCCGGCGCGGGCGGCACCGAGGCCTGCGACTGGGCCAGCATGCTGCTGCGCCAGTATCTGAAGTACGCCGAGCGCAAGGGCTTCAAGGCCACGGTGGAGGACGAAACCCCCGG
>Ga0222424_100306_pt1 | contig 35193 bp, 46 predicted proteins | sample 2B2ome_FD_182468 | JGI IMG/M metagenome (GOLD analysis project Ga0222424, IMG submission 182468) | Enriched microbial communities from leaf-cutter ant dump, University of Wisconsin, Madison, United States - 2B200A (version 2) | ecosystem: Environmental > Terrestrial > Nest > Insects nest > Nest... | reverse complement strand
GACAACATCAAGATGGATGTCACGCTGATCGCCCCGATCGCGATGGAAGAAGGCCTGCGCTTCGCCATCCGTGAAGGCGGCCGCACCGTCGGCGCCGGCGTCGTCGCCAAGATCTTCGCCTGAGGCGGGGATCGGAAGGGCGGCCGGCCTGAGTCGGCCGCCCTTTTTCTTCCGGCGGCCTCGCTTCCGGGAGAAAAGGTGGAAATGTCAGGGGTTGTGCAGGATTTGCTCTTGCATGATTCCTGGTCAGCCACTACTATACGCCACCCCTGTTATCAGGGGGTGATGTAGAACATCCGGGGCATCGATCCCGGACCGGTTTGTGAGAAGCCTTCCGCAAGGGTTGCCTTGGGGTGGGCTAGTTCTTTTTCGCTTTGGAGTTGCTGGAATGGCTAGCCAGAGAATCCGCATCCGCCTGAAGGCGTTCGATCACCGTCTGATCGACCAGTCGGCGCTGGAAATCGTGGAAACCGCCAAGCGCACTGGTGCGCAGGTGTGCGGCCCGATCCCGATGCCGACCCGTATCGAACGTTTCAATGTGCTGACCTCGCCGCACGTCAACAAGGATGCGCGTGACCAGTACGAGATTCGCACCCACAAGCGTCTCGTTGACATTGTCCAGCCCACGGACAAGACCGTTGATGCGCTGATGAAGCTGGATCTCGCCGCTGGCGTCGATGTCCAGATCAGCCTGGGTTGATCGTTCAGCACTAAGTCTCCTCTGAGACAGAATTGCCAAAGAGGTCTGAATAAATGGCTATTGGATTAGTCGGTCGTAAGTGCGGGATGACTCGCGTGTTCACGGAAGCCGGTGTTTCTGTTCCGGTCACCGTGATCGAAGTCGATCCGAACCGCATTACGCAAATCAAGTCGGTGGAAACCGATGGTTATCAGGCGGTTCAGGTCACTGCCGGCGAGCGTCGCGCTTCCCGTGTGACCAAGGCGATGGCGGGTCACTTCGCCAAGGCCAATGTGGCTGCCGGTCGTGGCGTGTGGGAATTCCGCGTCGCCGGTGAAGATGCCGCCAGCCTGCAGGTCGGTGGCGAGCTCAAGGTGGATCTGTTCTCGGTCGGCCAGGCGGTTGACGTGATCGGGACCTCCAAGGGCAAGGGCTTCCAGGGTGGCGTCAAGCGCTGGAACTTCCGCACCCAGGATGCCACCCACGGCAACTCCGTGTCGCACCGTGTCCACGGCTCGACCGGTCAGAACCAGAGCCCGGGCAAGGTGTTCAAGGGCAAGAAAATGGCCGGCCACATGGGTGACGAGCGCGTCACCGTCCAGGGTCTGGAAATTGTCTCCGTTGATGTCGAGCGCAATGTGCTGGTCGTCAAGGGTGCTGTGCCGGGTGCTACCGGTTACGACGTCATCGTGCGTCCGTCCGTGAAGGCCTGAGGGAGATTAACGTGAACCTGAAGACTGTTTCCGGGGCAGCCGTCGAGCTCTCCGAAGTTGCCTTCGGCAAGGAATTCAACGAAGCCCTCGTGCATCAGGTCGTCGTGGCCTACATGGCGGGCGCTCGTCAGGGCACCAAGGCCCAGAAGTCCCGTGCCGAGGTGAGTGGCGGCGGCAAGAAGCCGTTCAAGCAGAAGGGTTCGGGCCGCGCCCGTGCCGGCTCCATCCGCAGCCCGATCTGGCGCGGTGGCGGCAAGAGCTTCGCCGCGCGTCCGCAGGACTGGGATCAGAAGGTCAACCGCAAGATGTACCGCGGCGCCCTGCAGTGCATCCTGGCCGAGCTGGTCCGCCAGGAGCGCCTGGTCCTCGTCGATGAGTTCGCCGTGTCCGCGCCCAAGACCAAGGAGCTGGTGAGCAAGCTCAATGGTCTGGGTCTGAGCAACGCGCTGATCATCACTGACGCCGTTGATGAAAACCTGTACCTGGCTGCCCGCAACCTGCCGCATGTCGAAGTCATCGACACCGCTGCGGTTGACCCGGTGAGCCTGATTGGCTTCGAGAAGGTGCTGATGTCGGTGCCGGCGGCCAAGAAACTTGAGGTGGAATTGGGATGAGCCAGGAACGTCTGTTGCAAGTTCTGCTTGCGCCGCATGTCTCCGAGAAGGCCACGATGATCGCTGAAAAGCATCGTCAGGTGGTGTTCAAGGTCCGCCGCGACGCCAACAAGCTGGAAATCAAGAAGGCCGTGGAAGATCTGTTCAACGTCAAGGTTGAATCGGTCAACACCACGCTGACCAAGGGCAAGAACAAGCGTTTCGGCCGCTCCCTCGGTCGTCGCCAGGACTTCAAGAAGGCTTATGTCTCCCTGAAGGAAGGCTTCGACATCGACTTCGCCGCCGCTGGCGCTGCTGAGTAAGGGCCGGGAGACTAGAGATGCCTATCGTCAAGTGCAAACCGACCTCCCCGGGTCGTCGCTTCGTAGAAAAGGTCGTTCATCCGCACCTGCACAAGGGCCGTCCGCACGCCCCGCTGGTCGAGACCCAGAAGCGCTCCGGTGGTCGCAACAACAATGGCCACATCACCATGCGTCACATCGGTGGTGGTCACAAGCAGCTGTACCGCGTGATCGACTTCAAGCGCAACAAGGATGGCATTCCGGCCACCGTCGAGCGCATCGAGTACGACCCGAACCGCACCGCCCACATCGCGCTGCTGAAGTACGCCGATGGCGAGCGTCGCTACATGATCGCGCTGAAGAACCAGCAGGTCGGCGATGTCGTCCTGTCCGGCGATTCCGCGCCGATCAAGAACGGCAACGTGCTGCCGCTGCGCAACATGCCGCTGGGTTCGACGCTCTGCTGCCTCGAGCTGAAGCCGGGCAAGGGTGCTCAGCTGGCCCGCTCCGCCGGTGCTTCCGCGCAGCTGCTGGGTCGTGATGGCGCCTACGCCATCGTGCGTCTGCGCTCGGGTGAAATGCGCAAGATCCACGTCGACTGCCGCGCCGTCTTCGGCGAAGTGTCGAACAGCGAGCACAACCTGCGCTCCCTGGGCAAGGCCGGCGCCAGCCGCTGGCGCGGTGTCCGTCCGACGGTCCGTGGCATGGCCATGAACCCGGTCGACCATCCGCATGGTGGTGGCGAAGGCCGCAACAAGGGTATTCAGCCTGTTTCGCCGTGGGGTACGCCGGCGAAGGGTTACAAGACCCGCAACAACAAGCGCACGAACGGCATGATCGTCCGCGATCGCCGCGTCAAGTAAGGGTAGAGGAGAAAAACTGTGCCTCGTTCACTGAAAAAGGGTCCGTTCGTCGACACCCACCTGTTCGTCAAGGTGGAAGCGGCTGCGGCAGCCAATTCCAAGAAGCCCATCAAGACGTGGTCGCGTCGTTCGATGATCCTGCCGGAGATGGTCGGTCTGACCATCGCCGTGCACAACGGCAAGCAGCATGTGCCGGTGTTCGTCACCGAACACATGGTCGGCCACAAGCTGGGCGAATTCGCGCCGACCCGCAGCTACCGCGGCCACGGCATCGACAAGAAGTCGAAGCGATAAGGAGAGCATGATGGAAGCGATCGCAAAACTGCGTGGCGCGCCGATTTCGGCTCAGAAGGCCCGCCTCGTCGCCGATCAGGTTCGCGGCAAGTCCGTGGAACTGGCGCTGAACACGCTGGCATTCAGCAACAAGAAGGCCGCGCACTTCGTCAAGAAGGTGCTCGAGTCGGCCATTGCCAATGCCGAGCACAACCAGGGTGCCGACGTGGACGAACTGCGTGTCGCCACGATCTGTGTGGACGAGGGCATCACGCTGAAGCGTATCCAGCCGCGCGCCAAGGGCCGCGCTGACCGCATCAGCAAGCGCACCTGCCACATCACCGTCACCGTGGCCGAAGGCAAGTAAGGGGCTTAGGAAATGGGTCAGAAAGTTCATCCGATCGGTATTCGCCTGGGCGTCGTCAAGAAGCACAACGCCAACTGGTATGCCAGCCCGAAGCAGTACGCCGAGTTCCTGCTCGCCGACCTGCAGGTGCGTGACTTCCTGGGCGAACGCCTGAAGAACGCCTCGGTCAGCAAGATCCTCATCGAGCGTCCGTCCGAGAACGCCCGCATCACCATCTCGACCGCGCGTCCGGGTGTGCTGATCGGCAAGAAGGGCGAGGACGTCGAACGTCTGCGCCGTGACGTCGCCAAGCTGATGAAGATGCCGGTCCAGATCAACATCGATGAAATCCGCAAGCCGGATCTCGATGCCAAGCTGGTCGCCGAAGGCATCGCCTCTCAGCTGGAGCGTCGCGTGATGTTCCGCCGCGCCATGAAGCGCGCTGTGCAGAACTCCATGCGCGCTGGCGCCAAGGGCATCAAGGTGGAAGTGTCGGGCCGTCTCGGCGGCGCTGAAATCGCCCGCACCGAGTGGTACCGCGAAGGCCGCGTGCCTCTGCACACCCTGCGCGCCGACATCGACTACTCGATCGTCCGTGCTGAAACCACCTACGGCTGCATCGGCGTCAAGGTGTGGATCTTCAAGGGTGAAATCCTGGGTGGCATGGAGCAGGCTTCTGCCCCGGCGCCGGTGGAAGAAGCTCGTCCCGCCAAGAAGCGCGGACCGAAGAACTAAGGGGTTGAGAGATGTTACAGCCTAAGCGTACCAAGTTCCGTAAGGTCCATAAGGGCCGCAACACCGGTCTCGCCCTGCGTGGCAGCACGGTGTCGTTCGGCACGATCGCCCTCAAGTCCGTCGAGCGTGGTCGCATCACCGCTCGCCAGATCGAAGCGGCCCGTCGTGCCATTTCCCGTCGCGTGAAGCGTGGCGGCAAGATCTTCATCCGCGTGTTCCCGGACAAGCCGATCACCGAGAAGCCGCTCGAAGTGCGTATGGGCAACGGTAAGGGCAGCGTCGAATACTGGGTCGCCGAGATCCAGCCGGGCAAGGTGCTCTACGAGATCGAAGGCGTCGCTGACGACCTGGCTCGTGAAGCCTTCCTGCTCGCCGCCGCCAAGCTGCCCGTGAAGACCACCATTGTGACCCGGACGGTGATGTAATGAACGCCAAAGAATTGCGCGAAAAGAGCGTCGAAGACCTGAACAAGGAACTCGGCAACCTGCAGCGTCAGCAGTTCACGCTGCGCATGGCCCAGGCCACCGGTCAGCTGGCTCAGAACAGCAAGATCGGCGTTGTCCGCAAGGGCATCGCTCGCATCAAGACCATCCTGACTGAAAAGGAAGGTAAGTGATCATGACGGAACAGTCCCAGATCCAGCGCACGCTGACCGGCAAGGTCGTCAGCAACAAGATGGACAAGTCCATCACCGTTCTGATCGAACGCAAGGTCAAGCACCCGGTGTACGGCAAGTACATCACCCGCTCGACCAAGCTGCATGCGCACGATGAACAGAATGTCTGCCAGGAAGGCGACATTGTAACGATCTCCGAGTGCCGCCCGCTGTCCAAGACCAAGACCTGGACGCTGGTGGATGTGGTCGAAAAGGCCGACGCTCGCTGAGTTTGACTTGCGGCCACTGGCCGCATCAGTTAGCATTTCGCGCCCCGCGAGTCGGGGCCTCCCGTTTTTTAGGGTTTGGAGAGAGCAATGATTCAGACCGAAACGATGCTCGACGTGGCCGACAACAGTGGCGCCCGTCGCGTCATGTGTATCAAGGTGCTGGGCGGTTCACACCGTCGCTACGCCTCGGTCGGTGACGTCATCAAGGTCACGGTCAAGGAAGCGATTCCGCGTGGCAAGGTCAAGAAGGGCGACGTGATGAACGCCGTCGTCGTGCGCACCAAGAAGGGCATCCGTCGTCCGGATGGCTCGCTGATCCGCTTCGACGACAACGCCGCCGTGATCCTGAACAACAACAAGGCACCGATCGGCACCCGTATCTTCGGGCCGGTGACTCGTGAACTGCGTACCGAGCAGTTCATGAAGATCATCTCGCTGGCGCCTGAAGTGCTCTGAGGTAACGAGAGATGGCAAAGATCAAGCGTGACGACGAAGTCGTCGTGATCGCGGGCAAGGACAAGGGCAAGCGCGGCAAGGTCGTCAGCGTGCTCGAAGGTCGTGTTGTCGTCGCCGGTGTGAACCTGGTGAAGAAGCACGTCAAGGCCAACCCGAATCGCGGCGAGCAGGGCGGTATCGTGGAGCGCGAAGCGTCCCTCGATATCTCCAACGTGGCTCTGTTCAATCAGGCCACCCAGAAGGCTGACCGTGTCGGCTACAAGGTGCTGGAAGACGGTCAGAAGGTCCGCGTCTTCAAGTCCACCGGCGAAGTCGCAGACGTCAAGTAAGGTAGGTTGGTTGAGATGGCCAGACTGAAAGCTGTGTACAAGAACGAGATCGCTCCGAAGCTGCAGGCGGAGCTGGGTCTCAAGAATGTGATGGAGATTCCTCGCATCACGAAGATTACTCTGAATATGGGAGTGGGCGGCGCCAGCCAGGATAAGAAGCTTATCGATGGTGCCGTGGCCGATATGCAGCTGATTTCTGGTCAGAAGCCTGTTGTCACTCTCACCCGCAAGTCCATCGCCGGTTTCAAGATCCGCGACGGCTGGCCGATCGGCTGCAAGGTCACCCTGCGCGGCGACATGATGTACGAATTCCTGGACCGCCTGATCGGCATCACGATCCCGCGTATCCGTGACTTCCGCGGCTTCAGCGCCAAGGCCTTCGACGGCCGTGGCAACTACAGCCTCGGCATCAAGGAACAGATCGTGTTCCCGGAAATCGAGTACGACAAGATCGACCGTCTGCGTGGTCTCGACATCGTCATCACCACGTCGGCCCGTACCGACGAAGAAGGTCGTGCCCTGCTGCGCGCCTTCCAGTTCCCGTTCAAGTGAGGCTTTGAGTCATGGCCAAGAAGAGCATGTTGAATCGCGAAGCCAAGCGCGAAAAGCTGGTCGCGAAGTACGCCAAGCTGCGTCAGGAACTGAAGGCGACCATCGCCAGCACGACCGCCAGCGAAGAAGACCGTTGGGCAGCCATCCTGCGTCTGCAGGGCCTGCCGCGCGACGCCAGCCCGTCGCGCCTGCGCAACCGCTGCGGCCTGACCGGCCGTCCGCATGGCTATTTCCGCAAGTTCGGCCTGTCGCGCAACAAGCTGCGTGAAGCCGTCATGCGTGGCGACGTCCCGGGCGTCGTCAAGGCCAGCTGGTAAGAGGATTACAGAATGAGCATGCAAGATACTGTTGCGGATATGCTGACCCGCATCCGCAATGCCCAGCGCGCCGGCAAGCCGACCGTGGGCATGCCGTCGTCCAAGCTGAAGCTGTCGGTGGCGAAGGTTCTGCAGAGCGAAGGCTACATTGCCTCCGCCGAAGTGTCGGCTGACGTCAAGCCGGTGCTGACCATTGCCCTCAAGTACTACGAAGGCAAGCCGGTCATCGAAGAAATCAAGCGCGTGAGCCGTCCGGGCCTGCGTATTTACAAGGGCAAGGATGAACTGCCGCGCGTCAAGCAGGGCCTGGGCATCCTGATCGTCTCCACCAACAAGGGCATCATGACCGACCGCGCCGCGCGTGCCGCTGGCGTCGGTGGTGAAGTCATCGCCCTCGTGTCGTAAGGTGATCTGAAGATGTCTCGAGTTGCTAAGTCGCCGGTCAACCTCCCCGCCGGGGTGGAAGTGACCATCAACGGCCAGGACGTGCAGGTCAAGGGTGCCAAGGGCACGCTGTCGACCTCGCTGCACGGTCTGGTTTCCGTGGCCCAGGAAGGCGCCCAGCTCAAGCTGGCCCCGCGCGAAGATTCCCAGGCCGCCTGGATGCAGACGGGCACCGCCCGCTCTGTGCTGAACAACCTCGTCACCGGCGTTTCCGCCGGCTTCGAGCGCAAGCTGCAGCTGATCGGCGTCGGTTACAAGGCCGCCGCCAAGGGCAAGGTCCTGAACCTGGCCCTGGGTTTCTCGCACCCGATCGATTACGAGCTGCCGGAAGGTGTCACCGCGGAAACGCCGACCCCGACCGAGATCGTGCTGAAGTCGATCAACAAGCAGCTGCTCGGCCAGGTCGCCGCCAATGTGCGTGGCTACCGTCCGCCGGAGCCGTACAAGGGCAAGGGTGTTCGTTACGCGGATGAAAACGTCCTGCGTAAGGAAGCCAAGAAGAAGTAACGGGGTAGGGACTCGCTATGAACGAAAAGAAAGTTGCCCGTCTGCGCCGTTCGCGCAGCACGCGCCTGAAGATTCGTGCGCTCGGCGCCGTTCGTCTGTGCGTCAACCGCACCCCGCGCCACATGTACGCCCAGATCATCTCGGCGGACGGTGGTCAGGTGCTGGCCCAGGCTTCCACGCTCGACGCCTCGCTGCGCGATGGCGCCACCGGCAATGTCGAAGCTGCTCAGAAGGTCGGCGCGCTGCTGGCCGAACGCGCCAAGGCCGCTGGTGTGGTCAAGGTCGCGTTCGACCGCTCGGGCTTCAAGTATCACGGTCGCATCAAGGCGCTGGCTGAAGCCGCGCGTGAAGCCGGTCTGGAATTCTAAGGGTTGAATCATGGCTAAGCTTGAACAGAACGAAGGTTTCGTCGAGAAGCTGGTTGAAGTCAACCGCGTTTCCAAGACGGTCAAGGGCGGCAAGATCTTTGCCTTCACCGCGCTCACCGTGGTCGGCGACGGCAATGGCCGTGTCGGCTTCGGCCGTGGCAAGGCGCGTGAAGTGCCGGCCGCCATCCAGAAGGCTCTGGAAGCTGCCCGTCGCAACATGATCCAGGTCGAGCTGAACGGCTCCACGCTGCAGCATCCGATCAACGGCAACCATGGCGCCACCCGCGTCTACATGCAGCCGGCGTCGGAAGGTACCGGTGTCATCGCCGGCGGCGCCATGCGCGCTGTCCTGGAAGTGGCCGGCGTGCAGAACGTGCTCGCCAAGTGCTACGGCTCGACCAATGCCAACAACGTTGTCCACGCCACCTTCAACGGTCTGGCGTCGATGACTTCGCCGGAACAGGTCGCTGCCAAGCGCGGCCTGACCGTTGAAGAAATCCTGGGGTAATGCGATGAGCACGATCAAAGTCACGCAAGTGCGCTCCAGCGCGCACAAGCTCAAGAACCACAAGCTCTGTCTGCAGGGCCTGGGTCTGCGCCGCATCGGTCACACCGTGGAAGTCATCGACACTCCGTCGAACCGCGGCATGATCAACAAGGTTCACTACCTCGTGAAGGTGGAGGGTTAATCATGCAGCTCAATGATCTGCAGCCGGCCGAAGGCTCCAAGCGCCCGGCCAAGCGTCGCGGTCGCGGCATCGGCTCCGGCCTCGGCAAGACCGGCGGCGTCGGCGTCAAGGGTCAGACCTCGCGCGGCAAGGGCAAGGTTCGCCCGGGCTTCGAAGGCGGCCAGATGCCCCTGTACCGTCGTCTGCCGAAGTTCGGCTTCACCTCGCTCAAGCAGCAGGTGACCGCCGAAGTCCGTCTGTCCGAAATCGCCTATGTCGATGGCGATGTCGTGACCCTGGACAGCCTGAAGGCCGCCAACATCGTGCGCAAGGACATGGTCCGTGCCCGCGTGATCCTGTCCGGTGAAGTCGCTCGCGCGCTGACCGTGAAGGGCCTGAAGGTGACCAAGGGTGCTCGCGCTGCCATCGAGGCGGCTGGCGGCAAGGTAGAGGAATAAGGCGCATGGCGAACGCCCGCGGTACACAACAGGCTCGTGAGATGTTGCAGAACCCCGGCATGCAGAAGGGCATGTCGGAGCTCTGGCGCCGCATCGGCTTCCTGCTGTTCGCTCTGCTGGTGTTCCGTCTGGGTGCGCACATTCCGGTGCCGGGCATCAATCCCCAGCGCCTGGCCGAGCTGTTCGAGCAGAACAAGGGCACCATCCTGAGCATGTTCAACATGTTCTCGGGTGGCGCCCTTGAGCGCATGTCCATCCTGGCGCTGGGCATCATGCCCTACATCTCCGCCTCCATCATCATGCAGCTGGCGGCGACGGTCGTGCCGTCGCTGGAGGCGCTGAAGAAGGAAGGCGAGGCCGGGCGCCGCGTGATCAACCAGTACACGCGCTACGGCACGGTGCTGCTGGCCTTCGTGCAGGCTCTCGGCATGTCCGCCGGCCTGATCGCGCAGGGCATCACGCTCACCGACGGCATGGCCTTCATGGTGCCGGCCGTGGTCAGCCTGGTCGCGGGCTCCGTGTTCCTGATGTGGCTGGGCGAGCAGATCACCGAGCGAGGTGTCGGCAACGGCATCTCCATGCTGATTTTCGCCGGCATCGTCGCGGGCATGCCCAAGGCCATCGGCATGGCGCTGGAGTCGGCCCGCCAGGGTGAAATCAGCATCCTCGCGCTGCTGGTCATCGCCATGCTGGCGGTCGTCGTCGTCGGCGCCGTGGTGTTCATGGAGCGCGGCCAGCGTCGCATCACCGTGCAGTACGCCCAGCGTCAGCAGGGTCGCCGCGTGTTCGCCGCGCAGCAGAGCCATCTGCCGCTCAAGCTCAACATGGCGGGCGTGATTCCGGCCATCTTCGCCAGCTCGCTGCTGCTGTTCCCGGCCAGCCTGGGGCAGTGGTTCGCGCAGTCGCCGAATCCCAACGCCTTCCAGCGCGTGCTGCAGGATGTCTCGCTGCTGCTGGCTCCGGCCCAGCCGCTGTACCTGCTGCTGTTCGCGCTGCTGATCATCTTCTTCTGCTACTTCTACACGGCGCTGGTGTTCAATCCGCGCGACGTGGCGGACAACCTGAAGAAATCCGGCGCCTACATTCCGGGCATTCGTCCGGGTGAGCAGACCAGCCGCTACATCGACACCGTTCTCGGTCGACTGACCCTGATCGGCTCGCTGTACATCACCGCGGTCTGTCTGCTGCCGATGATCCTGCAGGTGACGTTCCATGTGCCGTTCTACTTGGGTGGCACCTCGCTGTTGATCGTGGTGGTGGTGGTCATGGACTTCATGTCCCAGGTCCAGTCCCACCTGATGTCGAGCCAGTACGAGTCGCTGATGAAGAAGGCCAACCTGAAGGGCTACGGCCCGTCCGGCCAGATTCGCTGATTCTGCTGTTCCTGATTTGTTGGACTGATTTTGTTGGAGTGTGAACCATGAAAGTTCAAGCCTCTGTGAAAAAGATTTGCGGCAGCTGCAAGATCGTGCGTCGCAATGGAAGCCTGCGTGTCATTTGCAGCGCGGAACCGCGCCACAAGCAGCGTCAGGGTTAATTTCAGTCGCTCGTTGCATTTGGCCGGTAGAGTCGGTAGACTCTTGCGCCTTTCGCGCCCGGTCCGAATCAGCGGACTGATACGAAAAGAAGTGGAGTAAAGGTCAATGGCTCGTATTGCCGGCGTCAACATTCCTGATAACAAGCATGCGGTCATTTCGCTGACCTACATCTTCGGTATCGGTCGCACCACCTCGGCGAAGATCCTCTCCGCCGTGGGCATCGCTCCGGAAACCAAGATCAAGGATCTGTCGGATGCCCAGCTGGATCAGGTGCGTGCTCAAGTGGCCGCCATCCCGACCGAGGGTGACCTCCGTCGTGAAGTGTCCATGAACATCAAGCGCCTGATGGACCTGGGCTGCTACCGTGGCCTGCGCCACCGTCGCGGTCTGCCGGTCCGTGGTCAGCGCACCAAGACGAATGCCCGTACCCGCAAGGGTCCGCGCAAGGCCGTCAAGAAGTAATTTCATTCATCTGCCGAACTCGGAAGCTAAAAGATGGCAAAGGACAACTCGCGCGCTCGCAAGAAGGTGACCCGACAGGTCTCCGATGGCATCGCGCACATTCATGCTTCTTTTAATAACACCATTGTGACGATTACCGATCGCCAAGGTAACGCACTGGCCTGGGCCACTTCGGGTGGCCAGGGCTTCCGCGGTTCCCGCAAGTCCACCCCTTTCGCCGCCCAGGTGGCCGCTGAGGTCGCCGGCAAGGCGGCCCAGGAATACGGCCTGAAGAACCTGGACGTGCTGGTGAAGGGGCCGGGCCCGGGCCGCGAGTCCGCCGTGCGCGCCTTGAACGCAGTGGGTTACAAGATCAACAGCATTTCTGACGTGACCCCGATTCCGCACAACGGATGCCGTCCGTCCAAGAAGCGTCGCGTGTAAGAGGAGACTGGGAAAATGGCTCGTTATATTGGTCCCAAGTGCAAGCTCTCCCGTCGCGAAGGCACCGACCTTCAGCTGAAGAGCGGCGTCCGCGCCCTGGACACGAAGTGCAAGGCTGACACCCCGCCCGGCCAGCATGGCGCATCCCGCAAGGGCCGCCTGTCTGACTACGGCACCCAGCATCGTGAAAAGATGAAGGTTCGCCGCATCTACGGCGTGCTGGAACGTCAGTTCAGCAACTACTACAAGGAAGCTGCCCGCCTGAAGGGCGCTACCGGTGAGAACCTGCTGCAGCTGCTCGAGTCGCGTCTCGACAATGTGGTCTACCGCATGGGCTTCGGCGCCACCCGCTCGGAAGCTCGCCAGCTGGTCAGCCACCGCGCGATCCTGGTCAACGGCGTGCGTGTCAACGTCGCCTCCATCCAGGTGACCCCGGGTGACGTGATCACCGTGCACGAGAAGGCGAAGAACCAGCTGCGCGTGAAGAACGCCCTGGAACTGGCCGCTCAGCGTGGCGTGCCGGCCTGGCTGTCGGTGGACACCACCAAGCTCGAGGGTACTTTCAAGGCTCGTCCGGAACGCTCCGACCTGTCCTCGGAAATCAACGAAAACCTGATCGTTGAACTGTACTCCAAGTAATCGCTTGATTTGAGGTGTCATCCATGTCACAGGTCAATGAGTTCCTGACGCCGCGCAGCATTGCGGTGCAAGCGATCAGCGGCAACCGCGCCAAGGTCACGCTGGAGCCGCTGGAACGCGGTTTCGGCCACACCCTGGGCAATGCCCTGCGTCGCATCCTGCTGTCGTCCATGCCGGGCGCGGCCGTGGTTGATGTCGAAATCGAGGGTGTCGAGCACGAGTACAGCGCCATTGAAGGCGTGCAGGAAGATGTCATCGAGATCCTGCTCAACCTGAAGGGCCTGGCGCTCAAGCTCTTCGAGCAGCAGGAAGCCGTGCTGCACGTCGATGCCAAGGGTCCGGCCGTGGTCACCGCCGCCGATCTGTCCCTGCCGCACAACGTGGAAGTGGTCAACCCGGATCACGTGATCGCGACCCTGGGCGCCAACGCGCATCTCAAGATGAAGCTGCGCGTCGCCCGTGGCCGTGGCTACGAGCCGGCCGACAGCCGCTACGACGATGAGGACACCCGTCCCATCGGCCGTCTGCTGCTGGACGCCTCGTTCAGCCCGATCCGCCGTGTCGCCTATGTGGTCGAGAACGCTCGCGTCGAGCAGCGCACCGACCTCGACAAGCTGGTCATCGATCTCGAGACCAACGGCACGATCGAAGCTGAGGAAGCCATCCGCCGCGCGGCCACCGTGCTGCAGCAGCAGATCTCGGTGTTCGTCGACCTGGAAGCTGACAGCCCGTCCGTGGCGCCGCAGCAGGGCAACGATGTCGATCCGATCCTCCTGCGTCCGGTGGACGATCTGGAGCTGACGGTTCGCTCGGCCAACTGCCTGAAGGCGGAAAACATCTACTACATCGGTGATCTGGTTCAGCGCACCGAAGTGGAACTGCTGAAAACGCCGAACCTGGGCAAGAAGTCGCTGACCGAAATCAAGGATGTCCTCGCCTCCAAGGGTCTGTCCCTGGGCATGCGCCTTGACAACTGGCCGCCGGCTAGCCTGCGTAATGACGATCGCGTGAATTTCCGCGCTCGTTGATCGGCAACTGAATTAGTGTAGGAAAACTGCCATGCGTCATCGTCTTAGTGGTGTAAAACTGGGCCGCAACAGCAGCCATCGCAAAGCCATGTTCCAGAACATGGCCGTGTCGCTGTTCGAGCACGAGCTGATTCGCACGACCGTGCCCAAGGCGAAGGAACTTCGTCGCGTGGCGGAGCCGCTGATCACGCTCGCCAAGCACGACACCGTCGCCAACCGTCGTCTCGCGTTCGCGCGCACCCGTTCCAAGGAAGTCGTCGGCAAGCTCTTCACCGTGCTTGGCCCGCGCTACAAGGAACGCAACGGCGGCTATCTGCGCATCCTGAAGGCCGGCAACCGTCCGGGCGACAATGCGCCGATGGCTTACGTCGAGCTGGTTGATCGTCAGATCGCCGGCGCGGCTGTCGACGCCGAGTAAGTGTGTTGCGCGAGCCTGGGCTCAAGCCCGGGTTCGTGATGAAAAAAGCCGGCTTCTGCCGGCTTTTTTCGTTTGTCCCGAAGGGGTGCTGAGGGCGGCGGGCCTGATCGCGGCCCTCAGGCCTGCGCCGCGATCAGCAGCGGCTTCAGGAAGCGGCCGGTGTGGGATTCGTCCACGTCGGCCAAGGTCTCAGGCGTACCCGCGGCCAGCACGCGGCCACCACCATCGCCGCCCTCCGGTCCCAGATCGATCAGCCAGTCGGCCGTCTTGATGACATCCAGGTTGTGCTCGATGATGACGATGGTGTTGCCCGCGTCGCGCAGCCGGTGCAGCACGGCCAGCAGCTGCTGGATATCGTGGAAGTGCAGGCCGGTGGTGGGCTCGTCGAGGATGTAGAGCGTGCGTCCGGTGTCGCGCTTGGACAGCTCGCGCGCCAGTTTGACGCGCTGGGCCTCGCCGCCGGACAGGGTGGTCGCGGCCTGCCCGAGCGTGATGTAGGACAGGCCGACGTCGATCAGCGTCTGCAGCTTGCGGGCGAGGGCGGGGATGGCGTCGAAGAACTCGCGCGCGGTTTCCACCGTCATGTTCAGCACCTCGGTGATGTTCCGGCCCTTGTAGCGGATGTCCAGCGTCTCGCGGTTGTAGCGCTGGCCCTTGCAGATGTCGCAGGGCACGTAGACATCCGGCAGGAAGTGCATCTCGACCTTGATCACGCCGTCGCCCTGGCAGGCTTCGCAGCGGCCGCCCTTGACGTTGAAGGAGAAGCGGCCGGGGCCGTAGCCGCGCGAGCGCGCTTCCTGCGTGGCGGCGAAGAGCTCGCGCACGGGCGTGAAGATGCCGGTGTAGGTGGCCGGATTGGAGCGCGGCGTGCGGCCGATGGGGCTCTGGTCGATGTCCACCACCTTGTCCAGATGCTCCAGTCCCTCGATGCCGTCGTGCTCGGCCGGGCTGCGCTCGGCGGCGCCGTTGAGCGCGTGCGCGGCGACCGGGTAGAGCGTGCCGTTGATCAGCGTCGACTTGCCCGAGCCGGAGACGCCGGTGACGCAGGTCATGACCCCGATGGGGATGTCCACGGTGACATCGCGCAGGTTGTTGCCGCGCGCGCCAAGCAGGCGCAGGTACTGGCCGTCGCGGGCGCTGTGGCGCTCCGCCGGCACTTCGATGCGCCTGCGGCCGGCCAGGTAGTCGCCGGTCAGCGAGCCGTTGGCCTGCATGAGGTCGGAGACCAGTCCCGAGGCGATGACGCGGCCGCCATGCACGCCGGCGCCGGGGCCGATGTCGATGACATGGTCGGCGGCGCGGATGGCATCCTCGTCGTGCTCGACCACGAGCACGGTGTTGCCGAGGTCGCGCAGGTGCAGCAGGGTGCTGAGCAGGCGTTCGTTGTCGCGCTGGTGCAGGCCGATGGAGGGCTCGTCCAGCACGTACATGACGCCGACCAGACCGGCGCCGATCTGCGAGGCGAGACGGATGCGCTGGGCTTCACCGCCGGAGAGCGTGTCGGCGGAGCGGTCCAGGCTGAGATAGTCGAGGCCGACATTGACCAGGAACTGCAGGCGCTCGCGAATCTCCTTGAGGATCTTCTCGGCGATCTCGCCCTTGGCGCCGGGCAGGTTGAGGCGGGCGAAATAGTCGTTGGCGCGCGCGATGGGCAGGCGTGCGACCTGCGGCAGATTGATGTCGGCCACGAAGACGTGGCGCGACTCGCGGCGCAGGCGCGAGCCCTCGCAGTCGGCGCAGGGCGCCGAATTCAGGTACTGGGCCAGCTCTTCGCGCACGCTGCTGGATTCGGTCTCGCGGTAGCGCCGTTCGAGGTTGGTGAGGATGCCCTCGAAGGCGTGCTCGCGCACGACCTGGCGGCCCCGGTCACCGATGTAGGTGAAGGCGATCTCTTCCTTGCCGGAGCCTTGCAGCAGCACCTTGCGGGTCTTCTCCGGCAACTGCTCCCAGGGCGTGTCGAGATCGAAGCGGTAGTGCGCGGCCAGCGACTCCAGCATGGCGTAGTAGTAGAAGTTGCGGCGGTCCCAGCCGCGGATGGCGCCTTCGGACAGCGACAGCTCGGGATGGTTGATCAGGCGCTTGGGATCGAAGAACTGCTTGACGCCCAGGCCGTCGCAGCTCGGGCAGGCGCCGGCCGGGTTGTTGAAGGAGAACAGGCGGGGCTCCAGCTCGGTCAGCGAGTAGCCGCAGTGCGGACAGCTGTAGCGCGCGGAGAAGACCATCTCCGGCGCCGAGCCGTCGAGGTGCGCGACCCAGGCGATGCCTTCGGCGATGCGCAGCGCCGTTTCAAAAGACTCGGCCAGGCGCAGCCCGAGATCGGGGCGCACCTTGAAGCGGTCGACCACCACCTCGATGGTGTGCTTCTTCTGCTTGTCCAGCGCCGGTGCCTCATCCAGATCGACGACCAGGCCGTTGATTCGGGCGCGCACGAAGCCCTCCGCACGCAGCTTCTCGAACACATGCAGGTGCTCGCCCTTGCGTTCGCGCACCACCGGGGCGAGCAGCATGAGCGCGGTGCCTTCAGGCAGGGCCAGCACCTGATCGACCATCTGGCTGACGGTCTGCGCCTCCAGCGGCGCGTCGTGGTCCGGGCAGCGCGGCGTGCCGGCGCGGGCGAAGAGCAGGCGCAGGTAGTCGTGGATCTCGGTGATGGTGCCGACCGTGGAACGCGGGTTGTGCGAGGTCGATTTCTGCTCGATGGAGATGGCCGGCGACAGGCCTTCGATGTGGTCGACATCCGGCTTTTCCATCAGCGACAGGAACTGGCGGGCGTAGGCCGAGAGCGATTCGACGTAGCGCCGCTGGCCCTCGGCGTAGAGCGTGTCGAAGGCCAGCGAGGACTTGCCCGAGCCGGACAGGCCGGTGATCACCACGAAGCGGTCGCGCGGGATGTCGAGGTCGATGTTCTTCAGGTTGTGCGTACGGGCGCCACGGACCTTGATGCTGCTCATGCCGGCTCACATGCGGTAAGGACAAACGGGCAGTATACGGAAAGCCGTGTGTCGGCGCAGCGAACATGAGCGGCCTTTAACCTGCGATCCACGGGCATCTGCTGCTAGAATCCTGCCCCTTCGCGCCTCATTGTGTCGTCCCGGATACTGCCCATGTCTGCATACACGCCCGCCGAACGCGATGCCGTCCTGTCCCTGGCGGGCATCTTCTCGCTGCGCATGGTCGGCCTGTTCATGATCCTGCCGGTATTCGCCGTCTATGGCGCCGGACTGGACGGCGCGACGCCGCTGCTGATCGGCCTCGCGGTCGGCGCCTATGGCCTGGCGCAGCTGTGCCTGCAGATCCCCTTCGGCCTGCTGGCGGACCGTCATGACCGGCGGCTGCTGATCATGATCGGGCTGCTGCTGTTCGTGGCCGGTGGCCTGGTGGCGGCCGCTTCGTCCTCGATCTGGGGCGTCATCGCCGGGCGCTTCCTGCAGGGCGCCGGCGCCATTTCGGCCGTGGTGATGGCGCTGCTGTCCGACCTGGTGCGCGAAGAGAACCGCACCAAGGCCATGGCCACGGTCGGCATGAGCATCGGGGTCTCGTTCGCGCTGGCCTTCGTCGCCGGCCCCCTGCTGGCGGATGCCTTCGGCCTGGGCGGGCTTTTCCTGTCCACGGCGGTGATGGGACTGGCGGCGCTGCTGCTCTGCGCCTGGCGCGTGCCGCGCGTGCGGCAGCCCCAGCGTCAGCTGCCGCCGCACTATGGCGCGCATCTGCTGGGCATGCTGCGTCATCCCGAGCTGATGCGCCTCAATGCCGGCATCTTCAGCCTGCATCTGGTGATGACCGCCTGCTTCGTGGCGCTGCCGCCGCTGCTGGTGGCGGCGGGCTTGCCGGCCAGCCGGCATGGCTGGCTGTATCTGCCGGTCATGCTGCTGGCTTTCGTGGCGCTGGTGCCGGCCGTGATCGTGGCGGAGAAGCACAGGCGCATGCGCGAGGTCTATCTGGCGGCGATCCTGCTGCTGGCGCTGGCCATGCTCGCGCTGGCGGCAGCGCATCAGGGGCTGGGCGCGCTGGTGGCGTCCGTGGCCCTGTTCTTTTTCGCCTTCAATCTGCTGGAGGCGCTGCTGCCTTCGCTGGTGAGCAAGACCAGCCCCGCCGGCGGCAAGGGCACGGCCATGGGCATATACAGCACCAGCCAGTTCCTCGGCGCCTTTCTGGGCGGTGTCGTCGGTGGTGCGCTGCAGGGGCTGCATGGCGTGACCCTGCTGTTCCTCGCGCTCGCCGGCCTCGTCCTGGCCTGGATGGCGGTGGCGGGGCGGATGGCGCAGCCTGCCTACCTGCACAGCGTCGCCCTGCGGCTGGAGGCGGGCGCGCCCGACGAGGTGCTGCTGGAGGGGCTGCGGGTTCTGCCGGGCGTGGAGGAGCTGACTGTGCTGCCGGACGACGAGATCATCTATCTCAAGGTCGACAAGGCGCGCTGGCAGGAAGACGCGCTGCGGCAGTGGCCGGTGAAAATTATTTCGGCCTGAACATGGCGGCGACGGGAGTCGTGGACTAAAGTTCAGGTCATCATGACAAGAAGCGGAATACGGAGAAAGTCATCATGCGCGGTGTCAACAAGGTCATTCTGATCGGTAATCTCGGGCGCGATCCCGAAGTGCGTTATCTGCCGTCCGGCGGCGCGGTCGCCAATATCACCGTGGCCACCAGCGAGTCCTGGCGCGACAAGAATACCGGCGCCATGCAGGAGCAGACCGAATGGCACCGCGTGGTTTTCTACGGGCGTCTGGCGGAAATCGCCGGTGAATATCTGCGCAAGGGCTCCAAGGTTTATCTGGAAGGCTCCCTGCATACCCGCAAGTGGCAGGACAAGCAGACCGGGCAGGACCGCTACAGCACCGAGATCAAGGGTAATACCATGCAGATGCTCGATACCAAGGGCGGCGGCGGTGGTGGTGGTTATGAACAGGCCGAATCCCAGGGTATGCCAGATTATGCCGACTTTGATGCCCCGGCCGCACAGCCGGCGCGTCCGGCGGCGCAGCGTCCGAGCCCGGCGGCGCCCGCGCGTCCGGCTGCTCCGGCGGCCATGAACGATTTTGATGATGATATTCCGTTCTGATGCGGAGTTTGCTGTGCCCGATGAAGCGCCCCATTTAATGGGGCGTTTTCTTTTGAAAGCCCATTTCCCGCTATTTGTTTTTCCATATTGATCGGATATATTGAATCCGTTCTTATCCGAACCATAACAGAGGCTGTTTATGTCCATTAAGCTGGATACCCTGTCGGTGCAGGAGCTGGAAGCCCTGATTCAAAAAGCCCAGGAACTGATCGCGCGCAAGCAGGCACAGCAGGAGAAGCTGGCCGGTGCCCGTGCCGAGATCGAGCGCATCGCGCGTGAGGCCGGCGTCAGTGTCGATGAACTGCTGGTCCAGGCGAGCAAGGCGCCGCGCAAGGCGTCCGCCGTCCGCAAGCCGGTGGCCGCAAAGTACCGCAATCCCGCCGATGCCTCGCAGACCTGGAGTGGTCGCGGCAAGCGTCCGCGCTGGCTGGCCGATGCGCTGGCCGCCGGCAAGGCGCTGGAGAGCTTCGCGGTCTGAGTGCCGCGTTGCCGGGCCTCGGAAGAAACGCCACCATCCGGTGGCGTTTCCGTTTCTATGGCCATGCCTCCGGCTGTTCACGTAAAACACACAGGCTTTGCCGCCCCATTCAGGCTATGATCGCGCGATAAGAGCAGTGATCTGCCGATCAGCAGGGGGAGTGGGGTTCTGGTGGTTCTCAAGCGTGTTGGCCTGGCCTTGCCGATTTTTCTGGTTTTCCTGTTGTCGCTGCTGTTGCATGCGCCCGCGCGCGTGCTGTCCGTCTTCATGCCGGCGACCCTGCAGGCCGGCGCCTGGGGCGGCAGCCTGATCAATGGCCAGGTCCAGGGCGTGCTGGGGCAGCAGCCCGCGCAGCTGGGCTGGGACTGGCATCCGGCGAGCCTGCTGCGCCTGGCGCTGGACCTGGATCTGGAGCTGCAGTCCCCGGTCAATGGCTCGCTCCGGCTGGAGCGCGGTCCGCTTTCCCTCACGCTGGATATCGCCAGCCTGCGCATTCCCGCCGGCGCCGCGCCCTGGCTGGGCGCCGGCACCGTGATCCCGGCCTGGCAGGGCAGCGGGCTGGCGTTCGCGCGCCGGCACAGCGGCGCCTGGCAACGCGGCGAGGGTTCGCTGACGACGCCGGGCGGTCCCTTGCGCCTCGATCTGCAGGGCCAGGTCCAGCAACTGGTCCTGCCGCCCGCGCGGATCATCTGGCGGGTCAAGGGTGACGACCTAGTGGGCGAGCTGCGTCAGATCGATGGCAACGCCCCGCTGGCCACGCTGACGCTGACCGGGGATCACCGCATCCAGTGGCAGGTGCGCGACCGCATGCTGCGTCTCAAGTCCGGCTATGTCAGCCAGAACGATCCCGATCTGGTGGTGCTGACCGTCGCGGAGCCGCTATGAGCCGTCGTCAGCGCTTTGTGGCATCATGCGGGCTTTCCCGCGCGATATATCAGGGGTGAGAGGGCATGCGTGAACGCCTGCAGGCGCTCTGGGAGCAGAAACGCGATACACCGCTGGCCCAGATCTGCGTGCTCATCATCGCGGTCGTGCTGGCCTGGCAGCTGGGGCGCCTGCTCTGGCTGCTCTGGTCCGGTCCCGGCGAGCGCCTGCCCGTGACCGCCGGCGCGTCATCCGGGCCGGTGGTGGTCCGGGTCGAGCCGGTGCGCATCGCCGCGCTGTTCGGCGAGAGTCCGGCGGCGGCGGAGGGCGCGGTGGTGGACACCACGCTGCAGCTGCGCCTGGACGGCGTCCTGGAGAATCCCGACAGCACGCGTTCGCGCGCCTTCATCGCCGAGCGCAGCAATGGCAAGGTCCTGATCTACCGGCCGGGCGAATCCGTGCCCGGGGGCGCCAAGCTGGACAGCGTCGAGTCCGACCATGTCGTCCTGACCCGGGCCGGCCGCGAGGAGATCCTGCGCTTCGACAAGCCCGGCACGCCGCAGCCCGCCGCCGCGGCCGCAGGCGGCCCGCAGCCCGGCAACAACGCCTCGCAGGTGCGGAGCGCGCTCAGCAGCATCGCCCAGAACATGGCGTCGTCGCCCATGGCGATGCTGCGCCAGGTCGGCCTGCGCCGCACCTCGCAGGGCTATATCGTCAGCATCGCGGCACCCAAGGACATTCTCAACCGCTACGGCCTGAGGCCGGGCGATCGCATCGTCAGCATCAACGGGCAGCAGGTCGGCAAGGACCTGGACGCCGACCAGCAGGTGCTGGGACAGCTGCAGCAGACGGGCAGCGCGCGTGTCGAGGTACAGCGCGGCGCCCAGACCATTACTTTGGAACAAAGACTCTAAGCATCATGAAAATGCATACCCTGAAGCCCATCGCGCTCAGCCTGCTGTTGCTGGCCGGCTCCCCGGCCTGGGCCGACAAGACCTGGAAAATCAACCTCAAGGATGCGGACATCTCGGCCCTGGTCAATGAAATGGCCGAGATCACGGGCAAGAACTTCGTGGTCGACCCCCGGGTCAAGGGCACGGTGACGGTGGTGTCCAGCCGCGCGATGACGTCCGCCGAACTCTACGAGCTGTTCGAGAGCGTGCTCAGCATCAACGGTTTCGCCGCGGTGCGCAGCGGACCCGTGGTGAAGATCCTGCCGGACACCAACGCGCGCCAGTCCGGCGTCCGCGTCGACCTGTCCGGCCGCGCCGACGGCGAGCAGCTGGTGACGCGCGTGCTGGTGCTCAAGCAGGCGAGCGCGAACGAGCTGCTGGCGGCGTTGCGCCCGATGATGCCGCAGTTCGCCCACATGGCCGCCGTGCCGGGCGCCAACGCGCTGATCATCTCCGACCGCGCCAGCAACGCCGACGCCATGGAGGCCATCGTGCGCGAGCTGGACAGCGGCGAGCAGGATGATGCCATCGAGATCATCCCGGTGCGCAACGCCCGCGCCTCCGAGCTCATCAGCGTGCTGGAGACCATGGAGTCGGGGGCGCCGGCCGCGACCCAGGCTGCCGGCAAGACGTCGGGCAAGATCCGCATCGTCGCCGACGACCGCACCAACCGCCTGCTGGTGCGTGGCGACCGCATGCTGCGTGACCGCGTGCGCGCGGTCATCCGCACCCTGGATGAGGCGCCGGATTCCTCGGCCGAGACGGTCAAGGTCTTCCACCTCAAGTTCGCCAGCGCCCGCCAGGTCGCCGAGGTGCTCAAGGGCGTGCTCGCCAGCGGCGATGACAAGGTCTCCACCAGCACGGCCAACTCGACGACCACGAACTTGTCGTCCTCGGCGGATGGCCAGAGCAGCAGCCCGCGCCAGGCGGGCGCCACCACGATCACCATCGGCGGCTCCAGCCTGATCGCGGACGAGACGCAGAATGCCCTGATCGTGCGCGCCAAGCCGTCGCAGATCCGCCAGGTCGAGTCTGTCCTGGCCGAGCTCGACAAGCGTCGCGCCCAGGTGCTGATCCAGGCCGCCATCGTCGAGGTCTCGGGTGACAACGCGGCCCAGCTCGGCGTGCAGTGGGCGGCGGGTGATCCTTCGTCGGGGGTCGGCCTGATCAACTTCACCAACGCCGGCTCCAGCCTCGTCGACCTCGCCACGGCGGCGGTCACGGGAGATGTCAGCCTGGCCAACATCGGTCAGGGCGCCGCCATTGGCCTGGGCGTCTCGAAGAAGGACTCGGATGGCAACCGCACTTTCTATGGCGCGCTGGTGCAGGCGCTGAAGTCGGTCACCGACGCCAACCTGCTGTCGACCCCCAGCATCCTGACCCTGGACAACCAGGAGGCCAAGATCGTGGTCGGCCAGAACGTGCCCTTCATCACGGGTTCGACGACGACGACCGGGTCGGGCACCACCAATCCGTTCACCACCATCCAGCGCCAGGACGTCGGCATCACGCTCAAGGTCACGCCGTCGCTGAGCGATGGCGGCACCGTGCGCCTGGATGTCGAGCAGGAAGTGTCCGCCGTGGTGCCGTCGACGGAAGGCATCAAGTCCTCCGACATCATCACCAACAAGCGCTCGATCAAGACCACCATTCTGGCGGACGATGGCCAGACCATTGTGCTCGGCGGTCTGGTGCAGGATGACGTGAAGAAGTCGGTCAGCAAGGTTCCGCTGCTCGGCGACATTCCGGGACTGGGTGTGCTGTTCCGCTCCACCAGCGATTCCCGCGTCAAGCGCAACCTGCTGGTGTTCCTGCAGCCCACCATCCTGCGCGATCCGGCCAAGGCGGCGGCGCTGACGCAGCGGCAGTACGCGGCGGTGCGCAGTCTCGACCTGGGCCTGGATGCCGAGGGTCGCCTGACCCGCCTGCCGGAGGACATCCGCGACATTTACCAGGGTGGCGGCCGGCGTGATGACGTGGAAAGCCGTCAGGCCGTGGACAGTCAGGCCAGCCCGCCGGCAAGCCCGCCGGCCGCCACGGTCGCGCCGCGGCCGGTGAGCCCGGCGGCGGCCCAGCCTGAAAGCGAGCCGCAGGTCTATGCCGCACCGGTCGAGGCGATCCGGCCCGATCCGCAGCCCAGCTATCAGCCCGCCCCGCAGCCGGCTCCGGAGCCGGCGGTCGTGACGGCTCCCGCCGCCGCACCGTCACCGGTGCCGCGCGCGGCACCGGCCAGCAGCTATGTGCCGCCGACCGTGAATCCGTCGAGCCGTGCCCGTCCGTTCATGCCGACCGAGCCCGAGTCGGCATCGCCTTACTATTTCCCGCCGGCCTCCACCGCCGCGCCGGCCGCCAGGCCGTATCAGCCCGAGGCGGCGCCAGCGGCCCCGGTGGCCCCGGCAGGGCGGCAGGAGCAGGGCGGGACTTCGTCCGGCGATGGCATGCGCAAGATCCGCACCAAGAGCGGCAACGTCTACTACGTGCCGGAGAACCCGCAGCCGCAGCCGGCGGAGCCGGCCGGCACAGCCGGGCAGGACGTGCCCTGACTCAGGCCTGCTCCGGCAGGACCTGCGTCAGCAGTGGCCGCAAGGCCAGGCGGCAGCCCAGCTGACGCAGGTTCCAGTAGTGCCCGCCCAGCGCGCGATTGATCATCACGATCCCGGGCACGGGCTGGAAGGCCCGCCATTGCGGCAGGGCCTTGCGGCTGAGCTTGATGGCGCGCTCGGCCAGCGGAAAGCTGCCGAAGTCGACGGCGTCTTCGCTGAAGCTGTCCTGCGCCAGCCTGATCCAGGGGGCGTAGAAATCCGATGACAGGGCCAGCGTGTGCCGCGTGTTGCGCGCGCCCAGGCGTATCAGCCCGTTCTCCATGCCGCTGGCGTCGCCCTTGATGGTGGCGCGCGTGAGCGCGCTGTAGGTGCTGACCACATCCTCCGGCAGCGCCTTGACACAGCCGAAGTCATAGATCACCAGCGAGCCGTCCGGCCGCGCGGCGAAGTTGCCGGGATGCGGGTCGCAGTGCATGCGCCGGAAGCGGTAGAGCTGCGCGCCCAGGGTGCGGAAGAGCAGGGCGCCGATGGCATCGCGGGTGGCCTCGTCATAGCGTTCGTCCAGCTCGCCCAGCGGGTCTCCGGGCTCATAGACCAGGGTCAGCACGCGCTCGCTGCTGAGTTCGGGCAGCACGGCGGGGATGACCACGCGCGGGTCGCTGGCGTGGAACTCGCGGAAGGCCTCGATGGCGGCGGCCTCGTGCCGGTAGTCCAGCTCCTCGTGCAGGCTGCGGCGTATTTCCGCGAAGAGGGCGTCGAGTATGTCGCCGGAGACCGGCAGCACGCGCGCGATCCGGAGCGCGAGCTGGAGCTGGCGCAGGTCGGAGTCGACCGCGGCGTCGACACCGGGATACTGCACCTTGAGGACCACCTCGCGGCCGTCGCGGGTGCGCGCGCGATGCACCTGGGCGATGGAGGCCGAGGCCAGCGCGACCGGGTCGATGTGCGCGAAGTGCCGCGTCAGGTCATCGCCGAAGGCTTCGCGCAGGCGGGGTTCGATGTCGGCGTAGGGGCGGGGCGGCGAGTCCTTCTGCAACCGGGTCAGCGCCTCCACCAGTTCCGGCGGCAGCAGGTCCCGGTACTGCGAGACGATCTGGCCGACCTTCATCACGGCGCCCTTCATTTCACCCAGGGTGCCGGCGATCTCCTGGCCGATGCGGGCGTAGAGCGCGGCATCCTGTGCGCTGCGGTCCTGCTCGCCCTGCCAGAGGCGCTGCCAGCGGTCACGCGCGACATCGCCGCTGATGCGCGCGGTCATGCCGGCGAGGCGGAGGAAGCGGCGTGTGGCGCTGTCGGGTGTGTCGCTCATGATCGGCTCCGGGAGGGCTCTGCCTCGATCCTAACCCCGAACCGGCGCCAGGACGAGCGCGTGAGCCCGGCTGGCGGGTTCAGAGCAGACGCGCGTATTCCTCGAAGGCCGGGCGTGGCGCGCGCGGGTGCAGCCTGTCGGCATCGCCGTAGCCGAGATTGATGAGCAGGTTGCTGCGGACGCGGGTGCCGGCGAAGAACTCGGCGTCCACCCCGGCATTGTCGAAGCCGGACATGGCGCCGGTGTCGAGGCCCAGGGCGCGTGCGGCCAGCAGCAGGTAGGCGGCCTGCAGGCTGCTGTTGCGGAAGGCGGTCTCGGCGATCTTGGCCTCGTTGCCGGCGAACCAGGCGCGGGCGTCGGTGAACGGGTACAGGCGCGGCAGATGTTCGGGGAAGTCGTGGTCCTGGGCGACGATGACGGTCACCGGCGCGGCCATGGTCTGCTCGATGTTGCCGGGCGAAAGCAAGGGCCGGAGGCGGGCCTTGGCCTCCGCGCTGCGCACGAACACGAAGCGCGCCGGCAGGCTGTTGGCGGCGGTCGGGCCGAGCACGGTCAGCTCGAAGAGCTGGCGCAGGGTGGCGTCGTCGACCGGCCTGTCCTGCCAGGCGTGGTGGGTGCGGGCCTGGCGGAAGAGCTGGTCCAGCGCCTGCTGGTCGAGTGCGGTGGGCATGTCGTGTCCTCGTGATGGCGTGGTAGGGGTGGCCGCGACCTGCCGCTCAGGGCAGGTCGAATAGCAGGAACTCGCTGTCGTCCAGCGCCTCCAGCTGCAGGCAGGTGGTGGCGCTGATCTCGGCGCCGTCGCCCGGGCGCAGCAGATGGTTGTCGGCCTGCAGGCGGCCCGAGATGACCTGGACCCAGGCGCGCCGTCCATCGCCGAGATGATGATTGGTCACCTCGCCGGCGGCGAGCAGGCCGCGATGGATGCCGGCATCCTGCCGGATCGGCAGCGCCTCGGCGTCGACGCCTTCCGGCGCGACCACGCGCTGCAGGCCGGGCAGGCGCGGGAAGCGTTTCTGGGCGTAGCGCGGCGCGGCATCGCGCACGTTCGGGAAGAGCCAGATCTGCAGCAGCTCGACCGGCTCCTCGCCCGGGTTCATCTCGCTGTGGCGTATGCCGGTGCCGGCGCTCATGAGCTGGAACTCGCCGGCGGTGATCTCGGCGCGGTTGCCCAGGGTGTCGGTGTGCTGCAGGCGGCCGCGCAGGACATAGGTCAGGATCTCCATGTTGTCATGCGGGTGCAGGCCGAAGCCCTGGCGTGGCGCGACGATGTCCTGGTTGATCACACGCAGCGCGGACACGCCCATGTGGCGCGGATCGTACCAGCCGCCGAAGGAGAAGCTGTGGCGGGCCTGCAGCCAGCCATGGTCGGCCTGGCCGCGTTCCTCTGCGGGGTGGATGCGGATCATGACGATGTCCTCCTGTCTGGTGCTGACCTGAGGCATAGTCTGTAGGGTGCGGAGATTCTGATAAATCGCCATGGGCACAACGAATTGTTGCGCTCATGGCATCAGTGGTGTCAGCGCGAGAGGTGCAGCGCCATGGGGTTGGGAAGCACCTCGGCGAGGCGGTTCACGCGCATGTCCAGCTCCGCGTAGGAGTCGGCGGTGACGGTGATGTGGCCGAGCTTGCGGCCCTCGCGTTCGCTCTTGCCGTAGAGGTGCAGGTGGGCGTCGGTGACGCGCAGCACGTCATCCGTGGCCGGGTGCCGGCCGATGATGTTGATCATGGCGCTGGGCTTCTCGGCGCGGGTCGAACCCAGCGGCAGGCCGGCGACGGCGCGCACATGGTTCTCGAACTGTGAACAATGCGCGCCCTCTATGCTCCAGTGGCCGGAGTTGTGCACGCGCGGCGCGGTCTCGTTGGCGAGCAGGCCGTGGCGCGTCTCGAACAGCTCCAGCGTGAGCACGCCGACATGGCCCAGCTCATGCAGGATGGACGAGATGTAGCGCTCGGCGGTGAGCTGGGTGTTCTCGTCCAGTTGCGGCGCCGGCACGATGGAGTGGCTGAGGATGCCGCGGTTGTGGTGGTTCTCGGCGAGCGGATAGAACCTGGTCTCGCCGCCCTGACCGCGCACGGCGATGATGGACAGCTCGCGCTTGAACTGGATGAACTCCTCCGCGATCAGCGGCGTGTTCGCGCCCAGCGCGGCCCAGCAGGCGCCGATCTGGCCGGCCTCGCGGAGCAGGAACTGGCCCTTGCCGTCATAGCCTTCGGTCACGGTCTTGACCACCAGCGGCAGGCCCAGCGTGTCCGCGGCCCGGCGCAGGTCATCCTCGCCGCGCACTTCGGCGTAGCGGGCGGACGGGATGTTGAGCGCGGCGAACATGCGCTTCTCGTTGAGGCGGTTCTGCGACACCGCCAGTGACTTCACGCCCGGGTACACCGGCTTGCGCGCGGCGATGGCCTCGACCCAGCGCGTCGGGATGTTCTCGAACTCGTAGGTGAAGACATCGGCGGAGTCGATGAAGGCCTGCAGGCTCTCGTCGCTGTAGTCGGCGTCGCCGAAGCGCGGGCCGAGCGCGGCCGACGGGCAGTCGGCGGCCTTGTCGAAGAACGAGAACGAGAGGTTCAGCGGATAGCCGGCGAGGGCCATCATGCGGCCGAGCTGGCCGCCGCCGAGGACACCGATGCGCAGGGACATGTGGTCAGGCTCCCGCTGTTCCGGTGGAGACCACGCCGGGGATGGGACTGGCCAGCACGGTCTCGGTCTGGCGGTTGCGGAAGGCCTCGATGGCCGCGCGCAGGGCGGGGTCGTTGAGGGCCAGGATCTGCGTCGCCAGCAGGGCGGCGTTGATGGCGCCGGCCTTGCCGATGGCCAGGGTGCCGACCGGCACGCCGCCCGGCATCTGCACGATGGAGAGCAGCGAGTCGAGGCCGCTGAGCGCCTGCGACTGCACCGGCACGCCGAGCACGGGCAGGGCGGTCTTGGCCGCGCACATGCCGGGCAGGTGCGCGGCGCCGCCGGCACCGGCGATGATGACCCGGATGCCGCGGCCCTGGGCCGCCTCGGCGTAGGCGAAGAGCTTGTCAGGCGTGCGGTGGGCGGACACCACCTCGGCCTCGAAGGGCACGCCGAGGTCGCGCAGCGTGTTGGCGGCATGCTCCATGGTCGCCCAGTCGGACTGGGAGCCCATGATGATGCCGACCAGCGGCTGTGCGGAGGAAGTGGAGGGTGCGCTCATGACGATCTGGCCGGGGCGGTTGAAAACCGCGCATTTTCCAGCATACAGCCGGGCAGGGCAAGTCCGGCCGACCGGCGCCGGATGGCCGGGCGGGAGTTTCCGCACAACAGCCCTGTCCGGCGGATGACGCGGCCGGCGGTCTTTGCGAGAATCGCGGACGCCTTCAGTCTGCAGAGTGATACATGAAAGCCGTCTTGTCGATGGGCTGGCAGCTCATCCGTTTCCGTGCGGGCCCCGCCGATCTGCCCTATCTGCCGCGCCTGGTGCTGCCGCTGGTGGCGCTCAACCTCATGCTCAGCTTCATCGTCCAGCAGATCGCCGACAGCGGCATGGACAAGCCGGTGATCCAGCTGTCCGCGCTGGCGCTGGCCGTCGAGGCGGGCTGGACCTGGCTGCTGCTGCGCCGGCGCGATCTGGGCAACCGCTGGGTGCAGACCTACAGCGCGCTGGTGCTGGTCGACACCTGGATCACGCTGCTGGCGGCACCGACGGCCCTGCTGCTCCTGGCGGGTGAAAGCCTGTTCGCCCTGGTTGTCGTCATCCAGCTGGTGATGACGCTGTGGAGCCTGTCCGCGCGCGCCTTCGTCTACCAGGAGTCCCTGGGCGTGCCGCGCTGGCAGGGCGTCATGCTCGCCCTGGCGCCGCTGTTCGTGGCCATGGTGCTCACCCTCATGCTGTTCCCGGACCTGTTCCCGGCCACGCCCGTTCCAGAAGGAAAATAATTCCATGCACATTCACATCCTCGGCATCTGCGGCACGTTCATGGGGTCGCTGGCGGTGCTCGCCAAGGAGCTGGGCCATCAGGTCAGCGGCAGCGACGCCAGTGTCTATCCGCCCATGAGCACGCAGCTCGAGGCCCAGGGCATCAGCCTGATGGAGGGCTACAAGCCCGAGCATCTGCAGCCCCGCCCGGATCTGGTGGTGGTCGGCAACGCCATGAGCCGTGGCAACCCGGCGGTGGAGTATGTGCTCGACGAAGGCATTCCCTACACCTCCGGCCCGGCCTGGCTGGCGCAACACGTGCTGCAGGGCCGCCATGTGCTCGGCGTCGCCGGCACCCACGGCAAGACCACCACGACCACTATGCTGGCCTGGGTGCTGGACCAGGCCGGCCTGCAGCCGGGCTTCCTGATCGGCGGCGTGCCGCAGGGCTTCGAGGCCAGCGCCCGTCTCGGCGGTGGCCGCTATTTCGTGGTCGAGTCCGACGAGTACGACTCGGCCTTCTTCGACAAGCGCTCCAAGTTCGTGCACTACGCGCCGCGCACGGCCATCCTCAACAACCTGGAATTCGATCACGCGGACATCTTCGAGGACCTGGCCGCCATCCAGCGCCAGTTCCATCACCTGGTGCGCACCATTCCCGGCCAGGGGCGCATCCTCGTGCCGGATGACGAGCCGGCGCTGGCCGAGGTGCTGGCCAAGGGCTGCTGGACGCCGGTGGAGCCGCTGGCGCTGGGTGCCGCCGAAGGCGAGGGCGCGCCGGTCTGGCAGGCCGAGCCGCTGGCCGCCGACGGCTCGGCCTATGCCGTGCGCCATCGTGGTGCGCGCGTGGCCGAGGTGCGCTGGGCGCTGACCGGCCTGCACAACGTGCGCAACGGCCTGGCCACCATCGCCGCCGCCGAGCATGTCGGCGTCGATGTCGCCACGGCCGCCGCCGCGCTGTCGGCCTTTCCCGGCGTGAAGCGGCGCATGGAGCTGCTCGGCACCGTGGACGGCGTCACGGTCTACGATGATTTCGCGCACCATCCCACTGCCATACGCACCACGCTGGAGGGTCTGCGCGGCCGTGTCGGCGGCCAGCGCATCTGGGCCGTCATCGAGCCGCGCTCCAACACCATGCGCATGGGCGCGCACAAGGACGGCCTGGCCGAGTCGGCGAAGGCGGCGGACGAGGTCATCTGGTACCAGCCGGCGGGCCTGGACTGGGATCTGGCGCCGGTGGTGGCGGCCAGCCCGGTGCCGGCGCAGGTGGCGTCCGACATTCCGTCGGTGATCGCGCGCCTGGTGGCCGAGGCGCGCGCGGGCGACGCCATCGTCATCATGAGCAACGGCGGTTTCGGCGGCATCCACCAGAAGCTGCTGGCGGCGCTGCGCGGGCGCTAGGCGGCACTTCCGCCAGCCCCGCGAAGGCGCTGGCGGCATCCCGCGGAAATGAAAAGGCCCGGTGCGAAGACCGGGCCTTTTCGTCAGCGCGGGGCGATCAGCCCGGCTGGCCGCGACGCTTGCGCATGCGGATGTTGAGCATCTCGACCAGGACCGAGAACGCCATGGCGGCGTAGACATAGCCCTTGGGGATGTGGTGGCCGAATCCTTCGGCGATGAGCACCATGCCGACCATGACCAGGAAGGCCAGCGCGAGCACCTTGATCGACGGGTGGGCATCGACGAAGTCGCCGATGGGCTTGGCGGCGAACATCATGACGCCGACCGACAGCACGATGGCGAGCACCATGATGGACACGTCCTGGGCCAGGCCGACGGCGGTGATCACCGAGTCCAGCGAGAACACGATGTCGATGACGGCGATCTGGGCGATGATGGCGAAGAAGTTGGCGCTGGTGGCCGCCGCCATGGAGGTGGCCTGCTCCTCGCTGGAGTCGCCTTCGACCGTGTCGAAGATCTCCGTGGCCGCCTTCCAGAGCAGGAACAGGCCGCCGCCGATGAGGATGAGGTCGCGGCCGGTGATGGCGAGGCTGCCCAGGCTGAACAGCGGCTCGGTCAGGCGCATGACCCAGGTGATGGAGAGCAGCAGCGCGATGCGCGTGAACATGGCCAGGCCCAGGCCGAACATGCGCGCGAACTGGCGCCTGGCGGCCTCGACCTTGTTGACCAGGATCGAGATGAAGATGATGTTGTCGATGCCGAGCACGATTTCCAGCAGGCTCAGCGTGGCGAGGGTGACCCAGGCTTGCGGGTCGTAGATCCATTCAAACATGTTGGTTCCCCGTGATCAGGCGAAGTGGCAGACGTAGTCGAGCAGTTCCAGCGTCTCGATCTGGAAGCTGGAGTTGCCGGGCACATTGAAGGACTGGCCGGCGCCGTATTCGCGCCAGTCGCTTTCCCCGGCGAGCTGGACGCGGCAACGGCCGCCGATCACTTCCATGATCTCCGGCGCACCGGTGTTGAAGGTGAGGGCGGACGGAAAGATCACGCCCACGGTCTTCTTCGTGCCATCGGTGAAGAGGATGGTGTGGCTGACGCAGCGTCCGTCGAAATAGACATTCGACTTCTTGACCACGCTGACGTTATCGAACTGGCTCATCTTGCAGGGCTCCGCGCCGGTGGCGCTGATAGTGTGGACCTGCGCGGATTCTAGGCGGGAGCCGGCTTCTAACCAAGTGCTGTCACGGGGTTGTCATGAAAACTTCATGAGCCTGACCTGCGCCGGACAGCGCCTTGTCATGGCGGATGGCGACACTGCCGCCATGAAAAGGAACGCACTGAGCTTCTCGTGGCAAGCCGCCGTGAACGATCCGGTGGCCTTGCCGACCCAGCCGTACTCACGACTCCGTGAGCAACTCAAGACCGGCGATCTCGTCCTCTTTTCCGGCCGCACCTGGAGCGGCCGCCTGGTGCGCGGCTTCACCGGCAGCGCCTGGTCCCACGTCGGACTGGTCGTGCGCCTGCCCGACATGCCGCAGACTCCGCTGCTCTGGGAGGCCACCCGCGCCAGCAAGGCGCATGACATCTTCGACGGCCGTCCGTTCGACGGCGTGCAGATGGTGGCGCTGGATGATCGCGTCGCCAGCTATCAGGGCCTGGTCGCCGTGCGCCGCCTGCAGGGCGTGAGCACCGACGCCGAGGCGCGCGAGCGCCTGGAGGGCCTGATCGATGCCTGGAGAGCCAAGCCCTACCGCAATTTCGTGCGTCAGCACATCAGCGCCTGGATGCATGGCGAGGAAGGGCTGGCCTTCCGTCGCGGCGGCTTCTGCAGCGAGCTGGTGGCGGAGGTCTACCGGCAGTGGCGCCTGCTGCCGGCGGACCGGCCGGCGCATCACTACGTGCCGCGCGACTTTTCCCAGGAGGCGGAGCTGCCGCTGCTGCGCGGTGGTTTGTCGCCCGCCTGTCTGCTCACCGTGTGACCGGTCACGATTTGCCCTCTTTCCGCTTTTTCGGGCACGGCTCTTGCGGTAGCTTTGCCGTGAAGCGTCACCAGAAACGCTGTCGCGGCTTCCATGCCGCGGTTCGCCGACATGGCCCCAGGAGGCTCTTGCATGATTGATCGCGCCGCAGATTCCCGCCGCAAAGCCTACGTCCTCGACACCAACGTCCTCATCCACGATCCCAACGCCCTGCTCAACTTCGAGGAGCATCAGGTCATGATCCCCATGACCGTGCTCGAGGAGCTGGACAAGCTCAAGTCCGGCAAGGCCTCGGTGTCGGCGGAGTGCCGCGCCGCCATCCGCATGATCGACCGAGTGCTCGGTGACGCCGAGCCCGAGCAGATCCGCCAGGGCGTGCCGATCTGGCGCGACGCGCAGCGTGTGTATCTGGGCACGCTGTCGGTGCTCATGGACCAGCCCGAAGGGGGCGTGCAGACCCTGGCGAACTCGCTCAACGACAACAAGATCATCAACCTGCTGGTGTCGCTGCAGGTGGCCGACCAGCAGACCCGCATCGTGCTGGTGACCAAGGACATCAACATGCGCCTGAAGGCGCGCGCCTGCGGGCTGGCGGCCGAGGACTACACCAACGACCAGCTGGTGTCCGACATCAAGCAGCTGTCCAAGGGCTACGCCGAGTTCGAGGGCTCGTTCTGGGAGCGTTTCAACCGCGTCGAGACCGTGCAGGCGATCGGCGAGACGCGCCACTACCTGAAACGCGGTGACTGGACCGACCAGGTCTTCGCCAACCAGTTCGTGGTCGACGAGCAGGGCTTCATCGGCCGCGTGCTGTCGGTCGACAGCGAGCACATCGTGCTGCGCGACCTCAACCACGAGCGCCTGATGAACCAGGAGGTGTGGGGGCTGCGTCCGCACAACATCCACCAGGCCATGGCGCTGGACCTGCTGCGCGATCCCTCGGTGCATCTGGTGTCGCTGACCGGCCCGGCGGGTTCGGGCAAGACCATCCTGGCGCTGGCCACGGCCATCGAGCAGAGCATCGAGGAAAAGCGCTTCAACAAGATCATCGCCACGCGCTCGACGCCGCCGCTGGCCGAGGAGCACGGCTTCCTGCCGGGCACCGAGGAGGAGAAGATGGACCCGTGGCTGGGCGCCATCAGTGACAACATCGAGGCCCTGCACCTGCACGACGAGAGCCCCAAGGGCTCGATCGAGTACGTCAAGGAGCGCGCCAACATCCAGTTCAAGGCGCTGAACTACATCCGCGGACGCAGCTTCCAGAAGTCGCTCATCCTCATCGACGAGTGCCAGAACCTGACGCCGCACCAGATGAAGGCGATCATCACGCGCGCGGGCGAGGGCTCCAAGGTCATCTGCCTGGGCAACCTGGCGCAGATCGACACGCCCTATCTCACCCCGACCAGCTCCGGCCTGACCTACATGTGCGAGCGCTTCAAGGGTTTCGCCCATGGCGGCCACATCCAGCTCCACGGCGTGCCGCGCTCGGTGCTGGCGGAGTACGCGGAGGCCAATCTCTGAGTCCGCGGCGGCCGCCGCGGACTGACCGCCCGGTCGCGCAGGCCGGCAGCCGGGCGGCCCGCATTCTTGATTGTGTCATCTTTTGCCTTTAACCTTCGCCGCGTCAGAGCCAGGGCGAAACAGCCGATGAGCAGCGCAGCAACCTGACGCTTGGAGGAGCCTCTGGAGGACGTGGCAGTCACGGTCGTGCCAGGGGCTTTTGTCTTTCTCAATGACATGCGGGATGGATGCATATGCGCCTTTCTGACTACTGCTCGGACGCCGAGTGGGCCAAGATCAAGAAGCTGGCTGACGAGAAGGAAACGCCCTTCCTCGTCGTCGACCTGGAAATCATCAAGCAAAAGTACGAAGAGCTGACGGGCTGCTTCCCCATGGCCAAGGTGCACTACGCGCTCAAGGCCAACCCGGGCCAGCCGGTCATCGACCTGCTGCGCGACCTCGGCTCCAACTTCGACTGCGCGTCGATCTTCGAGCTGAACAAGGTGCTCGACTCCGGCGTGCCGCCGGACCGCATCTCCTATGGCAACACCATCAAGAAGGCGGCGCACGTCAAGTACGCCTACGAGAAGGGTATCCGCCTGTTCGCCACCGACTCCAAGGCCGACCTGCAGAACATCGCCGAGTACGCGCCGGGCTCCAAGGTCTTCGTGCGCATCCTCGTGGAAGGTGGCGAGACCGCCGAATGGCCGCTGTCGCGCAAGTTCGGCTGCCACCCGGACATGGCCATCGACCTGCTGGTGCAGGCCAAGAACCAGGGGCTGATCCCCTACGGCATCTCCTTCCATGTCGGTTCGCAGCAGAAGGACATCGCCGTCTGGGACGCCGCCCTGTCGAAGGTCAAGTACATGTTCGACTGGATGAAGTTTGAGGAAGACATCGAACTGAAGATGATCAACATGGGTGGCGGCTTCCCGGCGAACTACATTTCGGAAGTGAACCCGATCAACGTCTACGCCGAGGAAATCCTGCGCTACCTGGGTGACGACTACGGCGACGACCTGCCGGAGATCATCCTCGAGCCGGGCCGTTCGCTGGTGGGCGAGTCGGGCGTGCTGGTGTCCGAGGTCGTGCTGATCTCGCGCAAGTCGCGCACCGACCTCAAGCGCTGGGTCTACACCGATGTCGGCCTGTTCCAGGGCCTCATGGAGACCATGGGCGAGGCCATCAAGTATCCGATCTACACGGAGAAGATGGACGAGTCCGGCA
>Ga0222424_100299_pt1 | contig 35990 bp, 29 predicted proteins | sample 2B2ome_FD_182468 | JGI IMG/M metagenome (GOLD analysis project Ga0222424, IMG submission 182468) | Enriched microbial communities from leaf-cutter ant dump, University of Wisconsin, Madison, United States - 2B200A (version 2) | ecosystem: Environmental > Terrestrial > Nest > Insects nest > Nest... | reverse complement strand
CCGATCACGGGCACCTGCTCGCGCAGGTCCTCGGGGCAGGTCCAGTCGAAGGTGAGGTTGGTGAACGGCGTCTGCGTGCCCCAGCGCGAGGGCACGTTGAGGTTGTAGACCAGCTCCTGGATGCACTGGCGCACGGCCGGGTAGTCCATTGCGTCCTTGCGCACGAACGGGGCCATGTAGGTGTCGAACGACGAGAACGCCTGAGCGCCCGCCCATTCGTTCTGCAAGGTGCCCAGGAAGTTCACGATCTGCCCGACGGCCGAACTCATGTGCCTGGGCGGCCCTGCCTCCACCTTGCCCGGCACGCCGTTCAGCCCCTCGTGCAGCAGCGTGCGCAGCGACCAGCCCGCGCAGTAGCCGCTGAGCATGTCGAGGTCGTGGATGTGGAGGTCGCCTTCGCGGTGGGCCGCGCCGATCTCGGGCGTGTACACGTGCGAGAGCCAGTAGTTGGCCGTGACCTTGCCGGCCACGTTCAGGATCAGGCCGCCCAGCGAGTAGCCCTGGTTGGCGTTGGCGTTCACGCGCCAGTCGGCGCGGGTGAGGTATTCGTTGACCGAGGTTTCCACATCCACCAGGGTCTGCCGGTCGGCGCGCAGTTGCGCGTGCCGTTCGCGGTAGACGATGTAGGCGCGCGCGGTCTGCAGGTGGTTGGCGGCGATCAGCGTCTGCTCCGCCACGTCCTGGATCTGCTCGACGCCGGGTGCCTGGCCGTGGAAGCGGTGGATCAGCACCTTGGCCACCTGGGCGGTGAGCAGTTGCGCCTCGTCCTCGCCGAACTCGCCGGTGGCCGCGCCCGCGCGCGCCAGGGCCGAGCAGATGCGCTGCGCGTCGAACGGGGCGGGTTCGCCGTTGCGCTGGATGACCTCACGCGGCAGGGTGGCGAGCAGGTGGGTTGCCATGGGCTGGTTCTTTCAAAAACACTACCTATGGTGTCCACGATACCCACTGGACACCATAGGTAGTTTGATGAAGCACAAACAGCGGTGCCGGCGCGGGCAAAAAAAAGCCGGCCCGAAGGCCGGCGAAAGGAAGGTGCCACGGGGGCCCCACCGATGGATTCACTCAGTCATTCATTCAGGCGGCGACCGCCTCCTGCGCCTCGATGCGCGGGTAGAACTCGCGGTCCTCGCGCTGCATGCGTTCGTGCACCTGGCGCAGCACGCGGTTGGCGTCGGCGCGGAAGCCCTGCACGTCGGCGCGCAGGCTGGCCTCGGTGTTCCAGCGGCGCGCGAAAGCGTCGTAGGCGCTGGCGATGGGGCCCATCTCGCTCTGGTAGCGGCGGCCCATGCGCGCCAGCATTTCGTCGTCGCCGCGCTGCAGCGCTGGGTACAGGGCCTGGTCCTCCACGGCCAGGTGCAGCTTGATGGTGCCGCTCATGGCCACGATGCGCCGGGCGATCTCGGCCGCGTTGTGCTCCACGCCCGCGTGGGTCAGGTCGCGCAGCGTGGCGATGCTGCGCAGGATGTCCAGGTGCTGGTGCTTGAATTTGTCGATGTTCATGGTGCGTGCGTCCTTGTGGGAGGTTGCGGAGGGGGCGCCCCGGCGGGTGGCCCGGGCGCCCTGGGGAAAAGGGCCGGCAGGTCAGCGCCGCGCGCCCGCCAGGTAGTTGCCCGCCGGCTCGGCCGGGATGCGCGAGCCGAACAGCCCGCTCACCACCTGCCAGGCCACGGCCAGCGCGCCGGCGATGAAGACCACGTCGCCGCCCGTGCGCACCCAGCGCAGCGTCTGCAGGAAGGGCTGCTGCAGGAAGGCTTCGCTGCGCGCGTACCACAGGCCTTCGGTGAAGCTGGCGTGGAACTGGAACAGGCCGATGGGCAGCAGGCTGGTGAACATCATGAGCACCAGGCCCGCATTGAGCGCCCAGAAGCCGGTCTTCATGAGCCGCTCGCTGAACGCGAGCTGCGGCCGCACGTAGCGCAGCACCAGCAGCGTGAAGCCGAGCGCCAGGAAGCCGTAGACCCCGAACAGCGCGGCGTGCGCATGCACCGGCGTGGTGTTCAGCCCCTGCAGGTAGTACAGCGCAATGGGCGGGTTGATCATGAAGCCGAAGACGCCCGCGCCCAGCATGTTCCAGAAGGCCACGGCCACGAAGCACATCAGCGGCCAGCGCAGGCGGGCCATCCAGGGCGTCTTGTGCTGCAGGCGCCAGTGTTCCCAGGCCTCGTGGCCCAGCACCACCAGCGGCACCACTTCGAGCGCGCTGAACGATGCGCCCACGGCCATCACCGGCGTGGTGGTGCCCGCGAAGTACAGGTGGTGGAAGGTGCCGGGCACGCCGCCCAGCATGAACAGCGAGGCCGAGGCCAGGCTGGCCGCCGTGGCCATGCGGTACGACACCAGGCCCAGGGTGGAGAAGATGAAGGCCAGCGCCGTGGTGGCGAAGACCTCGAAGAAGCCTTCCACCCACAGGTGCACCACCCACCAGCGCCAGTACTCCATCACCGACAGGTGCGTGCGTTCGCCGTAGAACAGGCCCGCGCCGTAGAACAGGCCGATGGCCACCACCGAGGCGGTGAGCAGGGCCAGCAGGTTCTTGTCGCTGCCGGGCGTGCGCAGCGCCGGAAAGATGCCGCGCGCCATCAGCACCAGCCAGAAGGCCACGCCCGCGAACTTGCCGATCTGCCACAGGCGGCCCAAGTCCACGTACTCATAGCCCTGGTGGCCCAGCCAGAAGTTCCACTCGGGCGGCAAGATCTGCGCGATGGCCAGGTAGTTGCCCACAAACGAGCCGACCACCACCACGATGAGCGCCCAGAACAGGATGTCCACGCCCAGCTTCTGGTACTTGGGGTCCTTGCCGCCATGGATCAGCGGCGCAAGGAACAGGCCCGCGGCCAGGAAGCCCGTGGCGATCCAGAACAACGCGCTCTGGATGTGCCAGGTGCGCACCAGCGCGTACGGGAACCACTGCGACACGTCGATGCCGTAGAACTGCTGGCCCTCCACCGTGTAGTGCGCGGTGAAGCCGCCCAGCATCACCTGGAAGCTGAACAGGGCGACGATGAGGAACAGGTACTTGCCCAGGGCGCGCTGCGAGGGCGTGAGCGGTACGCGCGAGAGCGGGTCGTGCTTCGGCGGCTCCGGGTCCGCCTCGTCGTGCTTGCGCAGGAAGGCCCAGCCCCACACGAGGAAGCCCACGCCCGCCATCATCACCACCACGCTCATCACCGACCAGACCATGTTCTCGCCCGTGGGGCGGTTGTCGATCAGCGGCTCGTGCGGCCAGTTGTTGGTGTAAGTGGCACCGCTGCCGCCCACCTCCGCGGGACGCTCGGTGGCTGCGGCCCAGGCCGTCCAGAAGAAGAAGCCCGCCATCTGCGCGCGCCGCTCGGCGCTGGGCAGGGTGTTCTCCTTCATCGCGAAATGCTCGCGGCTCTTTCGGAGTTCGGGGGCGTCGCTGAAGAGGCGGTCGTAGTACAGCGCCGTGCGGGCAATGGCGTCGGCGCGCAGCACCGAGACGGTGGCCGTGCCGCTGGCCGGGTCGTAGGTGTTGGTGCGGTACTCGGTCTTGAGCCGGTCGCGCAGCACGGCCTGGGCGGCGGCGTCCAGCTCGGCAAAGGGCTTGCCGTGCTTCTGCTCGGCGGCTAGGTCCAGCCAGGCCGTCAGCTCGCGGTGCAGCCAGTCGGCCGTCCAGTCGGGCGCCTGGTAGGCGCCGTGGCCCCAGATGGAGCCCAGCTGCATGCCGCCCACCGACTGCCAGGCGGTCTGGCCGTCGAGGATGGAGTCGTGCGTGTAGAGCACCTCGCCGCCCGCCGTGACGACCTTGGCGGGAATCGGCGGCGCGGTGCGGTACACCTCGGCGCCGTAATAGCCCAGCAGGCTGAACGTGACGATGAGCACGCCGATCAGCGTGAACCAGAGTTTGCGGTAGTTACCCATGGCGGGCCTCCCAGGAAGGTGCATGGCGTGAAGTCATGGTGGTCAATCAATGAAAGGGAACACGCACTGCCCATTGCAAGCGCCAAGCCAGCGCCCTCCCCCTTTCAAATCAATCACTTGCAGGTTTCATGGTTGTTTTGACCCTTGGCAGAAAGGGTATATTTCACCCATTGGCGGTACAAAACACCATGAACGACACCCCCGTGCTGGCCGACCTGGCCACCGACCTGCCCCAGCCCGTGCGCCTGCAGCGCCTGGTGGGCCACCTGCGCACGCGCTTCCACTGCGGCGCCGTGGCGCTGCTGCAGATCGAGGAAGACCACCTGCGCCCCGTGGCCGTGGACGGCCTCGTGCGCGAGGCGTTGGGCCGCCGCTTCGCCGTGGGCCAGCACCCGCGCCTGGCGGCCATCCTGGCGCGGCGCGAGGTGACCTGCTTCGACCACGACAGCACGCTGCCCGACCCCTACGACGGCCTGCTCGACACCCTGGTGGGCGAACCCCTGCCCGTACACGACTGCATGGGCATCAGCCTGCAGGTGGACGGCCAGCCCTGGGGCGTGCTCACGCTCGACGCACTGCAGACCGGCACCTTCGGCGCGGCCGCCCGCGCCGCGCTGGCCGACTGCCGCGTGCTGGTGGAAGCCGCCGTGCGCATCTCGCGGCTGGAGCGCGAGGTGCAGGCCCTGCGCAGCGCCCCACCCCCGCGCGGGGCGGAAGACGGGCGCAGCAGCGGCAGCCTGGCCCGCGCGGTCGATGCCGACATGGAAATCGTCGGCCAGAGCGAGCCCCTGGTGCGCCTGCTGCACGAGCTGGAGGTGGTGGCCACCTCCGATCTGCCCGTGCTGCTGCTGGGCGAGACCGGCGTGGGCAAGGAACTGTTCGCGCGCCTGCTGCACCGCCAGTCGCCGCGCGCCGCCCGCCCGCTGGTGCACGTGAACTGCGCGGCCCTGCCCGAATCGCTGGCCGAGAGCGAGCTCTTCGGCCACGTGCGCGGCGCGTTCTCGGGCGCCGTGGTGGACCGCCCTGGCCGCTTCGAGGCGGCCGAGGGCGGCACCCTGTTCCTCGACGAAGTGGGCGAGCTGCCCCTGGCCGTGCAGGCGAAACTGCTGCGCACCCTGCAGAACGGCGAGATCCAGCGCCTGGGCGCCGACCGCCCGCGCCGCGTCAACGTGCGCGTGATCGCCGCCACCAACCGCAACCTGCGCGAACAGGTGGCGGCGGGCGACTTCCGCGCCGACCTGTACCACCGCCTGTCGGTCTACCCCGTGCCCATCCCGCCACTGCGCGAGCGCGGCAACGACGTGCTGCTGCTCGCGGGGCGCTTTTTGGAACTGAACCGCGCCCGCCTGGGCCTGCGCAGCCTGCGCCTGTCGCCCGGCGCGCAGGACGCGCTGCGCCGCTACCCCTGGCCCGGCAACATCCGCGAGCTGGAACACGTGATCAGCCGCGCCGCCCTCAAGACCCTGAGCCGCGGCGCGGGCCGCAACGACATCGTGACGCTGGAAGCCGCCCTGCTGGACCTGGACGCCCACGCGGCCAGCGCGCCCGCGCCGCCGGTGCCAGAGGCACCGGAATCCGCCGCCCCGCCCACGCCCGCACCCGAAGGCCCGCTGCGCGACGCGGTGGACGCCTGCCAGCGCCAGTGCATCGCCGCCGCGCTGCAGCGCCACGGCGGCAACTGGGCGCAGGCAGCGCGGGCGCTGGACGTGGACGCGAGCAACCTGCACAAGCTGGCGCGGCGGCTGGGGCTCAAGGGATGACTATCAAAAAGTGAGCTGCTGGCGCTTACTGGATAAGCGCTAGAGCCCATTTTGATCAAAATCCACCGCCACGGCATAGGCCCCCAGGCGGTCGAGAACGGCGCGCCGCACGGCCTCGCCTTCCGCCTCGCCCGGCGGCAGCCGCACCGTCAGCACCCTGCCCCGGCGCGGATCGTCGGCGACATCCAGGCCGCCGATGCCGGTGCCGCACAGCACCTCCTGGAAATGCCCCAGCGCCGCCATCCGCCGCAGCGCCGGCTTGAAGGGCTTGCCCACGGCCGTGAGCGGCAGCGCGTCGAGGATGCGCACCCAGCGCGGCAGGGCGGGCCGCTCGGCGATGTGCTTGGCGGCAAACGCATGCAGCGCCTGCGGCGACACGTCCATGCCCGGCCTGAGCGCCACGTAGGCCACCGGCACCTCGCCCGCGTAGGCGTCCGGCATGCCGACCGCCGCCGCGTCCGCCACCGCCGGGTGGGCGCGCAGGCAGTCCTCGATGGCGGCGGGGTCGATGTTGTGGCCGCCGCGGATGATGAGGTCCTTGGCCCGGCCCGTGATGAACACGCGCCCGTCCTCGCGCACGCGGCCCAGGTCGCCGGTGACGAGCCAGCCGTCGGGCGTGAACAGTTCAGCGCCATCTCCGGCGTGCAGGTAGCCGGGCGTGACCTGCGGCCCGCGCACCACGAGCACGCCTGCCTCGCCGGGCGCGCAGGCATCGGCCAGCGCCCCCAGCCGCCGCGCCTGCACTTCGCAGAAGGGCACGGGCAGGCCCGCCGAGCCCGGCACGCGCTCGGCCCAGACGGGATCGACGCAGATCACGCCGCCGCATTCCGTCATGCCGTACACCTCGCGCAGCGGTCGGCCCGTCAGGCGCTCGACGCCCGCCGACACGGCCTGCGGCGTGAGCGCCGCGCCGCAGACGCTGGCGCGCACGGCGGACAGGTCAAGCCCCTCGGTGCCCTGCGCCAGCGCCGCCGCGAACGCGGTGGGCACGCCGCCCAGCAGCGTGGCCCGCCGTTCGGCGGCGATGCGCCAGAAGCCCGCCACGATGCCCGCGTCGCGCATGCCCAGCGGCGACAGCACCAGCACCTGCGCGCCCGCGAGCCACATCGACAGCGTGCCGAAGATCGTGGCCGCCACGTGGAACAGCGGCAGGCCGTTGAGCATCACGTCGGGGGGGGCCGCGCCAATGGCCGCCGCACCGCCGTAGGCAGCTGCAAGCTGGTTGCGGTGCGTGTGCACGGCCAGCTTGGGCGCGCCCGTGGTGCCGCCGGTGTGGTAGTAGGCGGCGGGGTCGTCCAAAGCGGGCGGCGCAAAGCCCAGGCGCGGCGCGCTGGCGGCAAAGGCGGTGGCGAAGTCGGCATCGGCCCCGGGCGCACCGCCGCCGCCCAGGCGCATCAGGGTCTGCACGCAGGGCGCCAGCGCACGGGCAGCCTGGGCCTTGGCCCAGATGTCCGCACCCGGGGTCGGCCCCAGGGCGACCAGCACCTTGGCGTTTGCGGCGCGCAGCAGCGCGGCGATGTCGTCGGCGGACAGCAGCGGGTTGATGGGCAGGGCAACGCCCGCCGTTTCGGCCCCCCACAGCAGGTAGTGGGTTTCGGGCAGGGCGGGCAGCAGGTAGGCCACCACGTCACGCGGCCCCACGCCCAGGTTGCGCAGCAGGTTGGCGGCGCGGGCGACGTGTTCCACCAACTGGGTGTAGCGGGTTTCGGGCAGCGGCCCCTGGTGCGCCGCGTGCGGCAGGAAGGCCAGGGCCGTGCGCTCGCCGTGCGCGGCCGCCGCCATCTCCAGGGCCTCGAACACGCTGCACGCGGGCAGCCAGTCTTGCAGCGTAGTGCCTGCGAAGGCGGCGGGCAGCGCTTCGGGTGCGGGCCAGCGGATGGTCATGGCGCGCTCCGCTGGCCGCGCACGGCCTGGGCGATGGCGGCGAACGCCTGCCTGTCCTGCACGTGGGTGAAGGCGGTGTTGGGCACGGGGTGCGACGAGAGCTTGACCACCACCAGCTCTGCCGCCGGGTTGACGTGCAGGTGCTGGCCGTTCAGGCCCTTGGCCTCGAAGCTGCCGTCCTTGTCGTGCGGAATCCACCAGAAGTTGTGGTACGAGTAGCCCGCGCGCATGGGCTGGTTGGCGGCCTTGAATTTCTCGGGGTCGGCACCCTTGCGCAGCTCGGCCACCACGGCGGGGGCCAGCACCTCGCGGCCGTTGAAGCGGCCTTGCTGGCGCAGCATTTCGCCCAGGCGGGCCAGGTCGCGGGCGGTGGCACCCACGCCCACGCTGGCTAGCTGCGCGCCGTTACCGTCCGCCCACACGTAGCCGTCTTCGCCCGCGCCCAGGGGTGCCCACAGGCGTTCAGACAGCAGTTGATCCAGCCGCTGCCCGGTCACGCGCTGGAGCAGCCAGCCGATCACCTCGGTGTCTACCGTCTTGTACGCAAAGCCCGCGCCGTGCTCGCCCGCCTTCTTCACCGTGGGCAGGTAGGCCAGCACGTTGCGCGGGCCGGGGTAGGCAGCGGGCGCGGGCACCAGGCCGCCCGCGATGAGGTACTGGAAGATGCCGGAGCCGGGCTTGGCAAAGTCTTCGTCATATTGCACGCCCGCAGTCATGTCCAGCGTCTGCTGCACGGTGGCGTCGCCCCAGGCGGAGTCCTTCAGCTCGGGCAGGTAGCGGGCGACGGGTGCCGACGGGTCGATGCGGCCTTCGTGGATGAGCTGCGTGGCGAGCAGGCCGGTGAGCGACTTGCTCAGCGACCACAGCGCATGCGGCTGCCAGGGCTGCATGCCTGCGTCGTAGCGTTCATAAACCACTTGGCCTTTGTGCAGCACCAGCAGCGCGTCGGTGTAGGTGTTGCGCTGCCAGTCGGCCAGCGTCAACGCGCCGCCCTTGCCGTCATCCCAGCGCACGTCGCCCAAGGCTTTCGTGGCTTGCGGCAAGGCCGATGCGGGGCCTGCACCGCGCCAGATGGCGGCAGTGGGGCCGAGTTCGCGCATGTGGTGGAAGGCCCAGCGGGCGTTGGGGTATTGCAGCACGTTGGCCAGCCGCACCGTTTTGTCGGGCGCAGGCGGAAAGCCCTGCATGAGCTGCAAGGCGACGGGGTCGGTGGCTTGCGGCGGGGGCAGTTGCGGTTGGGCGTGGGCCGTGACGGCGATCAGCAGAGCGGCGGCGCAGAAGGTGGAGCGGAGTTTCATGATGGTTGGTTCCTCATAAGAAAAAGTGGGATATCAGGCGCGCCCAGGACGCGCCAGCAGCGTGCGGATCGCCGCCTCGGTGCGGTCGTAGTCGCCCTCGCCAAAGTGCCGGTAGCGGATGCGCCCCCGGCCGTCGATGAGGTAGTGCGCGGGCCAGTACTGGTTGGCGTAGGCGCGCCAGGTGGCGTAGTCGTTGTCCTGGGCCACGGCGTGCTTGACGCGATGGCGGCGGATGGCGGTCTGCACGTTGGCGGCGGAGCGCTCGAAGGCGAACTCGGGCGTGTGCACACCCACCACCACCAGCCCCTGGTCGCGGTAGGTTTCGGCCCAGCGGTTGACGTGCGGCAGGGTGCGCAGGCAGTTGATGCAGGCAAACGTCCAGAAGTCCACCAGCACCACCTGCCCGCGCAGTTGCGCCAGGGTGAGGGCGGGGCCGTTGAACCACTGGTTGATGCCACGAAACTCCGACGCGTCGCCCCAGTCGTGCAGGCCGTCGGGCGCGGCATGCGCCGCGAAGGCCAGGCCACCCATTGCAGCCAGGAAAGCGCGGCGGTTGGTATCGAAAGAAGCAGCCATGGTCAGAGTCCTGTGGAAAGAACGGGGTAGAAGTCCGACAGCCAGAGCGTGACCAGCGTGTCGTACTGGAAGAAAGTGAGCAGCCCCACGGCCACGACCACCACGCCCAGCGCCTGCTGCAGCCGGTGCGTGTGGCCCGCCAGCGCCCGCACCCGCGCCAGCGCCCATTGGCCGCCGTAGGCGATGGCGAGCATGGGCAGGGCCGCCCCCAGCGCGTACAGCCCCAGCAGCCCGGCAGACGCGCCCCAGTGCGACTGCGCGGCCACCAGCGTGAGGATGGTCGCCAGCACCGGCCCGGCGCAGGGCGTCCACACCGCGCCGAGCGATGCGCCCACCAGCAGCCCGCCGACCCAGCCCGGCCCCGCGCGGTCGCCCAGGGCGGCCACGCGGCCCAGCACGCCGCTCAAAGCCATGGACAGGCGCTGGAACGCGCCGGGCCAGACCATGCACAGGCCGAACGCCACCAGCAGCAGTGCGGCGGCGTCGCGCACGGTTTGCTGCTCCAGCCCCAGCAGGTGCTGCACCGAGCCGAAGGCCAGCGCCAGCAATGTGAAGGACAGCGCGAACCCGGTGGCGATGAACACGGGGCGCAGGCCGGGCCGGGCCGACCCACCCGCCGCCGACACACCCAGCACCACGGGCAGCAGCGGCAGCACGCAGGGCGCGGCCACGGTGAGCAGCCCGGCGGCGAAGGCTAGGCTGGGGGATGCAAGGCTGGCGTCCAGCATCACTGCGCCTCCACGCGACGCCAGAGCTGCGTCTTGCCGATCAGCGGCAGGCCGATGTAGGCGTGCACCAGCAGTTGCTGCGGCCCGTCCAGGGTCAGGCGCACGCTGTAGGTCTTGGCGTTCTCGCGGTTGTAGATCTCGCCCGTCAACGTGCCGTCACCCGAGGGACGCAGGCCGGTGAGAATCTGCATGCCCAAGGCGGGGCGCTTGTCGGCGGGGTCCATGGCCTGGCCGGGTGCGCTCATCGAGCGGTTGGCGATCACCCGCGTCACGGTGCCGCACAGCGCGTCGCCGCAGGGGGCGATTTCGACTTCGAGGTTGCTGGACTCGGTGATCCAGCGCCCGGCCTGGGCGGGGTCGGCGTGGGCGTGCAGGGCGGCCAGGCCCAGGACGGTGGCGAGTAAAGGGTTGCGCATGGCAGGACTCCTTGGTGGCTGGGAATGCCTGCATTGGGCGCGGCGCATGTGTGCGCGGTTTGTCTGGCGCGGGCCGTTTTGTCGTCCTGCGTATCCGCCGGGCAGTCCAGACAAACTGGGATACAAAACCCCCCGCCCCTCGGTTACAAACACGCCATGGAGCCGCCCGACCACATCCTCATCGTCGATGACGACGCCGACATCCGCGAGATGCTCGTGGCCTACCTGGAACGCCAGGGCCTGAAGGCCAGCGGCGCGGCGGACGGGCGGGCCATGCGCCGCGTGCTCGCCCGCGAGCGGGTGGATTTGCTGGTGCTCGACCTGATGCTGCCCGGCGAGGACGGCATCAGCCTGTGCCGCGAACTGCGCGCCCCCGGCCAGCCGCCGCTGCCCATCGTGATGCTCAGCGCCCGCGCCGACGAGGCCGACCGCATCCTGGGCCTGGAGCTGGGCGCGGACGACTACCTGCCCAAGCCCTTTGCCGCCCGCGAGCTGCTGGCGCGCGTGCGTTCGGTGCTGCGGCGCACGCGCATGCTGCCGCCGCCCATCGCGGCGGAAACGCCGCAGCCGCACATCCGCTTTGGCGCATGGACGCTGGACATCGTGGCCCGCCACCTGGTGGACGAGGCGGGCACGGTGGTCGCCCTGTCGGGTGCCGAATACCGCCTGCTGCGCGTGCTGCTGCAACACCCGCAGCGCATCCTGAACCGTGACCAGTTGCTGCAACTCACCCAGGGGCGCGACGCCGACGTGTTCGACCGCTCCATCGACCTGCTGGTCAGCCGCGTGCGCCAGCGCCTGCGCGACGACGTGCGCGAGCCGCGCTACATCAAGACCGTGCGCAACGAGGGCTATGTTTTCTGCATGCCCCTACAGACCACCTCATGAAGCCCCTCCGCACCCTGTTCGGCCGGCTGGTGCTGATCCTGCTCACCAGCCTGCTGCTCGCCCAGGCGCTGACCTTAGTCTTCGTGCTGGCCGAGCGCGGGCTGGTGATGCGCGACGTGATGGTCTCGTACCTCGCGGCGGACGTGGCCAGTTCCGCCGCCATGCTCGACCGCCTGCCCGCCGAGGAGCGCCCTGCGTGGCTGCCCAGGCTGGAGCGCGCCAACTACCGGCTGGCGCTGGGCGAAGCCGTTGGTCCGGACAACAACACCACGCCGCTGGCCCTCGTCCTCACATCCAGGCTCGCCCAGGCCCTCGGCCAGCCTGTGACCGCCACCCACATGCCCGCTCCCGGCGTGGAAATGCGCCTGGGCCTGCGCCTGCGCGACGGCACGCCGCTGGCGGTGGACTTGGCACAACCGCGCCTGCGCCTCTCCCCCTGGCTGCTGGTCACACTGGCCGCGCAACTGGCGCTGCTGGCCGCTGGCTGCTGGTTCGCCGTGCGCCAGGCCACGCGCCCGCTGGCCCAACTGGCCGACGCCGCCCGCACCCTGGAGCCCGGCAAGCCTGCCCCCGCCTTGCCCCACACGGGCCCCCGCGAGGTGGCCGACGCCGCCCACGCCTTCGACCGCATGCGCCAGCGCATAGCCGAACATCTTGAAGAACGCAGCCAGATGCTGGGCGCCATCGCCCACGACCTGCAAACGCCCGTCACCCGCATGCGCCTGCGCGCCGACCTGCTGGACGACGCGACCCTGCGCGACAAGCTGCACGCCGACCTGGGCCAGATGCAGCACTTGGTGGAACAGGGCCTGGCCTACGCCCGCAGCGCCCACGCCGTGCAGGAGTCCGAGGCCCCCACCGACCTCGCGGCCCTGCTGCAAAGCGCCGTGGCCGACTACCAGGACGCCGGGCAGCCCGTGAAGGTTGTCGGATGGCTCGGTGGCCCGGATGCCGCCATCGTTGTCCGCACGCGGCCCCAGGCGCTGCGCCGCATCGTAGGCAACCTGATCGACAACGCCCTCAAGTTCGGCGGCGCGGCAGAGGTGCTGCTGGCCGTGCAGGACGGGCGCCCCGCCATCACCGTGCAAGACCGGGGGCCAGGCATCGCCGCCGACCAGATGGACAAGGTGCTGCAACCCTTCTACCGCATCGAGGCATCGCGCAATGCGGCCACGGGCGGCACGGGGCTGGGCCTGGCCATCGTGCAGCGCCTGGCGCCGCTGTGCCACGCCGGCCTGCGCCTGTCACCCCGCGACGGCGGCGGCCTGGCAGCCAGCGTGGCGTTCAATGATTACTATCAATAAATGAGCTGTCAGCGCTTGCTGGATAAGCGCTGGAGGCCAATTTGGCTTGAAGTCCTGATTCAATCCGCCGGCGGTTGTTCTTGCAGCAGCGGCGAGCGCAGGATGATCTGCGCCGTGGCCAGCAGGTGCCGCTCCAGCGCCTGGAAGGTCGCGTCCTGGTCGCGGCGCAGGGCGGCTTCCATGATCTCGCGGTGCTCGCCGCGCACGTCGCGCGCATCGGTGCTCAGCGGCACGGACAGCAGGCGGTAGCGCTCGCTCTGCTCGTACAGCATGTGGCGCATGCGCAGCAGCCACTGGTTGGGGCAGGCGCTGACCAGGGCCTCGTGGAACTCGCCGTGCGCCTCGTTCCATGCCTTGGTGGAGCGCGCCTCGGCCTCGGACGGCAGGGACTGCAGGCGCTCCATGCGGTGCGCGGCGGCCACGATGCGCGTCTCCCACTCCACGTCGCCGTGGCGCATGGCCTGGCCCAGGCACAGCGCCTCCATCTCGATGCGGGCGCGCGTCAAGTCCATCAGCTCGTCGCGGCTCACAGGCGCCACGCGGTAGCCCCGGCGCGGCTCGCCCACCACCATGCCCTCGGCCCCCAGGCGCGACAGCGCCTCGCGCACGGCGCCCAGGCTCAGCGCGAACCGCTCCTCCAGCGCCTTGATGTTCAGCTTGGCGCCGGGCGGCAGCCGCCCGTCCAGGATCTCGGTGCGGATCTGGTCGCAGGCCGTCTCGGCCTGGGTGCGCTTGGGTTCAAGGGTCGGCATGGCCTGCGCATTTTATGCGGGAATGTACTAGGACTGAAATAATATATTTTTCTGTCAAATATGCATTCATAGAGCAAGGAGATGCAATGAAGTGGATTCGTTTTGAACGGAACGGGCAGGCGGGCTGGGCGGTGCAGGACGCGGCCACCGGCGCGTGGCACGGCGCCACGCGGGGCGACGCGGCCTATCCCGGCGACGTGGACGGCCTGATCCGCCAGGGCCGCGCCGCGCTCGACGCGGCGGCCAGCACCCTGGCACGGCAGGACACGGTGGATCTGAACCGCGTGCGCCTGCTGCCGCCCGTGGCCGCCCCGGGCAAGATCCTCTGCGTGGGCCTGAACTACCGCGACCACACGGCCGAGAGCGGTTTCGAGCAGCCCGCCTACCCCACGCTGTTCGCGCGCTTCAACTCCAGCATCACCGCGCACGGTGCGCCGCTGCTGCACTCAGAGCTGTCGGACACGCTGGACTTTGAGGGCGAGCTGGTGGCCGTGGTCGGCACCGGCGGCCACCGCATCCGGCGCGAGGACGCGCTCGCGCACGTGCTGGGCTATTCGGTCTTCAACGACGGCAGCGTGCGCGAATACCAGTTCAAGACCCCGCAGTGGACCATGGGCAAGAACTTCGACGGCACGGGCGCCTTCGGCCCTTGCGTGGTCACCGCCGACGAGCTGCCCCCCGGCGCGCGCGGCCTGCGGCTGCAGACGCGGCTGAACGGGCACACGGTGCAGTCGGCCGACACCAGCGACATGGTGTTCGACGTGGCCTCGCTGATCGCCATCATCAGCGAGGCCCTCACGCTCGAACCCGGCGACCTGATCGTGGCCGGAACCCCGGCGGGCATCGGCCACGCGCGCGAGCCGCGCCTGTACATGCGGCCCGGCGACGTGTGCGAGGTCGAGATCGAACGCATCGGCCTGCTGCGCAACCGCGTGCAAAGCAGCGCCGCCACCGCCCCCAACCCCCCAGCCCTTGAGGAGACAACGCCATGAAGACCATGAAGCCCCTGCACCGCATCCTCTGCGCCGCCGCCCTGGCCGCCGCCACCGCGTTCACCGCCAGCGCCCAGGCGCAGGACGTGAAGGCGCGCACCGCCCGCTTCGGCCACGGCATGGCCGACGCCCACCCGGCGGGCCAGGCCGCCAAACAGTTCGCCGCCGACATGGAGAAAGCCACGGGCGGCAAGATGAAGATCGCCGTCATCGCCAACCAGGCCCTGGGCCCCGACCCGCAGATGCTGGGCGCGCTGCAGGGCGGCGTGCAGGAGTTCTACACCGGCAGCGCGCTGGCGCTGCTGGGGCAGGTGAAGGAGCTGGGCTTCCAGGACGTGCCCTTCCTGTTCAACACCGAGGCCGAGGCGCACGCCGTGTTCGACGGCCCCGTGGGCCAGTACCTCAACGACAAGCTCAACGGCGTGGGCATCCACGTGCTGGGCTGGTGGGAGAACGGTTTCCGCCACATCACCAACTCGCGCCGCCCGGTGAACAAGATCGACGACCTCAGGGGCCTGAAGCTGCGCACCCAGCCCAACCCGCTCACGCTCGACGCCTTCAAGGCCATCGGCGCCAACGCCTCGCCGCTGCCATGGTCCGAGCTGTTCGTGGCGCTGGAGACCAAGGCGTTCGACGGGCAGGAGAACCCCGTGGTGCTGATGTACACGCAGCGCTTCTACGAGGTGCAGAAGTACATGACGCTGTCGGGCCACGTGTACTCGCCGCTGATCTTCGCCGTGTCCAAGAAGTTCTGGGATAGCCTCTCGGCCGATGAGCAGCGCATGATGACCGCCGCCGCCCAAAGCGCCACGGCGTTCCAGCGCAAGACCACGGCCGCCGAGGCCGGGAGCGCGCTGCAGGGCATGAAGGAAAAGGGCGTGCAGGTGACGCAGTTCTCCGCAGCCGACCTGCAGGCCATCCGCGACCGCGTGCCGCCCGCCATCGCACCGCATCTCGAAAAGATCGGCCCCGAGTTCATGACGCTGGTGCGCACCGAGATCGCCAAGGCGCGCGCAGGCAAATGACAGCCCGCCCGCCCCTGCCCGCCGCGTTCCTCGACGCGCTGGGTGCCCTGCTTGGCCCGCGCCTGTCCACCAGCGCGGCGGTGCGCGCGCACCATGGCCGCGACGAATCCATCTTCGCAGCCATGCCGCCCGACGCCGTGGCCTTTGCGCGCAGCACCGACGAGGTGGTGGCCATCGTGCGGCTGTGCAAGGCGCACCGCGTGCCCCTGGTGCCCTACGGCGCGGGCTCGTCGCTCGAAGGCCACACGCTGGCCGCGCGCGGCGGCCTCACGCTGAACCTGCAGCAGATGGACAAGGTGCTCGCCATCCACGCCGACGACCAGTGCGCCACCGTGCAGCCCGGCGTGACGCGCAAGGCCCTGAACGCCGCGCTGCGCGACGCGGGCCTGTTCTTCCCCATCGACCCCGGGGCCGACGCCACGCTGGGCGGCATGTGCGCCACCCGCGCCAGCGGCACCAACGCCGTGCGCTACGGCACCATGCGCGAGAACGTGCTCAACCTCACCGTGGTCACGGCGGACGGCGAGATCGTCACCACCGCGCGGCGCGCGAAGAAGTCCGCCGCGGGCTATGACCTCACGCGCCTGTTCATCGGCTCGGAAGGCACGCTGGGCGTGATCGTGGAAGCCACCGTGCGCCTGCACCCGCTGCCCGAGAGCGTGATGGCCGCCGTCTGCGCCTTCCCCGACATCCACTCGGCGGTGGAGGTGGTGGCGCAGACCATCCAGCTCGGCGTGCCCATTGCGCGCTGCGAGTTCGTGGACGCCGTCGCCATCCGCGCGCTCAACGGCCACAGCCAGACCGGCCTGCCCGAGCAGCCGCACCTGTTCTTCGAGTTCCACGGCAGCGAGCCGGGCGTGCGCGAGCAGGTGGCCGCCGTGCAGGCGCTGGCGCAGGACGGCGGCGGCGCGCAGTTCCAGTGGTCCGGCACGCCCGAGGAGCGCACGCGACTCTGGGAGGCGCGCCACAACGTGTACTTCGCCGCACTGCAGCTGCGCCCCGGCTGCCGCTCGGTGGTGACGGACGTTTGCGTGCCCATCTCGCGCCTGGCCGACTGCGTGACGCAGACCGCGCACGACCTGGCGCAGTCCGGCCTGATCGCGCCCATCGTGGGCCACGTGGGCGACGGCAACTTCCACGTGCAGATGCTGGTGGACGCCGCCAACCCCGCCGAGGTGGAGCGCGCCGAAGCCCTCAACGCGCGCCTGGTGCACCGCGCCCTGGCGATGGACGGCACCTGCACCGGCGAGCACGGCGTGGGCCTGCACAAGCAGGGCTTCCTCGTGGACGAGCTGGGCCCCGCCGCCGTGGCGCTGATGCGCCAGCTCAAGCAGGCGATGGATCCGCACGACCTGCTCAACCCCGGCAAGATCTTCCCGTTCCACCACCCCCTGGAAACCGCATGAACCGGCTCATCCACTGGTATTTCAAGGCGCTGGAGGTGACCCTCGTGCTGTGCCTGGCGGCCATGTGCCTCATGGTGTTCGGCAACGTGGTGCTGCGCCACGTGTTCGACTCGGGCATCAACGTCTCGGAAGAGCTGTCGCGCTTCCTGTTCATCTGGCTCACTTTCCTGGGCGCCATCGTCGCCATGCGCGAGGGCGGGCACCTGGGCATGGACATGCTGGTGCACCGCCTCCAGGGCAAGGCGCTGTTCGCCGCCGTGCTGACGGCGCAGGCGCTGGTGCTGGCCTGCTGCGCCGTCTTCCTGTGGGGCATGCTGCGCCAGCACGCGCTGAACGTGGCCAACATCGGGCTGGTCACGGGCATCTCGCTCGGGGTGGTGTACTCGGTGGCCTACCTGTGCGCGGCCTCCATCGGCGTGATGGCGCTGGCCAACATCGCGCGCCTGCTCACGGGCCGCGTGCGCCCGGCGGCGCTGGTGGCCAGGCATGAAGGGGGTGGCGCATGATCGTCGCCATCTTCGTCGCGTCGCTGCTCGCGGCCATGGCGCTGGGCGTGCCCATCGCGTTCTCGCTCATGGTGTGCAGCATGGCCATGATGGCCTACATGGGCATCTTCGACGCGCAGATCATGGCGCAGAACATGCTCTCGGGCGCGGACAGCTTTCCGCTCATGGCGATCCCGTTCTTCGTGCTCGCGGGCGAGCTGATGAACGCGGGCGGCATCTCGCGGCGCATCGTGGACGTGGCGGGCGCCTGGGTGGGCCACTTCAAGGGCGGCCTGGGCTACGTGGCCATCTTCGCCTGCGTGGTCATGGCCTCGCTGTCGGGCTCGGCCATCGCCGACACGGCGGCCGTGGCCGCCCTGCTGATCCCCATGATGCGCAAGGCGGGCTACGACATCCCGCGCGCCTCGGGCCTCATCGCCTCGGGCGGCATCATCGCCCCGGTGCTGCCGCCGTCCATCGGCTTCGTGATGCTGGGCGTGGTGGGCAACATTTCCATCACCAAGCTGTTCATCGCGGGCATCGTGCCGGGCCTGCTGATGGCCGTGGCGCTGGTGCTGACCTGGGTCTACCAGGCCAAGCGCGACAACATGCCGCGCGGCGAGCGCATGCCGTTGAACCGGCGCCTGTCCGCCACCGTGGCGGGCTTCTGGGCGCTGCTGCTGCCGGTGCTCATCGTGGGCGGGCTCAAGGCCGGGTACTTCACGCCCACCGAGGCCGCCGTGGTGGCCGTGTTCTACGCGCTGTTCGTGGGCTTCGTGGTGTATCGCGAGCTGCGCGTGGCGCACCTGTACGGCCTGCTGCTGGCGGCAGCCAAGACCTCGGCGGTGGTGATGTTCCTCGTGGCCGCCGCGCAGGTGTCGGCCTGGCTCATCGCTGCGGCCAACATCCCCATGGTGGTGGCCGACATGCTGCAGCCCCTGGCGGGCAGCCCCATGCTGCTGATGCTGGCCATCATGGTGCTGGTGTTCGTGGTGGGCACGGCGCTCGACTTCGCGCCCACCATCCTGATCCTGGTGCCCGTGCTGATGCCCGTGGTGCGCATGGCGGGGATCGATCCGGTGTACTTCGGCGTGCTGTTTATCATCAACAACGCCATCGGGCTCATCACGCCGCCCGTGGGCACGGTGCTCAACGTCGTCTGCGGCGTGGCGAAGGAACGCATGGAACCGGTGATCCGCGCCGTCATGCCCTACCTGCTGGCGCAGACGGCGGTGCTGCTGCTGCTCGTGGTGTTTCCGGAACTGGTGCTGGCGCCGCTGCGGTTCTTCACCCGATAGCCAGAATATGAATGAAATTGGCTGCTAGCGCTTATCCAGCAAGCGCTGGCAGCTATTTTTTTGGAAGCGCCTCCAGCGCAATCACATAGGCATGCACCGCCTGCCGCAGCTGCACGCCCAGCGCCCGCGCATCCACCTGCGGCCCCAGCGCCAGCAGCGACTGCGAGACCCAGCCGTAGCACATCGCATGCAGCATGCGCGCCGCGCCGGGGGCGTCCTGGGGCGGATTGGCTGCCGCCTCCAGTGCCGACTGCCACATACGGACGTGTGCCTCGTAGTGCTTGCGGAACGCCTGCACGCCCGACACCTGCCGTTCGACGAGAAACAGCGCGGCCCAGTCCGCCGCATCCTGCAAGGTGCCGTCCAACTGGCTGTCCAGCAGCGCATCCACTACCTGCGCCAGCGGCTGGCCGCGCTCGCGCTCGATGGCGGCGTGCCCCGCCTCGGCCAGCGCCTTCACGCGCGCGTGGATGCACACCGCCGCCAGCGCGCGCATATTGCCGAAGTATTCGTAGAACGTGCCCACGCCCACGCCCGCCACCGCAGCCACCTCGCGGATGGTGGTTTTCTCCCACCCGTGCTCGCGCAGAACCCGAACAAAGGCGTCCTGCAGCGCCTGGGCGCTGGCCTGCGCGCGCGGCTGGCGCGGGCGGCGGCGCAGCGCGGGGCGCGTTTCAGGCGGGGCGGGAATCCGAACACCTTGCGAGGCCATTTTTCCTAGACTTTCCCTTCAGGAGACACACACCATGACGCATGCCATCTTCAACCAGGTCGACGAACCGACCGACGTGAACCTGCTCGAAGCCGACCCCGCGCTGGCCGAGGCCCTGCAACGCGCCCAGGCCGGCTGGGCCGTTCCCGCCCTCAGCGACTACGCGGGCCGCCTGGGCGCCGCCGACACCTGGCGCCTAGCCGAAGAGGCCAACCGCCACACGCCCGCGCTGCACAGCTTCGACGCGCGCGGGCGGCGCATCGACGCGGTGGAGTTCCACCCGAGCTGGCACGCGCTCATGCAACTCTATCGCGGCCAGGGCCTCATCGCCCAGCCGTTCACCGAAACGCGCCCCGGCCGCTGGGCCGCCTGGGCGGCGGGCTTCTACCTGCACGGGCAGGTGGAGCAAGGCACGCTCTGCCCCGCCACCATGACCACGGCCAGCATCCCCGTGCTGCAACGGGAGCCGGGCCTGTGGGCGCAGCTGCAAGGCCAGCTCTACAGCAGCGAATACGACGCGCGCGACGTGCCGCTGGCGGGCAAGAAATCCATCTGGCTCGGCATGGGCATGACCGAGAAGCAGGGCGGATCGGACGTGCGCGCCAACACCACCGTGGCCACCCCCATCGGCGCGGGCGGGCGCGGCGGCGAATACCTGCTACGCGGGCACAAGTGGTTCTTCTCGGCGCCCATGTGCGACGCGCACCTCGTCGTCGCGCGCACCGGCGAAGGTGGCCCGTTCGCCTGCTTCTTCGTCCCCCGCTGGCGGCCTGACGGCAGCAAGAACACCGTCAACGTGCAGCGCCTGAAAGAGAAAGTGGGCAACCGCAGCAACTCCAGCAGCGAGGTGGAGTTCCACGACGCCTGGGGCCTCCTCATGGGCGAAGAAGGGCGCGGCATCCCCACCATCATCGAGATGGCCACCTACACGCGCCTGAACTGCGTGCTGGGCAGCGCCGCCATCCTGCGCCAGGCGGTGATGCAAGCGATGGCCTACACCCGCCAGCGCGAAGCCTTCGGCAAGCGTCTGCACGACCAGCCCCTGATGCGCGCCGTGCTGGCCGACCTGGCGCTGGAAAGCGAAGCCGCCACCGTGCTCGCCATGCGCCTCGCCCAGGCCTTCGAGCACGACCTCGACCACGGCGACAGCCCCGCAGAGCGCGCCTGGAAGCGCGTGATGACGCCTGCCGCCAAGTTCTGGGTCTGCAAGCGCGGCGTGGAGCTGACCGGCGAAACCATGGAAGTCTTCGGCGGCAACGGCTACGTGGACACCAGCGTGGTCGGCCGCCTGTTCCGCGAGGCGCCGGTCAACTCCATCTGGGAAGGCTCGGGCAACGTGATGTGCCTGGACGTGCTGCGCGCCTTCGCCCGCGAGCCCGAGGCCGTGCAGGCCCTGCTGGCCGAACTGGCCCCCGCCGCCCAGGGCGAGCCGCGCATCGCCGTCGCGCTGCGCGAACTGCAGACGCTGTTCGCCAGCCCGCCCGGCGAGCTCGAAGCCCTGGGCCGCCTGCTGGTGCAGCGCATGGTGCTCGTGGCCCAGGCCTGCCTGCTACGCCAGCATGCGCCGGCGGCCGTCGCCGATGCCTTTATCGCCACGCGGCTGGGGGATGCGGGCGCGGGGCGCGTGGTGGGCGCCATCGACGCGCGCGGCTTGGACGTGGGTGCGATCCTCTTGCGCGCACTGCCGGTGTAAACCGAGGAAATTCAAACAAAATCGCCGTTTGGGCTTGACCGGAGGGCGCCTGCAGCTCTTTTTTCGATAGCGGTTTCGAGCGCTGGGATGGTTGTTTTAGAATGAGATCAATTCTCATTTAAGATTTTCCTTCCGCGTTTATGCCCGCCGCTGGCTCCAGCGCCCCACGCCGCGCACCTGCCGATCCCGTCGGGGCGCTGTACCGAGAGCACCACGGCTGGCTGGTGGCCCTGCTGCGCCGGCGCCTGCAGTGCCGCGATGGCGCGGCCGACCTGGCGCACGACACCTTCGTGCGCGTGCTGCTCAAACCCGAGGTGCTGCACGAAGTGCGCGAACCGCGCGCCTACCTCACCACCATCGCGCGCGGCCTGCTGTACGACCACTGGCGCCGCAGCTCGCTGGAGCAGGCCTGGCTGGACGCCCTGGCCGCGCTGCCCGAAGACCTGGCCCCATCACCCGAGCACACGCTGCACATTCACCAGACGCTGCAGCAACTCGACGACCTGCTGGGCCGCCTGGCGCCCAAGGCGCGCGAGGTTTTCGTGCTGTCGCAGCTGCAGGGCCTGGGCTACGCGCAGATTGCCCTGCAAGTGGGCGTGAGCGAGCGCACCGTCAAGCGCTACATGGCGCAGGGCTTTGAGCTGTGCCTCAGCCTGATGGATTGACGCTCTCGATGGCATCCTCCACCACCAACACTTCCGGCGCCTCGGCCCCGGACGCCCGCGCCATCCGCGAGGCCGCGCAGTGGCTGGTACGCCTGCATTCGGGCGACGCGGGTGCGCGCGACCTGGCCGCCTGCGCACGCTGGCGCGCGGCGAACCCGGCGCACGAACAGGCCTGGCAGAAGGCCGAGCGCCTGTCGCGGCAGTTCGGCGCCGTGCCGCCCGCGCTGGGCGTGCCGGTACTCACGCGCCCGGCGGTGCGGGCCAACCGGCGCGCCGTGGTGCGCACGCTGGCCGTGCTCGGGGTCGCGGCGCCTGCCGCTTGGCTGGGCTGGCGCCATGCGCCGTGGCAGGGCTGGACGGCCGACATCGCCACGGCCACGGGCGAGCGCCGCGAAGCCACGCTGGCCGACGGCAGCCGCCTCACCCTGAACACCGACAGCGCCGCCGACGTGGCCTTCAGCGATACCCTGCGCCTGGTGCGCCTGCGGCGGGGCGAAATCCACGTGCGCACCGCGCCCGACATGGCAGGCGTGCACCGCCCCTTCGTCGTCGAGACCCCGCAAGGCCGCCTGCGCGCGCTGGGCACGCGCTTTGTCGTGCGCCTGTGGCCCGCGGATGCCGAGGGCGGCGCAGCCACCCAGCTCACCGTGCTGGAGCATCGCGTGGAGGTGTCTGCGCCCGGCGGCAAGCCGCCGGTGATCGTCGAGGCCGGGGCGTCCGTGCGCATCACCCCCGCCGCCATCACGCCGCCCCAGCCAGCGCCGCTGCAGCCGGGCACCGCTGCAGGTGGCGGGCCGGGCTGGCTGCAGGGCGTGCTCTATGCCGACGACACGCGGCTGGCGGACTTTCTGGCGGAACTGGCCCGCTACCGCCCGGGCGTGATCCGCTGCGCGCCCGAGGTGGCCCACCTGCGCATCTCCGGCGCCTTCCAGCTGGCCGACACCGACTACGTGCTCGACATCCTGCGCGAAACCCTGCCCGTGCAGGTGGTGCTGCGCACGCGCTGGTGGGTGACGGTGGTACCGCGCGACAGCGTGGGCGCCGCAGGCTGATTTTTTTCGCGCTGGCTGGCACTTTGTCCGGAGCTCGTCCGGCAGACGGTGCAAGGCCATTTCTCCCGGGATGGCCGCGAACCGCCTCCACCCTTCGAGACACCGCATGACACGCACCACCGTTTTGCCCATCCCATCCCCCGCGGCCCTTGCGCTGCGCCCCGTGGCCCTGGCCTGCCTGCTGGCTGCTGCCGGCGCCCTGGTCACCGCGCCCACGGCGCACGCCCAGACCGGCGCCGGCCCGGCGGCCGCGCGCAGCTACAGCGTGGCAGCCGGCCCGCTGGGCGCCGCGCTGTCGGCCTTCGCGGGCCAGGCGGGGGTGACGGTTTCCTTCACGCCCGAACAGACGCGCGAGCTACAGACGCAAGGCCTGAGCGGCTCCTTCAGCGTGGCGCAGGGCTTTGCCGTGCTGCTGGCAGGCACGGGACTGCGCGCCGTGCCGCGCGAGGGCGGCGGCTACACCCTGCAGGCCGCGCCGCGCACGGCCCCCGCCGCCAGCGGACAGGTGATGCAGGAGGTGACCGTGTCCGCAGAGGCCGATCGCGGCAATGGCACCACCGAAGGCACGGGCAGCTACACCCAGAGAGGCCACAGCGGCGCGGCCACCGGCCTCGACCTGTCGCTGCGCGAGACGCCGCAGTCGATCTCCGTCATGACACGCCAGCGCATGGACGACTTCAAGCTGGAGACGCTGTCCGACGTACTGGACCAGACGCCCGGCCTCACGGTCTCCCGCCAGAGCGACATGACCACCTTCAACGTGCGCGGCTCCAGCGTGAACCTGAAGGTGGACGGCAACCGGCTGCTGGCCAGCGGCTGGGGCTGGAACAGCCACATTCTCTACACCCTGGACGACATGGCCGAGATCGACCGTGTCGAAGTGCTCAAAGGCTCTTCCGGCCTGGTCAACGGCGACGGCGACTACGGCGGCACGGTGAACCTCGTCCGCAAGCGGCCCACGCGCGACTTCCAGGCCAGCGCCAGCGCCGGTGCGGGCAGCTGGAACAGCTACCGGGCCGACGCCGACATCAGCGGCCCGCTGAACGACGCCGGCACGCTGCGCGGGCGCCTGGTGGCAGCGCACAAGGACGCGGACTCCTTTCGCGACCGGCGGCACAACCGCAACACCACGCTGTACGGCACGGTAGAGGCCGACCTCACGCCAGATACCGTGCTCAGCGCCGGCATTACGTACAAGGAGCGCTCGGCGCACGGCACCACCGGTACCACGCCGATCCAGGCCTATTCCGGCACCGGCGAGGCCGTGCCGCTCATGCCGCGTTCGACCAACGTCGGCGCGTCCTGGACAGGCTATGACCAGGAAGCCCTGGGCCTGTTCGCCCGTCTGGAGCACCGCTTCGCGGATGGCTGGACGGCCAGGCTGCAGGTCGCGCGCGACAGCACCGAAACGCCCGACATGCGCATCGGCTACCTGCGCTATGCGCTGCCCGGACAGGTGCAATACAACCGCTACACCGACATCGACGACCGCAACGACAGCATCAGCCTGGACGTGCAGGGACCGTTCCAGCTGTTCGGCCGCTCGCACGACCTGCTGGTCGGGGCCGGCAGCGCACGGGCGCGCACCACGTTGCAGCGCGGCAGCGGCGCGAGCGCAACGCTGGCCGCCGCCGGCCTGTCCTACGCCCAGGGAGGCGCCGGCATCGCCGAGCCGGACTGGAACAGCATGGCCTACTCCAACGACCTGTTCAGCCGCAAGAACCGCTACGCCTACGCCGCCAGCCGCTTCAACCTGGCGGACCCGGTCAAGCTGATCGCCGGCGCGCGCATGACCGACTACCGGCAGAAGGACGTTACCGACATCGGCTGGTACAACTACGACATGCGCGAAAACGGCGTGGTCACACCCTACGCGGGCCTGGTCGTCGACGTCGCTCCGAACATCTCGGTCTACGGCAGCTATGCCAGCATCTTCCAGGCGCAGAGCGCCAAAGACGCGTCCGAGCGCACGCTGCCGCCCGAAGAGGGCCAGACCTACGAAATCGGCGCCAAGGGCGAATTCTTCGACAAGCGCCTGAACGCCAGCATGGCCTACTTCTGGATGCGCACCGACAACGCGGCCGAGGAAGTCGGCCTCAACGACAACGGCGACAGCATCTACCGCGCCGTCAAGGGCGCAGTGCGGCGCGGCTGGGAGCTGGAGCTGTCGGGCGAATTGGCCCAGGGCTGGCAGGCCCAGGGCGGCGTGGTGATGAACAGCAGCAACCTCGGCAGCGCCAGTGCAACGCCCAAGTACCAGTTCAAGCTGGGCTCCACCTACCAGTTCCGCAACGGCGCGCTGCAGGGGCTGACGATCGGTGCGTCCACACGCTGGCAAAGCGGCATCTCCGTCAACCGCGATGCCGCCACGCTGCGCCAGAACGCCTACTGGCTGGTGGACCTGATGGCCCGCTACCAGATCAACCGCCACTGGAGCGTCGCGGCCAACATCAACAACGCCCTTGACAAGAAATACTTTGCCGGCGTCACCGACTTCGCCAGCCAGGGGCTGTTCTACACCTGGGGAGCGCCGCGCAGCGTGAACGCCAGCGTGCGCTACGACTTCTGACCAGGCGCCCGGCCGGGCACGCCCGGAGGGCGGTGCATGCACGCTTAGAATGAGATCAATTCTCATTTGCAACGATCGCCATGTCCGCGCCCTCCTCCCTCCATGCCGAGGCCACCCAGGCCCTGTACCTGCAGCACCACGGCTGGCTGGTCGCACGGCTGCGGCGCAAGCTGGGCTGCGCGTGGGACGCGGCCGACCTCGCGCAGAGCACCTTCGTGCGCGTGCTTACCGCCACCGGCCAGCGGCTCGATGAGGTGGCCGAGCCGCGCGCCTACCTCACCACCATCGCGCGCAACCTGCTCATCAACCACGTGCGCCGCCAGGCGCTGGAGCGGGCCTGGCTCGACGCCGTGGCCCTCCTGCCTGCGCCGCTGGCGCCCTCGCCCGAAGAGCACCTGCTGGTGCTCGAAGCCCTGCGCGAGATCGACGCCATGCTGGACGGCCTGCCGCCCCGCGCGCGCGAAGCCTTCCTGCTCGCCCAGCTCGACGGACTGACCTACGCCCAGGTGGCCGCGCGGCTGGGCGTGACGGAGCGCACCGTCAAGCGCTACATGGCCGAGGCGTTCGCCCAATGCATCCTGCTGGCGGCGCCATGAACGACGCCCACATTGCCCGCGAAGCCGCGCAGTGGCTCGTGCGCCTGCAGTCCGGCGAGGCCGACGGCGTCGCACTGGCCCGCTGGCGCGCCATCGACCCGCGCCACGAGGCCGCCTGGCAGCGCGCCGAGGCCGTGCTGCGCACGTTGGGGCATGCCCACGGGCCGCTGGGCGCGCAGGCGCTGCGCGCCTCCGGCAGCGCCGGCAAGCGCGCGGCCGTGCGCCTGCTGGCCGCGCTGATCGTCGCCGGTCCGGCGGGTTGGGCCGCGTGGCGGCTCGCGCCCTGGGCCGCCTGGACGGCTACCGAGCGCACCGCCACCGGCGAGCGCCGCTGGCTGCGCCTGCCCGACGGCGGCCGACTGCTGCTCGACACCGCCAGCGCCGCCGACATCGCCTACACCGCCGGGGTGCGCCGCGTCGTGCTGCATGCCGGCGCGCTCTGGGCGCAGACCGCGCCAGACCCCGCCAGCCGCCCCTTCCTCGTGCAGACGCCGCAGGGCACGGCGCGCGCGCTCGGCACCCGCTTCAGCGTGCGCATCCAGGGCGAGGCCACCCGCGTCGCCGTGGCCGAAGGCGCGGTGGAACTGCGCCCCGTACGCGGTGGCCCATTGGGCGGCGCGCCCGTGCGCATCGCCGCCGGCATGCAGGCCACCATGACGGCCGACACCGCCGGCCCCGCCAGCACGCGCGACGCCCTGGCCGACGGCTGGACCGAGGGCGTGCTCTACGCCGAGCGCATGCCCCTGGGCGCATTCACCGCCGAACTCGCGCGCTACCGCCCCGGCCTGCTGCGCTGCGACCCCGCCGTGGCCGCGCTGCCGGTCAGCGGCGCGTTCCAGCTCGCGGACACCGACGCGGCGCTGGCCGCGCTGGCCGCGTCGCTGCCCGTGCGCATCGAGCTGCGCACGCGCTGGTGGGTGACGATCGGGCCGCAGTAGCAAAAGAACTCCTGTTTCGATAGCTGCTGGCGCTTGCTGCATAAGCGCTGGAGGTCGATTTGGCTTGTATTCCTGCGCGGCCATGTCCCCTTTCGCGCCTTGGACGGTCAAACGAAGGATGCCCGCACCGAAGCGGCTTCTTCTTCGACGAAAGGACACCTCTCCATGCCAGCCCACCTTCCCGACCTGCGGCGCCCGGCCGTGCAGCTCGCCATCCTCGCCCTGCTGGGCGCAACGGCCGCCCTGCCCGCCGGGGCGCAGACCGCTCCCGCACCGGCGGCGGCCGATGCGCGCAGCTACGACATCCCGCCCGGCCCCCTCAGCCCTGCGCTCTCGCGCTTCGCGGGGCAGGCGGGCGTGACGCTGTCGGCCGACCCGGCGCTGACCGACGGGCTTGCCACCACCGGCCTGCGCGGCCGGCATGGCGTGCTCGACGGCTTTGCGCAGCTGCTCGAAGGCACGGGGCTGGCCGTGGGGCAGGTGGGCGCCCAGGCCTTCGTGCTGCGGCGTTTGGGCACGGCACAGGCCCGGAGCGCTGCGGCCAATGCGGCCACTCTGGCCGCGGTGACAGTGACGGAGCAGGCCGTGCGCAGTGACGCCACAGAGGGTACCGGCTCCTATGTCGCCCAGTCGTCCACGATTGGCAGCAAGACCGGCCAGCCGCTGCGCGAGGTGCCGCAATCCGTCTCGGTGGTCGCCCGCCAGCAGATCGACGACCTGGGACTGGCGACGCTGCCCGATGCGCTCAGGGCCATGCCGGGTGTCACGGTCTTCGGAACAGCCCTGCTGACAGATCGGTCCCTCTCGCGCGGCTTCGAGATGGGAGCGAACATGCGCGTGGACGGCGGTGCGGTCGCCGAGCTTCGCTACGGCATCGACAACGACCTCGCCTTCTACGACCGCGTGGAAGTGCTGCGCGGCGCCGACGGCCTGTTCGGTGGCAACGGCGAGCCTGGCGGGGTCACCAACCTGGTGCGCAAGAAGCCTACGCATGAGAAACAAATCACCGTGCAGGGCCAGTACGGGAGCCACGACTTCAAGCGTGCGGATCTCGATGTGAGCGGGCCGCTGACCGAAGATGGCCGCGTGCGCGGCCGCGCGGTGCTGGCCCATGAGGACAAGGGCTTCTTCTTCGACGTGGCCGACAGCCAACGCACCCTGGCCTACGGCGTTCTGGAAGCCGACCTCACACGCGACACCACCGTGACCGTGGGCGCCACCTACGTCCAACGCGATTCGTCCATCCAGGGCTACGGCCTGCCCCGCGCCAGCACGGGCGAAGACCTCAGGCTGCCGCGCACCATCTATCTCAGCGGCGCCGACGACCACGCCGACAAGCGCATCCAGACGGTGTTCGGACAGTTCGCGCATCGCTTCAACGGCGATTGGCGGCTGGACGTGGCCCTGAACCACGAAAGAGCCACGCAAGAGCGCTACGACCAGTATTTCTACGGTGCCGCCGACCTGGCGACGGGCCAGGGAACGGCAGGCAGGCCCACGCTGCAGGATGAGCGCTGGCGCAACACGGCCGTTGATGCGTCCCTCAAAGGGAGCTTCGGGCTGCTGGGGCGCCGGCACGACGCGGTGATCGGCGCCGACTGGTCCAGGCTGGAGCAACGGTCAGATGTCAAAAGACACGTGCCCTATGTCACGCCCACGATTCCCAACATCCACCAATTCAATCCCTACGACTACCACCAGGCCGCAGGCCCCTTGGCGACGTCGTTGAAATTGCAATTGCCAGTGGAGCAGGGTGGCATCTACGGCTCGGCCCGCTTCCATGTGACCGATCCTCTGCGCGTCATCGTGGGAGGCCGCGTGAGCCGCTATCACTACCGCTATCTGTTCGACATGTTCGAACCCAATGGCGTGCAGACGTTGAGCGACGTCACCGACTACCGCGACAACAGCGTCTTCACGCCCTACCTGGCTGCCACCTACGACCTGAACAAGGCGTGGACAGCCTATGCCAGCGTCGCCGAGACCTTCATGTCGCAGGCGGGCTCGCGGTCCGGTCCCGAACCGGGTACGCCACTGGCACCCGTTACTGGCCGCAATTACGAATTGGGCATCAAGGGCAGCCATCTGGATGGCCGGCTCCAAAGCGCCTTCGCCATCTACCGCATCGAGCGCGACGGCGCGGCCGTGCCCGACACGAACTACCCCGCCAGCAGCGGCCCATTGGGCAGCAGCTGCTGCTACCTGGGCACCGGCCAGATCGTGAGCAAGGGCTTCGACGCCGAACTGACCGGCGAGCTTGCGCGCGGCCTGCAAGTGGCGCTGAGCTACAGCTACAACGACAACCGCAACAAGAACGCAGAGGGCCAGCCGCGCGTCAACGGCCTGAACCCGGCGCACTTGTTCAAGGTCTTCGCCACTTACCGCCTGCCGGGCACGCTGGGCCGCTGGAAACTGGGCGGCGGCGTCACCGCGCAGAGCAAGACTTTCGTGGACGGCTCCGCCTACGTCCGCAATGCCGACGGCACCGTCAGCGACCAGACCACCAGCTACCGCTTCACCCAACGCAGCTACGCCATCGCCAGCGCCTATCTCGAATACCAGATCGACGACCAATGGACGGTCTCGTTGAACGTGAACAACCTGTTCGACAAGACGTACTACAGCACCATTGGCACCTTGGACTACGGCAGCTTGTATGGCGAGCCGCGCAACGCCATGCTGACGGTGAAGTACAAGTTCTGACCGCCCAGCGGGGCAACGGCCTGCGGCCACGCCGTAAAATGAGATTAATTCTCATTTGAGCCCCGCCATGCCCGCGCCCTCCCCCGCCCACGCCGAAGCCACCCAGGCCCTGTACCTGCAGCACCACGGCTGGCTGGTCGCACGGCTGCGCCGCAAGCTGGGCTGCGCCTGGGATGCGGCCGACCTCGCGCAGAGCACCTTCGTGCGCGTGCTCACCGCGCGCGGCCAGCCGGCCGACACACTGGCCGAGCCGCGCGCCTACCTCACCACCATCGCCCAGCGCCTGCTGGCGAACCACCTGCGGCGCCGGCAGATCGAGCGCGCCTACCTCGACGCCTTGGCCTCCCTGCCCGAGCCCGTGGCACCCCCGCCCGACGCGCGCCTGATGGTGCTGGAGACGCTGTGCGCCATTGACCGCCTGCTGGACGGCCTGCCCGTGGCCGCGCGCAAGGCCTTCCTGCTGTGGCGGCTGGAGGAGCTGACGCAGGAGCAGATCGCCGCGCAGCTCGGCATCTCGCGCACCACCGTGCGCCGGCACCTGGCAGCGGCGGCCGAGCGCTGCTACTTCCACCATGCCGACTGAGCCCCCCTCCCCGCACATTCCACCGCACGTCGCCCGCGCCGCCGTGCGCTGGCTGCTGGAGCTGGACGGCGGCAGCGAAGGCGCCCGCCGGCAGTGGCAGGCCTGGCTAGCCGCCGACCCGCTGCACGCGCGCGCCTGGCAGCGCATCGCCGAGGTGGACGGGCAATTGCGCAGCGTCTCCACGCCCCTGGCCCTGCAGACGCTGGCCGCACCCGGCCTGGCGCGCCGCCATGCGGTGCGGCTGGCCGTGCTGCTGACCGCCGGCGCAGGCGGGCTGCTGGCCGCGCGGCAGACGGACACCTGGCAGCAGATGGCGGCCGACCACTCCACCGCCACCGGCGAGCGGCGCGAGACGGTGCTGGCCGACGGCACGCGCCTCTTGCTCAACACCGCCAGCGCCGTGGACGTGCGCTACACCGCCGCCGAGCGCCTGATCGTGCTGCGCGCAGGCGAGATCCTGGTGCGCAGCGCGCCCGACGCCGCCCGCCGCCCCCTGCGCGTGCGCACGGCCGAGGGCACGGTGCGCGCCATCGGCACGCGCTTCACCGTGCGCCAGCACGGCGCGCACACCACGGTGGCCGTGCTCGAAGGCGTGGTGGAGCTCACCCCCGCGCAGGCGCCGCACGCAGCGCAGCGCCTGTCGGCGGGCGAGCAGGGCCGCTTCACCGCCACCGCCGCCAGCCCGCCCGCGCGGCTGCAGGACGGCACCGCTGCCTGGGCCGACGGCATGCTGGTGGCCGACGGCATGCCCCTGCCCGACTTCCTCGCCGAACTGGGCCGCCACCGCCCCGGCGTGCTGCGCTGCGCGCCCGACGCGGCAGAGCTGCGCGTGTCGGGCACCTACCCGCTGGCCAACACCGACCGCGTGCTGGCCGCGCTCACGCTCTCGCTGCCCGTGCAGGTGCGCAGCCGCACGCGCTGGTGGGTGGTGGTGGAGCGGCAGGAGTCGCTTTGAGTTCCTGATTTGATAGCTGCCAGCGCTTGCTGGATAAGCGCTGGAGGCATTTTTTGCTTGCAATCCCAAAAAGGCGGCCATTCGCGACGCCCTGCGTGTCAAGCCCTCAGACACATCCGCAACGATCCATCCGAGGGACACACCGCATGAACCGCCATCCTTGCGCCGCACACCGCTTCACCCCGCGCCGCGCCTCCTTCGCCGCGCACCTGCTGTGCGCCAGCCTGGCCGTGGGCGCCGCCGCAGCCTTCCTGCAGGGCGCCGCCCACGCCCAGCCCGCCGCCGGGGCGCCCGCACGCAGCTACGCCATTCCCCCGGGGCCGCTGGGCCCCGCGCTGAACCGGCTGGGGCGGGAGTCGGGCGCGCTCATCACCTTCGCGCCCGAACTGGTGGCGGACGCGCAGACGCGCGGCGCCAGCGGCAGCCTGACCGTGGCGCAGGCGCTGGCCGCGCTGCTGGCCGGCACGGGGCTGGAGGCCACGGCCGGCCCGGGCGGCGCCTATGCGCTGCGGCGCGTGCCCGAGGCCCGGCCGCCCGCTGGCGCGGGCACCGTGTCGCTGGCGGAAGTGCGCGTGACCGCGCAGTCCGAGCGCTCGGCCACCAGCGAGGGCACGGGCACCTATGCCGCGCAGGCGGCGTCGATCTTCAAGGGCGCCCACTCGCTGCGCGAGATTCCACAGTCCGTGTCGGTGCTGACGCGCGAGCAGATGGACGACCAGGGCATCACGCGGCTGGACATGGCCTACACCCAGATGCCGGGCGTGCGGCTGGACGGCTATGCCAACGAGGGCCGCATCTATACCCGCGGCTTCGAGGTCGGCACGCAGGTGGACGGCATCCCGGCCGCCGCCTCCGGCCTGTTCCGGCTGGACCCGGCCCTCTACGACCGGGTGGAAATGGTGCGCGGCCCCTCCGGGCTGTTCGCGGGCAGCGGCGAGCCCGGCGGCTCGATCAACCTGGTGCGCAAGCGGCCCAAGGACCGCTTCGCCTTCTCGGGCAGCCTGTCCCACGGCTCCTGGAACAACACGCGGGCCGAACTGGACGCGGGCGGCCCCCTGAACGCCGGCGGCACGCTGCGCGGCCGCGCCGTGGCGGTGCTGCAGGACAAGGACCAGTTCTACGAAGCGGCGCACGAAAAACGCCAGGTGCTCTACGGCATCCTGGAGCTGGACCCCAGCCCGGATGGCACCACGGGGCTGTCGCTCACGCACATGGAAAACCGGGGCAACGCCTTCTGGGGCCTGCCGCGCTACAGCGACGGCACGCTGCCCGGGCGCAAGACCTTCGTCGGCGTGACCGACGTGGATTCGGTACAGAACATCACCGAGGTGCTGCTGGACTACGAGCACCGCTTCGGCAACGGCTGGCGCGCCAAGGCCGCGCTGGGCCAGCGCAAGGAGAAGATGACCTGGGCGGGGGTGTACGGCTACGGCTTCGCCGACCCGGCGACGGGGCTGGCCGACGGCGAGGCGTCGCACTCGGCGCCCACGCAGGACTACCGGTACATGGATTTCAACCTGTCAGGCCCCTTCCAGTGGCTGGGGCGGCGGCACGACGCCAGCGTGGGCTACAACCACAGCGTCGGCCAGACGAACAACGACCGGCGCTATTCGGCGGTCTTCACCGGCGGCGACATCCTGCGCCAGCACGACTGGGGCGGCTCGCGGGCCGCGTGGAACCCCTACGGCTACGCCACCGACACCCGGCAGTCCGGCTTCTACGGCAACGTACGGCTGCGCGTGCTGGAGCCCCTGGCCCTGGTGCTGGGCGGCCGCTACTCGCATTTCGACTACCGCTCGCGCAACCGCTATACCACCCCATGGGTGGATGGCCAGAAGGCCAGCGGCGAGTTCACGCCCTACGCGGGCGCGGTATGGGACGTGAACCAGCAGCTTTCGCTCTATGGCAGCTATGCGGAAATCTTCGTGCCGCAGAGCGCGCGCGACCACACGGGCGCGATGCTCAAGCCGCGCGTCGGCAGCCAGGTGGAATTCGGCGTCAAGGGCGCCTTCCTGAACGACCGGCTGAATGCGTCGCTGGCCGTCTTCCAGTTGCGCGATGAGAACCGCGCCATGGACGACATGGACCCGGCGCACACCTGCTCCGACACCTGGACGGGCCGCTGCTCCACCGCCGCCGGCAAGATCCAGAGCCGGGGGTTCGAGGCCGAGGTGTCCGGCACGCCCCTGCCGGGCCTGAACCTGTCGGCCAGCTATACGAACAACCGCAGCATCTACCTGACCGACGCCGACCCCGCCCAAGTAGGTCAGCGGGTCGATGCGGCCCGCAATCCCAGGCACCTGCTCAAGCTGTGGGGGCAATACCGGTTTGCCGACGCGGCGGGCGCCGGCGCGCTGTCCGGCTGGACGGTGGGCGGCGGCGTCATCGCGCAAAGCGGGCTGTACGACTCGGATCGCGTGCAACAGGGCAGCTATGCCGTCGTGTCCGCCAAGCTGGGCTACCGCATCACCCGCAACGCCAGCATCAGCTTCGATATCGACAACCTGTTCGACCGCACCTACCTGACCGAGCTGTACGACGGCAGCTACTACAACATCTATGGCACGCCACGCAGCTTCCGTGTGACGCTGAACTACAAGCTCGATTGACGCCTGGTGGAGCTGGGGCTGCGGCGGCCCATGCGCCACAATGCCCCATGCTCACGCTCCAAACCATCCAGGACGCCGCCGCCCGCCTGCGCGGACAGGTGCTTGAAACACCCTGCGTCGAATCCAAGACGCTCTCGCAGATCGTCGGCGCGCAGGTGTTCCTCAAGTTCGAGAACCTGCAGTTCACCGCCTCGTTCAAGGAGCGCGGCGCCTGCAACCGGCTCGCGCAGCTCTCGCCGGATGAGCGTGCGCGCGGCGTGGTGGCCATGAGCGCGGGCAACCATGCGCAGGGCGTGGCCTACCACGCGCAGCGCCTGGGCGTGCGCGCGGTGATCGTGATGCCGCGCTTCACACCCGGCGTGAAGGTGGAGCGCACGCGCGGCTTCGGGGCCGAGGTGGTGCTGCATGGCGACACGCTGGAGGAGGCGCGCCAGCACGCCTACCAGCTGGCGGAGGCGCAGGGCCTGACCTTCGTGCACCCCTATGACGACGAGGCCATCGCTGCGGGCCAGGGCACGCTGGCGCTGGAGATGCTGGGCGAGCAACCCGACCTGGACACCCTGGTGATCGCCATCGGCGGCGGCGGGCTGATCGCGGGCGTGGCCACGGCGGCCAAGGCGCTCAAGCCCGGCATCCAGGTGGTGGGCGTGCAGGCAGCGCGTTTCCCGTCGATGGTCAACGCCGTGCGGGGCACGCAGCATCCGGGGGGCACTTCCACCATCGCCGAGGGCATCGCGGTGGGCACGCCGGGCAAGATTACGCAGGAGGTCGTCGAGCGCCTGGTGGACGACCTGCTGCTCGTGGACGAGGGCGACATCGAGCAGGCCGTGCTGATGCTGCTCGAAATCGAGAAGACCCTGGTCGAGGGCGCGGGCGCAGCGGGCCTGGCGGCACTGGTGCGCCATCCCGAGCGCTTCCAGGGCCAGCGCGTGGGCCTGGTGCTGAGCGGCGGCAACATCGACCCGCTGCTGCTGGCCGCGATCATCGAGCGCGGCATGGTGCGCTCGGGAAGGCTGGCGCGCATCAAGGTCGGCGCGCGCGACGTGCCGGGCGTGCTCGCGCGCATCACGGCCACCGTGGCCGACGCCGGCGCCAACATCGAGGAGGTGCACCACCAGCGCGCCTTCACCATGCTGGCGGCGCAGAACGTGGAGATCGAGCTGGTGCTGCAGACGCGCGGCCGGGCGCACGTGGAGGAAGTCCTGGGCCGGCTGCGCGCGGCGGGCATGCAGGCCGATCTGATCTGACATTGCCGCCCCGCGCGCCGTCGCGGCTAGAATTGCGCAAGTTTTCAGCATCTGGAGCCCCACCATGTCCGACCACAACACCTCGCACGCCCCCGCAACGCCATCGCACGACCCCGTGGAGAACGTGGTTCCGCTGATTCCCGTGGTGCTGCCCGTGGTCGGCGGCATCATGATCTTCCTGCTGGCCTTCATCGCCGTGTACATGGCCTGACCGCAAGCCAACCCGATCGCCAGGAGCCCCGCACTGCGGGGCTTTTTTTCGCCCTCGCCCGGCACAAGGGGGTTTTCTCATGCATAACTCCATGCAACTTATGCATGGATTTGCCCCCTGTCTGACAGACAAGCGGGCGGCAGGTTCATAAAATCGTCATCCCAGCCGACCCGCGGAATCCGTGGAAATAGCCTCCACCCCGTGGGGCTGAACCGCGCTCCCGCCCGCCGACTGAGCACGAAAGCCGTTTTTTCAAAGGCAGCGCTCAGCACCGCACCAGCGCCAGGCCTTGCCGCGATCCATGGGGTCTGCTTCCTTTGAAAAGACTGTTTTCAACTTAGGAAGCTCCCGATGAACGCACCCACCCTGCAGGGCCTGAACCTCCACGCCCCCGCCTACGTCAAGAACGCCCGCCTGCTCGCCTGGGTGGCCGACATGGCCGCCCTGTGCAAGCCCGACAGCATTTACTGGTGCGATGGCTCGCAGGAAGAGTACGACCGCCTGTGCCAGCAGCTCGTCGATGCTGGCACCTTCAAGAAGCTCAACCCCGCCAAGCGTCCCGGCAGCTTCCTGGCCTGGTCCGACCCCTCGGACGTGGCCCGCGTGGAAGACCGCACCTACATCTGCTCGGCCGCCAAGGAAGACGCCGGCCCCACCAACAACTGGATGGCCCCAGCCGAGATGCGCGCCACGCTGCAGCCGCTGTTCGACGGCTGCATGAAGGGCCGCACCATGTACGTGGTGCCCTTCAGCATGGGGCCGCTGG
>Ga0222424_100298_pt1 | contig 36000 bp, 33 predicted proteins | sample 2B2ome_FD_182468 | JGI IMG/M metagenome (GOLD analysis project Ga0222424, IMG submission 182468) | Enriched microbial communities from leaf-cutter ant dump, University of Wisconsin, Madison, United States - 2B200A (version 2) | ecosystem: Environmental > Terrestrial > Nest > Insects nest > Nest... | reverse complement strand
GCACGACATGAACACGGCCAACTGGATCCCCGACCTGTTCATGCGCCGCGTGATGGAAAAGGGCACCTGGACGCTGTTCTCGCCCTCCAACGTGCCCGACCTGCACGACCTGTTCGGCGCAGACTTCGAGAAGGCCTATGTGGCCTATGAAGAGAAAGCCGCGCGCGGCGAGATCAAGCCCAGCAAGACCGTGCAGGCCACGGACCTGTGGCGCAAGATGCTGACCATGCTGTTCGAGACCGGCCACCCCTGGATCACGTACAAGGACGCCTGCAACGTGCGCTCGCCCCAACAGCACGTGGGCGTGGTGCACTCGTCCAACCTGTGCACCGAGATCACGCTGAACACCAGCGACACCGAGACCGCCGTCTGCAACCTCGGCTCGGTGAACCTGCTGCAGCACCTCAAGGATGGAAAGATCGACCACGACAAGCTCAAGAAGACCGTGACGGTCGCCATGCGCATGCTCGACAACGTGATCGACATCAACTACTACGCCGTGAAGAAGGCGCGCGACTCCAACCTGCGCCACCGTCCCGTGGGCCTGGGCCTGATGGCCTTCCAGGACAGCCTGTACGAGCTGCGCATCCCCTACGCCTCGCAGGCCGCCGTGGAATTCGCCGACCAGTCGATGGAAGCCATCTGCTACTACGCCTACTGGGCCTCCACCGAGCTGGCCAGGGAACGCGGCCAGTACTCCAGCTACAAGGGCTCGCTGTGGGACCGCGGCATCCTGCCCTTCGACACGCTGGACCTGCTCGCCCAGGCGCGCGGCGGCTATGTGGAAGTGGACCGCTCCTCCACGCTGGACTGGGACGCGCTGCGCAAGAAGATCGCGCAGGACGGCATGCGCAACTCCAACTGCGTGGCCATCGCGCCCACGGCAACCATCTCCAACATCATCGGCGTGGATGCGTCCATCGAACCCTCGTTCGGCAACCTGTCCGTGAAGTCCAACCTGTCGGGCGAGTTCACCGTCATCAACGCCGGCCTGGTGCGCGACCTGAAGCGCCTGGGCCTGTGGGACGACGTGATGATCATGGACCTCAAGCACTTCAAGGGCTCGCTGCACCCCATCGACCGCGTGCCGCAGGACATCAAGGCCCTGTACTCCACCGCGTTCGAGGTCGAGCCGCAGTGGCTGGTCGAGGCCGCATCGCGCCGCCAGAAGTGGATCGACCAAGCGCAGAGCCTGAACATCTACATGGCCGGTGCCTCGGGCAAGAAGCTCGACGACACCTACAAGCTGGCCTGGGTACGCGGCCTCAAGACCACGTACTACCTGCGCACGCAAAGTGCCACGCACGTGGAGATGAGCACGGTGAACACGCGCCAGCTCAACGCGGTGTCGTCCGGCCATGAAGGCGGTGCGCCGCAGGCATCCGCGCCCGCGCAGGCCAAGCCCAGCGCGCTCGAAGCAGCGGCGGCCGCCGCTGCCGCGCAAGCCGCCGCACTGCCCGCAACGGACATCAAGTTCTGCGCGATCGACGACCCCACCTGCGAGGCTTGCCAATAAGGCCTTCGCGCGCAACGCACCGCATGCCTGCATCCGGTGCGTTGCGCATGTGCTGTGAAGCAACAAATCGTTGCTGCACAACGCTTCGGTGCTTTTCTTTTCGCAGCACTGCTTTCATAATCCGAACACTGGAAAATCTATGTTGACCTGGGACGAAGAAGTCAAGCCCTCATCGCAAAATCAACTGGACGGCGGTCTGCACAACAACCGCCCGGCGGGGCAACCGCCTGTCGCTTTCCAGGCGCCCTCGCTACAGCCCGTGGCCACTGCTGCAGCCGCTGCGACAGCTCCTCAAGCAGCGGCAGCCGCCCCCTCCCATCGCCGCGTCAACGCGGCGGACAAGCGCATCATCAACGGCCAGACCGACGTCAACCAGCTGGTGCCGTTCAAGTACAAGTGGGCATGGGAAAAGTACCTCGCCACCTGCGCCAACCACTGGATGCCGCAGGAAGTGAACATGACGCGCGACATCGCGCTGTGGAAAGACCCGAACGGCCTGACCGACGACGAGCGCCGCATCATCAAGCGCAACCTGGGCTTCTTCGTCACCGCCGATTCGCTGGCCGCCAACAACATCGTGCTGGGCACCTACCGCCACATCACGGCGCCCGAATGCCGCCAGTTCCTGCTGCGCCAGGCGTTCGAAGAGGCCATCCACACGCACGCCTACCAGTACATCGTCGAATCGCTGGGGCTCGATGAAGGCGAGATCTTCAACGCCTACCTCGAAGTGCCCTCGATCCGCGACAAGGACGAGTTCCTGATCCCCTTCATCGAGGCGATCATGGACCCCGACTTCAAGACCGGCACCTTCGAGACCGACCAGACGCTGCTCAAGTCGCTGATCGTCTTCGCCTGCCTGATGGAAGGCCTGTTCTTCTACGTGGGCTTCACGCAGATCCTGGCCCTGGGCCGCCAGAACAAGATGACGGGCGCCGCCGAGCAGTACCAGTACATCCTGCGCGACGAGTCCATGCACTGCAACTTCGGCATCGACCTCATCAACCAGTTGAAGCTCGAAAACCCGCACCTGTGGACGGCGGAATTCAAGGCCGAGATCAAGGCCCTGTTCCTCAAGGCCGTGGAGCTGGAATACCGCTACGCCGAAGACACCATGCCGCGCGGCGTGCTGGGCATGAATGCCTCCATGTTCAAGGGCTACCTGCGCTACATCGCCAACCGGCGCGCTACGCAGATCGGCCTGGAAACGCTGTTCCCCAACGAGGAGAACCCGTTCCCGTGGATGAGCGAGATGATCGACCTGAAGAAGGAACGTAACTTCTTCGAAACCCGCGTGATCGAATACCAATCCGGTGGCGCGCTGTCCTGGGACTAGCGCTTTCTTGCACGCATTGCACCACCATGGACCGCACACCACGCCCCACACCGACAGCGCCGCAGAGCGCTGCCGTGCGGGGCGTTCCCGTGTTCATGGGCATGGAGTCCTTCTCCATGCCCATGGATCGCTTCCTGCCCACTGAAGACAGGAAGTGCTCTTTGCAAATTGACCCAAGGAGAACATGATGGCAACTGCGAAAAAACCGGCCGCCAAGAAGGCAGCCCCAGCGAAGAAAGCTGCACCGGCCAAGAAAGCCGCTCCTGCCAAGAAGGTCGTAGCAGCGAAGAAGGCCGCTCCCGCCAAGAAGGCAGCAGCACCGGCCAAGAAAGCCGCTCCTGCCAAGAAGGCCGTAGCAGCGAAGAAGGCCGCGCCTGCCAAGAAGGCTGCAGCACCGGCCAAGAAAGCCGCTCCCGCCAAGAAGGCCGTAGCAGCGAAGAAGGCCGCCGCTCCCGCCAAGAAGGCAGCCCCTGCCAAGAAGGCTGCAGCCCCCAAGAAGGCCCCCAAGGCGCCTGCCCCTGCTGCTGCCCCTGCGGCACAAACCACGCTGAACCCCCAGGCAGCCTGGCCTTTCCCTACGGGCAACAAGCCCTGATCCCTGCGCCCCTGGCGCCTGGCCCGGCATTCCGATGCCGGGCTTTTTTTGTTTCTAAGCGCTCTCAAATCCAGAGCTACCCGCGCTTGGCTTTATTGGGTTTCAGATGGTCTTCTATTTGAAAACCAATCCAATCAAGCGCAAGCAGCTCCTTTTTCAGGAGCACGCTTTATTCTGGAACGAAGTCGAGCGTGTAGTTCTGCGGCCCGCGCTGCGCGATCTTGAGCGCGCCGACGCGGTTGCCCAACTGCGCGCAGCGCTCCAGGGACCAGCCCTTTTCCAGCCCGAACAGCAGCGCCCCGCGCCAGGCGTCGCCGCAGCCCGTGGGGTCCACCACCTGGGCGGGCACCACGGCAGGCACATGGGTCTTGGCGCCATCCACCCAGACGTCGCAGCCCTCGGCTCCCAGCGTCACGACGAGGCCGCGCACCTTGCGCGAGAGCGCTTCCAGCGACAGGCCGGTGCGGTCGCACAGCATGCGGCCCTCGTAGTCGTTCACGGTGACCCAGGTGGCCTGCTCGACGAAGCGCGTCAATTCCTCGCCATTGAACATGGGCAGCCCCTGGCCGGGATCGAAGACGAACGGAATGCCCGCGGCCACGAACTGGGCCGCGTGCTGCAGCATGGCGTCGCGCCCGTCCGGCGAGATGATGCCGACCTTCACGGCCGCATCGGGCGCTATGCGGTTGGCGTGCGCCTGCATCATGGCGCCGGGGTGGAAGGCCGTGATCTGGTTGTTGTCGCGGTCCGTCATGATCATGGCCTGCGCGGTATAGGTGTCCTGCACCTGGCCCACGTGGCGGCGGCTGATGCCCAGGGCGTCCAGGCGCTGCAGGTACTCGGCGCCATCGCTGCCCAGCATGGCCATGGGCAGGGGCTCGCCGCCCAGCAGCTTGAGGCTGTAGGCGATGTTGCCCGCGCAGCCGCCGAAGTCGCGGCGCAGCGATGGCACGAGGAAGGACACGTTCAGGATGTGGAGCTGGTCGGGCAGGATCTGCTCGGCAAACCGCCCCTCGAAGGTCATGATGGTGTCGAACGCCAGGGAACCGCAGATGAGAGCAGCCATGTCAGAAAAGTAGGTAAGTGAAAATCGGGTTCAGGGGTAGAAAACCAGCACGCGGTAACCGGCCACCCGCGCGCCGCCGGTGGTGACGATCACCGACACCGAGGTGCTCCATTCGCCGCGCGCCGGCAGTTCCGCCGGTGCGCCCAGGTCGACCGGGTGCAGCACGCGCCGCAGCACGGCCTGGTCCTGCGCATCGGTCAGGGTGAGCTCCACCGCGGGCATCGCAAGCGCCATGGCGGCCTTGCTCTTCACCGTCAGGGCCAGCTGGTAGCTGTCGCCCCGGGCCTTGTTGAACGAAGAGCTGTCGATGACCACGTTGTCGATCTGGCGCGGCGGAGCGATCTTGCAGTGCAGCGGAACGCACAACTGCACCAGCCACGGCCGCGCCCGCGCATCCATGGCCGCGATGCGGTCGCGCTCCTGCACAGCGACCTGCAGCGCCAGCGCCGCCACGGCCAGCAGGAGCACCAGCAGCAGCACGGCCCGCACGGCCGGCTTGCGCCAGAACGCCTTGCGGCGCGCCGCCACGACAAAGCTGACTTCTTCTTCGGCGGACGGCTCGCCGTCGCCATCGTCCGCGGCGCCCCGGGACATCCTGCGGGCCGAGGCCTGGAGCACGGCCGCCGGTGAGTCGTCGTCCACCAGCGCCAGCGCCTCCGGCTCCGGCGGCACGGGTGCGCGCGGGAAGTCCACCGGGGGCAAGGCGGAGGCGACAGGTTCGGCTGGCGCGGGCGCCTCTGCCGGTGGTGGTGGCGTGACGGCGGCCTCCGTGCGCGCCGGCACATCGAGCACGGGCACGGGCACGGGCGCAGACGCCGGGGCAGGAGGCTGCGGCGGCTTGGGCGGCGGCAGCTCCAGCGGCGGATATTCGTCCAGGTCCAGCATCGCGGGCCTTGTTTCCTCGAACGAGGGCATGTCCAACGCGTCCTCGTCGAGGTCGGGCAGGTCCGCGGCAGGCAGTTCGTACCCTGCGGGTGCGGGCACAGGCGAAGCAGGCGGGACTGGGGCGGTGGGTGGCGCCGGCGGCAAGGCACTGCGCTCCGGCGCAGGCTCCGGGGGAGCAGTACGTGCCCGCCAGACAAAGGGCGCCAGGGGTTCGAGGCGAAGCTCGCTTTCCGCCAGCGTGCTCCCCGCGCCCGCGGACAGGAAGGCCGGCACCGCCGGATCCGGGACGGCCAGAACGGGCTCTTCGACCGGCGGCGTCTGCTGCGCAGGCAACGCCGGCGCGGCGGGAGCGGGTGCAGGGACAGGCGATGATGATGGTGGCGGAGGGGGCGGCGCGCCCCAGGCGCGCTCGGTCTCAGCCTTGCGCGCCACCGGCGCCGGCGGCGGGCGGACATCCGTCAGCGACACATCGGGCAGGAGCGCCGGTGCCGGCGCGGGCAGCAGATGGGCCGAGGCATCGAAGACTTCCTTGCACTGGCCGCAGCGCACCCATCCTTCCGAAATGCGCAATTGGTCTGCGACCACCTTGAAGGTGGTGGAGCAGGAAGGGCAACGGGTGATCTGGCTCATCAGCGGGCGATTGTAGGGGCCCCTGTCCTGCCCCCGGGAGCGCGCCTAGCGCCGGGCCGTCATCAGGATCCAGCCGTCTTCCGCGTCCGCCACGTCCAGTGCCACCCAGGGCGCATAGGCCTCCTTGAGTTCGTCGGCCTGGCGCTCCAGGATGCCGGCCAGGACGAGGCTCCCGCCCGGCGCCATATGGGCGCACAGCAAGGGCGCCAGCACGCGCAGCGGCGTGGCCAGGATGTTGGCCAGCACCGTCTGGTATTCGCCCTGCGCCTTGTCGGGCAGGCCGGCGCGCAGTTGCACGCTGTTGGCCTCGGCGTTCTGCGCGGTCGATTCCACCGCCGCCGGATCGATGTCCACCGCGTCGATGTCGGTGGCGCCGAACTTGGCGGCGCCGATGGCCAGGATGCCCGAGCCGCAGCCGTAGTCCAGCACGCGGCCCAGCGATGCCTCGCTCTGCCGCGCGATCCAGCGCAGGCACATGCGCGTGGTGGGGTGGGTGCCGGTGCCGAAGGCCAGGCCCGGGTCGAGCCGGATGCTGCGCACCGCCTGCGCGGGCAGCTCGTGCCAGGTGGGCACGATCCAGAAGTCCGGCGTGATGTCCACGGGCGCGAACTGCGATTGCGTGAGGCGCACCCAATCCTGCTCGGCCACCTGCGCGATGCCCAGCACCTCGCAGCCCGCGAAGAAATCCTGCACGGCCAGCAGTTGCTGCGCCTCGCGGGCCGCTTCATCCGAGGGGAACAGCGCCACCACGCGGCTGCGCTGCCAGCCGTCCTTGGGCGGGGGCATGCCGGGTTCGCCGAACAGCGCCTGCTCGGCGTCGGTCTGCGCGTCGGCGTCCTCCACCGAGATGCTCAGCGCGTCCAGCGCGTCCAGCGCATCGCTGACCGCTTCGACGCGGTCTTCGGGAACCATCAGGCTCAGCTCGAACATGGCTTGATCAGCGCTTATGTTGCGACAGCCACTCTTCGAGGTAGTGGATGTTGGTGCCGCCGGCCATGAACTTCGCATCCACCATCAGCTCGCGGTGCAGCGGCACGTTGGTGTTGATGCCCTCGATCACCGTCTCCGACAGCGCCGTGCGCATGCGGGCCAGGGCCTGCTCGCGCGTGTCGCCGTGCACGATGATCTTGCCGATCATCGAGTCGTAGTTGGGCGGAACGAAGTAGTTGGTGTACGCGTGCGAATCCACGCGCACGCCCGGGCCGCCCGGCGGATGCCACGTGGTGATGCGACCCGGCGACGGGATGAACTTGTACGGGTCCTCGGCGTTCACGCGGCACTCGATGGCGTGGCCGCGGATCTCGATCTGGCGCTGGGTGAAGGGCAGCTTCTCGCCGGCCGCCACCATGATCTGCGTCTTCACGATGTCCACGCCCGTGATCCATTCGGTCACCGGGTGCTCCACCTGCACGCGGGTGTTCATCTCGATGAAGTAGAACTCGCCGTTCTCGTACAGGAACTCGAAGGTGCCCGCGCCCCGGTAGCCGATCTTCTTGCAGGCGGCCACGCAGCGCTCGCCGATCTTCTCGATGAGCTTGCGCGGGATGCCGGGCGCCGGCGCTTCCTCGATCACCTTCTGGTGGCGACGCTGCATGGAGCAGTCGCGCTCGCCCAGGTACACGGCGTTGCGGTGCTTGTCGGCCAGGATCTGGATCTCGATGTGGCGCGGGTTCTGGAGGAACTTCTCCATGTAGACGGCCGGATTGCCGAAGGCGGCGCCCGCCTCGGCCTTGGTCATCTGCACGGCGTTGACCAGGGCTGCCTCGGTGTGCACCACGCGCATGCCGCGCCCGCCGCCGCCGCCCGCCGCCTTGATGATGACGGGGTAGCCGATGGCCTTGGCCACGCGGCGGATCTGCACCGGATCATCGGGCAGCTCGCCCTCCGAGCCCGGCACGCAGGGCACGCCCGCGCGGATCATGGCCTGCTTGGCCGAGACCTTGTCGCCCATGATGCGGATGGATTCGGGCGTGGGGCCGATGAACTGGAAGCCGCTCTTTTCCACGCGCTCGGCGAAGTCGGCGTTCTCGGACAGGAAGCCGTAGCCGGGGTGGATGGCCTCGGCGTCCGTCACCTCGGCGGCCGAGATGATGGCCGGCATGTTGAGGTAGGACAGCGGCGAGGGCGCCGGGCCGATGCACACGGCCTCTTCGGCCAGCTTGACGTACTTGGCGTCGCGGTCGGCCTCGGAATAGACCATCACCGCCTTGATGCCCAGCTCGCTGCAAGCGCGCTGTATTCGGAGAGCGATCTCTCCCCGGTTCGCAACCAGGATTTTCTTGAACATGCGCGCCTTATTCGATGACGAACAAAGGTTGTCCGTATTCCACCGCCTGGCCGTTCTCGCCCAGGATGCGGGTGACCGTGCCCGACTTGTCGGCCTCGATCTCGTTGAGGATCTTCATGGCCTCGATGATGCAGATGGTCTCGCCTTCCTTGACCTGGCTGCCGACTTCGACGAAGGGCTTGGCCCCGGGGCTGGAGGAACGGTAGAACGTGCCCACCATGGGCGACTTGACGACGTGGCCCGTGGGAGCCGCGGGTGCCGGAGGCGCGGGCAGTTCGGCCACGGGGGCGGCGGGCGCCGCGGCGGCCACAGGGGCCTGCACCGGCGCGGGCACGTATTGCTGCACCACCGCGCCGCCGCTCTTGACGATGCGGACCTTGCCCTCGGCCTCGGTGATTTCGAGTTCGGAGACGTTCGACTCGGACACGAGGTCGATGAGGGTCTTGAGTTTTCGCAGATCCATGGAAGCTCCAACGGCTATAACTGAATAGGGCGCGAATTTACTCCAATTTCACCCTACCGCAGCCTTTCACACGTATTTTTCATGAACTCCCATCATGGGAGTGCCTGCATGGGCTACCGGAGACCGGCCCAGAGCTGCAGATCCTGCGGGGTTACCTGCCCCATTTTACGGTGCAGCACCCGGCCGTCCGCGCCCAGCACCACGGTGAACGGCAGGCCGCCGGTCAGGTTGCCCAGCGAGCGCCCCAGGTCCGTGCCACCCATGCCCGCCAGGCCCACGGGGAACTCCAGCGGAATGCGCGCGAGGAACTTGCGCACGGCCGAGGGCTGGTCGATGGCCAGCCCCAGCACCTGCCAGCCGTTGGCTGCCTGCTCGCGGTAGAAGGCGTTGAGCATGGGCAGCTCTTCCACGCAGGGCGGGCACCAGGTGGCCCAGAAGTTCAGCAGCAGCGGCTTGCCCGCAAGGGTTTTCAGGGCCAGCGTGCCGCCCTCGGGCTGCTCGAACTCCAGGCCCCACAGCGCCTGCTCGGCCCCGGGCGCCACAGCATGGGGCTGGAACTTCCACCACGCCAGGCCCGCGCCGCCCAGGGCGGCGGCGCCCGCCACGCCGGCGTACAGCAGGCGCCGGCGCGCTGGCGCGGCAGGAGTGCCAGGGTTTGAAGATGCGGTTTCGGCGGGACGGTCGGCGAAGTTCATGGGGCAGAAGTTTCCTGGAGCAGCCGCCGCACGGCGGTCATGTCGCCGCGCGGCACGCGGCCCTGGGCATCCGGGCGCAGCGCGCCGCGCAGGTCGTCCAAGTCATAGATGAGCAGGTGCACGCCGATCATCTCATTGAGTTCGGGCGACTTGCTGCCCAGGCTCAAGGCCTCGACGGATTCGCCATGGAAGCCGGTCACGGTGCGCGGCTCGTAGTCCACATGGTGATCGATGAGCGCAATTTCTGCCGATTTGGGGTCATCGCAGAACAATTGCAGGTAAATGTCCGACAGCCGCGTGGCCGTGCCATGCCACACCGCCCCCGCCAGGTGGGGCCGGAAGGCGGCCATGCGCTCCATCCACACCAGCGCCAGCTGGCGCAGGGCGCGCAGCTCGCGCGGCTGGGTGTCGGCGCAGAACAGCTCGATGTATTCCCGCACCGCCGCCTCGACCTGGTCGTTGTCCGGCAGCGGCGTGCGCGCGGGCAGCCCCATCTGGCGCAGCGCCCGGCGCTTGGCCGGGCCCCATTCCAGACCTTCTTCCACCACCAGCCGGGCCGCTGTGTGGGCGATTTCCTCGCTCAGGGGTGTGTGCATGGCAGTGGGTGGGTTGTTGCAAGTGGCGTCAGCCGCATTGTGGCCCGAACGCCCCATGGACTACGGGTTGACCCTAGAGTCCGCCCAGCATTCCCGTCGGGCATGGCGCGGATCACTATATTTTTCATAGCTCCTCGCGCTTGCCCCGCAAGCGCCAGAGGCCTTTTTGGCTTGAACCTTAGAATCTGCGACCATGCATATACACATCCTGGGCATCTGCGGCACGTTCATGGGCGGCCTCGCGGCGCTGGCGCGCGAGGCGGGCCACAAGGTGACGGGCTGCGACGCAGGCGTCTACCCGCCGATGAGCGACCAGCTCCAGGCCCTGGGCATCGACCTCATCGAAGGCTTCGGCGCCGACCAGATCGGCCTGAAATCCGACATGTTCGTGATCGGCAACGTGGTCAGCCGGGCCCGCCTGCCGGACGGCGCCCCCAAGTTTCCGCTCATGGAGGCCATCCTGGACGCGGGCCTGCCCTACACCAGCGGGCCGCAATGGCTGTCCGAGCACGTGCTGCAGGGCCGCCACGTGCTGGCCGTGGCGGGCACGCACGGCAAGACGACGACGACCTCCATGCTGGCGTGGATCCTGGAGAGCGCGGGGCTGAAGCCCGGCTTCCTGATCGGCGGCGTGCCGCTCAACTTCGGCGTCTCCGCCCGCCTGGGCGGCGAGGGGGGCGTGCCCCCGGCGCAGGTCCAGGAGGAGCCCGCGCAGCGGGCGGGGGACACGAAGCCGGGGGCATGCCCTCCGCGCTGCCCGCCCCTGTTCGTCATCGAGGCCGATGAATACGACACCGCCTTTTTCGACAAGCGCAGCAAGTTCGTGCACTACCGCCCCCGCACCGCCGTGCTGAACAACCTGGAGTTCGACCACGCGGACATCTTCGACGACCTGCCCGCCATCGAGCGGCAGTTCCACCACCTGGTGCGCACCGTGCCGTCCTCGGGCCGTGTGGTCGTCAACGGTCTGGAGGAAAGCCTGGCCCGCGTGTTGCACCAGGGACTGTGGAGCGAGGTCAGCAGCTTCGGCGCTGCCGTGAGCGACTTCGCGGCGGACGGCCCGCCGCAGGCGTTCGACGTGCTGTACCAGGGCCGCAAGGCGGCCCGCGTGGAGTGGGCGCTGACGGGGGTGCACAACCAGCTCAACGCGCTGGCCGCCATCGCGGCGGCGCACCACGTGGGCGTGAGCCCGGCCCGGTCCGCAGAGGCGCTGGGCACGTTCCAGAACGTCAAGCGGCGCATGGAGCTGCGCGGCACCGAGAACGGCATCGCCGTGTACGACGACTTCGCGCACCACCCCACGGCCATCCGCACCACGCTGGACGGGCTGCGCCGCAGCGTGGCGCCGGGCACACGCATCCTGGCGGTGTTCGAGCCGCGCAGCAACACCATGAAGCTGGGCGCCATGAAGGCGCAGCTGCCCTGGTCGCTGGAGCCCGCCGACCTGGCCTTCTGCCATACGGCGGGGCTGGACTGGGATGCGGCCGAGGCGCTGGCCCCGCTGGGGGCGAGCGCGCAGACGGCGCCCGACATTGCCACGCTGGTCGCCCAGGTCACGCAGGCGGCGCGGCCCGGGGACTGCGTGGTGTGCATGAGCAACGGCGGCTTTGGCGGCGTGCACGCCAAGCTGCTGCAAGCACTCCGAAATCAATAGCTGCCAGCGCTTGCTGGACAAGCGCTGGCAGCCTGTTTGGCTTAGAAAGTCACGGCCATCCCGGGCACGTCCACCCGGATAACGGGACGGGCCAGCGCGGCGCTGGCGGCGCGGGCGAAGGTCTGCGACCAGGCCGGGTCGGCCAGCAGCCTGGCGCCCGCCGCCTGCGCCACGGTCAGCACCTTGTCGGCCAGCAGCACCTTGCCGCTGGCGCGCAGGGGTTCGCAGTCCAGCGTGGTGAACTGCTCGTCCAGCCAGCGGCGGGCGGCTTCGTTGGCCATGGGCTCGGCGCCCTCCAGGTCGAAGCGGAATTCCTGGCCGGGGGCCAGGGTGACCGAGACTTGGCTCTGCATGGTGTGTTCCTCCTGATAAGAAAGAAACCAGCTTACACCCGGGCGCGGCGCGCCTTCACCGCCTCCGACAGCTCGGCCAGCACGGCGAGCGAATCGTCCCAGCCCAGGCAGGCGTCGGTGATGCTCTTGCCGTATTCGAGCTTGCCGGCGTCGTCCTTGCCGGGCGTGAACTTCTGCGCGCCGGGGGTGAGGTGGCTTTCGATCATCAGGCCGAAGATGCTGCGCGAGCCGCCCGCGAGCTGCCCGGCGATGTCGCGCGCCACGTCGAGCTGCTTCTCGTGCTGCTTGCTGCTGTTGGCGTGGCTGCAGTCCACCATCAGCGTGGCGGGCAGCTTGGCGGCTTCGAGGTCCTTGCAGGCGGCGGCCACGCTGGCCGCGTCGTAGTTGGGCGCCTTGCCGCCGCGCAGGATGACATGGCAGTCCTGGTTGCCCTTGGTGTTGACGATGGCGACCTGGCCGTTCTTGTGCACCGACAGGAAGTGGTGGCCGCGGCTGGCGGACTGGATGGCGTCGGTGGCGATGCGGATGTTGCCGTCCGTGCCGTTCTTGAAGCCGATGGGCGCGGAGATGCCCGAGGCCAGCTCGCGGTGCACCTGGCTCTCGGTGGTGCGCGCGCCTATGGCGCCCCAGCTGATGAGGTCGCCGATGTACTGGGGCGAGATCACGTCCAGGAACTCGCTGCCCGCGGGCATGCCCAGGCGGTTGATGTCGATGAGCAACTGGCGGGCGATGCGCAGGCCCTCGTCGATGCGGTAGGTCTCGTCCAGGTAGGGGTCGTTGATGAGGCCCTTCCAGCCCACGGTGGTGCGGGGCTTTTCGAAATACACGCGCATCACGATCTCCAGCGTGCCGGCGTATTCCTGGCGGGCGGCCATCAGGCGGCGCGCGTATTCCAGCGCGGCGGCGGGGTCGTGGATGGAGCAGGGGCCGATGACGACCAGCAGGCGGTCGTCCTGGCCCGCCATGATGTCGTGGATGCGCTTGCGGGTCTGGGTGATCAGCGTCTCGACGGGCGTGCCGCGGATCGGGAAGAAGCGGATCAGGTGTTCGGGAGGAGGCAGCACGGTGATGTCCTGGATGCGTTCGTCGTCGGTCTGGCTGGTTTTCTCGACGCTGCGGTACCAGGCATCGCTGGCAAGGTTGGCGGGGGCAGTCATGGTGGCTTGCTTCCTCGTGGGTCGGTGAATGAAAAAAAGGGGGCCGGAAAAACAAAAACCGCCGGGCTTTGCAGCGTCGGCGGTTGGTTGGGGTGCTCTGGTGTGCTTATGCGCGCAGGCCTCTCATCCGCCGGGGACCGAGATAAAAGAACCAAAAGTAAAAAGCGCTGCGAATGGGCATGGCGGTCAATGTAGCACAGGTATGTGGCGGTGCAGCAACCCCGGCGCGTTGCAACGGCACCACAGATCAGCGCCGCAGGCGGCCCAGCCAGGCCTTTGCGCGCTGCCATGCGGAGCCCTTGCGGGCGGGGGCGTCGGGCAGTTCGCTCTGCGGCTCGCTCTGGTGCTCGTACATGTCGATGAGCAAAAGCGCCTCGCCCAGCGTGCGCCAGGCCAGCAGTTCGAACTGGTCGAAGCTCGCCTTCTCCTGGCTGCTGCGGCGCTCCAGCATCTGCTGCCAGCGGGCGATGGCATTGCGCAGCTCGCGCAGGGCGCGCTGGTAGGCGCCGAACTCGTACAGCGCGTGCCAGGCCGAGCCCAGGCCCGTGAGGAACAGCTGGTGCTCGCGCGCGCATTGCGCCAGCGCGGCGGCGCGGCGCGTGATCTCGGCGGTGTCGGTGCTGGTGCGGCGCGTGCGCACGGCCTCGTCGATCTGCGTGGACAGCGCACCCAGGCTGTCGCGCAACTGGCGCGACTCCTCGTCGGCCACCCCTTCGCGCAGGAAGCGGCTGATGTCGCCGAACGACTGCAGGGTCAACAGCTGGCTGGGGCGCGTGGCGGGCATGGTCCGTCGCATTGTGGGCGCCGCCGGCGCGTGGGCGCAAGCCGTCAGGCCGTGCCGCCCACCGTCAGGCCCTCGATGCGCAGCGTGGGCTGGCCCACGCCCACGGGCACGCTCTGGCCTTCCTTGCCGCAGGTGCCCACGCCGCTGTCCAGGCGCATGTCGTTGCCGATCATGGTCACCTGCTTGAGCGATTCGGGGCCGCTGCCGATGATGGTGGCGCCCTTGACGGGGTACTGGATCTTGCCGTTCTCCACCCAGTAGGCCTCGCTGGCCGAGAACACGAACTTGCCGCTGGTGATGTCCACCTGCCCGCCGCCGAAGTTGCTCGCGAACAGGCCCTTCTTGATGCTGGCCACGATCTCCTGCGGGTCCTTGTCGCCGCCGAGCATGTAGGTATTGGTCATGCGCGGCATGGGGATGTGGGCGTAGCTCTCGCGGCGGCCGTTGCCGGTGGGCGCCACGCCCATCAGGCGGGCGTTGAGGCTGTCCTGGATGTAGCCTTTGAGGATGCCGTCCTCGATCAGCACGTTGCGCTGGCTGGCGTGCCCTTCGTCATCCACGTTGAGCGAGCCGCGCCGGTCGGCGATGGTGCCGTCGTCCAGCACCGTCACGCCCCTGGCGGCCACGCGCTGGCCGATGCGGCCGCTGAAGGCGCTGGAGCCCTTGCGGTTGAAGTCGCCCTCCAGGCCGTGGCCGATGGCCTCGTGCAGCAGGATGCCGGGCCAGCCGGGGCCGAGCACCACGGTCATCTCGCCGGCGGGCGCGGGTCGCGATTCGAGGTTGACCAGCGCGGCGTTGACGGCCTCGTCCACGTAGCGGCCCATCTGCTCGTCGTCGAAGTAGGCCAGGCCGAAGCGTCCGCCGCCGCCGGCAGAACCCATCTCGCGGCGGCCGTTCTGCTCGGCGATGACCGTGATCGACAGGCGCACCAGCGGGCGCACGTCAGCCGCCAGCGTGCCGTCGGCGCGGGCCACCAGCACCACGTCGTACTCGCTGGCCAGCCCTGCCATGACCTGGGCCACGCGCGGGTCCTTGGCGCGGGCGCGCTGCTCGAGCTTTTCCAGCAGCGCCACCTTGGCGGTGCTGCCCAGCGATGCAATGGGGTCCACGCCGGGGTACAGGCTGCGCCCGGCCGCTATTTTTTTGGGAGCTACCCGCGCTTTACCAGCCTGCGCTGCAGCCGAAATCGACCTTACAGTGCGGGCCGCATCCAGAAGGGAGGCCTCGGAGATGTCGTCCGAGTACGCGAAGGCCGTCTTCTCGCCGCTCACGGCGCGCACACCCACGCCCTGGTCGATGCTGAACGAGCCGGTCTTGACGATGCCCTCCTCCAGGCTCCAGCCCTCGCTGCGCGTGTACTGGAAGTACAGGTCGGCATCGTCCACGCGGTGCGTGCGGATCTCGGCCAGCGCACGGGCGAGGTGGCCTTCATCCAGGCCGAAAGGGGTCAGCAACAGTTCGCGGGCAACGGCTATGCGCTGGCTGGTGGCAGCGCGCTGGGGCGCGGCGGTGGGGGAGCGGGAAGTCATCGGGGGATTTTAGGGCGGGCCCATGTCCCGCACGCCCCCGTGCCGCTCATGCCCCCGTCTGGTCGTCGAGAACCGCGCCGGGCGCGTTGGCCTGCACGGATTCGATGCCGCCGTCGCGCGCCTTCTCGCCCGAATACATCTGGCTCTGGCCGATCACCTGGCCGTTGCCGGCCTTGAGGGTGAAGTAGGGTGAGCCGTCCTTGGCGCTCAGGCGGCCGAAGCGGGCGTCCTGCGGCGCGTTCGCACGCACCGATTCGATCCCGTTCAGCGCGCTGGCGCGCGATTCATATTGCTCGCTGGTCAGGATGACCTGGCCGTTCGCGGCCAGCAGGTTGAAGAAAAACTTGTCGCTCTTGGACTTCTTCAGCTCGAATTTCGCTGCCATGCCAATCCCTCCGGTTCAATGGGCCCAGCGGTTTTACCCGTTCGGCGCGTCCGGCGCAACCTACAGCCCGGGCCGCGCCGCCTTCGCGTCCTGGTTCTGCGCGCGCGCCACCGACATCAGGATGCCCAGCGCCAGCCCCAGCGTGACCATGGCGGTGCCGCCGTAGCTGATGAAGGGCAGCGGCACCCCCACCACCGGCAGGATGCCGCTGACCATGCCCATGTTCACGAAGGCATAGGTGAAGAAGATCATGGACACCGCCCCGGCCATCAGCCGCCCGAACAGGCTGCCCGCGCCCACGGCGATGGCCAGGCCGCGCCAGACCAGCAGCAGGAAGCACACGTTCAGGAACAGGTTGCCGGCCAGCCCGAACTCCTCCGAGAACGCGGCGAAGATGAAGTCGGTGGTGCGCTCGGGAATGAACTCCAGGTGCGTCTGCGTGCCCGCCATGAAGCCCTTGCCCCACATGCCGCCCGAGCCGATGGCGATCATGCCCTGGATGATGTGGAAACCCTTGCCCAGCGGGTCGCGCGTGGGGTCCAGCAGGGTGCAGATGCGTTGCTGCTGGTAGTCGTGCAGCACGACCCAGCGCACGCCGTCGGCGCACCAGTGCTCGCCCATGAGCACGATGGTGGCGATGCCGATGCCCGCCACCACCACGGGCGGCAGCACCAGCTTCCAGGACAGGCCCGCGAAGAAGATCACCGCCAGCCCGGCCGCCAGCACCAGCAGCGAGGTGCCCAGGTCGGGCTGCTTCATGATCAGCCCCACGGGCACCACCAGCAGCGCCCCCGCCGCCGCGAAGTCGAGCGGACGCAGCGTGCCCTCGCGCTTCTGGAACCACCAGGCCAGCATCAGCGGCATGGCGATCTTGAGGATCTCGCTGGGCTGGATGACGATGCCGACGTTGATCCAGCGCTGCGCTCCCTTCTTGGTGATGCCGAACAGCGCCACGGCCACCAGCAGCGCCACGCCCGCCGCGTACAGCGGCACGGCGAAGGCCATGATCTTCTGCGGCGGCACCTGCGCCACCATGAACAGGATGGCGCCCGCGATCAGCATGTTGCGCCCGTGGTCCACGAAGCGCGTGCCGTGGTCGTAGCCCGAGGAATACATGGCCACCAGCCCGGCGCAGGCCAGCAGCGCCACCACGAGCAGCAGCGGCAGGTCGAACCCGCGGAACAGGGGCGCCAGGCGCTGGGCGAGCGTGGGTTTTTCAAAAACGACGGCCATCCCGCGATTATCGGGCCGCGCCGGGGCTCACCCCGCCTGGCGGAAGGCCATGACCGCCTGGTTGCGCAGCGTGCGCAGCAGGCCCAGCGCCTTGTCGTCCACCACGATGCCGCCGGGCGTGGACTGGTCCGCGTAGATGAGTGCGAAGGTCTGGCCCTTGATCTGCAGCGGCAGCAGCAGGAACGCGGGCGCGTCGATGCCCTCGCGGTACCAGGCGGGCAGGCGGGCCTGCATCCGGGGCTCGGTGGCGTCGCCGATGAGCGTGTCCGCCCCGCGCAGGCAGGCGGCGGCGAACAGGTCGCCCGGGACCTTGAGCGGCACCCGCATGGCGCGCACGGCGGCCTCGCTGCCCTCGCCCAGGCCGAAGCGGCCGGTCAGCACGTCGGTGCGCGGGTCGCGCAGGCAGAACACCATGCGCCGGAAGCCCAGCGCGCGGAACATGGTCTCCAGGATCATGCGCAGCACGTCGTTGAGCTGGAAGCTCTCGACCATGGCATTGGTGACGTCCTGCACGCCGGCCGCCAGCACCTCGTTGACCTGCGCCACCGACACCGAGCCGCCGGCCTGCGACTCCAGCACGGCAGGAAGGGGTTCGGCTTCGCTGGCGCGCAGCTCGTGCGGGCCCAGGGCATCGTCCTGCGCCGCCCCCGCCGGCGCGGGCAGCTGGAGCAGCCGCGCGGCCGGCGTGCCGGGCGCCACGCGCAGGTCCAGGGCCTCGGCCAGCGCCACCAGCTTGTGGCGGGCGCGCAGGGTGGAAGCGGCGATCGCCTCGGGCGGCAGCGCCAGCGTGCGGGAATAGCGCACGCCCACCTGGCCCAGGCGCTCCTCCAGCAAGCCGGGCTCGGCCAGCAGCAGCGTGCTGGCCACCTCGTTGGCCGCCATGGCCGCCCAGCGCAGGCGCTCCACGCCCTGCTCCGGCGCCCGCTGCATGGGCGAGCCCAGGGGCTTGCGCATGCAGCGCTGCAGGCTGTCCGGCAGGCCCCAGACGCGGGCCACGCCCACCCCCAGGTCTTCGAACCCGAGCCCCAGCACCTGCAGCGCCGCGGACTCCTCGCCCGCCTCCATGCGGCCGGAGGCCACCAGGCTGCGCACCTGGCGCGCCTCCTCCGGGAAATAGAACTCGCAGAGCATGCGCCCCAGGTTCTGGAACATGGCGCCGATGAAGGCCTCCTCGCCCGCCTGGCCGGGGCCGCACAGCTCCGCCGCCACGGAGCCGGCCATCATGGCGCGCAGGAACTCCTCGCGCATCTGGCTGGCATGGGCCTTGTCCTGGATGTGGTCCAGCAGCACCAGGCTGAGCGCCATGTTGCGCACCGCGTTGAAGCCCACCAGGCTCACGGCCCGCGACACGGTGCTGATCGTGCCCCGCCCTGCGTGGGCGTAGAGCACGCTGTTGACCAGGCGCAGCAGCTTGTGGGTGAGCGCCACGTCCTTGAGGATTTCGTGGGTGAGGTCGCTGATGCTGTCGTCCTCGGACGTGGCCACGCGCTGGATGCGCGCCACCGAATCCGACAGGGCCGGGAAGTCGCTCTTGTGGCGCATGCGCCGCAGCAGGAACTGCAGCGTGGCGTCGCGCGCGCCGGAGATCGCGTCCTGGCCGTCGGCGAGCGGCGCAGGGGGCGGTGGCGGCGGGGCAGAATCGGCCATGATGGTGATGGTGCGCAGCCATCTTAGGCCGCGCGCCGCCGCTTCCACAGCAGTGATTCCCCTGCCCCGCCCATGACCACCACCCACCTCCTGTACCTGCACGGCTTCCGCTCCTCGCCCCAGTCGGCCAAGGCCCGCCAGATGGCCGCGCACGTGGCCCGGCACCACCCCGCCGTCACCTTCTGGTGCCCGCAACTGCCCCCGTCGCCGCGGGCGGCGATGGAACAGGTGTCCGAAGGCATCGCCCGCTGGCCCCGGGGCGCCATGGCGGTGATCGGCTCCTCGCTGGGCGGGTTCTACGCCAGTTGGGTCGCGCAGCAGGCGCAGGCCCCCAGCGTGCTGCTCAACCCCGCTGTGCATCCGGCGCGCGACCTGGAGCGCTACATCGGCGAGCAGACCGCCTGGCACGACCCGGCCGAGCGCTTTTACTTTTTGCCGGAATACATCGCCGAGCTGCGCGCGCTGGAAACCCAGGGCCTGCCGCCCGCCGCGCCCGAGATGGCCATCATCGCCAAGGGCGACGAGGTGCTGGACTGGCGGGAGATGGCGGTGCGCTACCCGCAGGCCCGCCTGCTGCTGCAGGAGGGCGGTGAGCATGCGCTCGCCAACTTCTCCGAATACCTGCCCGCCGTCACGGAGTTTCTGAAGCTGGCCTGATCCGGTCCGCCCGCACGTCCGCCCAGCGCGCGTAGTCCTTGGGGTAGGCGATGCGGTAGCGCTTCATGTGGAAGGCCGCCTCGTCGTCCCGGCCCAGCAGCACGGCGCTTTCGATCAGCGCCTCGATCACGCGGGGCTCGGGGGAATAGTGCAGCAGCTCCCGTGCCAGGGCATGCACGCGCTGCGCGTTCTCCCGGGTCGGCGCCGTGGTGGTCAGGCGCGCGAAATCGAGCTGGTTGGAGAACAGCACGGAATGGCCGACCTTCGCCTGCGTGTCGTCGCGGTAGGCCGCGGCGCGCTGGGTGTTCGACTTGTACAGCTGGCTCACGCGGAAATAGTCCCAGGCGGCGAACCCGCACACCGCCACGACCAGCGCCGCGCCCAGCCCGGCGATGCCCGCGCCCCGGGCGGACAGCACCGCGCCCCGGGGCCACAGCAGCAGCGCCGCCGACAGCAGGGCCACGATCTGGAACGGGCCGTACCACAGCGGGTACTCCAGCAGGCTGTGCAGGCCGATGATGGCCAGCACGCCCCAGGCGAGCTGGCGCGCGGGCGCGGTCTCGCGCCAGGGCCGGCGGTACAGCACCCAGGCCAGCACGCCCCAGCACAGCGCGGCGGCGGCCGGCACGCCCAGTTCCACCGCCAGGTGCAGCGGCAGGTTGTGCGCGTTGTCCAGCAGCACGCAAAAGCGCTCCCCCGGGAACAGCGTGACGTAGTGGGCGTAGTCCAGCTCGCCCCAGCCCCAGCCGAGCCAGGGCTTTTGCGCGATCAGCGTGAGCATGTTGGACCACAGCACGCGCCGGCTGGTGCACATGTGCGAATCCGCCGCGAAGCGGTGGAACAACGCGTCCGCCCGCACGCCCTCCAGCCGCCACAGCAGCTCCGGCAGCGCCCAGGACGCCGCCACGAACACCCCCAGCACCGCCAGCGCCGGGCGCAGCGGCCCCCCCGCGCCCGTGCGCCGCCAGGCCAGCAGCAGGCCCAGGATCAACAGCCACTGCAGCGCGCCCGTGCGCGACGCGGTGGCGGCCGAGGCCAGGGCGATCCCCACCAGGGCCATGACCAGCAGCACGTTCGCCATGCCCGCGTGCCGGCGCAGCCCGGGCCCGCCGTGCAAGGCCCACCACAGCAGCGCCCACGCCCCCAGGCTCAGCAGCGAGGCCTGCTGGTTGCGCTGCCGCAGGTTGCCCACCGCCTGGCCGGGCACGGAGGCGTGCACCCAGGGCGACAGCCCCAGGTCGCCCGCCACGTACTGCGCCAGCCCGATGGCGCTGCCGGCCACGGCCGCCAGCGCCAGCCCGCCGGCCAGGCGCCGCGCCCAGGCTTCGCGGTCGCCATGGCCCCCCTCCAGCGCCGCCACCGACAGCAGCACGGCCCCGCACAGCCACGACGCCAGCAGCGGCCAGAAATTGGCCGTGGGCGCGTCGGTGACACAAAACAGGAAAGGCAGCGCGACCGCCAGAACGCTCAGCGGGGCGAGGGAGATGGGCATTTCAGGGGCAGGGCATGATCGTGTCAGGAATCATACTGTTTTTGGCCCTCAGCGCTTTACAGATAAGCGCCAGCAGCTCCTTTTTCAGTAGCACATGACAGGTGGATCACCACATCCGTGCCGCACGGCCCGCTCGCCAGCGCCAAGTGCGCCCCGATGGCCTGGGCGCGCTCGTGCAGCGCCAGTAATCCCTTGCGCGCAGGCTGCGCGGTGTCGAAGCCGCAGCCGTCATCGGCTAGGCGCAGCACCGCGCCCGCGCCCTGCGCGCGCGCCTCAATGCACAGCGTGCGGGCCTGGGCGTGCTGGAGCACGTTGGACAGCACCTCGAACAGCATGAACTGGAGGTGCCGCATCGCCGCGCCGTCCAGTCCCGCCAGGGGTTCCAGCCGGTCCACCTGCCACTGCAGCTCGATGCCCGCTGCCTTTAGGCGCGGCTCCAGCCGGTAGCGCAGGTTGGCCAGCAGGGCCGTCACGTCGCCAGGGGGCAGATGCAGGGCGTCGATGGAGAGCTTGAGGTGGTCCAGCGATTCGCGCAGCGTGTCCAGCACCTCGCCCGTGCTGGCCCGCCCCGACTGCAGTTGCCGCATGGCCGCGCTGATGTGCGCGCCCACGCCGTCGTGCATGTCGCGCAGGATGCGCGTGCGCTCGCTGGCGCGCTCCTGCTCGCGCGCCATCTGCTCCATGCGCTGGTAGCTCTGGGCCAGCTCGGACTCCTGCTGTGCCATGCGGGCGGCCATGCGCGCATCGAAGGCGCGCACCTGCTCGCTGGCCGCGCGAAAACGCGTCACGGCCACGTACACCAGCGCCAGGCTGAACAGTACGGCGCTGTAGCGCATCCAGGTTTCCGCGCCATAGTCGCCGTAGAGCCGAAACACCAGCAGGTCGCGCAGGCCCATGAGCACGTTGAGCGCCAGCACCGCCGCCAGCAGCCGGTGCTCGCGGCTTGCACCCCTGCGCAGGGCGGCCGCCAGGTACAGACCGCACAGCGGCACGAACACCGCCGCGCACAGCGCGTACCAGGCCGTCAGCAGCGCGGGCTGGCGCCAGGCGGCCGCCAGCCCGCCCGCGCACCCGCCCAGGGCGAATACCGCCCACAATGCGCCGCGCAGGGCTCTCGCGCCGCGGTGGCGGTCCCAGCCCGCGGCCATGACGCAGAACATCACCGCGCAGCAGAGCCAGACAGCGATGGCCTGCGCCATGGCCGCCTGCCACCAGGGCCAGGGCAGCGGCGGGCTTTCGAGCGACCGGTCGGCCACGCGCAGCATCCAGCCCCAATCGGCCAGCCCCGCGTACAAGTACAGCGGGTCGCGCTGCGCGGACGGCGTTCCGCCCTGCAGGCGCGGCTGCGTCCACCACAGCGCCAGCGCACCGCCGCCCGCCACCAGCGCCAGCAGGGCCATCAGCAGCGAACCGGCCACGTGCCGGTGCATGCTGCTCTGGTAGCGGTCGCGCAGCGAATCGTCCGGACCCAACAGCGGCGGCGACAGGCCCGCGCGTCGGGCGCTGTCGGCGCGGATGCGGACCACGAGCTGGTTGCGCCCCGCGTGCAGCATTTGCGCCGGGATCTCCAGGTAGCGCGGCGCCTTGGCATAGTCGGCACCACCGCCCTGAACCATGTCGCCATCGCGGCGCAGCAGGGCACCGTTGAGCCAGACCTCATAGGCGTTGCCCACCTGGCGCAACAGCAGACCGTACGGCTCGGCGGGCGGCTGCGGCAGATCGAAAGCCATGTCGAATGCCGCATGCCCCTCGGCTCCGCGCTGGTGGCGGTCCCAGTGGTAGGGCAGTTCGAGCACCACGTCCTGCTGCGGCCCCCGCACGGGGGCGATGGCGGCCCGGGCCTGCCGCAACTCCAGCACCTGGGCCTGCGCCGCGTGCACATGCAGCGCCAGCCACGCCAGCGCGCACCACAGCAGCCATGCGGCCCTACAGCAGGCCGCGCCGCGTGGCCTCGAACACGGCCTCGCTCTTGGAATGGACAGCCAGCTTGGCATACAGGCTCTTGATGTGCGTCTGCACGGTGTGCACCGACACGCCGTGCAGGCGCGCGGTTTCGGCATAGGAAAAGCCGCGCGCGATCAGATCCAGCACATCCTTCTCGCGCGGCGACAGCGCCGTTTCCAGGGTCTCTCTCGCTTCGAAATTAATAGCTTCTTGCGCTTTATCCACCTCAGTTCTAGGCCTATTTGACTTCAAATCCAGGTACCGGGCCAGCACCTGCCGGGCGATCATGGGCGAGATGGGCGACGCGCCCGCCTTCATCTGCAGCACGGTGTCGGCGATGTTCTCGGGCGTGGCGTCCTTGTGGATATAGCCCAGCGCCCCGGCCTCGATGCTGGCGAGCACGCTCTCCTCGTCGCCGAACATGCTGATGACCAGCGGCTCGCAGCCGGGGTGCATGCGCCGGGCGTGGCGGATGGCGTCCAGCCCGCTGCCGTCGGGGAGGCCCAGGTCTACCAACAGTACATCCAGCCCCTGCGGCTCGCGGGCGCCGAGCCAGGCGCGCGCCTCGGCCAGCGTGCCCAGGCAACCGGCCAGCGCCAGTTGCGCACAGCCCTGCACGCTCGCGGCGAAAAAGTCGCGCGTCTGCGGATCGTCCTCGACGATCAAGACCTGCCAGGGCTGCGTCATGAAGAAGGGGCTCCAGGGAATGGCGGCGAGCATAAACACAAACACGGGCCGGCGGTGCTCCCATGTTCATGGGATGGTGCGGCTCGCGGCCAGCCGCGACGATGCGCCGCATTCACGCCCCCAATCCCATGGAAAGGAATCCAACCATGAGCCCCTCCTACGCCCAGCGCCTGCGCTACCTTGCTGCCATGGCGGCCCTCGCCCTTGCCGCCTGCGGGGGCGGCGGTGGCGGGGGAGAGGAGGGAAGCACCGCCGACCCCGGTACATCCGGAGGAGACACGCCCGTCAGCGCGGCGGCGCCGGGCACCTACACCCTGACCACCGGGGAAGCCGCGGCAGGCTCCTTCATGCTCGACAAAGAGGGCGCCATCGCCGTCTGTACCGTGGGGACCGACCCTTCCTGCACCGCCCAGACCACGCCCCCCACTGGCGGCAGCGGCACCGGGTTCACGCTGCAAAGCAATACCGGCGGCGCCAAGATCAGCGGCACCATCGGCGCCGCCGGGACCGTCACGGGGCAAATGACCTCGGCCAGCGGCTCCGTGATGCAACTGGCCGGCAGCAAGGTTTCCGACAACTACGTGGACTGCGCCGCGCCCTTCACGCGCAAGGACGGCCAATGCCAGCCGCCCGCCTCGGCCGCCATCGTCATCGCGCCTACCGTCGTGTGGCGGATCGAATTGATCCCCCTTGGGGGCGGTCGCATCTACACCATGATGCTGTGCTACGGCGGCATGGGCGGAGCCTGCCAGGACATCAGCCCTCCGCTCAAAGTCACCGCAGAGGACCTGGCCGATGAGGAAACCCCGGAAATCATTGCCTACGGTGAATCCGTGGCCAAGGAGTTCCAGGAGATCATCGCGCGCCTGTGGGCGGCCAAGATCTATCCCAAACAGTTGGCCCAGATCTTCCGCAAGGCGGTGCAAGGCGCCATCGATTCGGAAACGCCCAACGCCGTCCAGACGGCGATCTCGGACCTCAAGGCGGCAGGCTTCCCAGCAGCCGCCCCCGGAGGGCAAAGCACCGGCCCGAGCGGCACGGGCCCCACCGCCGCCAGCGCCTGCGCCGAGCAGCCCTACCCCGGCGATTCGTCCGAGCCCCAGGTGTACTACTACGACAAATACGCCCAGTTCCTGAGCTGCATCTACAAGGCCACGGGCGACCAACAGCAGGTGGAGAACGGCAACAAGATCTGCACGATCCTGGACGGTTTGGTGAAAACCCTCCCTGGAAACTTCAGCCCCATGTTCTGCAGCGGCCCAAAGCTCAAGCTCTGACCTGACAGGCCCGTGGGCCGCATGCCCGCCATGGGACAATTCCGCCCATGCATGCACTGTTTGAAGAAGCCGGCAAGTTCCTGGCCGGCCGTATCCTGTCCGAAGCCGACACCTCGGCCCAGGTCGAGCTGGACTCCGGCAAGCGGGTCAAGGTCAAGGCCGCCCACATCCTGCTGAAGTTCGAAAAGCCCGCCCCCGCCGAACTCATCGCCCAGGCCCAGGCGGTGGCGGAGTCCATCGAACTCGACCTGGCCTGGGAATTCGCGCCCGAGGACGAGTTCGGCTTCGCCGACCTGGCGCGCGACTATTTCTCCGACAATGCCACGCTGGCCCAGCAGGCGGGCACCCTGTTCGCCCTGTACGAGGCGCCGCACTACTTCCGCCGCGCGGGAAAGGGCCGGTTCAAGAAGGCCTCGGCCGAGATCCTGCAGCAGGCGCTGGCGGCCATCGAGAAGAAGAAGGCCCTCCTCGCGCAGATCGACGCCTGGGCCGCCGCCCTCGGCCGGGGCGAATGCCCGCAACCCATCCGCGACCAGCTCTACAAGATCCTGTTCCGCCCCGACAAGAACGCGCCCGAGTACAAGGCCGTGGTCGAGGCCAGCCGCGCCACGCACACCGCGCCGCTGGATCTGCTGCAGAAGGCCGGCGCCATCGACTCGGCCTACCAGTTCCACTGGAAGCGCTTTCTGTTCGAGAACTTCCCCAAGGGCACGGGCTTCCCGGTGCTCACCGCGCCGCAGCCGCCCGAGGACCTGCCGCTCGCGCCCGTGCAGGCCTATTCCATCGACGACTCGCAGACCACCGAGATCGACGATGCGCTGTCGGTGCAGGGCCTGGGCACCGGCACCGTCACCCTGGGCATCCACATCGCCGCGCCGGGCCTGGCCATCGTGCCGGGCACGCCGCTGGACCAGCTGGGCCGCACGCGCCTGTCCACGGTCTACATGCCGGGCTACAAGATCACCATGCTGCCCGACGAGGTGGTGCAGATCTACACGCTCGACGAAGGCCGCGCCAACCCGGCCGTGTCGCTCTACGTGACCATCGACGAGGCCACGCTGGCCATCACCGGCGCCGAGACGAAACTGGAGCGCGTGCCGGTGCAGGTCAACTTCCGCCACGACCAGCTCGACCACATCGTGACCGAGGAATGGCTGGCCAATCCAGAAGCTCAATACGAAAACACGCCCCAGCCCTTGCTGGACAAGCGCGAGCAGCTATCTTTTCTGCATCGACTGGCGAAAAACCTCAAGGCCCAGCGCGAGGTGGTGCGCGGCAAGCCCGAGACCTTCAACCGGCCCGACTACAACTTCCGCCTCGTGGGCAACCACGGCGCGGAGCCGCAGGGCCACGAGCAGGTGCAGATCAGCACCCGCAAGCGCGGCGCCCCGCTCGATCTGATCGTGGCCGAGGCCGCCATCGTCGCTAACAGCACCTGGGGCGGCCTGCTGGCCGAGCACGGCGTGCCCGGCATCTACCGCAGCCAGGCCAGCCTCGCGCCCGGCGTGAAGGTGCGCATGGGCACCAAGGCGCTGCCGCACGCGGGCATCGGCGTGAAGAGCTACGCCTGGGCCACCTCGCCGCTGCGCCGCTACGTGGACCTGGTGAACCAGTGGCAGATCATCGCCGTGGTGCGCCACGGCAAGACGGCGGCTCTGGCCGCGCCGTTCAAGCCCAAGGACGCGGACCTGTTCTCCATCATCAGCAGCTTCGACGCGGCCTATGGCGCCTACAACGGCTACCAGGCCGGCATGGAGCGCTTCTGGACGCTCAAGTACCTGGAGCAGAACGGCATCACCGAGCTGAACGCCACCGTGTTCAAGGAAGGACCGGGCGGCAGCTTCCTGGTGCGGGCGGACGAGCTGCCGCTGGTCTTCCCCGTGCTGGGCGCGCAAAACCTGCCGCGCGGCGCGCGCCTCAGGGTGAAGCTGGGCGAGGTGGACGAGATCACGCTGGACATCCACGGCACCGTGGTCGAGCGGCTGGACGACCCGGCCGATGCCAGCGACGACGGCCCGGTGGACGACGAGGCCGACGAGGAAGCCGTGGCCGGCCCGATCGCCATCGCGGTGGACGTGAACGAGGCCGAGGCCAGCCCCGATAATCCGGCGCCATGAAACTCCCGGCCTTCCTGCGCACCTTCAGCACGCTGCAGCTGGCGCTCGGCGTCTCGGTGGCCGTGCACGCCGCGCTCATCTCCGTGCGCTTCATCGACCCCGAGGGCTTCAACCGCGTGTTCCAGGACACGCCGCTCGAAGTCGTCCTGGTCAATGCCAAGTCGAACGAGCGCCCCGACAAGGCCCAGGCCATCGCCCAGGCCAGCCTCGCGGGCGGCGGCGACGCCGAGAAGGGCCGGGCCACCAGCCCCCTGCCCTACACGGCGCTCACGGCCGTCGGCGACGATTTCGAGGAAGCGCAGCGCAAGATGGACGCGCTGCAGGAGCAGCAGACGCAACTGCTGGCCCAGTTGCGCAAGCAGCTCGCCACCCTGCCCGAGCCCGACCCGCGCAAGCCCAGCCAGAACACCGAGCAGGCGGCCGAGCAGGAAAAGCGCCGCCAGTTGGTCAAGCTGCTGGCCGAGATCGAAAAGCGCATCAACGAAGAGAACGCGCGCCCCAAGAAGCGCTACATCAGCCCCGCCACGCGCGAGGAGGCCTACGCCATCTACTACGACGCGCTGCGCCGCAAGGTGGAGGACAAGGGCACCGAGAACTTCCCCGAGCAGGGCGGGCGCAAACTCTACGGCGAGCTGACGATGATCGTCACCGTCAACCACGACGGCCGGGTGCTCGACACCGAGGTCGTGCAGGGCTCGGGCAACCCCACGCTGGACCGCCGCGCCGAGGCCATCGCCCGCGCCTCCGGCCCGTTCGGCGCGTTCAATGCCGAGATGCGCAAAAAGGCCGACCAGATCGCCATGGTGGCGCGCTTCAAGTTCACGCGCGACCAGACCCTGGAAACCGTCGTCCGATGAGCCCCGGCACCGATCTTTACTGCGTGATGGGCAACCCGGTGGAGCACAGCCGCTCGCCCGCCATCCACGCCCGCTTCGCCGAGCTGACCGGCGAGAACATCACCTATGAACGCTGCCTGATCCCGCTGGACGGCTTCGCCCAGGGCGTGCGCGCCTTCATGGCCCAGGGCGGGCGCGGCTGCAACGTCACCGTGCCGTTCAAGACCGAGGCGCCAGGCCTGGCCACCGAATGCAGCGAGCGCGTGCAGCTGGCGGGCGCGGCCAACACCCTGAGCCTGCGCGCCGACGGCAGCATTGCAGCCGACAACACCGACGGCCTGGGCCTGGTGGCCGACATCACGCGCAACGCCGGCGTGCCGCTGGCCGGGCGCGACGTGCTGCTGATCGGCGCCGGCGGCGCCGCGGCCGGCGTGCTGGGGCCGCTGCTGCGCGCGGGCGTGCGGCACGTCACGGTCGCCAACCGCACGCTGGCCCGGGCGCAGGCGCTGGTGCAGGCGCACAGCGCGCTGGCATCGCTACAAAAAGCAGAGCTGCTCGCGCTTGTCCCGCAAGCGCTGGAGGCCGATTTCGATGTAATCATCAACGCCACCGCCAGCAGCCTGGCCGGTGGCGAGGTGCCGGTGGCCGCCCGCGTGCTGCGCCCCGGCAGCCTGGCCTACGACATGATGTACGGGCCCGCCGCCCGGGGCTTCCTCGACTGGGCGCGCGCCCACGGCGCGGTGCCGCGCGACGGGCTGGGCATGCTGGTGGAGCAGGCGGCAGAGTCGTTCCACATCTGGCGCGGCATGCACCCGCCGTCCGCCCAGGTGCTGGCCGAACTGCAAGCCGCCGCCTCCTGACGACGACGCCATGAAAGCCGTGCTGCGCTGGCTGGGACTGGTGGTGTGCGCCTTCGTGGCACTGCAGCTGTTCTTCGTGCTGCGCATCGCCGCCATGGCGGTGGTGGACCCCGAGTCCACGAGCTTCCAGCGCTCCGAGGCCTGGGCGCAGCTCGCTGCCACCGGCCACGTGCGCTGGCGCCAGCAGTGGACGCCCTACGCCGGGATCTCCGACCACCTCAAGCGCGCCGTGGTCGCCTCGGAAGACGACGGCTTCGTGAACCACGACGGCGTGGACTGGAACGCCATCGAAAAAGCCTGGGAGCGCAACGCCAAGGCCGAAGCCCAGGCCGCCAAGGCACAGACCCGCGCGCCCGACCGCCCGGTGCGCGCGCCCAAGATACGCGGCGGCTCCACCATCACCCAGCAGTTGGCCAAGAACCTGCTGCTTTCGGGCGAGCGCACCCTGCTGCGCAAGGGGCAGGAGTTCGTGCTCACGCTGCTGCTGGAACAGCTGCTGAGCAAGCAGCGCATCCTGGAGATCTACCTCAACAGCGTGGAATGGGGCGAGGGCGTATTCGGCGCCGAGGCCGCCGCACAGCACTACTTCCGCAAGAGCGCCGCGCGCCTGACCGCCGCCGAGGCCGCGCGCCTGGCGGTGATGCTGCCCGCGCCCAAGCGCTTCGAGAAGACGCCGGGGTCGGCCTACCTGGCGGGGCGCACGCGGACGATCCTTGCGCGCATGGGCAGCGCGGAGCTGCCGTAACGCAGCCCCGTATCATCCCGCCCCATGCTTGCCAAGTTGATGAGTCTTCTTCTGCTGGGGATCGTGCGGTTCCTCACCGGCTCCCAGGCCCGCTGGTACGGCTGCCCGCCCAAGGCCGAGCAGCGCATCTATTTCGCCAACCACCAGAGCCATGCCGACATGGTGCTGATCTGGGCGGCGCTGCCCGAGGAGCTGCGCTCCATCACCCGTCCCATCGCGGCCAAGGACTACTGGACCAAGACGCCGTTCCGCCAGTGGATCACCACGGCGGTGTTCAACGCCGTCTACGTGGACCGCCAGGCCGCGCCCGCCCGCCCGCCGGCGGCGGAACCCGTGGGCGTGCTCGGCGCCCTGGCCCAGGCCGCCGCCGAGGCCGACACCGCGATGGCCGGCGGCCCCGACCCGTCCCCCGACACCCCGCCGCGCCCGCCCCGCCCCGAGGAGCTGCGCGCCGCCCTGCCCGAATCCGACCCGCTGGCGCCACTGGTGCGCGCGCTGGAAAGCGGCGACTCCATCGTGATCTTTCCCGAGGGCACGCGCGGCCACGGCGACGAGCCGCAGCCCTTCAAGTCCGGCCTGTACAAGCTCGCGCAGATGTTCCCGCAGGTGGTGCTGGTGCCCGCGTGGATCAACAACGTGCAGCGCGTGATGCCCAAGGGCGAGGTCGTGCCCGTGCCCATCCTGTGCTCGGTGACCTTCGGCGCGCCCATCGCGCTCGAACCCGGCGAGGAGCGCCGCCCCTTCCTGGACCGCGCCCGCCGCTCCGTGATTGCGCTGAGGGAAGTCTGATCATGAACAACTTCCTGCGCAGCCTCACGGCCACCCAGCAGATCGGCGCCCTCTTCCTGGTGGTGTTCGGCATCCTGTCCATCGTCACCACCTGGGCCTTCGTGCACAACCTGCGCGCGCAGGCCAGCGACGACCCCGACGCCGAGGCCCGCATCCTCGAGGCGCGGCGCTTCTGGGGTCTGCTCAAGACCTCGTGGATGATGGCCACGGTGTTCTGGGTGGGCTGGGTGCTGGGCGACACGGTGGCCACGGTGCTCTTCGCCATCGTGGGCTTCTTCGCGCTGCGCGAGTTCATCACGCTCTCGCCCACGCGGCGCGGCGACCACCGCAGCCTGGTGCTGGCCTTCTTCGTGGTGCTGCCGCTGCAGTTCACGCTGGTCGGCACGCGGCACTTCGACCTGTTCACGGTGTTCATCCCGGTCTACGTGTTCCTGGCGCTGCCGGTGGTGAGCGCGCTGGCCAACGACCCGCAGCGCTTCCTGGAGCGCAACGCCAAGCTGCAGTGGGGCATCATGGTCTGCGTCTACGGCATGAGCCACGTGCCCGCGCTGCTGCTGCTGGACTTCCCGGGCTACCGCGACAAGGGCGCCTTCCTGGTGTTCTTTTTGGTCTTCGTGGTGCAGACCTGCATGGTCGTGCAGCACCTGCTGGGCCGGCGCTTTCCGCACAAGCCAGTGGCGCCGCAGGTGAGCCAAAGCTTCCAGTGGGTGAGCTGGCTGGCCGGCGTGGCCGTGGGCGGGCTGGTGGGCGGGCTGCTCACCTTCATCACGCCCTTCAAGCCCGGCCAGGCGCTGGGCATGGCGCTGCTGGCCTGCGTGGCGGGCAGCCTGGGGCACCTGGTGATGAAGGCGCTCAAGCGCGACCGGGGCATCACCAGCTGGGGCATGCAGGGCATGTCCGTCACCGGCGCGGGCGGCCTGCTGGACCGCGTGGACGCGCTGTGCTTCGCGGCGCCGGTCTTCTTCCACTCGGTGCGGTGGTACTTCGGTTTATGAGCCCAATCGGCCTCCAGCGCTTATCCATCAAGCGCCAGCAGCTATTCAATTAAGAGCACATGCGCATCCTCGGCATCGACCCCGGCCTGCAGACCACCGGCTTCGGCGTGGTCGACGTGGACGGCCACCACCTGAGCTACGTGGCCAGCGGCACCATCCGCACCACCTCGCTGGCGCTGGGCGACCTGCCCGGGCGGCTCAAGATCCTGTTCGACGGCATCACCGAGGTGGCGGCGCGCTACGAGCCCGACGTGGCCTCGGTCGAGATCGTGTTCGTCAACGTCAACCCGCAGTCCACCCTGCTGCTGGGCCAGGCGCGCGGCGCGGCCATCACCGCGCTGGTGGCCAGCAACCTGCCCGTGGCCGAGTACACCGCGCTGCAGATGAAGAAGGCCGTGGTCGGCCACGGCCGCGCGGCCAAGAGCCAGGTGCAGGAGATGGTGCGCCGCCTGCTGCAGCTGCCCGGCCTGCCCGGTACCGACGCGGCCGACGGCCTGGGCTTGGCCATCACCCACGCCCACGCGGGCGCGGCCATGGGCCGGATGGCCCAGGTGGCGCCGCTGAACCGGCGCCAGCACGCCATGTACAAGGGCGGGCGCAGCTACTGAAGAATCAAGCCAGCTGCGTCTTCATGCGCTGTGCGCGCTCCGCCGGCGAGGGGTGCGTGGACAGCCAGCTGGCCGAGCCGCCGCCCGACATTGCCGCCAGCTTCTCCAGCGCCGTCACGCAGGCCTTGCTGTCGTAACGCTTGGCCTTCATGAACTGCATCGCGTAGTCGTCGGCCTCGCGCTCGTTGCCCTGCGAATGCTGGGCGCGCACCACCTTCTCGAACAGGTCGCCGAGCTGCGAGCTGGCGATGGCGCCGGCCTTGCCGTTGCTCGACGCCACGGCGTTGCGCAGCGCGCTGGTGCGCAGGGCGGTCTGGATGCGGGCCTTGGTGTGGCCCTTCTTGACGTGGCCGATCTCATGGCCGATCACGTAGCGCACCTCGTCGTCGGTGAACTTGTCCATGAGGCCCGAGTACACGCGGATGGTGCCGTTGGCCATGGCGAAGGCGTTGACCTCGGGCGTGAGGTAGACCTTGAAGTTCATCTTGAGCCCGTCGTAGCTGCCCAGCCCGGAGGTGAGCTTGGTCAGGCGGCCGGCGTAGGGGTTGCCCGCAGGCGCGACCTTGTTCTGGCGGTCCATCTCGGCGGACATCTGGTCAAACGTGCTCTTGAGCTCCTCGTCCGACAGGCTCTCGGACTTGGCCAGGTCCTTGCCCGCGTCGAGCATCTTGCCCAGGTCGAACTGCGCCCACACGGGCGAAACAGCGCTTACGCCGGAGGCCAGGGTCACAAGCGTCAGCAATTTACGGCGGTCCATCGGGGTTCCCTCTCTCTTTGGTTGGTTGAATGGATGGCGCCGGAATATAGCCACGCGCACCCCGCTTTCCGGGGGTGGCGCATGTCTGCAGATGTAAGAGCTGTGTAGGCTCGTGCGGCCGCCTGAGGATTTCAGGCCAAAACCGGCTCCAGCGCTTGCCTGGAAAGCGCTGGCAGCTATCAAAAACGAAGCTCAGCGCCCCAGCCCGCGCTTGAGTTCCTTGAGCAGCAGCAGCACCTGGTTGGACGCATGGCGGCAGCTGCTGTTGAGCAGTTGCACGGCCTTCTGCTGCTGGCCTGCCTGGAACAGCGTGACCACGTCGGCCGCCTGCTGGTGGAAATACTTGTGCCGCGCCACCAGCATGCCGAAGGCCGGGTAGTGCCCCAGCCGCACGCGGCCGGTGCCGTACAGCCAGCGGCCCAGGTCGCAGCGGTCGTCCTGGCAGATGCGCTCGGGCCGCATGACCTCCTGCGAACGGCCGTTGACCATGTCCTGCAGCTGCAGCCGCCAGCCCTCGTGGCTGGCGATGGCGGCGTCGATGTCGATCTCCGTCATCAGCGTGGCCGCGTACTCGGCGTCCAGCACCAGTTCGCTGCCGTTGTCCTCCACGGCCCAGGTTGTGTCGGGGCTGGCAGGGTCCTGCTCCCGGATCTTGAATAAGCGGCTGAAGAAACCCATGCGTCGTCCCCTGGCGGCCAATGGAAAAGCCTTGAAACATTCTGTGGTCGCCCTGCGGTTTTGGCTACCAAAAAATCACCAGTTGGTGATATGCGGCCCAGGCAACCCTTTTTGCCCCGCCGGCTCTGCCGCGGCGCCTGCACGAATGCGGCGGGCGCCGGACAATGCCCCGATGACTTCCAACACCCCCCACCGCCCCGCCCTGTCCATGCTGGACCTGGTGGCCGTCCGCGAAGGCGGCACCGTGGCCGACGCCCTGCAGATCGCCCTCTCCACCGCCCGCCACGCCGAGCAACTGGGCTTTGCCCGCTACTGGCTGGCCGAGCACCACAACATGGCCGGCATCGCCAGCTCGGCCACGGCCGTGCTCGTGGGCCACATCGCGGGCGGCACCTCGCGCATCCGCGTGGGCTCGGGCGGCGTGATGCTGCCCAACCACGCGCCGCTGGTGGTGGCCGAGGCCTTCGGCACGCTGGCCGAGCTGTACCCCGGCCGCATCGACCTGGGCCTGGGCCGCGCGCCCGGCACCGACCCGGCCACCATGCGCGCACTGCGCCGCAGCCGCGTGGAGACGGCCGACGACTTCCCGCAGGACGTGGCCGAGCTGCAGCGCCTGCTGGCCCCGGCCGAGCCCGGCCAGCGCCTCATCGCCATGCCGGGCGCGGGCACCAACGTGCCGATCTGGCTGCTGGGCTCCAGCCTGTTCTCGGCCCAGCTCGCGGCCGAGCGCGGCCTGCCCTACGCGTTCGCCTCGCACTTCGCGCCGCGCCTGCTGCACCAGGCCCTGGCCCTGTACCGCAGCCTCTACCGCCCCTCGGCCGCATGGCCCAAGCCCTACGTGGTGGTCGGCGTGCCGCTGATCGCCGCGCCCACCGACGAGGAAGCCGAGTACCTGGCCAGCAGCACCTACCAGCGCGTGCTGGGCATCCTGACGGGCGACCGCCGCCGCCTGCTGCCGCCCGTGGAAAACTTCGCCGCCCGCCTGCAGCCGCAGGAGCGCGCGGCCATCGGCGAATTCCTCTCGGCCGCCGTCATCGGCGGGCCGGACACCGTGCGCGACGGGCTGGCGCAATTGGCAGAAGCCACCGGCGCGGATGAATTCATGCTGGTGAGCGACGTGTACGACCCCGCGCTGCGCCTGCGCTCGCTGGACATCGCGGCCCAGGCGCAGGCGGCCCTGGGCTGATACCGGGAGGCCCGCCGCGCCAGCGGCTACCATCACGGGCTGAACCGAACGAGCCCCCGCCGCATGCCCGCCTTTTCCTTCGAAGCCCTGGACGCCCAGGGCCAGACCCGCAAGGGCCTCCTGGAGGCCGACACCGCCAAGGCCGCGCGCAGCCTGCTGCGAGCCCAGGCCCTGGTGCCGCTGGCGGTGGACATGGTGCAGGCCAGCCAGGCAGCGCACGGCGGCGCGCCCGGGCTGGGCCAGCGCCTGTTCACCCGCCCCGTGTTCAGCGCCACGGGGCTGGCCATCTGGACGCGGCAGATCGCCGGGCTCGTGACCTCCGGCCTGCCGCTGGAGCGCGCGCTCACCGCCCTGTCGGAAGAGGCCGACGACGAGCGCCAGCGCCACCTGGTGGCCGCGCTGCGCGCCGAGGTGAACGCCGGGGCCACCTTCGCCCGGGCGCTGTCGCAGCACCCGCGCGAGTTCTCGGACATCTACTGCGCCGTGATCGGCGCGGGCGAGCACAGCGGCAACCTGGGCCTGGTGCTGGAGCGCCTGGCGGACGACCTGGAGGAGCGCCAGGCGCTCAAGGCCAAGCTGGTGGGCGCGGCGCTCTACCCCGCCATCGTGACCCTGGTGGCCATCGTCATCGTGCTGTTCCTCGTGGGCTACGTGGTGCCGCAGGTGGCCAGTGTGTTCGCGGGCACCAAGCGCGCGCTGCCCTTCCTCACCGTGGCCATGCTGGGCATCAGCGGCTTCGTGCGCAGCTACGGCTGGGCAATGCTGGCTGCTTTCATTTTGATAGCTGCTGGCGTGCGCTGGGCCTTGACTTTGGAGCATTTCCGCCAGAATTTCGACGCGGCCTGGCTCAACCTGCCGCTGGTGGGCAAGCTCGCGCGCGGCTACAACGCGGCGCGCTTCGCGGGCACGCTGGCCATGCTGGCGGGCGCGGGCGTGCCCATCCTGAAGGCGCTGCAGGCCGCCGCCGAGACCCTGGGCAACCGCGCCCTGCGCGCCGACGCGCTGGACGCGCTGGTGCTGGTGCGCGAGGGCGCGCCGCTGGCCTCGGCCCTGGCGCAGAAGAAGCGCTTTCCGGGCCTGCTGCCCATGTTCGCCCGCCTGGGCGAGCAGACGGGCCAGCTGCCCGTGATGCTGCAGCGCGCCGCGCGCCAGCTCTCGGCCGAGGTGCAGCGCCGCGCCCTGCAGCTGGCCACCATCCTGGAGCCGCTGCTCATCGTGGGCATGGGTCTGATCGTCATGCTGATCGTGCTGGCGGTGCTGCTGCCCATCATCCAGCTCAACCAGTTCGTGAAGTAGAGCGTGTTATGCACTTTTACGTACCCGCGTTGGCCCCACAGGCAGGTGATCGCAAGGCGCAGTGCGCCGCCAAGGCCCATGCCTTGGCAAGCGCTGCAACGCGGCGAGCGCCTGCCTGTGGGGCCAACCCTTCGGGAAAGCCGGGGAAAGGCCCGGCCACGTTGTTGCAGGCCGCTTGCGGTATCCATACCGCGGCGCGTCCTGCGCCTAGTTGCCGGGCCTTTCCCCGGCTTTCGCGGGCACGTAAAAGTGCATAACACGCTCT
>Ga0222424_100297_pt1 | contig 36301 bp, 41 predicted proteins | sample 2B2ome_FD_182468 | JGI IMG/M metagenome (GOLD analysis project Ga0222424, IMG submission 182468) | Enriched microbial communities from leaf-cutter ant dump, University of Wisconsin, Madison, United States - 2B200A (version 2) | ecosystem: Environmental > Terrestrial > Nest > Insects nest > Nest... | reverse complement strand
GTGGCCACCTTCTCGGCCTCGCTGTCCTCGTTCGCGCACTGGATGACGCGGATCATCTCGCCCATGCCGTGCTGGCTCCACAGCTTCTTGTCGAACACGTGCGGGTTGTTGGCGATGACGGTGTTGGCGCACTTGAGGATGCGGCTGGTCGAGCGGTAGTTCTGCTCCAGCTTGACGACCTTGAGCTGCGGATAGTCCGTGGTCAGCTCGGCCATGTTCTCCGGCCGCGCGCCGCGCCAGGCGTAGATGGACTGGTCGTCGTCGCCGACGGCGGTGAAGTTGGCGCGGGGTCCGACCAGCAGCTTGACCATCAGGTACTGCGCCGAGTTGGTGTCCTGGTACTCGTCCACGAGCAGGTAGTGCGTGCGGTTCTGCCAGTGTTCGCGCAGCGTGGCGTCGTCGCGCAGGGCCAGGGTCGGGCGCACGATGAGGTCGTCGAAGTCGACCGCGTTGTAGGCGCGCAGATGCCGCTCATAGGTGGCGTAGACGGTGGCGGCGAACAGTTCGCCTTCGCTGTCGGCGCGGCTGACCGCTTCCGGCGGCGTCAGCAGGTTGTTCTTGAAGTCGGAGATCAGGCCGCGCACCAGGTCGATCTTGTCGCTGGCGTTCTCCTTGTGCAGCAGCTCGCCGAGCAGGGTGCGCGAGTCCTCTGCGTCGAAGATAGAGAAGTTCTTCTTCAGTCCGAATGATTCCGGATGCCGCTTGAGCATGGTCAGGCCGAGGGTGTGGAAGGTCGACACCATGAGGCCGCGCGCTTCCGGGCCGCTGACCAGCTTGGCGGCGCGCTCCTTCATCTCGCGCGCGGCCTTGTTGGTGAAGGTCACGGCGATGATCTTGTGCGCGGGAATGCCGCAGTCCTGGATCAGGTAGGCGATCTTGCGGGTGATCACCGAGGTCTTGCCCGAGCCCGCGCCGGCGAGCACCAGCACGGGGCCGCTGATGGCCATGACGGCTTCGCGCTGACGGGGGTTGAGGTTGTTCACGGGCGACATCCGGACGAGCAGGGACAGCAGGCCGTGAATTGTAGTCAGACGGCCCGTCCGGGGCCAGCCGCATCACTTGCCGGGCAGGCCGAGATAGCCGGTGATCATGTCGGTCAGCCCCTGCGCCACTGCGTCCTGGCTGAGCAGGTCATTGTCCTGGCTGATCAGCCGCACCATGGTGAAGAGGGTGCTGTTGGTGATGATGAACACGCGCACTTCCAGGTCCTCGATGGGGTGGTCCCGGTAATGGCGCAGGAAGTAGACGCGCGAGATTTCCAGGAAGTGCTGCTGCAGGGTGTCGGCCACTTTCTGCGTCTGCACGCGGTGCCAGTTGCGCGCCAGCTCCAGGTAGAGGCCGTCGCTGGCGTTGAGCATGGCGAAGCCGAAGCGGATGGCGTTGTACACGGCGTCGCGCAGCGGCAGGTCGGCGGACAGGGGCAGGCGCTTGACGCCGCGCGCGACATCGTCGGCAAGCTTCTCCACCAGCGCCTCGATCAGCGCTTCCTTGCCGTCGAAGTACTGGTAGAGCGAGCCGACGCTGACGCCGGCCAGTTCGGCGATGCGCGGCGTGGTGGTGTTGTCGAGGCCATGCTCGGTGATGCAGCGGGCGGTGGCCTCGATCAGTGTGGCCACCATCTGGCGGGATCTTTCCTGCTGCGGGCGCTTGCGCACGGCGGGTCCTCGTTCGTCGGTGACTGCTTGACGGGAAACGCGAATTGAACACGAATATACCTTCACATTAACGTCAGGGCATCTGTCGTGGCAAGTGCCGCGATGGCCGGAGGAAATGCCCATGCCCGTTGTCGCCGCCAGCGCCCGCGTCCCCACGCGCGCGCGACCTTTCGCCAAGACCCAGGTGCCCACGCCGCCCTGGCTGCGCCTGATCCTCGGACGCGACCTCGCGCCCACGCGCGCGGAGTTCGATGCCGCGCTGGCCGCCCTCAACGAAGGCGACCCGGCCATGGACGCGCTGGTCGGGTGGATGATCGCCCACGGCCCGCGCGAGGCGCGCGCGCTGTTCGAGCAGGCCCTGGCGCGTGGCGTCGATGCCGTGCCGGACTGCCCGCAGCCGCTGCGCGATTTCTTCGCCACGGTCGACCGTGAGCCGCACTGGCTGGACCGCGAGCTGCTGGCCGAGGGCGTGGGCTTCATCCATGGCGTCGGCCAGACCGCCATGGTGGTCATGCGCGATCTCGCGCTCATGGGCGGCTACCTGCTGTCCGGCTTCAACCAGTCGCTGGTCATGACCGGCGCGCTCAGCCAGGGCACCTCGCAGCGCGTCGCCGAGACCGGCAAGTGGTGGATGGACTGCACCGAGCCGGGCGGTCTTGAACGCTTCGGTCCCGGCTTCCGCTCGACCCTGCATGTGCGCCTGGTGCACGCGCTGGTGCGCCGCAACCTGGCCGCGCGGCCCGAGTGGGAACACGCCGTCTGGGGCCTGCCGCTGAACCAGATCGACATGGCCGCGACCTATCTCGGTTTCAGCGTGGTCATGCTCGGCGCCCTGCGCAAACTCGGCATACAGGCCACGCCGCGCGAGTCGCGCGGGGTCATGATGCTGTGGAGCCATGCCTGCTGGCTGATGGGCGTGGACGAGCGCTGGCTGTGCTTCAGCGAGGTCGAGGGCGTGGTCGCGCTCAACACCGCGCTGATGACGCAGAGCCGCCCCGACCAGACCAGCCGGGATCTCGGCCACGCGCTGTCGCTGGAGCCGCTGGAGCGCACCTACGCCGGGCTGGAGGCCATGCCCCGCCTGCACGAGCTGCGCCGCCGGCTGGCCTACCACCAGCACCTGAGCATGAGCCGCTACTTCCTCACCCGCGAGCAGATGGGCCAGCTCGGCCTGCCGGAGACGGTGACGGCCTGGTATCCCTGGCTGACGCTGCTGCCCCGGGCCATGTCCTACACCGGGCAGCGGCTGCTGCCTCCCCTGCGCCGGCGCATGCAGGCGCGTGGCCGCGCGGCCCAGCGCCAGGCCATGGACGAAGTCTTCGGCAAGCGCGCGCAGGGCATCATCCAGCCGGATGAACAGCATCCGGCGCATTTCAGTCAGCAGCGGGGAGCCTGAGCATGTCCATTCCGACCACCACCGCGCCGACGCGCGCCGACCACGATGACCTTGAGCGCATCCCGCTGGCGCCGGGGCTGCCGCTGCTGGGCAACACCCTGGACTTCCTGTTCCGGCCGGTGGAGACCGGCGTCGACATGTACCGGCAGTTCGGCCCGGTGGTGCGCGGCCGCACGCTGGGCATAGAAGCGGTCGCCATGGGCGGGCCGGACGCCCTGCAGTTCGTGCTGCGCAACCAGGACAATGCCTTCTCCAACGCCGGTGGCTGGGAATACTTCATCGGCAAGTTCTTCCGGCGCGGCATCATGCTGCTGGACTTCGAGGAGCACCGCTTCCACCGCGGCATCCTGCAGGCGGCGTTCAAGAAGCAGGCGCTGGTGCGCTACCTGGATGGCATGAACCCGGCCATCGCGCGCGGGCTGGCGGGCTGGCGGCCGGGGCGGCGCTTCCCGGTCTATCCGCACATCAAGCGGCTGACCCTGGACATCGCCACCGACATCTTCATGGGCGAGCGGCTGGGGCCGGAGGCTGACCGCATCAACCGCGCCTTCATCGACTGTGTGATGGCGGGCACCGCCATCCTGCGCTTCCCGGTGCCGGGCGGGCGCTGGCGGCGCGGCCTGGAAGGGCGGCGCGTGCTGGAGGAGTTCTTCCGCCAGCGCGTGGCGGAGAAGCGCGCCCACCCGGGCGACGACCTGTTCAGCCGGCTCTGCCTGGCCGAGGACGAGCAGGGCCGTCGCTTCAGCGACGAGGACGTGGTCAACCACATGATCTTCGTGATGATGGCCGCGCACGACACCTCGACCATCACGCTCACGGCCATCTTCCATTTCCTCGCGCGGCACCCGCAGTGGCAGGACCGGGTGCGCGCCGAGGCGCTGGCGCTGGGCCGCGATCAGGTCACGCACGACGACCTGGCGCAGCTGGAGGTCATGGACCGGGTCATGAAGGAGTCGCTGCGCCTGTTGTCGCCGGTGCACGTGATCCCGCGCCGCACGGTCAAGCCGGTGAGCTTCGCCGGCCACCGGATTCCGGCCGGCACCTACATCATCATCAGTCCGATCATGGTGCATCACCTCGAGGAATGGTGGCCCTGCCCGGACCAGTTCGACCCGGACCGCTTCAGTCCGGAGCGGGCCGAGCACAAGCGGCATCCCTACCAGTTCGTGCCCTTCGGCGGCGGCGCGCACATGTGCATCGGCCTGCATTTCGCCGAGATGCAGGTCAAGGCCATCCTGCACCAGATCGTGCAGCGCTACCGCTGGTCGGTGCCCGAGGGCTACGAGATGCCGGTCAACTTCACCTCGCTGCCATCGCCGCGCGACGGACTGCCGGTGCGTCTGGAGCGGATCTGAGACAAGATTGTCACTTGCCGGCTACATTCATCGCGGTCCGGCGGGTGGCGGCTCTCTATCATCGAACAACAACGAACCAGGAGCGACACATGGGTCAGTGGCAGGGCCGCACCCTTTTCATGACCGGCGGCAGCCGCGGCATAGGCCGCGAGATCGCGCTGCGTTTCGCCCGCGAGGGCGCCAACATCGTCATCGCCGCCAAGTCGGACCAGCCGCACGCGCGGCTGCCGGGCACCATCCACAGCGTCGCCGATGAAGTGCGCGCCGCCGGCGGACAGGCGCTGCCGCTGGCGGTGGACGCGCGCGACGAGGCGCAGCTGGTCGCGGCCATCGCGCGCGCGGTCGAGCATTTCGGCGGCATCGACGTGCTGGTCAACAACGCCGGCTTCCTCGGTGTGACGCCGATCGCGGCCACCAGCACCAAGCACTACGACCTCATGCACGCGCTCAACACCCGCGCGCCGCTGATCACCATGCGCGAGTGCCTGCCGCACCTGGCCGCGAGCCGGGGCCAGGTGCTCAACCTCTGCCCGCCGATCAACCTGGACCCGGGCTGGCTGGCCGCGTTCGCGCCCTACACCTCGACCAAGTACGGCATGACCCTGCTCAGCCTGGGCTTCGCCGGCGAGGCGCGCGCCCGTGGCATAGGCGTGCGCACCTTGTGGCCGGCGACGCTGATCGCCACCGCCGCCGTAGGCATGACCGCCGGCGAGGCCGGGCTGGCCGCCGCGCGCAAGCCGGAGATCATGGCCGACGCCGCCTTCGCCCTGCTGGACCAGCGCGAGCGTTTCGGCGACGAGGTGTCCTGGCTGGACGAGACCGTGCTGCGCGTGCTGGGCGTGGAGGATTTCACGCGCTACGCCAACGTGCCGGAGAACGCCGCCAACATCCAGCGCGATTTCTACATTGGCACCTTCTGAGCGGGCATTTGCCGAGCGAGACCATGACGCAGCCTGATTTCTCCCTGGCCGGACGCCGAGCGCTGATCACCGGCGCCTCCGGCGGCCTCGGCCGGCACTTCGCCGGTGTGCTCGCGCGCGCCGGCGCCACCGTGGTGCTCGCTGCCCGGCGCGCCGAAGCCCTGGCCGAAGCAGTCGCCGAGCTGCGCGCGGAAGGCCTGCGGGCGCACGCGGTGGCGCTGGATGTCACCGACGAGGCCTCGGTGGCCGCGGCCTTCGCGCAGGCGGAAACGCTGCTCGGCGCGCCGGTGGACCTGCTGGTCAACAACGCCGGCATCGCCGATGGCGGCTTCACCCACGAGCTCGATGTCGCCCAGTGGGACCGGGTGGTGGATACCAACCTCAAGGGTCCCTGGCTGGTCAGCCGGGGGTTCGCCCGCCGCCTGATCGCCGCCGGCCAGCCCGGCGTGGTCGTGCATGTCGCCTCCATCCTCGGCCAGCGCGTGGCGCAGGCGGTGTCGTCGTACTGCGCGTCCAAGGCCGGCCTGCTGCACCTGACCCAGGCGCAGGCGCTGGAATGGTCGCGCCATGGCATCCGCGTCAACGCGCTCGCGCCGGGCTACATCGAGACCGACATGAACCGCGACTTCTTCGCCGGCGAGGCCGGCCAGCGCCTGGTCAAGCGCATGACGGCGCGGCGCCTGGGCCGGGCCGGAGAGCTCGACGGCGCGCTGCTGCTGCTGGCCAGCGAGGCCGGCAGCTTCATCAACGGCACGGCCATCACGGTGGATGGCGGCCATCTCTGTTCCAGCCTGTGAGGGCCGCCCCCGGTCCGCGCTGAGCTTTCGTCAGGAGTCGAATCATGGATTTCACGTTGTCTCCCGAGGTCGAGCGCCTGCGCGCCCAGGTCCGCGATTTCGTCGCCGGGCACCTGCTGCCGCTGGAGGGCACGGCCGGCTTCTACGACGAGCACGAGAACATCAACGAACCGACGCTGGCGGCCCTGCGGGAGAAGGCGAAGGCGGCCGGGCTCTGGGCCTTCCAGATGCCGGTCGCGCGCGGCGGACGCGGCCTCGACCATGTCGGCATGGCGGCGGTCTACGAGGAGGCCGCGCGCTCGCCGTTCGGCCCGGTGGTGTTCAACGCCGCGCCGCCGGACGACGGCAACATGCAGGTGCTCAACAAGGTGCTGAAGACCGAGGCGCAGAAGCAGCGCTGGCTGCAGCCGCTGATCGACGGCAAGGTGCGCTCGGCCTTCGCCATGACCGAACCGCGGGGCTGTGGCTCCGACCCCTCGCTGACCTACACCCGCGCCGAGAAGGTCGGCGACAAGTGGCGCATCACCGGGCGCAAGTGGTTCATCACCGGCGCCGAGGGCGCGCAGACCTTCATCCTCATCGCCCGCACCTCGGATGACGAGCGCAAGGGCCTGACCGCCTTCCTCTTCGACGCCGACCAGCCCGGCTGGCGCATCGAGCGGCGCATCCCGATCATGGGGCCGGAGGAGCATGGCGGGCACTGCGAGCTGGTCTTCGACGGCCTGGAAATCCCGGACGAGAACCGTCTGCTCGAGGTCGGCGACGGCCTCAAGCTGACCCAGATCCGCCTCGGTCCGGCGCGCCTGACGCACTGCATGCGCTGGCTGGGCCTGAGCAAGCGCTGCCTGGAGATCGCCGGGGCCTACATCACGGAGCGGCAGAGCTTCGGCATGAAGCTGTCCGAGCACGAGGGCGTGCAGTGGATGCTCGGCGGCGCGGCCATGGACATCCACATCGGTCGCCTGCTGACCATGAACGCGGCCTGGAGGCTGGATCAGGGCGACTTCGCGCGCAAGGAAGTCTCCATGGCCAAGGTCCACGTCGCCGACACCCTGCACAAGGCCGCCGACACCGCCATCCAGCTGCTGGGGGCGCGCGGCTATTCGAAGGACACGCTGGTCGAGTGGGTCTACCGCTACGCCCGCCAGGCCCGCCTCGTCGATGGCGCCAGCGAGATCCACAAGATGGTGCTGTCGCGCAGCTACCTGGCCGAAGGCCAGGATTTCTTCCGCTGGGGCTGAGCCATGTCAGCGCAGACCCCCTGGTGGGATGCCGTCGCGCTGGAGGCCTTCCTGCGCCAGCAGACCGGCGCCGCCTCGGTGGCGGTGCTGGAGGCCCGGCGCCTGTCCGGCGGAGCCATACAGGAGAACTGGTGGCTGCGTCTGCAGCCGGCCGGCGCGGCGGCCATGGATGTCGTGCTGCGTTGTGACGCCGCCTCGCGCGTCGCCGAGTCGCGCAGCCGCGCGCAGGAGTTCGCCCTGCTGCGGGTCGCGTTCGAGGCCGGCGTGACCGTGCCGGAGCCGCTCTGGCCGGGTGACGGCAGTCTGGGCCGGGATTTCTTCATCATGCGCAAGGCGGACGGGATCGCCGCCGGGCATCGCGTGGTCAAGGAGCTCGCGCTGGGTGGCGACCGTGAGCGCCTGGCCGAACGCATCGGCCGGGAGATGGCGCGCCTGCACCGTATCCGTGCCGATGTCCGGCTGGATTTCCTGCCCCGTCCTGCCGTCCTGCCCTCGGCGGACGGGCTGGCGCAGTGCCGCCGCTTCCTGTCGGCCCACGCCCAGCCGCATCCGGCGCTGGCCTGGGCGCTGCGCTGGCTGGAGCGGCATCAGCCGGTCGCGCAGGATGTGGTGCTCACCCACCGTGACCTGCGTACCGGCAATTACATGATCAACGCGGACGGGCTGACCGCCATCCTGGACTGGGAGTTCGCGGCCTGGTCCGATCCCATGGAGGATCTGGGCTGGTTCTGCGCGCGCTGCTGGCGCTTCGGACATGATGGGCTGGAGGCGGGCGGCATAGGTTCCCGCGCGGCGCTCTATCGCGGTTACGAGGCGGAGTCCGGCCATGCTGTCGATGACGCGGCGGTGCGCTACTGGGAGGTCTACGCGCACCTGCGCTGGGCCGTGATCGCGCTGCAGCAGGGCGCGCGTCATGTGTCCGGTGAGGAGCGCTCGCTGGAGCTGGCGCTGACGGCGCACATCGTGCCCGAACTGGAGTTGGAGCTGCTCGCCCTCACCGGCGCCGGTGGCGAGGCGGAGGACGGTCCGTCCACGCCGGTGCTGGCGTTGCAGCCGGACAGCGGCGATCTCCTGGAGACGGCGCGCGAGGTCCTGCTGCGGGAGTTGCTGCCGTTGCTGCCGGCTTCCGCCGGCTACACGGCGCGCATGGTGGCGAACGCCATGGCCATCGCGGGGCGCGGTGCGGCGGCCGGCGCGGATGCCGCCGAGGGCGAGGCCATCCGCCGCGCCTGGCAGGCGCTGTGCGATGACGTGGCACGTGGCCTGCTCGATGGCGATGACGCGTACGCGCGGGCTGGCCGCGCCCGTCTCTGGCATGACGCGCTGGCGCGCGTGAGCCTGTCAGCCCCCCGCGCCCTGCCCACCCGGCAGGCCGCGCAGGGTTAGCGCTTCGGCGACCGCGCCGACATCGATACCGGTCCGGTCCGCCAGGTCGGCGATGCTGAGCGCGACCCGCAGCACGCGGTGGTAGCCACGCGCCGACAGGCCCAGGCGTTCTCCGGCCCGCTGCATGAAAAGACGGGTGGTGGCGTTCAGCCCGTCAGCCAGAGCATTGCCGTCAAGACGCGCGTTGAGTGTGCCCTGGCGTGACATCTGCCTCTCCCTGGCGCGGCGCACGCGTTCGCGCACGCAGGCGCTGGATTCGGCCGGCGCGCCGCTGTCCTGCAACTGATGCACCTCCACCGGCGCGACCGCGGCCCGCAGGTCCATGCGATCCAGCAGCGGACCGGACACCCTGGCGCGATAGCGGGCCAGCTGCTCCGGCGTGCAGCGGCAGCTGCCCGGCTGGCCATGCGGCCCGCAGGGGCAGGCGTTCATGGCGGCCACCAGCTGGAAGCGCGCCGGATAGCGCACCTGCCGGCGCGAGCGCGAGATCACGACCTCGCCCGACTCCAGGGGCTCGCGCAGGGACTCCAGCGCCTGTCGCCCGAACTCGGGCAGTTCATCCAGGAAAAGCACGCCGCCGTGCGCCAGGGATATTTCTCCGGGGCGCGGAATTCCGCTGCCTCCGCCGATCAGCGCCACGCTGCCGGTGCGATGGTGGGGGCTGCGGCAAGGGGGCGTGGCGTCGAGTCCGCGTGGGCTGCCGGCCAGCGAGTGAATGGCGGTCACCTCCAGCTGGGCGTTCAGGTCCAGCGCGGGCAGCAGACCGGGCAGGCAGCTCGCCAGCAGGGTCTTGCCGGCGCCGGGTGGGCCATGCAGCAGGAGCGAGTGTCCGCCTGCCGCGGCGATTTCCAGAGCGCGCCTGGCCTGGTGCTGACCCCGGACCGAGGCCAGGTCCGGCCCGGGAGCCTGGCCGACCGGCACGGGTGTCGCGGCCGGAGCGGGCAGTTCCCGCTGCCCGCGCAGGTAGGCGACGACTTCGCTCAGGCTGCCGGCGGTGAGCACCCGTGACTGTGGTGGCAGCGCCGCCTCGGCGGCGTTGCCCTGCGGAACCAGCAGGGTCGCTCCGTGATCGCGCGCGGCCAGGCTGGCCGTGAGCACGCCGCTGACCGGCCGCAGGGCACCGGACAGCGCCAGTTCGCCCAGGCAGCACAGCGCCGCCAGCCGCCCGGCCGGAATCTGGCCGCTGGCCGCGAGGATGCCGAGCGCGATGGGCAGGTCGAAGCGGCTGCCTTCCTTGGGCAGGTCAGCCGGCGCCAGATTGATGGTGATGCGCTGGCCGGGGAATTCCAGGCCGCTGTTGAGCAGCGCCGAGCGCACGCGGTCCTTGCTTTCGCGCACGCCGGTTTCCGGCAGTCCGACGATGGTCAGGCCCGGCAGGCCGGGTGACAGATGCACCTCGACACGCACGCCGGGCGCATCCAGTCCGAGACTTGCGCGTGTGTCCACCCAGGCCAGAGACATGCTTTTCCGCTCCCGTCCATTCTCCCTGTCTAAGGAGATAGACCATGCCGGAGCGGTCCGCCATGTCGGTCAGGAGGATTTCTGCTCCAGAGCGGTGAGCTGCGCTTCCAGCGCCTTGATCTGCTGCTCCAGGGCTTCGACACGGCCGCGCGTGCGCGACAGCAGTTCCTGCTGGATGTCGAATTCGTCGCGTGTCAGCAGCTCCATGCGCGACATGGCATCGCGCAGCAGCATCTTCAAGTTGCCTTCCAGTTCGCTGCGCACGCCGCGCAGGTTGGCCGGCAGGAGCTCGCCGAACTGCTGCCCGAGGCGATTCACCAGTTGTTCTATGGCCATGATGTCCTCCATTGCCGAGCCGGCAGTGTAGTCGAATTGCCGGGGGCACGGCGTATCAATGCGCAGTCGTGACCGCCGTGCGCCAATTTGGTGCGTTTCGTGGGCGCCTGATGCGCCAGGATGTTTTTCCGCCATCTATCGCACCAAAATAGTGCGATATGGGGCCGGGCCTTATGGATGGCGCCGTGGTGGGCGCCCGTCATGGGCTGTGCGGAGCGCCTGACCCGGCCGAAGGCCCGGAAGACCGGGCATTTGCGGGACTGGCGGCCTGTTCCGGGCGACCGGTGGCGGGGCTTCATAAACATTCATTCATGAAGTTGGCACGGCTTCTGCAAATACCCCGGCGTAGTCCGCGACAGAGTTCGCGACCTCTACCCCTAATAAAATTGGAGTTGTGACCATGAAGCTGTCCAAACTGTCTCACGCTGTTGTCGCCGCTTCCCTGCTGGTTGCTGGCGCGGCCGCTCACGCCGAGATCACCACCACGGGCTCGGTGGCCTTCACCACGGACTACAAGTTCCGTGGCATCACGCAGACCAGCAACAACGCCGCCGTGCAGGGTGGTCTGACCTTCACGCACGACTCGGGTGTCTACCTGAGCGGCTGGGGTTCCAGCATCGACGGTTCGGCTGGTGGCGCTGAAATGGACATCCTGCTGGGCTACACCGGCACGGCTGGCGACTTCACCTACGATGTCGGCGTGATGCGCTACGGCTACCCGGGCGCGAACAGGAACACCACGGGCGCAGCCAATCCGGATTACAACGAAGTCTACGCTTCGGTCAGCGCCTATGGCGCCAAGCTGGGTGTGGCCTACTCCGATGACTACTATGCCGAAACCGGCAAGTTCAGCTATGTCTACGGCTCCTACGGCACTGAAGTCGCTGGTGTCGGCCTGTCGGCCTCGGTGGGCTACAACAAGCTGTATGACACCGGTGCGACTTTCTCCGCGGCCAAGACCGATGACAACTACATCGACTACAAGATCGCCGCCAGCAAGGACCTGAGCTTCCTCGACAGCGGCCTGAAGGGCGTCGTCGTGGAAGTGGCCTACATCGGCACCGACCTGAAGGATGCTGATCTGCCGGGCCTCAATGTCGACGGCTCCGTCGTCGCCACGGTCTCCAAGGCTTTCTAAACACCCCCCAACCGGGCCGCTCTCCGGAGCGGTCCTTCTCAACCGAATGGAGTACGCCAACATGAAACTGGTTACTGCGGTCATCAAGCCTTTCAAGCTCGATGACGTTCGCGAGGCGCTGTCGGAGATCGGGGTGCAGGGCATCACCGTGACCGAAGTGAAGGGTTTCGGTCGCCAGAAGGGCCACACCGAGCTGTATCGCGGCGCCGAGTACGTCGTCGACTTCCTGCCCAAGGTCAAGATCGACATCGCCACCAGCGACGAGCAGCTGGAGCAGGTCATCGAAGCCATCAGCAAGGCGGCCAACACCGGCAAGATCGGTGACGGCAAGATCTTCGTCACGGCGCTGGAACAGGCCATCCGCATCCGCACCGGCGAGTCCGGCGTGGACGCCATCTAAGTCATCTTCAGTACGCTGAATGGGAGTATGACCGTGAAAAAACTTCTTGCAGCTCTCGCTTTGAGCTCTACCGCCCTCCTGGGCGCCGCGCCGGCCTACGCCGACGATGCTGTCCTCAATTCCGGCGACACCGCCTGGATGCTGACCTCCACCCTGCTCGTCATCATGATGAGCATCCCCGGCCTGGCGCTGTTCTACGGCGGCCTCGCCCGCGCCAAGAACGCGCTGTCCATCCTCATGCAGGTCTTCGTGATCTTCTCGCTGATCACCCTGCTGTGGGCCATCTACGGCTACAGCCTGGCGTTCACGGGCGATGGCGCCGTCATCGGCGGCCTGGACAAGCTGTTCCTCGGCGGCATCACGCCGGCCAGCCTGACCATGACCATGCCGGAGTATGTCTTCGTCGCCTTCCAGTCCGCCTTCGCCGCGATCACCGTGGCCCTGATCGTCGGCGGCTTCGCCGAACGCATCAAGTTCAAGGCCGTGCTGATCTTCTCGGTGCTGTGGTTCACCCTCAGCTACCTGCCGATCACGCACATGGTCTGGGGTGGCGGCCTGCTGTTCAAGGATGGCGCCCTCGACTTCGCCGGTGGCACGGTCATCCACATCAACGCCGGTGTTGCTGCCCTGGTTGGTGCCTACATGCTGGGCAAGCGCACGGGCTACGGCAAGACCGCCATGCCGCCGCACAACCTGGCGTTCACCATGATCGGCGCTTCCCTGCTGTGGGTGGGCTGGTTCGGCTTCAACGCGGGCTCGGCTGCTGCCGCCAACGGCATCGCCGGTCTGGCCTTCGTGAACACGATCTTTGCCACCGGCGCCGCCGTGCTGTCCTGGATCGGTGTCGAAGCCCTGATCCGTGGCAAGGCCTCCATGCTGGGCGCCGCTTCGGGTGCCGTGGCGGGTCTGGTCGCCGTCACCCCGGCCGCCGGCTTCGTCGGCCCCATGGGCTCCATCGTCCTCGGCCTGCTGGCTGGCGTGGTCTGCTTCTGGGGTGTCACCGGCCTGAAGAAGCTGCTCAACGTGGATGATTCCTTCGACGTGTTCGGTGTCCACGGCCTGGGCGGCATCCTCGGTGCCATCCTGACCGGCGTGTTCGCCGATGCCTCCCTGGGTGGTGTCGGTCTGGCCGAAGGCGTGACCATGGCTCACCAGGTCGCGGTGCAGCTCAAGGGCGTCGCCATCACCATCGTGGTCAGCGCCGTCGCCGCCATCATCGCCTACACCGTCGCCGGCCTGCTGTCGGGTGGCCTGCGCGTCACGGCGGAAGAGGAACAGGAAGGTCTGGACCTCGTCTCCCACGGCGAGCGTGCCTACAGCGACTGATCCAGGTGTCGTGACGCAACAGGAAAAAGGGCCGAGAGGCCCTTTTTTCTTGGTCCGTGCCGACGTGCGGCCATGACGGGACGTGCCCGCTAACATACAGTCTGATGTGATGACAAGGCTGTTCAATCGGCTGCAATGGTTTGACAATTTTCCAGGCAAAACCGTGGAGCTGGAGAGCTGCGATGGCAGACAACGACTACGATTACGATGAGAACGACGAGCCGGCCGACGACGAGCCGGAGAGCGAGGCCGCCGAGCCGGAGGCCGAAGCCGATCCCGCGGTGGCGGCCAAGGCCCGCAGCGAGGCGATGGAGGCCGAGAGCCTGAGTCCCTCGGCCAAGGACAACCTGCGCCGGCAGCTCGAGGAGGAGATGGAGCGCTTCCTGGCGTCCGGTGGCCGGATCAAGGAGGTCCCGCCGGACCCTGACGCCGGGCCCGCGCTCTGATGCGATCCTTCCTCGCCGGCAAGACCCGTGTGCAACGGATGGCGCTGCTGTCCGTCGCCACGGCCCTGCTCACGCTGGCGATCAAGTTCTGGGCCTGGGCGCTGACCGGCTCCGTCGGGCTGCTGTCCGACGCGCTGGAGGGGCTGGTCAATCTGGCCGCGGCGCTGTTCGCGTTCACCGTGCTGACCATCGCGGCGCGGCCGGCGGATGCGGATCATCCCTTCGGACATGACAAGGCCGAGTACTTCTCCTCGGCGGCTGAAGGGCTGCTCATCCTGCTGGCGGCCGGGGCCATCGTCATCGCCGCCTGGGAGCGGCTGCAGGCGCCGGCGGCTCTGGCCGGACTGGGGCCAGGTCTGGCGCTGGCGCTGCTGGCGTCGGTCTGCAACGGCCTGACGGCCCGGCAGCTCTTCCGCGCGGCCCGCGAGGAAGACAGCCTGGCCTTGCGCGCCGATGCCGAGCACCTGCTGTCTGATGTCTGGACGTCGGTGGCCATCGTCGCCGGCCTGGGGCTGGTCTGGCTGTGGCCGGGCCAGGCCTGGCTGGACCCGCTGATCGGCCTGCTGGTGGCGGCGCATCTGGTGCTGGTCGGCCTGCGGCTGCTGGTGCCTTCGCTGGCCGGTCTGATGGACGAGGCGCTGCCGGAGGCCGAGCAGCAGGCCCTGCAGGATGCCGTCACGCCGCTGCTGGCTGGCGCGGCGCTGACGCCGCTGCGCACGCGCAAGGCCGGTCGGCGTCGCTTCGTCGATGGCAGCCTGCTGGTCCCCGGCGGGCTGACGGTGACCGAGGCGCACGCGCTCTGCGACCGCATCGAGGCGGCCATGCGCGCCGCGCTGCCGCACTGCGACATCACCCTCCACCTCGCGCCGCTGGAGCAGCGCGACCGTCATCTGGCCTGAGTCAGCCGGCGTCGCGGGCGGCCATCGCCTCCAGCAGCGCGGGCAGCTCGCCCAGCCGGCGGATCTCCGCGTCCGGCCGCCGCGCCAGCGGCCAGGCCTCATCACCGTAGTTGACCCAGATCGCGCGCATGCCCACGGCCTGCGCCGCCGCGACATCCTGCTCGGGATGATCGCCGACATGGACGGCCTGCGCGGGTGTGACGCCGGCCTGCGCCAGCGCGGCCTCGAACATGCGCGGATGCGGCTTGGCCTGGCCCACGCCGGCGGCTGAGAAGCGTCCGCTGAAATAGCCGGCGAGCCCGATGCGGTCGAGGTCGGCGTTGCCGTTGCTGAGCGCGTAGAGCGGCCAGCGCGCCGACAGCGCGGCGAGCACGGGGCGGGTGTCGGCGAAGAGCGTGACCTGGTTGCGCGCGGTGAAGAAGGCGTCGAAGGCGCCGGCCGCCGCGGTGGCCGCGGCTGTCTCATCCAGCCCGGTGCGCAGCAGCATCCGCCGCAGCGTCTCCAGGCGCAGGGCGGTGAGGTCGTGGCTCAGCTCGGGACGCGTCCGCGCCACGTCTCCGCGCAGCGCGCGCAGGCCCTCCGGCCCGACCCCGCGCCAGGCCGGATGGTGAGTGTCCAGCCAGGCAGCCATGGCGGCCTCGGCGCGCAGGATGACCTCGCCCACGCTCCACAGCGTGTCGTCGAGATCGAAGGTGACCAGCGCCAGCCGACTCATGCCGGGTCGTCCTCACGCTTGCGCGCGCGCGGGTGAGCCTGGTCGTAGACCGAGGCCAGGTGCTGGAAGTCGAGGTGCGTGTAGATCTGCGTGGCGCGGATGTCGCTGTGCCCCAGCAGCTCCTGCACGGCGCGCAGGTCGTGGCTGGATTCGAGCAGATGCGACGCGAAGCTGTGGCGCAGCAGATGCGGATAGAGCCGGCGATCCAGCCCCACGCGTTCGGCCTGGTGCACCAGCCGCGCCTGTATGCTGCGCTCGCTCAGGCGCCGGCCCTGCTGGCTGAGGAAGAGCCAGTTGTCGCTGGCGGCGCGGGCGAAATCCGGGCGCAGCCGCAGCCACTCGGCCAGCGCCTGCCGGGCCATGCGGCCGACGGGCAATACGCGGGTCTTGCGGCCCTTGCCGGTGACGGTGACGAGCCCACCGGGCAGGTCAAGGTCGGTCAGCCGGGCCTGCGCCAGCTCGGCCAGGCGCAGGCCGGAGGAATAGAACAGTTCGAGGATGGCGCGGTCGCGCGTCCACAGCTGCGCCGCTTTCGGGTCGTCCGGCACTGGGGCATCCAGCAGCTGCTGCATCAGATCGACATCCAGCACCTGCGGCAGATCCTGGCGTACGCGCTTGAGCTGGTAGCCGCGCGCCGGGTGGGCGCCGGCCTCGTCGCTGCGCGCCAGCCAGTCGTAGAAGCGGCGCAGCGAGGACAGATGCCGTTGCACGCTGCGCACGCTCAGGCCGCTTTCGCGCAGCTCGCCGACCCAGGCTTCGAGATGGGGGCGGGTGAAATCGGCCCAGGTGGTGATACTTTCGCGGGCGCGAAAGTCGGCCAGCCGCGCGAGGTCACTGCCGTAGGCCTTGAGCGTGTGCGGTGAGGCCAGGCGCTGGCTGGCGAGGTAGCTGAGGAAGCGGTCGATGTGGCTGCGGTCGGCCATGGCGGCGGGCCCGGCGTCAGGCGCCGCCGCCGGCCTGCTGGCGTTCCAGTCCGGCCAGCAGGCGCGCCACGACATCGCCGAGGTGGGTGATGAACAGGGTGTCCTGGCTGCTGCGGAAGTGGCTGGCCTCGGTGCTGCCTAGGGCCAGCACGCCGACCGGGCGCTCGCCGTCGAGCAGCGGGATGACGGCCGCCGAGCTGAGCGCCAGGCCATCCTCGCCGAAGAGGAAGCGCAGCTCGTCGCGCCGCCATTTGCCGGCCAGCGCGCGGTGGTTGCGCAACAGGCCGGGCAGGCGCTGCTCGAAGTCAGCCTGCGCCATGGCGCGCCACGGCGCATCGGCCTGTTCGCCGAAGCGCAGCGTGGCCAGCTGCTGGCACTGGAAGGGCTCGCGCAGCTCGTTGTGCAGGCGGGTGCCGAGCTGGGCCGCGCTGGCGCTGTCGAGCAGGCGCAGGATGACGGTGCGCAACTGGCCGAACAGGCGGTCGTTGTCGCTGGCGGTGGCCATGAGCTCGTTCAGGCGCTCATCCAGCTCGTCGTTGCGGCGTCGCAGCTGGACCACCTGCCGTTCGATCAGCGAGACCGCCCCGGTGTCGTGGCGGATATGCAGATGCGACAGCAGTTCGGGATGGTGCTCGAAAAAATCGGGATGCTGGCGCAGCCAGGCCGAGACGCGCTCGGCGGTGAGCGGCGCCAGGACCGGAGCGGTGTCGGCCTGGCCGGCGTCCTGCGTGTTCTTCTTGGACATCTCGCTCTCCGGGGCCGCAACCCGTGTCAGTCGGTCGGTGGCGCTCAGTCGGCGATATCGCCCAGCCGCAGCACGCCATCATAGACGCGCGCGGTCGGTCCGGTCATGCGCACCGACGCGTCATCCGCCGGCCACTCGATCTGCAGCGGTCCGCCGGGCAGGTGCACGGTGACGGCGCGGTCGACCAGGCCCCAGCGCATGGCCGCGACGGCGGCGGCGCAGGCGCCGGTACCGCAGGCCAGGGTCTCGCCGGTGCCGCGCTCATACACGCGCAGGCGCAGCTCCTGGCGGTTGACGACCTGCATGAAGCCGACATTGACCCGGGCCGGGAAGCGCGGATGCGACTCCATGGCCGGACCCAGGCGCTCCACCGGCGCGGTGTCGACATTGTCCACGCGCAGCACGGCATGCGGATTGCCCATGCTCACGGCGGCGATGTCCACCGGCTCGCCCTGCACGTCCAGCGTGTAGGTCAGCGCCTCGGCCGAGGCCTCGAAGGGAATGTCAGCCGGGGCCAGGCGGGGGCGGCCCATGTCCACCGTGACCCAGCCATTGTCGCTGACCTTGAGTTCGATCACGCCGCTGGCGGTCTCCACGCGCAGCCTGTCCTTGCGGGTCAGGCGGCGGTCGCGCACGAAGCGGGCGAAGCAGCGCGCGCCGTTGCCGCACTGCGACACTTCGGAGCCATCGGCGTTGAAGATGCGGTAGCGGAAATCGACATCCGGCTGCTGCGGGGGCTCGACGATGAGCAGCTGGTCGAAGCCGACGCCGAAATTGCGGTCGGCCAGCTGGCGGATGGTGGCGGCGTCCAGGCGGACGCGCTGCGACACCAGGTCCAGCATGAGGAAGTCATTGCCGAGACCGTGCATCTTGGTGAATTCCAGACGCATGACCGTCTCCTGAAAGCATGTGGGGTCGTGATGTCGAGGCGACGAGCCGGCCCGGTTCTGGAGACTATTCTGGATGCACCCCGGCAGGGATTCAAGGCGCTGTTGCCAACCGCCTCAGGGCAGCAGCGACTCCAGCGCCAGCAGATCGGCGACAGTCTCGCGCCGGCGGACCTGCCAGGCCTGGTCGCCATCGACGATGACCTCGGCGGCGCGGCCGCGGGTGTTGTAGTTCGAGCTCATCACGAAGCCGTAGGCGCCGGCGCCGGTGACGGCCAGCAGGTCGCCGGCCCGCAGGCGCAGGTCGCGCTGCTTGCCGAGGAAGTCGCCGGTCTCGCAGACCGCGCCGACGATGTCGTAGCTGCGTGCAGGCGTGTCATCGCCATGCGGCGTGACCGGCACGATATCCATCCACGCGCCGTACAGCGACGGGCGGATGAGGTCGTTCATGGCCGCGTCGATGATGGCGAAGTCCTTGCCTTCAGTCGGCTTGAGGAGTTCGACGCGGGTCAGCAGCACGCCGGCCATGGCCGAGATGGCGCGGCCCGGCTCCATGTAGACCTTGAGGCCGCGTGCCTTCAGGCGCGGCAGCAGCGTGGCCGCGTATTCCGCCGGCGTCGGCGGCGTCTCGTCGCGGTAGCGCACGCCGAGGCCGCCGCCGATGTCGATGTGCTCCAGCGCGATGCCCTCGGCGGCGAGCTGGTCGATCATGGCCAGCACGCGGTCCAGCGCGTCCGAGAACGGCGCAGTCGTGGTCAGCTGCGAGCCGATGTGGCAGTCGATGCCGACGGCCCTGAGGCCGCCGAGCGCGACGGCGCGGCGGTAGACCTCGGGCGCGCGCTCGATGGCCACGCCGAACTTGTTCTCCTTGAGCCCGGTCGAGATGTACGGATGCGTCTGCGCATCCACGTCCGGGTTCACGCGCAGGCTGAACGGCGCCTGCACGCCGAGGCGCGAGGCCACCGCGCTCAGGCGCTCCAGCTCGGCTTCCGACTCCACGTTGAAGCAGGCGATGCCCAGCGCCAGCGCGCGCGCCATCTCCTCCTCGGTCTTGCCCAGGCCCGAAAACACCACCTTGGCCGGGTCGCCGCCGGCGGCCAGCACACGCTCCAGCTCGCCGCCGGAGACGATGTCGAAGCCCGCCCCCAGGCGCGCCAGCACATTGAGCACGGCGATGTTGGAGTTCGACTTCACCGCGAAGCAGACCTGGTGCGGCACCTCCGCGAAGGCGCGGTCGAAGGCCAGGTAGTTCGCCTCCAGCGCCGCGCGCGAGTAGACATAGAGCGGCGTGCCGAAGCGTTCGGCGAGCGTGGTCAGCGGCAGCTGTTCGACGTGCAGCGCGCCGTCGCGGTGTTGCAGATGGTTCATGGCTTGTCCTGGGGCGGAGGCTTGCGGGCGCGGCCGGTCAGCCGCCGCTGTTGCCGGCCTCGCTGGTGGCGGGTTGCGTGGTCGTCGGCGCGGGCGCCGGCTTGGCCTCGGGCGGCAGGTAGAGCGCGCCTTTCTGGCCGCAGGCGGCGAGCAGGCTGACAAGCAGGGCGGGCAGCAGCAGTCGATTCATCACGGGTCCTCGCGCCGGTCGGGCGGATGCGTATTATCATGCAAGCCCGGTTTTTCCCCAAGCGAAGCGAGGCGTTGTGGCGGCCATGATGACGGAAAGCGAATTCGATGAACTGGCCGAGGCCACCCTGGAGGCCATCGAGGCGCAGGTGGAGGATGCCGACGGTGACCTCGACTTCGACATGAGCGCGGGCATCCTCACCCTGATCGCGCCCAACGGGACGCGCATCATCATCAACCGCCAGCCCGCCACGCGCGAGATCTGGGTGGCGGCGAAGTCCGGCGGCTACCACTGCGGGCGCAAGGGCGAGGTCTGGTTCTGCAACACCACGGGCGAGACGCTGCAGGCGCTGCTGAGCCGCGTGATCGCGGAGCAGGGCGGCGGGGATATCCACTTCAGCTGAGGCGTGGTGCGGGGCGGGCACGGCTGCGCGGTGCCGCTGTCGTTCATGGAGGTGATATGGACAACAAGCCGGCAGCTGCCGATGACGGACCGGCCAGGGGCGGGAGGGTCGGCACGGGTATCGCCATCGGCATCACGCTGGGGGCGGCGCTCGGGACGGCCATGGGGAGCGTCGGGGTTGGCGTTGCGCTGGGCATCATCGTGGGCGCCGCGTGCCGCGTGGTTTTCAGGCGAGGGTGAGCGGAGGCAGGATGAGCGAGGCATTTCCAGGGGCGGTGCCCGAGATACCCGTCAGCAGCGTGAGCGCCGCCATCGCCTACTACGAGCAGTGCCTCGGCTTCCGTGGGCAGGGCGGGAGCGATGGCGGCTTCGGCCAGGTCTGCCGGGGAAGCTGCCGGCTTTTCCTGACCGACCAGGGCTTTCGTGACGGCTACGGAGACCTGGGTGTCCGGGCGCCGGTGGTCATCTGGCTGAATCTCGACAACAGGAATGAGGTCGATGTCCTGTACCAGGCCTGGCGCCGATCCGGCGCCCGCATCCTCTGCGAGCCCGAATCCAAGCCGTGGCATCTGCACGAGTTCACCGCGCAGGACCTGGATGGCAATCTCCTGCGCGTCTTCTACGACTTCGCGTGGGAGCTTCAGCCCGCCACGATCTCCGCAAACAGGTCGTAGTCATCGGCCTCGGTGATGCGCACCTTCACCTTCTGGCCCGGCTTCAGCGCGGCCGCGCCCTCGCCCTCGATGAACACGTTGCCGTCGATCTCCGGCGCATCCGCGTAGGAGCGCGCGATGGCCACGCCTTCCTCGTCGTCGATCTCGTCCACCAGCACGGTCTCGACGCGGCCGACGCGGCGCTGCAGGCGCTCGGCGGATATCTCGGCGGCCAGCGCCATGAAGCGGTCCAGACGCGCCTGCTTGATCTCTTCCGGCACCGGCTCGGCGACGTCGTTGGCGACCGCGCCTTCAACCGGCGAGTAGGGGAAGCAGCCGACGCGGTCGAGCTGGGCCTCCTGCAGCCAGGCCAGCAGCTCCTCGAACTCCGCCTCGGTCTCGCCGGGGAAGCCGACGATGAAGGTCGAGCGGATGATCAGGTCCGGGCAGATCTCGCGCCACTTGCGGATGCGCTCCAGCGTGTTCTCGGCGTGCGCCGGACGCTTCATGCGCTTGAGCACGCTCGGGCTGCCGTGCTGGAAGGGGATGTCCAGGTACGGCAGGATCTTGCCTTCCGCCATGAGCGGAATCACGTTGTCGACATGCGGATACGGGTAGACGTAGTGCAGGCGCACCCACACGCCCATGGAGCCCAGCGCCTCGCACAGCTCCAGCATGCGCGTCTTCACCGGCTGGCCGCCCCAGAAGTCGAGCTTGTACTTGAGGTCGACGCCGTAGGCGCTGGTGTCCTGCGAGACCACCAGCAGCTCCTGCACGCCGGCCTTGACCAGGTTCTCGGCCTCGGTCAGCACCGAGCCGACCGGGCGCGAGACCAGGTCGCCGCGCAGCGAGGGGATGATGCAGAAGGTGCAGCGGTGGTTGCAGCCTTCGGAGATCTTCAGGTAAGCGTAGTGCTTGGGCGTGAGCTTGACGCCCTGCGCCGGCACCAGGTCCAGGAACGGGTCGTGCTTGGGCGGCAGGTACTGGTGCACCGCGCCCATGACTTCCTCGTAGGCGTGCGGGCCGGTCACGCTGAGCACGGCCGGATGCGCCTCGCGGATGACATCCGCCTTCTTGCCCAGACAGCCGGTGACGATGACCTTGCCGTTCTCGGCCAGCGCCTCGCCGATGGCGTCCAGCGATTCCTGCACGGCCGAGTCGATGAAGCCGCAGGTGTTGACCACGACCAGGTCGGCGCCTTCGTAGCTGCCCGAGATCTCATAACCTTCGGTGCGCAGTTGCGTCAGGATGCGCTCGGAATCGACGAGGGCCTTGGGGCAGCCGAGGCTGACAAAGCCGACCCTGGGATTGGCAGTGGACATGATGGATACCGCGGGAGGTGGTCAAAGTGCGCGCATTGTAGCGCAAAAGCCGTCAATGCCGGACGCCCGGCATGGGTATGTGCAGGTGCTGGCTGCATGCACCATGATGGTGCATCATGGTGTCGTCAGCAGGCGGGCAAGCGCGCGGAGCCCTTGTTTCAGTGGCATGCACAGAGTTGGTGCATTTATTGCTTGCATTCCTGCACCCATGCACTGCGAACAAGAGCCCCGGAGCACCATGTCAGATCCCAAGGTCGCCAAGCGCCTGCTCGACAGCCTGAGCACCGCCGTCCTGCTCTGCGATACCGGTCTGCGCCTGTGCTATCTCAATCCGGCCGCCGAGAGCCTGCTGGCGGTCAGCCACACCCGCGCCATCGGCCTGCCGCTGGGAGATGTGCTGGTCGAGCTCGGCCAGAGCACCGAGGCCGCCCTGCAGGAGACCCTGCGCAGCGGGCATCCTTTCACCAAGCGCGAGGCCAGCCTGCGCGTGGGCCTGCGCGAGATCATCGTCGATTATTCGGTGTCGCTCATGCACAGCCCCGGCGAGCTGACCCAGCTGCTGATCGAGATACAGCCGCGCGACCGGCTGCTGCGCATCGCCCGCGACGAGGCCATGCTGGCCAGCCACCGGGCCACGCGCAAGCTGGTGCGCGGGGTCGCGCACGAGATCAAGAATCCGCTGGGCGGCATCCGTGGCGCGGCCCAGCTGCTGGAGCGCGAGCTGCCGAACGCGGAGCTGACCGAGTACACCCGCATCATCATCGAGGAGGCCGACCGCCTGCGCGCGCTCGCCGACCGCATGCTCGGGCCGCGCCGCCTGCCGGCGCTGCGCAGCGTCAACGTGCACGAGTGCGTGGAGCGCGTGGTCAGCCTGCTGGAGGCCGAGGCGGATGGCCGCATCAGCTTCGTGCGTGACTACGATCCGTCGCTGCCCGAGATACAGGCCGATCCGGACCAGCTCATCCAGGCCATGCTCAACATCGGCGGCAACGCCCTGCAGGCGCTCATCGAGAATCCCAGCGAGCGCGTGCCGGTGCTGACCTTCCGCACGCGCCCGGTGCGCCAGTACACCATCGGCGCGCGCCGCCACCGCATCGTGCTGCGCATCGACATCCGCGACAACGGGCCGGGCATACCGGCCGAGCTGCGCGAGTCCATCTTCTATCCGATGGTCAGCGGACGGGCGGGCGGCACGGGTCTTGGCCTGTCGATTGCACAGGACATCATCCATCAGTACCAGGGCCTGATCGAATGCGAATCACGCCCCGGTGAAACCACTTTCAGCATCTTTCTGCCTCTGGAAAAGACATCATGACGAGCAAGCAGGTTTGGGTCATCGACGACGACCGCGCCATCCGCTGGGTGCTGGAGCGCGCGCTCAGCCAGGCCGGGCTGCAGCCGACCTGCTTCGAGGACGCCGGCAGCGCGCTCGACCAGCTCGACGAGGAGCAGCCGGAGACCATCGTCACCGACATCCGCATGCCCGGCATGGATGGCCTGAGCTTCCTCGGCAAGGTGCGCGAGCGTTTCCCGGATGTGCCGGTGATCATCATGACCGCGCATTCCGACCTCAGCTCGGCGGTGGCGTCCTACCAGGGCGGCGCCTTCGAGTACCTGCCCAAGCCCTTCGATGTCGATGAGGCGGTGGCGCTGGTCAAGCGCGCCGTCGCGCATCATCAGGAGCAGCAGACGGCGGTGGTGCCGGAGCTGACCGAGACCGCGCGCAGCACCGGCATCATCGGCGAGTCGCCGGCCATGCAGGAGGTCTTCCGCGCCATCGGCAGGCTCAGCAACTCCAACATCACCGTGCTCATCAACGGCGAGTCGGGCACTGGCAAGGAACTGGTCGCGGGGGCGCTGCACCAGCATTCGCCGCGCGCGCGCAAGCCGTTCATCGCCCTGAACATGGCGGCTATCCCCAAGGATCTGATGGAGTCGGAGCTGTTCGGCCACGAGAAGGGCGCGTTCACCGGCGCGGCCACGCAGCGTGCCGGCCGTTTCGAGCAGGCCAACGGCGGCACGCTCTTCCTCGACGAGATCGGCGACATGCCCATCGACACCCAGACCCGCCTGCTGCGCGTGCTGGCGGATGGCGAGTTCTACCGGGTCGGCGGCCATGTGCCGGTGCGCGTCGATGTGCGCATCATCGCGGCCACGCACCAGAACCTGGAGCGGCTGGTGGCCGAGGGCAAGTTCCGCGAGGACCTGTTCCATCGTCTCAATGTCATCCGCGTGCACATTCCCCGCCTGCGCGACCGCAACGAGGACATTCCCCGGCTGGCGGCCTTCTTCATGAACCGGGCCGCGCGCGAGCTGCAGGTCGAGCCCAAGTCGCTGACGCCGGAAGCGGCGTCCTACCTGCAGCAGCTGCCCTGGCCGGGCAATGTGCGCCAGCTGGAGAACACCTGCCGCTGGCTGACGGTCATGGCCTCCGGCCGCGAGGTGCTGATCTCCGACCTGCCGCCGGAGCTGCAGCCGGGCGGTGAGCAGGAGCCGCAGGTGGCGCCGCCGAACTGGGAGCAGGCCCTGGCCTCCTGGGCCCGCCGCGCTCTGCAGACCACGCCCAGCGTGCCGCTGCTGGACATGGCCACGCCCGCCTTCGAGCGCATCCTCATCCTGGAGGCCCTGCAGCATACCGGCGGCCGGCGCCGCGATGCGGCCCAGACGCTGGGCTGGGGGCGCAACACCCTGACCCGCAAGATCAAGGAGCTGGGTCTGGTCATCGAGGGTGGTGAGGACGAGGAGGACTGAGCGCCGCCGGGCCTAGCCGGCCCGCGCGCTCCGTGAAAAAAATCCCCGGCTCGGGCCGGGGATTTTTCATGCTCAGTTGTGCTGGTGCAGTTTCTGCAACCCGGCCGCGGGCTCGGGTGGCGCGGACTGACGGCGCAGGTCGCGCATGACTTCGCGGCGTTCATCCGTGTTCATGGTGTCCCAGCGCTGACGCAGGGCGTCGCGGGCTTCCGGCGGCAATGGCTTGATCTCGCGCCAGCGCTGCTGGATGGCCTCGCGCTGGTCCGGCGGCAGGCTGCGCCAGCGGTCCGCGCTCCTGACCAGGGTTTCGCGCCGCTCGGGCGGCAACTCGCGCCAGCGGTCTCGGAAGTCGCTCAGCGTGGACTGCTGGTCGCGGTCCAAGTCCTGCCACTCGATGCCGTCGGCCCAGGACGGGCTGGCCATCAGCAGGCCGGCCAGCACCAGGCTGTAGAGCGACAGGCCCGGGTGCCAGGCTGCCTTGCGGTCAGCGCCGGTCACGGGAGGCTTCCTCCATCGCCATCAGCCAGTCGATCTGCTCCAGCATCTGACCGTCGATCTTGGTCTCGGCCTTGGCGCTGACCTGCTCGTCGGCGGTGTTGACCCAGCCGCTGGGCAGCGCGACCATGAAGGCCACGCTGGCCGCCAGGGCCAGGCCGCCGGACCACTGCCACTTGTGGGAGCGGCGCGGGGGAGTCATGGCCGCCTGCGCGATGACCTGCGCGACACGGTCGTCCCAGGCGGCGTCCGGCTGCCGGGACGCAAGCTCCAGCGTGCTGGCGACACGCGCCGCCAGGCGGGCGTCATCCAGGGTCAGTTCCTGCTTCATGTCCTGCTTCATGACATGTCCTCCGCGGTGGTACCGATATCGCCCAGCCGGCTTCTGATGCTGTTCAGGGCGCGAAAATAATGCGTCTTCACACTGCCTTCGGCACAGCCCATGACTTCGGCGGTCTGTGCGGTGTCCAGCCCTTCCCAGGCGCGCAGCAGGAAGGCCTGCTGCTGGCGGAAGGGCAGGTCGCCCACGGCCGCCAGCACGGCGTCCATGTTGTCGGCCCGCTGCAGCAGGGTGACCGGATTGCTGTCGACGCGATCCGGAATGTGCTGCCACGGGTCCTCCTCGCCGGCCTCGTCCATGGGGTCCAGCCAGGTGAACCATTTCTTCCGGCGCGTCTCGCGGCGGAAGTGGTCCATGAGTCGGCTGTGCAGGATGCGGTGGAACAGCGGTCCCCAGCTCGACGGATCGTGGTCGCGGTACTTGGCGACCAGCGTCAGCATGGCATCCTGCACAATGTCTTGCGCGGCCTCGCGGTCGCGGGTCGCCAGCTCCGCCGTCAGCCGGGCACGCCTGCTGACATCGCGCAGGAACGCGTCCAGCGAGTTGGGGGCGGGGCGGCTGGCTGGCATGGATGGAGCTACCTGTTTCGGGGTGGCACCACCATAGGCGAGAGCCGCATCGGCTACAAGTCGCATAGTCACAAAAAAATCTCGCTGTGGCTGCTGACAAGAACGACGTCCAGGCCCCGCGGTTGACGGATTCTGCTCTAAAATCGCGCAACTTCCGGCAGGGCTTCAATGGCGCCCGGCCAGCCTGCTCCAGGAGCTTGTCCGCACATGTTGGATGTCGTTCTGTTCCAGCCGGAAATTCCCGGCAACACCGGCAATATCATCCGTCTCTGCGCCAACACCGGCGCGAACCTGCACCTGGTGCGCCCGCTCGGCTTCGATCTGGACGACAGCAAGCTGCGGCGCGCCGGTCTGGACTATCACGAGTGGGCCAGCCTGCGGGTGCACGAGGACTGGCCCGCGCTGCGCGCCGCCCTGGCCGGCCGGCGCCTGTTCGCCTGCACGACCAAGGGCAGTCAGCCGGCCTTCTCGGTCACTTTCAGGCCGGATGACGTGCTGGTGTTCGGGCCGGAGACCCGCGGCCTGCCGGCCGGTATCCTGGATGAGTTCGACGCCGGCCACCGGCTGCGCCTGCCCATGCGGCCGGAGAGCCGCAGCCTGAACCTGTCCAACAGCGTGGCCGTGATGGTCTACGAGGCCTGGCGCCAGAGCGGGTTCAGCGGCGGCGGCTGAGCTGGCCGCCGCCGTTGTTTCCGTCAGGCCGTGGCGGCGCCGTTGACCGCGCCTTCAGTCTGGTTGCGCTGGCTTTCGGCGAAGACGGCGTCGAAATTGATCGGCTGCAGCAGCAGCTGCGGGAAGCTGCCCTTGCCGACGATGTCGGAGACGGCTTCGCGGGCGTAGGGGAACAGCAGGTTGGGGCAGTAGGCGCCGAGCAGCGGAGCCAGCTCGGCCTCGCCGAAGCCCTGGGCCTGGAAGATGCCGGCCTGCTTCACTTCCACCAGGAAGGCGGTCTGGCCTTCGTTCTTCGCGGTCACCGTCAGCGACAGCGTCACTTCGTAGTGGTTGCCGTCTTCCAGACGCTCGGCGGAGGTGCCGAGGTCGATGCTGACTTCCGGGCTCCAGGACTGCAGGAACACACGCGGCGCGCCCGGAACTTCGAAGGAGGCATCCTTGAGGTAGATGCGCTGGAGGGCGAACTGCGGCTGGGCGGCTTCGGACATGGTCATTTCCTTATATATGAGCGGTTGTGCTGTCAGGCGGACAGCAGGGGATCAAGCTGACCGGCGCGCTCGAGGGCGTACAGGTCGTCGCAGCCGCCTATGGGCTGGTCATTGATGAATATCTGCGGCACGGTGCGCTGGCCGGTGCGGCGCACCAGCGCCATGCGCTCCTCGGCGTCGAAGCTGACATCGATCTCGCGGTAGGGCACGCCCTTGCGCTGCAGCAGCTGCTTGGCGCGCACGCAGTAGGGGCAGACCTGGGTGGTGTAGACGACGACATCGGCCATGGCGGTCTCCGGGCGGCGGTCAGCGCACCAGCGGCAGGCCGGCCTGCCGCCAGGCCGAGATGCCGCCGGTGAGGCGATAGGTTTCGTGCGAGCCGGCCAGCTTCAGCGACTTGGCCGCCAGTCCGGAGACCTGGCCGAGGCCGCAGACCAGGATGACGGGCTTGCCGGCCTTGGCCAGCGCCACGGCCTTGTCGTTGAACTGGCTGTAGGGCACGTTCTCGCTGTCGGTGATGTGGCCGTCGCGGAACTCCTGGGCGTGGCGGAGGTCGACGATGCGCGCCTGGCGCGAATTGACCAGCTGGGTCAGCTCCTGCGGGCTGATGCCGCGGGCGTTGCGCTGCATCTCGGTCAGGATGAAGGCGGCCACCAGCGCCAGGAACAGGGTGATCAGGTACGGGTGGTGGCTGACGAACTCGATGAGGCGATCCATGTTTGACTCGGAGGGGCGGAAAGGCCCGGAGTATAGCGCGCGTGCCTGACGGTCACTAGCGGCTGTGGCGGGCGGGTCTCAGCGCTGGTCCAGATCGGCCGCCAGGCGCTGGAAGCTGGCCAGCCGGCGCGGCTGGATATGGCCATCCTCCACGCCCAGGCGCAGGGCGCAGCCAGGTTCGCGGTCATGCGCGCAGTTGCGGAAGCGGCACTGGCCGAGCAGCGGCTGGAACTCGATGAAACCGGCCAGCAGCTGCTCCCGGTCCATGTGCCAGACACCGAACTCGCGGATGCCGGGCGAGTCGATGAGCGCGCCGCCGCCGGGCAGGTCGAACCAGCAGGCGGTGGTGGTGGTGTGCTGGCCCAGCTTCGAGCCGGCGGATATCTCGCTGACCTTCTGCGCCACGTCCGGCAGCAGCGCGTTGACCAGCGAGGACTTGCCGACGCCGGACTGGCCGACGAAGACCACGGTGCGGCCGGCGACCAGGCCGAGCAGGTCGCCGAGTTCGCCATGGGCGGACAGGGTGCGCGTCTCGTAGCCCAGCGCCGCGAAGCTCTCCAGCAGCGCCGCCAGCGCGCGGGTGTTGTCCGGCGTGAGCAGGTCGGCCTTGTTGAGCACGATGACCGGACGTATGCCGGTGGTCTCGCAGGCGATCAGGTAGCGGTCGATCAGCTCGGCCGAGGGCGTGGGCTCGGGCGCGATGATGAGCAGGATGCGGTCGATGTTGGCCGCCACCGGCTTGAGCTTGCCGTAGGGATCGGGACGCACCAGCACCGAGTCGCGCGGCAGCAGCGCGCTGATGACCCCGGTCTGGCCTTCCGCCGCCGGCTGCCAGATCACGCGGTCGCCGGTCACCAGCTGTTCGATGTTGGCGCGCCGGTGGCAACGGAAGCGCTGCCCGGCCAGCGGCGCGTCCAGCGCCTCGACCAGCAGCTGCACGCCGTAGTGCGCGATGATGCGGCCGGTCTGCTCCGCCCCCAGCTCGCCGCCGGCCAGCAGCGCCTCCGCCTTCGCCTCGCGCTTCCCGGCGCGGGCGATGCGTTCGGCCTGTATGCGGTCGATGCGGAAGCTCTGCTGTCGGCTGATGCGGCGCTGGCTCATGCGGTTCCGTGTTTGTCCGGTCGGACGCCCGGCGCGGCGGGGCGTCTGCTATGCTCATGCGCATTGTGCCACCGAATGGCGAACGAGGAGCGTCCATGAGCAACAACAAGGCCGGCAACCTGATCTGGATCGATCTGGAGATGACCGGGCTGAATCCGGACACGGACCGCATCATCGAGATCGCCACCGTGGTCACCGACGCCCACCTCAACATCCTCGCCGAAGGGCCGGTGTTCGCCATCCACCAGAAGGACATCGTGCTCAACGCCATGGACGAGTGGAACACGCGCCAGCACGGCGAGTCCGGCCTGACCGAGCGCGTGCGCCGCAGCAAGGTCGGCGAGGCCGACGCCGAGGCGCAGACCATCGAGTTCCTCAGCCGCTTCGTGGACCCGCGCAGCTCGCCGATCTGCGGCAACTCCATCTGCCAGGACCGCCGCTTCCTGTTCCGCCACATGCCGAAGCTGGAAGCCTTCTTCCACTACCGCAACCTGGACGTGAGCACGGTCAAGGAGCTGGCGCGGCGCTGGTATCCCGATCTGCTCAAGCGCTTCACCAAGCGCAGCTCGCATCTGGCCATGGATGACATCAAGGATTCGATCGAGGAGCTGCGCTACTACCGGCAGTACTTCTTCCGGATGCCGGGGTTCGAGGTGGAGTGAGGCTCAGCCGCCGCCCTCGTGCCGGGGCCAGTCATCGCAGAGGCTGAGCCAGTCCGCCTTCGAGCCGACATGAATGTGCTTCTGTTTCACCGGCCGCACGGGTGTATCCAGCGTGCCGAGCGGAAAAGCCACCCAGCCGGGAAAGGGGCCGTCGCTCCGTTCCCACAGCAACGGTGAGCCGCAGACCGAGCAGAAGCTGCGCGTGACTGTGGCGGATGAGGCGTAGCGGTTCAGCTGTGCCTCGCCCGCGGTGAAGCGGAAGTGTTCGCGCGGGACACCGCCGTAAGTGGCGAAAGCGGCGCCGTGCGCCTTGCGGCACATGCCGCAGTGGCAGTGGGAAACGGCGCGGATGTCGCCCGCCGCCTCGTAGCGGACGCCGCCGCAGAGGCAGCTGCCCTGATTCACGGCTTCGCTCATCCCGGATCTCCTTGCAGCTTCATGCGCTGCTCATCCATCGCCCACAGCAGGTGCTCGCGCAGTACCTCATCCATCTCCCCGGCCGTCTCCAGCGCCGCGAAGCGCGCGCTGAGCGCGTCCAGCACCTGCGCCGAGCCCGGCGCGTTGCCCAGCGCCAGCGACAGGTTGCGCGTCCAGCTCGCGTAGTTCATGCGCCGCAGCGGCATGCCGGCGGTCTGCTCCAGCCAGGTCGCCTCGTCCCAGGCCCAGAGGTCGAGCAGCGGCGGGCCGTCGAAGGCGTGACGGGGCGTGAAGCCCGGCTCCTGGCTGGCCTGCGCGTAGCGGTTCCACGGGCACACGAGCTGGCAGTCGTCGCAGCCGAAGATGCGGTTGCCGATGGGCCGGCGCAGCGCCAGCGGAATCACGCCGCGATGCTCGATGGTCAGGTAGCTGATGCACTTGCCGGCATCCAGCACATAGGGTGCGACGATGGCGCGGGTCGGGCAGATGTCGATGCAGGCCTGGCAGCTGCCGCAGTGGTTGCTGACCGGCTCGTCCACCGGCAGCGGCAGGTCGGTGAACAGCTCGCCGAGGAAGAACCAGGAGCCGGCGCGGCGGTTGATGATGACCGTGTGCTTGCCCATCCAGCCCAGCCCGGCCTGGCTGGCGACGACCTTCTCCATGACCGGCGCGGAATCGACGAAGGCGCGGTAGCCGAAGGGGCCGATCTCGGCCTCTATCCGGTCGGCCAGCCGCTGCAGGCGCGGGCGGATGATCTTGTGGTAGTCGCGCCCCAGCGCGTAACGGGCGATGTAGGCGCGCGAGCCATCCTGCAGGATCTGGTGGATGCGCGGTTCGGCCGGCAGGTAGTCCATGCGCAGGCTGATGATGCGCCGGGTGCCGGGCTTGAGCGCTGCCGGATCGACGCGCTTGGGCTCGCGCAGCCACTCCATGTCGGCGTGATGCCCGGCCTCCAGCCATTTCTCCAGATGCGCCGGGTGCTCGCCGAGGTCGGTGCCGGAAATGCCGACCTGCTGGAAGCCCAGCTCCCGGCCCCAGCGCCGGATGTCATCGACGAGGCCGCGCAGGTCCAGCCCGGCACGACCGGTGTCGGCCGGGTCCGCCGCCGGTGTCTGCGCGCCATCGGCGCCGGGATGCACGGAAATTCGCCTCATGGCGCGCATTCTGCCATTCTTGGCGGATAGCCACCACGAGCCCTGCCGTCGTCATTCCGCATGAGTATTCCGACCGTCACCGACATCGACGATGAACTGCACCAGGCGCTGGCGCGGCGCTGGCTGGCGCCGCGCGCCCGCGACGCCCACAAGGGCGACTTCGGGCCGCTGCTGGTCATCGGCGGCGCGGAGGGCTACAGCGGCGCCGCGCTGCTGGCGGCGGAAACGGCGCTGCGTGCCGGCGCGGGCGTGACCACGGTGGCCTGCGCGCCGGTCACGGCGGCCGGGCTCTGGCTGCACCGGCCGGAGCTGATGGCGCGCGCCGTGCAGGCGAGAGCCGACCTGCTGCCCCTGCTGGCGAACGCCCGCGTGGTGGTCGCCGGCCCGGGGCTGGGGCGGGGCGACTGGGCGCGTGGCCTGTGGCCGACCATCGCCGAGGCCGGGCCCGCGCAGGTGCTCGACGCCGATGGCCTGGGCTGGCTGGCGGACAATCCGCAGGCGCACCCGGCGCGCGTGCTCACGCCGCATCCCGGCGAGGCCGCGCGCTTGCTGGGCTGCGCCACGGCCGAGGTGCAGGCGGACAGGCTGGCGGCGGTGCGCGAGCTGCAGGGCCGCCATGGCGGCGTGGTCATCCTCAAGGGGGCGGGCACGTTGGTCGCTGATGCGGCGCGGGTCTGGCGCTGCCCTGCCGGCAATCCCGGCATGGCCACGCCGGGCATGGGTGATATCCTCGCGGGCCTGACCGGCGCCCTGCTGGCGCAGGGCCTGCCCGTGTTCGAGGCGGCGGCGCTGGCGGTCAGCCTGCATGCCCGTGCCGGCGATGCCGTGGCGGCGGAAAAGGGTGAGCGCGGCCTGCTCGCGAGCGAGCTGTGGCCGGCGCTGCGCCGCCTGCTGAATGCGGATGTGAGTTGATGAGCCTGACCTGGATCGCTGCCGACGTGGCAGCCATGGAAGACTATGGACAGCGCCTGGCGCGGGCCTGCGAAGGCCGGGGCGTGGTGTTCCTGCAGGGCGAGCTGGGCGCGGGCAAGACCACGCTGACGCGTGGCATCCTGCATGGCCTGGGGCACGCAGGCGCGGTCAAGAGCCCGACCTACACGCTGGTCGAGCCCTATGAGCTGGCGGGCGCGACGGTCTTTCATTTCGACCTCTACCGCCTGCTGGACCCGGAAGAGCTGGAGCTGATGGGCTACCGCGACTATTTCCGGGCGGATGCCCTGACCCTGGTCGAGTGGCCGGTGCGCGGCGAGCCGCTGCTGCCCGTGCCCGACCTCGAGCTGACGCTGACCACCTGCGCGCTGGGCGCGGTGGTCGGCCGCCGCATCGATTTGCTGTCTCGCACCCCGCGCGGGGGCGAGATCCTGTCACGACTGGCTGGATGAGTGTTGCATGAAGTGTTTCCTGCGGTTTCTCCTGTGTGGCGTCTTCCTGCTGCCGCTGTGGTCGCCCGCCTGGGCGGCGAAGATCACCGGCGTGCGCTCGTGGAGCGGCGATGACAGCACCCGCCTGGTGCTGGAGCTGGATGGCAGCAATCCCTATCGCGTCAGCGAGGACAGCACGCCGGGCCGCCTGATCGTGACGCTGCCCGGCGCCACGACCAGCATCGAGGGGCCGCGCTGGCCGGCCAACGCCGGCACCATCTCCGCCGTGCGCTTCGACACCACGGGCGCGCAGCCGCGCCTGATCGTGGATCTTGCCAGCGAGTCCGAGGCCAAGGTGTTCCTGCTGGGGCCTGGCGGCAGTTACGGCCATCGCCTGGTGATCGACCTCGTGCCGCGCCAGGGCGTGGCCGCAACCACGGTCATTCCGGTGTCGCCTGCATCCGCGCCCGTGGCGGCGCCGGCCCCGGCGCCGGAGAAGCCGCGCAAGGCGCCGCGGCCGGCCGGCAAGGGGCGGGACATCGTCGTCACCATCGATCCGGGACATGGCGGTGACGATCCGGGTGCCATCGGGCCCAGCGGCCACTACGAGAAGTTCGTCACCCTCGCCATCGGCCGGGCGCTGGCGGAATACCTCAACAGCCAGGATGGCATCACCGCGCGCATGACCCGCGACAGCGACTTCTTCATTCCGCTGCAGAAGCGCCGTCAGATCGGGCGCTACGACCACAAGGCCGACATCTTCGTGTCCGTCCACGCCGACTCCGCGCCCAGCCGCCAGGCGCGCGGCGCGTCCGTGTTCGCGCTTTCGCTCAAGGGCGCCAACACGGCGACCTCGCGCTTCGCGCAGATGCTGGCCGAGCAGGAAAACAAGGTCGACCTCATCGGCGGCGTGGTGGCCGAGAGCGACGACATCAACAACGTGCTCGCCGACATGCTGGTCGAGGGCACGCTCAAGCACAGCCTGGAGATGGGCCGCCTCATCCTCGGCGAGCTCAGGCCGACGGTGGGCAAGCTGCACAACAGCAATGTCGAGCAGGCCGGCTTCGCCGTGCTCAAGGAGCCGGGCATGGTCTCGCTGCTGGTCGAGACCGGGTTCATCTCCAATCCGGAGGAGGAGTCGCTGCTCACCAGCCCGGCCTATCAGCGCGATGTCGCCCGGGCCGTGGGTGACGGCATCGTCGCCTTCTGCCGCCGCTTCCCGGTGCCGGGCACCTACTTCGACCGCAACTGAGACTGACCGGCATGGCGCGCATACATCTGCTGGATGCCCGGCTGGCCAACCAGATCGCCGCCGGCGAGGTGGTCGAGCGGCCGGCCTCGGTGGTCAAGGAGCTGCTGGAGAACGCCATCGACGCCGGCGCGCGCGTCGTCGAGGTGCAGGCCGAGCAGGGCGGCATCGCCGGGCTGCGCGTGCGTGACGACGGCGACGGCATCGCCCGTGACGACCTGGCGCTGGCGCTGGCGCGGCACGCGACCAGCAAGATCCATCATCTCGACGACCTGGAGGCGGTGGCCACGCTGGGTTTCCGTGGCGAGGCGCTGGCCTCCATCGCCTCGGTGTCGCGGCTGACGCTGACCTCCAGCCAGGATGAGACCGGTCTGGGCTGGGCGGTGCGCTCCGAGGGCCGCGACATGTCGGCCGTGGTCGAGCCGTCGCGGCATCCGCGCGGGACCACGGTGGAAGTGCGCGACCTCTTCTTCAACACGCCGGCGCGGCGCAAGTTCCTGCGCAGCGAGAACACCGAGTTCGGGCATCTGGAGGAGGTGGTGCGGCGCATCGCGCTGGTGTCACCGCAGGTCAGCTTCAGCCTGACCCACAACCAGCGCGTGCTCTGGCAGCTGAAGCCGGCGAACAATGAGGCCGAGCTGTTGCGCCGGCTCGGCCAGGTCTGCGGGCAGGCCTTCGTGCAGGCGGCGCGGCCGCTCTCGGTCGAGACCGCCGGCATCCACCTGCATGGCTGGCTGGGCCTGCCCACGTTCTCGCGTTCGCAGGCCGACCTGCAGTACTTCTTCGTCAACGGCCGCATGGTGCGCGACAAGGTGGTCTCGCACGCCGTGCGCCAGGCCTACGCCGACGTGCTCTACCATGGACGGCACCCGGCCTTCGTGCTCTTCCTCGACATCGACCCGGCGGCGGTGGATGTCAACGTGCACCCGACCAAGCACGAGGTGCGCTTCCGCGAGTCGCGGCTGGTGCACGATGTCATCTATCGCGGCCTGCACCGCGCCCTGGCCGACCTGCGCCCGCAGGACGCGACGCCAGTGGTGACGGGAGCGGGTGTGGACGTGCTGCCGGCTGTCGAGGCCGGGATGTCCGATGCCGGGCTGGCAGCGGGCGCGCCGGCGCCTGCCGCGGCGGGAGGCGGTGCCGGCGGCTGGCAGCCACGCCAAGGCGGCCTGGACTGGTCGTCGGGCGCGGCGCGCGAGGCGCTGGCGAGCTATCTGACTACAGGCGCCAGCGCTGGCGGTGTGTCTGTAGGTGCTGATACTGCCGTGGCATCGTCTTTCGCGGCATCGCCCGCGCCCGCGCTCAGGCCCGCCACGGGCAGCGAGGCGCCGCCGCTGGGCTACGCGCTGGCGCAGCTGCACGGCGTCTACATCCTCGCGCAGAACGCGGACGGGCTGGTGCTGGTCGACATGCACGCCGCCCACGAGCGCATCGTCTACGAGCGCCTGAAGGCGGCGCAGGCGGATGCCGGCATCGCCAGCCAGCCGCTGCTGGTGCCGATCAGCCTGGCGGTGAGCCAGCGCGAGGCCGATATCGCCGAGACCGAGATCGCCACCTTCCGCGAGATGGGCATGGCGGTCGAGCGCATGGGCCCGGAGACGCTGCTGGTGCGCGCGCTGCCGACGCTGCTGGCGCAGGCCGAGGCGGAGGCGCTGGTGCGCGACGTGCTGTCCGACCTGGTCACGCACGGCAGCACGCGCCGCATCGAGGAGCGCCGCAACGAGCTGATGGCGACCATGGCCTGCCATGGCGCCGTGCGCGCCAACCGCCAGCTCAGCCTCACCGAGATGAACGCGCTGCTGCGCGACATGGAGGCGACCGAGCGCAGCGGCCAGTGCAACCACGGCCGCCCGACCTGGACGCGCCTGACCCTGGCCGATCTCGACCGGCTCTTCCTGCGCGGGCGCTGAGCATGAGCGAGCGCAAGCCCCGATCCAGACCAGGGGCCATCTGCCTGATGGGCCCGACCGCCGCCGGCAAGACCGCGCTGGCCATGGCGCTGGCCGAGCAGGGTGGCTGCGGGATCATCTCGGTGGACTCGGGCATGGTCTATCGCGGCATGGACATCGGCACCGCCAAGCCCTCGGCGGAGGAGCTGGCGCGCGCGCCGCACCGGCTCATCGACATCCGCGACCCGGCCCAGGCCTATTCCGCCGCCGAGTTCCGCGCCGACGCGCTGGCCGCCATGGCCGAGATCACTGCCGCCGGGCGCACGCCGCTGCTGGTCGGCGGCACCATGCTCTATTTCAAGGTCCTGCGCGACGGCCTGGCGACCCTGCCGGATGCCGATCCGGCCATCCGCGCGCGGCTCGACGCCGAGGCCGCCGAGCACGGATGGCCGCATCTGCACGCGCGTCTGCGCGA
>Ga0222424_100293_pt1 | contig 37217 bp, 29 predicted proteins | sample 2B2ome_FD_182468 | JGI IMG/M metagenome (GOLD analysis project Ga0222424, IMG submission 182468) | Enriched microbial communities from leaf-cutter ant dump, University of Wisconsin, Madison, United States - 2B200A (version 2) | ecosystem: Environmental > Terrestrial > Nest > Insects nest > Nest... | reverse complement strand
TCGATAACCCCAGCGCAGCGGAGGTGCTGCGCGCATGTTCGGCCAACATCGATGATCTGCGCTCATCGCTGGCCAACTTCATCAAGGACAACACGCCCCAGGTCGCCGGCACCGACGAGGTGGACACGCAGCCCACGCTGGGCTTCCAGCGCGTGATCCAGCGCGCCATCATGCACGTGCAGTCCACTGGCAACGGCAAGAAAGAGGTGACGGGCGCCAACGTGCTGGTGGCCATCTTCGGCGAGAAGGACTCGCACGCCGTGTACTACCTGCACCAGCAGGGCGTGACGCGCCTGGACGTGGTCAACTTCATCGCCCACGGCATCAAGAAGGGTGAGCCGCCCGAGCCCGCCAAGGCCGAGAACCAGGCCGAGGGGGAAGAGGGCGGTGGCGGCGAGCGCAGTGAAAAGGCCTCGCCGCTGGAGCAGTTCACCCAGAACCTGAACCAGGCCGCCAAGGATGGCCGCATCGACCCGCTGATCGGCCGCAACTACGAGGTGGAGCGCACGATCCAGATCCTGTGCCGCCGCCGCAAGAACAACCCGCTGCTGGTGGGCGAGGCCGGCGTGGGCAAGACGGCGATCGCCGAGGGCCTGGCCTGGCGCATCACGCAGAACGACGTGCCCGAGATCCTGGCCGAGGCCACGGTGTACTCGCTGGACATGGGCGCGCTGCTGGCGGGCACCAAGTACCGGGGCGACTTCGAGCAGCGCCTGAAGGGCGTGCTCAAGAGCCTGAAGGACAAGCCCAACGCCATCCTGTTCATCGACGAGATCCACACGCTGATCGGCGCGGGCGCCGCGTCGGGCGGCACGCTGGACGCTTCGAACCTGCTCAAGCCGGCGCTCTCCAGCGGCCAGCTCAAGTGCATCGGCGCGACCACGTTCACGGAATATCGGGGCATCTTCGAGAAGGACGCCGCGCTGTCCCGCCGCTTCCAGAAGGTGGACGTGGTGGAACCCAGCGTGGCCGAGACCATCGACATCCTGAAGGGCCTCAAGAGCCGCTTCGAGGAGCACCACAGCGTGAAGTACGCGGCCGCCGCCCTGCAGGCCGCCGCCGAGCTGAGCGCCAAGTACATCAACGACCGCCACCTGCCTGACAAGGCCATCGACGTGATCGACGAGGCCGGCGCGGCGCAGCGCATCCTGGTGCCCAGCAAGCGCAAGAAGACCATCGGCAAGGCCGAGATCGAGGAGATCGTGGCGAAGATCGCGCGCATCCCGCCCGCGAACGTGAGCAACGACGACCGCGGCAAGCTGCAGACGCTGGAGCGTGACTTGAAGAGCGTAGTGTTCGGCCAGGACAAGGCGCTGGAAGTGCTGGCCTCGGCCGTCAAGATGGCGCGCTCGGGCCTGGGCAAGGGCGACAAGCCCATCGGCTCCTTCCTGTTCAGCGGCCCCACGGGCGTGGGCAAGACCGAAGCGGCCAAGCAGCTCGCCTACATCATGGGCATCGAGCTGATCCGCTTCGACATGTCCGAGTACATGGAGCGCCACGCGGTGAGCCGCCTCATCGGCGCGCCTCCCGGCTACGTGGGCTTCGACCAGGGCGGTTTGCTGACCGAGGCGATCACCAAGAAGCCGCACGCCGTGCTGCTGCTGGATGAAATCGAGAAGGCGCACCCGGACATCTTCAACGTGCTGCTGCAGGTCATGGACCATGGCACGCTGACGGACAACAACGGGCGCAAGGCCGACTTCCGCAACGTGCTCATCATCATGACCACGAACGCGGGCGCCGAGACCATGAACAAGGCCACGATCGGCTTCACCAACCCGCGCCAGGCGGGCGATGAGATGGGCGACATCAAGCGCCTGTTCACGCCCGAGTTCCGCAACCGGCTGGATGCCATCGTGAGCTTCAAGGCGCTGGACGAGCAGATCATCCTGCGCGTGGTGGACAAGTTCCTGCTGCAGCTCGAAACCCAGCTCGCCGAGAAGAAGGTGGAAGTGACCTTCACCGACGCGCTGCGCAAGCACCTGGCCAAGAAGGGCTTCGATCCGCTGATGGGCGCACGCCCGATGCAGCGCCTGATCCAGGACACCATCCGCCGCGCGCTGGCCGACGAACTGCTGTTCGGCCGCCTGACGGAAGGCGGGCGCCTGACGGTGGACATCGAGCTCAAGACCGACGACAAGGGCGTGGAAACGCCCGAGGTGCTGCTCGACATCCAGGCCCTGCCCAAGAAGGAGCGTTCCGCCAAATCGGAACCCGCTGAGCCCGAAGAGGCCACGGCGGACTGAAACGGCAGCGCTTCGCTGACAAGGCCCATGCACCAGGCCAGCCATCATTGCGGTGGCTGGCTTTTTTCATGTGTGGAAGCTATCAAATCAAGAGCTGCTGGCGCTTGATATGCAAGGATTTCAGAGTAAAAACATATTGAAAATGCCAGTGGACAAGCGCAAGCAGCTATATTTTTTGACAACCCCAGAGGAGAACCCATGATCACTACCGAGCCCACCATGACCAATCTGTTCCTGCAACTGGGGCTGGACGCGAGCGAGCAGGGCATCGCCCAGTTCATCAAGGGCCACCAACTGGACGCCGGCGTGCTGGTGGCTGACGCGCCCTACTGGAACGAGGCGCAGCGCCAGTTCCTGGCCGAGCAGCTCAAGGCCGATGCGCAGTGGGCGGTGATCGTGGACCAGCTCAGCGAATCGCTGCACGAGGACGCCGTGCGGCGCAGCACTGGGCTCTGAAACGTTTCCGTACAGTTCCGTGGCAAGCCGGCCGGCAGCCCGGCGGCATACTGCGCGCTGGTTTATGGAGACGCCCATGACGACTGCCCCCACATCCAGCGCCACCACCACGGCCCAGCGTCTGGCTGCCATCGGCCGCTACATCGCCCTCATCAGCCTGGGCGCAGCGGTGGCGGGCTGTGGCGGCGGGGGAGGCGGCGATGCGTCGCCAGCGCCCACGCCTTCTGCACCAGTGCCGGCACCGGCACCCCCGGCCCCAGCGCCAGCGCCTAGCGTGGTCACCCATGGCGACGTGCGTGGCGCTGCACTGGGCGTGGGCGCATCGCTGAACGCCGCGCTGCCATTCCCCGCCGACAACGCCTGGAACACGGACATCAGCGCGCGCCCCGTCGATCCCAACTCCGACAACCTCCTCGCCAGCATCGGCCTGGACCGGGGCCTGTTCCCCGATTTCGGTGCGGGCCAGTGGGAAGGGGCGCCCATCGGCATCCCCTACGTGGTGGTGGCGGGCACCCAGCCGCGCGTGCCCGTGCAGTTCACCGACTACGGGGACGAAAGCGACCCGGGTCCGTACCCGATTCCGCCCAATGCACCCATCGAGGGCGGCCCCGCCAGTGCGGGCGACCGGCACGTCATCGTCATCGACCGCGACAACAACCGCCTCTACGAGACCGGCAACAGCTACCCGCAGCAGGACGGCAGCTGGCGTGCATCGGGCGGCGCGGTGTTCCATTTGGACAGCAACAACGTGCGTCCCACGGCCCAGCCGCGCTGGACCAGTGCCGACGCGGCGGGCCTGCCCATCTTCCCCGGCCTGGTGCGCTACGACGAGGCATCGCAGGGCCCGGGCGGCATCCGCCATGCGCTGCGCTTTACCGTCAGCCAGACCCGCCGCGCCTACGTGCCGCCCGCCACCCACTGGGCATCCAGCAGTGCCAATCCCAACCTGCCGCCCATGGGCATGCGCGTGCGGCTGAAGGCGGACTACGCCATTCCCGCCAGCTTCTCTGCCGAAAGCCGGGCCATCCTCACCGCCCTCAAGACCCACGGGATGATGGTGGCCGACAACGGCTCCAACTGGTACCTGAGCGGCATGCCGGATGAGCGCTGGAACAACGACCGCCTGAAGTCCGAGCTGCGGCAGGTGACGGGCCGCAACTTCGAGGTCGTGCGCATGGATGGCCTCGTTACGCCTTAAGGCGCCGTGATCTGCTCCAGCAGCTCCAGGGTGGGGTAGCCGTCCGTCACCGCTCCCACGCTCTTCTGGTAGCGCCGCAGCCCTGCGCGCGTGGCGGGGCCGGCCACGCCGTCGGGCGTGCCCGTGTCGAATCCGCGCGCATTCAGCGCCGCCTGCAGCGTCCGCACCTGCTCGCGCGACAGCGGCTGCAGGTCGCGCGGCCAGGCGGCGGTGACGCCCGGCCCGCCGTCGATCTGCTGCGCAAGCAGCGCCACGCCCAGCGCGTAGTTCACCGCGTTGTTGTAGCGCAGCAGCGTGCGGAAGTTGTGCCCCACGAGGAAGGCCGGCCCGCGCGCCCCGGCGGGCGCGAGGATGGAGGCCCCGGCCAGCGCGGGCAGCGGCTTGCCGGGGTCCACGGCCTGCACCACCCCTTCGGCGGCCCACTGCGCGGCGTCCTGCCGCACGCTCAGTTCGGCGCGCGCATGGTCGAAGCCCGGCGGCAGCCGCACCTCGGTGCCCCAGGGCTCGCCGGCGCGCCAGCCGGAGCGGGCCAGGAAGTTGGCCGTGGACGCGGCCACGTCGGGGATGCTGCCCCAGATGTCGCGCTGGCCGTCGCCGTCCGCGTCCACCGCATGGGCCAGGAATACCGAGGGCATGAATTGCGTGTGGCCCATGGCGCCTGCCCAGGAGCCCACCATCCGGTCAGCCGGGATGTGGTCCTGGTCCACGATGCGCAGCGCCGCCAGCAACTCGCCCTGCGCCCAGGCGCGGCGGCGGCCGTCATAGGCCAGCGTGGCCAGCGCGTCCACGGTGCGGAAGCTGCCGAAGTTCTGGCCGTAGTTGCTCTCCAGCCCCCAGATGGCGGTGATGACCGGGGCCGGCACGCCGTACCGGGCGGCTGCGGCGTCCAGCGCGGCGCGCTGCTCGGCCAGTTGGGCCTTGCCCTGGGCGATGCGCTGGGGCGAGGCGGCGCTGTCCAGGTAGGCCCACGGTGGGCGCGTGAACTCGGGCTGGGCGCGGTCCAGTTCGACCACGCGCGGCAGCCATTGGGCCTTGCCGAGCACGTCGCGCACGGTGTCGGGGCGGATGCCCGCAGCCAATGCCTGGGCAGAGAACGTGGCGCGCCAGGCGGCGAAATCTTCGTGGTGCGTCTCTGCCGTGTTGTCTTTGTCTTGCAGCGGCCGTGCCGTGGCGCCGGGAGCAGTGGCCGAGGCGCAGCCTGCCAGGGTCAGTGCGGCAGCCAGCGGCCACAAAGTCTGGGCGCGCAGAATGTTGTTGGTTCGTTGGTGCATGGCGCCATTGTCCCGTGCGCCGGCGTGCCGGATGTGTCCGTGTGTTGCACTATGGATTTGATAGCTGCCAGCGCTTGATGGGTATGCGCTGGAGGCTGAAAACCATCCAAAACCGGTTACATTTGAAGGCTGTTCCCGCCCGCGCCCGCCATGCAACCACACACCTTTCTCTGGCACGACTACGAAACCTTCGGCGCCAACACGCGCCGCGACCGGCCCGCGCAGTTCGCGGCCATCCGCACCGATGCGGACTTGAACGAGATCGGCGAGCCGCTGATGCTGTACTGCCAGCCCGCCAACGACTATCTGCCCGACCCGCAATCCTGCCTCATCACCGGCATCACGCCGCAGCTGTGCCTGGAAAAGGGCGTGCCCGAGCACCAGTTCGCCGCCCGCATCGAGGCCGAGTTCGCCCAGCCCGGCACCATCGGCGTGGGCTACAACACCATCCGCTTCGACGACGAGATCACGCGCTTCATGTTCTGGCGCAACCTCATCGACCCGTATGCGCGCGAATGGCAGAACCAGTGCGGGCGCTGGGACCTGCTGGACGTGGTGCGCATGACGTACGCGCTGCGGCCCGACGGCATCACGTGGCCTAAAAAGGACGACGGCGCGCCCAGCTTCAAGCTGGAGCATCTGAGCAAAGCCAACGGCCTGCTGCACGAGGCCGCGCACGATGCGCTGTCGGACGTGCGCGCCACCATCGCCCTGGCGCGGCTCATCCGCCAGCACAACCCCAAGCTGTTCGACTTCGCGCTCAGCCTGCACAAGAAGGACCGCGTGGCCGCCGAGCTGCGCCTGCCCGCCACGGCCATCACGGCGCGGGCCTTTTTGCACGTCTCGGGCATGTTCCCCGCCGAGCGCGGCTGCCTGGCCGTGATGTGGCCGCTGGCCAGCCACCCGACCAACAAGAACGAACTGATCGCCTGGGATCTGGCCCACGATCCTGCCGAGCTGGCCACCTTGGGGCCCGACGAGATCCGCCTGCGCCTGTTCAGTCGGGCCGATGCGCTGCCCGAGGGCGTGGCGCGCCTGCCCGTCAAGACCATCCACCTGAACAAGTCACCCATGGTGGTGGGCAACGTGAACACGCTCACGCCCGCGCTGGCGCAGCGCTGGGGCATCGACCTCGCGCAGGCCGCGCAACACGCCGAGGTGGCGCGCGCGCTGCCCGACATGAGCGCCATCTGGCCGGCGGTGTTCGCGCGCCCGCCGGAGCCCGCGCCGGACGTGGACCAGGACCTGTATGGCGGTTTCGTGGGCAATGGTGACCGGCGCAAGCTCAACGACCTGCGCACGCTCAGCGGCGAAAAGCTGGCCCAGGTCCGTGCCGTGTTCGACGACCCGCGCCTTGCCGAGCTGCTGTGGCGCTACCGCGCGCGCAACTTCCCGTCCACGCTCTCATCTGAGGAGGCCGCGCGCTGGGAGGAACACCGCGCCGCCTGCCTGTTCGACGGGCAGGGCGGCTCGCGCACGGTGGAGCAGCTTTTCACGCAGATCGACGAACTCTCTGAAACCGCCGACGACGAGCGCACGCAGGACATCCTGGGTGCCCTCTACGATTACGCCGAACACATCGCACCCGACCGCTGACATGACCACCACAGACCGCTTCACCACCCAGATCGTCCATGCCGACCGCCTGGGCGGCGCCGCGCACGGCGCCATCCACAAGCCCATCCACACCTCCGTGCAGTACGGCTACGAGAAGGTCGAGGACCTGATCGCCGTCTTCCAGGGCACGGCCAAGGGCGGCTTCAACTACGCGCGCCAGGGGACGCCGACCACGGCGGCGCTGGAGGCCAAGGTCACGCAGATGGAAGGCGGGCTGGGCACCATCGCCTTCGCCACGGGCATGGCGGGCATTTGCGCCACCTTTCTCACGCTGCTGAAGGCGGGCGACCACCTCGTGTCCAGCCAGTTCGTGTTCGGCAACACCAACAGCGTGTTTGGCACGCTGGCGGACCTGGGCGTGGAGATCACCACGGTGGACGCGACGGACGCCGCCCAGGTCGCGGCGGCGCTGCGGCCCAACACGCGCATGGTGTTCGTCGAGACCATCGCCAACCCCGGCACCCAGATCCCCGACCTGGAGGGCATCGGCGCGCTGTGCCAGCAGCACGGCCTGCTCTACGTGGTGGACAACACCGTGGCCTCGCCCTACCTGTTCAAGGCCGCCAGCGTGGGCGCCGGGCTGGTCGTCAACTCGCTCACCAAGAGCATCGGCGGGCATGGCGATGCCCTGGGCGGCAGCGTGACGGACACGGGCCTGTTCGACTGGAGCGGCTACCCCAACATCTTCGCCGCCTACCGCAAGGGCGACCCCCGGGGCTGGGGCCTGCAGCAGATCCGCAAGAAGGGCCTGCGCGACATGGGCGGCGCGCTGTCGTCGCACGCCGCCCACCAGCTCGCCCTGGGCGCGGAAACGCTGGCGCTGCGCATGGACCGCACCAGCGCCACCGCGCTGGCGCTGGCGCAGTGGCTGGAAAAGCACCCCGCCGTCTCGCGCGTGCTCTACCCCATGCTGCCCTCGCACCCGCAGCACGCCATCGCGCAAAAGCACTTCAAGGCGGGGTCGTGGCTGCTGTCGTTCGAGCTGCGCGACCCCGGCCAATGCCTGCCCGTGTGCAACCGCCTGCGCCTGCCCATCAAGGCCACGGGGCTGGCGGACACGCGCACGCTGATCATCCCGGTGGCGCACACCATCTTCTGGGAGGCCGGCCCGGCCGTGCGCGCCGCCATGGGCATGGGGGACAGCATGATCCGCCTGTCCGTGGGTCTGGAAGACGCCGAGGATTTGCTCGCCGACTTCGAGCAGGCCCTGGCCTGATCACTTCTCCGGCGGCAGCGCGGGCAGCGCCGCCAGGTGCTGCCCCGCCTTGTAGCCCTGTTCCACGGCGCGGCGCAGGTCGCTGAGCTGGGCCAGCCAGTCCACCGCCGCCGCCACGTCCACCGCCCCGCCCGCGCCCGCCTGCAGCAGGGCGGCCTTGGCGGTCTGGTAGCGGTCCTCGAAGGCGTTGCGTGCCTCCTCGGCCAGCCAGGGGCCGCTGGCATCGTCCGCGTTGAAGAAATCCAAAGCCGCCGCGAACACCGGCGCCGCGTGGGCCAGCAGGGCGTCGTGCATGCCCTCGTCCGGCGGGCGCAGCGCGTGCACGGCCTGCTGGCCCACGTGGTGCATCACGCGCGCCAGGGTGTCGAAATAGGTGGCGATGCGCAGCAGCTCGGGCAGCTGGCGTGCCACGTCCTGCGGCATGGGCTGGCGGCTCACGTCGCTGACGAAGGCGCCGATCTGGTCCTGCAGCTGCTCCACCGTCTGCAGCTGGCGCGCCAGCCGCGTGTCGGACTGCGGCGCGGGCGCCGGCCAGGGCAGGGCGAGCGGGTTCAGGCGCGCCGTGTCCGCCGCCAGCCGCAGCGCGCAATGGCCCAGGTGGGCCAGCTCGCGGCGCAGCGCTTGCAGGGCCAGCTCGGGCACGGCGGCCACGTTGTGGTCCAGGTAGCGGGCGCGGGCGGCGTCTTCTTCCGCCGAGCGGAAGCGCGCGAGCAGGAAGCGCACCAGTGGCCCCGACAGCGGCCACATCAGCAAGACGCCCAGCACGTTGAACGTGGTGTGGAACAGCACGAGCTGCGTCACCACGTCGCCGCTGCCGGTCAGCCACACGCCCAGCGCATGGATCAGCCGCAGCAGCGGCGACAGCAGCGCCATGGCCACCACGGCGGTCACCACGTTGAACAGCACGTGCGCCGCCGCCAGCCGGCGCGCGTTGGACGTGGCGCCGATGGCCGCCAGGATGCCCGTGAGCGTGGTGCCCACGTTGGCCCCGATCACCATGGCTGCGCCCGCCTCCACGGGCAGCATGCCGCCCGCCACGGCCGTGAGCACCAGCGTGAGCGTGGCCGACGAGGCCTGCAGCACGATGGTGAGCAGCAGGCCCACCACCACGGCCAGCACCACGCTGGTCCCGTCGCTGCCCAGCTGCGGCAGCGCCTGCGGGCCCAGGCCCTCGAAGCCGTCCTTGAGCAGGTCGATGCCCAGGAACAGCACGCCGAAGCCCGCCAGCGACGTGCCCAAGGCGCCGCGCCGCGTGCCCGCGCCCGTGAGCTTAAGCGCCATGCCCACGCCGATGAAGGGCAGGGCGAAGGCATCGATCTTGAAGTTGAAGCCGATGGCCGCCACCAGCCAGCCCGTGACGGACGAGCCCACATTGGAGCCGAACACCACCCACAGCGCCGAGGTGAAGGACAGCAGCCCGGCGTTGACGAAGCCGATGGCCGCCACCGTCATGGCGGTGGACGACTGCACCAGCGCCGTAAGCAGCACGCCCGTGGCCAGGCCGTGCAGGCGCGTGCGCGTCCAGGCGGCCAGGATGCGTTCCAGCGCCCGGCCCGCCGCCACCTTGAGGCCGTCGGTGAGCATGGTCATGCCCAGCAGGAACAGGCCGATGCCGCCCAGCAGCGTGGCGCCAAGAAGAAGGGGAGAGGTGGAGGGCATGGAAGCGGATGCTATCAAAAAACGAGCTGCTGGCGCTTGATGGACGGGCGCTAGGAGTCTGTCGGACTTGGGCATGGCCCTGCATTGTGCGAAAGCGGGCGCAGGCTAGGCGCCCAGCGCAAGCTGCACTGGTGTGCAGCGAGCATGGGCAACAACGCCTGCGGTCGCTTTCGCACAACCCTTCGGGCCGCCGCCTGGGGCTGCCAGGCGGTGTTGCCGCCTCGTTGTGTGGCCCGCGACACGGCCTCGACCGCGCCTTGCCTGGCAGCCCCAGGCGGCGGTGCAGGGCCATGCCCAAGCCCGACAGACTCCTGGAGGCCATTTTGTTATGAAGTCACCTGCATTTGCCACAATGGCGCCCATGTCCTCACCGCAGCAGACCCCCGCCGCCATCGGCAAGTACCGCATCGAACGCGAGCTGGGCCGTGGCGCCAGCGGCATCGTGTACCTGGGCCTGGACGGCTTCCGGGGGCGCAAGGTGGCCATCAAGCAGACGCACGCGCACCTGCTCAAGGTGCCCGAGCAGGCCGAGCGCTACCGCAAGCTGCTGCGCAACGAAGCCGCGCTCTCGGGCCGGCTGCGCCACCCCAACATCGTGCGCCTGCTCGACGCCGACGAAGAGGCGCTGCCCCCGTACCTGGTGCTCGAATACGTGGACGGCCAGCCCCTGGCCGCCCATGCCACGCCCGATACGCTGCTGCCCGTACCCCAGGTGCTGGACATCGCCTTCAAGTGCTGCAACGCGCTCGAGTACGCCTACCGCGAAGGGCTGGTGCACCGGGACATCAAGCCCGCCAACCTGATGCTGGCGGCGGACGGCGACGTCAAGCTCACGGACTTCGGCGCGGCGCTGTCGCTGCGCAGCGACGCCACGCAGCTGTCGGGCCTGGTGGGCTCGCCCTCGTACATGTCGCCCGAGCAGGTGCGCGAGCAGGACCTCACGCACCACAGCGACATGTTCTCGCTGGCCGTGGTGGTGTACGAGCTGCTCACGGGCCGCCGGCCCTTCGATGGCGACACCGACTTCGCCACCCTCTACAAGATCAGCAACGAGGCGCCCACGCCGCCCAGCCTGCTGCGCGCCTCGCTGCCCGAGCACGTGGACGAGGTGCTGCTGCGCGCCCTGGCCAAGCAGCCGGCCGACCGGTTCGCCACCTGGCAGGACTTCGCCCAGGCCCTGCTGGCCGCCCACCGGGGGCTGCCGCGCCAGCGCTCGCAGGACACCGAGGCCGAGCGCTTCGCGCGCCTGCGCGCGCTGCCGTTCTTCGCCGACTTCCACGACGTGGCGCTGTGGGAGCTGATGCGCCTGGGCAACTGGCGCCGGCTGGAGCGTGGCACCGTGCTGATGCGCGAGAACACGCCCGGCGACTCGTTCTGCATCCTCATCGAAGGGCAGGTGGCCGTCAGCCGCCAGGGCTGGAACCTCAGCACCCTGGGCCCGGGCGTCACCCTGGGCGAAATGACCTACCTGCGCCCCGAGAACAAGATGCGCACCGCCACGGCCGTGGCCGAGACCGAGGTGCTGGTCCTCAAGGTGCGCAACCCGGCGCTCAGTGGCGCCTCGGAAGACCTGCAGTCGCGCTTCGACAAGGCCTTCATCAAGCTGCTGGTGGGGCGGCTGATCGCCACCAACGAGCAGCTGGCCGAGTGGGAACTGGTCGCCGCACCGGGCGGCGCCGACTGACGCGCGACCCGCGCAGCCGCGGGATTCCCCCGGGCTGGACAATATTAATGAGAATCACTACTATTTAATGGCCTGAGTACGCCACCTTCGTCCAACGCAAAGGGCTTCCTTCCCCAGGAGCATTGCCATGGAACCGGGCGCACTCGCCAGTCCCAACCCACTTTCTGCGACCCCGCTGGAACCCGCCACGCTGGCGCGGTGGGAGCACGCCATGCGCAGCGCCCGGTCCGCGCGGGAGCTGGGCCAGCTGCGGCTGGCCGCCGCCTGCCAGCACCAGGCGCTCGCGCTGTCCCTGCGCCTGCTGGAGCAGGCCCCGCCGCCCGGCCGGGAGGACGACTGCATTGCCGCCCTGGTCGTCTCCCACCTGAACCTGGCCGACCTGCAGGCGCAGGCCGCCGCCCTGGACGATGCCGCGCAGCTGCTGTGCCGTGCCCACGCCCTGCTGCTGGGCCTGATGGCTGACGCGCGCCACGGCACGCCGCTGCGGCAGGCCGCCTGGCGCCACAGCCGCGAAACCCATGCCGCGCTGCTGCAGCACCTGCGCGCCCACGGCCCGCACCCGGCCATCAGCAAGACCCTGGCCGCCGCGCAGGAGGCGCACACGGCCGGCCTCCCGCACTGAAACCCCGTTTTCCCCACCCCTACCGAAAAGGAACCCATGCCCTACACGCTGCCCGCCTTGCCCTATGCCTACGATGCGCTGGAGCCCCACATCGACGCCCAGACGATGGAGATCCACCACGCCAAGCACCACCAGACCTACATCAACAACCTGAATGCCGCGCTGGAGGGCACGCCCCACGCGGGCCTGCCCATCGACGAGCTGGTGGCGCGGCTGGTGCTGCTGCCCGAGAACCTGCAGGGCCCCGTGCGCAACAACGGCGGCGGCCATGCCAACCACTCGCTGTTCTGGACTGTGATGTCGCCCCAGGGCGGCGGCCAGCCGCAGGGCGATCTGGCGCGCGCCATCGACACGGACCTGGGCGGCTTCGACGCCTTCAAGGAGGCCTTCACCAAGGCCGCGCTGACCCGCTTCGGCAGCGGCTGGGCCTGGCTTTGCGTGGACAAGGCCGGCCGCCTGGTGGTGGAGAGCACCGGCAACCAGGACAGTCCCCTGATGGCCGGCCCGATGTCGGGCCACACGCCCATTCTGGGCCTGGACGTGTGGGAACACGCCTACTACCTGAAGTACCAGAACCGGCGCCCTGAATACATCGCCGCGTTTTACAACGTGATCGATTGGGCCGAAGTCGCGCGCCGCTATGCCCAGGCGCGCGCCTGAACTCCGTCAATGACCGCAGGAGCCGCCATGCAGATTCCTCCCCCCGCACCCGACAACGCCCTGGCCCCCGCGCCGCTGCGCTGGCGCCAGCGCATCGGGCTGGCCCTCATGTTGCTGGGCATCGTGGCGGCCACGGCGCAGGCCTGGCAGTGGATCGCGGGCCAGCCCGTGGTGCTGGATGCGCTCTGGGGCGGGCTGGCGGCGGCCCTGGCCACGGCGCTGGGCACGGTGCCGGTGATGCTGTCGCAGCGCCTGTCCGAGCGCGCGCAGGACACGCTGTTCGGCTTCGGCGCCGGCGTGATGCTGGCGGCCTGCTCGTTCTCGCTCATCATCCCCGGCATCCATGCCGCGCGGGCGGGCGGGGCGGGCGCCTGGGCGGCGGGCGGTTCCGTGGGCGCGGCCATTCTGCTGGGCGCGCTGGTGCTGCTGCTGATGGAGCGCCTGCTGCCGCACGAGCATTTCATCAAGGGCGTGGAGGGCGGGCATGGCTACCAAAGTACGTCGCGCACGCTGCGGCGCACCTGGCTGTTCGTGTTCGCCATCGGCCTGCACAACCTGCCCGAGGGGCTGGCCATCGGCGTGGCCTACGCGGGCGGGGACGCCCTTCGCGCCAGCGCCCTGGCCACGGGCATCGCCATCCAGGACGTACCCGAGGGCCTGGTGGTGGCCGTGGCGCTGCTCGCTGCGGGCTACCGGCGCACCCTGGCCGTGGGGCTGGGCATGGCCTCGGGCCTGGTCGAGCCCGTGGGCGCGGTGCTGGGGGCGGCCGTGGTCAGCACCTCGGCCAGCCTGCTGCCCTGGGGGCTGGGCTTCGCGGCCGGCGCCATGCTGTTCGTGATCAGCCACGAGATCATCCCCGAATCCCACCGCAAGGGCCACGAGGCCTGGGCCACGGGCGGGCTCATGCTGGGCTTCGTCATCATGATGCTGCTCGATACCGCGCTGGGGTGATGCTTCTGATTCGATAGCTGCCAGCGCTTGCCAGATAAGCGCTGGGGGCGGATTTCATCCAAAGAACTGGTAGCACACGGCTATGGCCGCCACCACGCCCGCCAGCTCGGCCAGCAGCGCGCAGCCCACCGCGTGGCGCGTGCGCTGGATGCCCACCGCGCCGAAGTACACGGCCAGCACGTAGAAGGTGGTCTCGGTGCTGCCCTGGATGGTGGCGGCCGCCAGCGCGGCGAAGCTGTCCACGCCCTGGGTCTGCATGGTCTCGATGAGCATGGCGCGCGCCGCGCTGCCCGAGAAGGGCTTGACCAGCGCCGTGGGCAGGGCGTCGACAAAGCGCGCATCCGCGCCCAGCGCCTGCACGCACCAGCGGATGCCGTCCAGCACGTAGCCCAGCGCGCCCGAGGCGCGGAACACGCCCACCGCGCAGAGCATGGCCACCAGGTAGGGCAGCAGGCCCTTGGCCACGTCGAAGCCCTCGCGCGCGCCTTCGATGAAGGCCTCGTACACGGGCACCTTGCGCCAGGCGCCCGCTACCACGAACAGCACCACCAGCCCGAACAGCGTGAGGTTGCCCAGCAGCGACGAGAGCTGCGCCAGCGCCGCCGCGCTCAGCGTGGTAAGCAGCGCCATGAAGCCGCCCAGCCCCAGCGCCACGGGCAGCAGGTAGGCCAGCACCACGGGGCTGAACAAGGGCAGGCGCTGCACCGCCGCCACGCTGAGCAGCCCCGCCAGCGTGGAGGCGGACGTGGCCAGCAGGATGGGCAGGAAGACCAGGGTCGGGTCCGCAGCGCCCTGCTGCATGCGGTACATGAAGATGGTCACCGGCAGCAGCGTGAGCGACGAGGCGTTGAGCACCAGGAACAGGATCTGCGCGTTGGTGGCGGTTTCGGGCGCGGGGTTCAGCTCCTGCAGCGCGCGCATGGCCTTCAGGCCCATGGGCGTGGCTGCGTTGTCCAGGCCCAGTGCATTGGCCGCGAAGTTCAGCGTCATCAATCCCAGCGCCGGATGCCCGCGGGGCACGCCGGGCATCAGCCGGGCGAACAGCGGGGCCAGCCAGCGCGCCAGCGCATCCACGATGCCGGCCTTCTCGGCGATGCGCAGAAAGCCCAGCCACAGTGTCAGCGTGCCGAACAGCAGCACCATCACCTCGACCGAGAGCTTGGCCATGCCGAACAGGGCCTCGACCATGGCCGCGAAGATCTGCGCATTGCCGCCCACCAGCCATTGGGCGAGGGCGGCCAGGGCGGCAATGACGAAAAAGCCAAGCCACAGGGCGTTGAGCATCGGGAGTCCTCTTCTCTTGGGTTGGTTTTGCGGGTCCGTGGTACTCTATAGGGTTTTGTTCGGCGGCCGCTCGGCCCGCCGCAACGCATATCAGGTTCTTACACCCAAGAAAGAGATTCCAACATGGGCGCGCAGTGGAAAGCAAAAGGCAAGGCCCTGGTGGCCGACGCCAAGGGCAAGCTGTTTGGCAAGCTGGTCAAGGAAATTACCGTGGCCGCGCGCGGCGGCCCCGACCCGGCCAGCAATGCGCGCCTGCGCCTGGTGGTGGAGCAGGCCCGCAAGGCCTCCATGCCCAAGGACACGCTGGAGCGCGCCATCAAGAAGGGCTCGGGCACCGGGGCCGATGCCATCAACTACGAGCGCGTCATCTACGAAGGCTTCGCGCCGCACCAGGTGGCCGTGATGGTCGAGTGCCTGACCGACAACGTGAACCGCACCGCGCCCGAGATGCGCGTGCTGTTCCGCAAGGGCCAGCTCGGCACCTCGGGCTCGGTGGCGTGGGACTTCAACCACGTCGGCATGATCGAGGCCGAGCCTGCCCAGGCTGGGGCCGATGCCGAACTGGCCGCGATTGAAGCCGGTGCGCAAGACTTTGAAGCTGGCGACGAAGAGGGCACCACCACCTTCTGGACCGACCCCACGGACTTGGATCTGGTCAGCCGCGCGCTGCCCGCCCACGGCTTTACCGTGCTGTCGGCCAAGCTGGGCTACAAGCCCAAGAACCCCGTGAACCCCGCCAACCTGACGGCAGAGCAGTTGGAGGAGGTCGAGAACTTCCTGGCCGCCATCGATTCCAACGACGACGTGCAGAACGTGTTCGTCAGTTTGGGCGCATGAGCGGCGCAGACCACTACGCCGCCCTCGGCGTGGCGCCTAGCGCCACGCTGGCCGACATCAGGAAGGCCTACCGCCAGAAGGCCGCGTTCTACCACCCCGACCGCAACGACGCGCCCGACGCAGCCCGGCGCTTCCAGGCCGTGCAGAAGGCCTACGAGGTGCTGTCCGACGAGGCCGCCCGGCAGGCCTACGACGACAACCGCCGCCGCAACCTGCTGGACGATCCGCTGCAGACCGCGCAAGAGATCTGGAACACATACGCCCAAGGCATTCTTTCCCCGCAATGAAGCTTTCTCCCTACTTTCATGACCTGCGCTTGGCCTACCAGTCCGAGCTGGACGACCTGCTTTCCGACTCCGAAGGCAAGGACGTGTTGCGCCGCCGCCTGGCCGACAAGCGCGGCGAGATCGCCTTCCTGGCCAAGATGATCGAGCTGGCCCCCGAGATGGTGGCCCCTGTGTTCCACGGCGCCTTCCGCTTTGCCCAGCCCGCCGCCGTGCAGCACCTGCTGGCTCTGCCGCAAGAGGCCGTGCCCGGCTGGCAAGACCTGGCCCACGCCGTCGCGCTGGAGCCCTGGGCGCAAAGCCTGGCGCAAACCGTGCTGCGCGAACCCCAGGGCGCGCGCTTCATGACGGTGGCTGCCGTGCTCGAATACCTGCACCTGCACGCCCGCATGGCGCCCGACGCCCATGTGCCCGACGAGCCGCAGGAAGACGCAGCCGAGCACGACGACGATTACAACGCCCTGAGCGCGGACGACGCCGTGGAGGCGCAAAGCGATCATGACCGCGAAGAAGCGGGTTCTGAATGGCTGGCCGAAGCAGGTTTTGACCGGAAAGATTGACCGAACATGAGCCGTAGCCACCTCGCCCTCATCGAAAAAACCACCAGTCTCATCGCCGCCGGCGACATCGTGGGCGCCGAATCCGCGCTGGCCGACCTGGCCGACACCGATGGCGACGGCGCGCTGATGGTGGTGCTGGACCAGCTCGCGCCCAAGGACATCCTGGCCGTGATGCGCGAGTACGACGACTCCAAGGCCTCGGTGGTCAACCTGCTCGTCACGCCCGAGCAGTTCGCGCGCGCCATGGTGCTGGAGAAGCAGTACAAGGACCTCACCCACACGCACCTGCGCAACATGGTCAACGCCGTGGTCTTCCGCGACGACGCCGACCCGGTGGAGTTCCTTACCGCCATCGGCGACCTGGAAGGCGGCGCCGAGGCCCTGGCCAACTACTTCGCCGAGAAGTGGAGCCGCGTGGAGGCCTTTGCCCGCACCGGCAGCTTCGACGCCACCGAGGACTATGGCCCCACGCTCAGCGACGACGAACTGCTGGCCTCCGGCTACGTGCAGCCCCGCGTGGAGCTGGACGAGGTGGCCGACCGCGACTGGATGCAGATGGCCTGGCTGCTGCGCTACGAGTGCCGCGACCTGTTCATCGAAATGCTGCTGGTGCTGCGCACCAAGGCCCGCGCCCACGACATGGGCCTGGACGACGCGGAGGAGCCGGCGGAAGAGGGCGACGGCAAGTTCGAGACCAGCGAGACCGACCGCGGCAAGGCCACGCCCGCCGCCCGCACGTCCGACGAAGAGTCCGCGATCTGATGGCGTCCCCAAGCTCGGCGCTGCAGCTGCACGACGCCCGCCCGTTCTTCGGCCGGGCCCTGGCTCACGGCGTGCAGCGCGGCATCATCGACGCGGCGCGGCTGGCGGCGATCCACGCCGATGCGCCCAAGGGCATGGTGCAGATCGCGCGCTATTTCGGCAGCGAATTCCTGCGGCCCGAGCTGGAGAAGGCGCGCGACCGCATGGTCAACCTCATCAGCCTGTACCTGCTGGAGACCACTGGCGGCGACCTGGACCAAGCCGCCATCTCGCTGCGCGACCGCTCGTTCCTCTCGCATTCCAAGGGCGGCTCCGACATGCTGCGGCGCCTGATCGCCTTGCCCGAGAGTAGCAACTTCGGCCTGGCCGCGCACGGCGATGCCGAGGTGCCGATGCTGGCCCTGTGGTCGCTGCGCAGCCATGCCGACTACCGCGCCGAACTCGCGCGCCGCACGCGCATCGCCGAGGCCATGGCCGCCGCCGAATGGCTGGCCGAGCGCTACGGCCTGGACACCGACGAGCTGGAATCCGACGGCGCCGATGCCGAGGCGGTCATCCGCACCGGCCTGCTCCTGCAGCCCCTGGGCCTGCCGGACGGCGAATGGCCCACCGTGCCCGCCCTGGAAAAGCGCATCACGGCGCTGCGCAAGAAAAAGACCGCGCCCCCTGCGCAATTGCGCCTGCCGCCCGGCCTTCCCGCCGGCCTGCAGGGGGCGGTGCAGGCCCATGCCACCGCCGTGCTGGCCGACCTGCCCCGGCTACTCGACCCCGCCGCCCCGCTGCGCACCCTGTTGCGCCCCATGGGCAGCTTCCGCGCGCGCTATTTCCTGCTGGACGACCCCCTGGCCGAGGTGGATGGCTATCTCCGCGATCTGGACGGGCTGGAGGACGAGGAGGGCGCCGAGCCGCCCCGGCCCGCCAGCAAGACCTGGGCCAAGGTGGTGCAGGGCCATGACGACGAGCATTCGCTGCTCACGCTCTTCCTGTGCCTGGCGGCCGGCGCCCCCCGCAAGACGCTGCTGACTGAGAAGGCCGCAGCCAGTCTGGTGCGCAAGGTCCGCAAGTCGGGCTGGGAGCCCGCGCTGGCCGCCGCGTTCATCCAGGACCATGCCGCCGGCGCGCACCAGCAGGACTACCTCGTCCTCTGGAACGGCTTCGTGCAGGAGGCCGAGAAGACGCTGCTCAGCGACATGGACTACCAGATGCATGATGCCCTGGCGCTGCTGCGCCGGGAATGCAGTGTGGCGGGCGGCTAACAGGCCGCTTGAACTCCGCGGGGCGGCGGAGTTTTTTCATTAACATGCCAGGGAACTGACGAGCCCATCGAGCCTTCCCGTGCACAGTCCCACCCTCGTCATCGTTTCGGCCCTCCTGGCCGCGCTGATCACCACCGTGCTCTATGCCGTGTGGTACTTCAACAAGAACATCCCGGGCCTCGGCCTGTGGACCCTGTCGTTCCTGGGCGGCTCGGTGGCCTGCACCAGCCTGGTAGCGCGCAATTACCTGCCCGAGGTGCTGTCGGTGGCGCTGGCGCAGGGCTGCATGGCCGTGGTGGCCTACACCTGCCTGCTGGGCGGCCGCGCCTACATGGGGCGCCCGCCCTGGCGCCACGGCTATGCGGCGGCGATCATCCTGGCGCTGCTGCTGGTGTCGGCGTACTTCACGGCCGTGGAGCCGCGCCCCGGTGTCCGCTTCGTGCTCGCGGGGGTGTTCGTGGGGCCGTGCTTCTTGCTCACCGCCCACACCCTGGCGCGGGGCGGCTTCCGGCAGGCGCCGGTGCGCTACCTGGTGGCGGGCGCGATGGGCGCGCACGGGCTGTTCGCGCTGCTGCGGCCCTTCCTGTTCAAGCTGGCGGTGCCCGCCGAGGGGCAGGCGCCGGACAACCACCTGCTGGAGCTGGTGCCCCAGATCGTGATGCTCGAAGGCACCCTGGCGCTGGTGCTGATCGGCTTCGGCGCGCTGATGCTGGCCCACGAATACACCACGCGCGAGCTGCGCCACCTGGCCGAGGTAGATGCGCTCACGGGTGTGTTCAACCGGCGGGCCTTCCTGACGCTGCTGGACAAGGCCATCAGCGGCGCGCAGCGCACGCAGACGCCGCTGCCCGTGCTGGTGATCGACCTGGACCACTTCAAGAAGGTCAACGACACCTGGGGTCACCGCAGCGGCGACGACGTGCTGCGCCACTTCGTGCTGCTGGCCAGCCGCTGCCTGCGCAAGGAAGACGTGATGGGCCGGCTGGGCGGCGAGGAGTTCGCCATCTTCGTGCCCCATGCGGACGCGGCGGGCGCCGCCGCCGTGGCCGAGCGCCTGCGGGCGCTGGTGGAGACGCAGCCCGTGGAGCCTGCCGCGGGCCGCGACATCCGCATCACGGTGAGCATCGGCGTGGCGCTGTGCGCGGGCATCCATTCGAGCGAGGCGGTGCTGCAGCGCGCCGACGAGGCCATGTACCTGGCCAAGCAGCGGGGGCGCAACCGGGTCGAGGTGCTGCTGGCTTGACCCCCTCTGGTGGCTTCACACTGTGCGAAGCGACCGCAATCCGTCATACGCCGCAGCCATCTGCGCGGGGTTCATCCCCTCCGCGCGGCGGCGCTGCATGAGCTGGTCGAAGCGCTCGCCCAAGTCCGGCACATCGGCCCCCTGCGCCAGGGCCAGATTGACAAGATAAGCCTTGACATATATGGGATGGCGAGGCTCTGCCAAGTCATACGCGAGGAAATCCTCCAGTGTCTTGCACCGATCGAGTACGGGCACCAGCTCGGCTACAAGCCAGTCGCCCAGCGCGGACAACAGACGATCCAGCCCAGCCACCCCGGAAGCGAGGTATTTGCGAGATGTGGCCTGCTTGGGCGAGAAGCCATGCAGGAAGGCGTTCAACTGCGGCGCGTCCACCACATCGAAGATGATGCGGGTCTGCGGAGCACACACCTGGGCCACCGGCTCAGGCAACTGCGGCGCAATGCGGCAGATCACATGCGCAACAAAGTGGCTGGCCGGTTCACCCATCCACTCGACCTCGATGCGCTGCTCGCCCAGCGGCGTGTCCCGCACCAGCAGCGTCTGCACCAGGTTGCCGCGCGGCGGCGGCGCTTCCAGCGCAAAGCCATGGCGTTGCAGACGGGGCAGAACAAGCGCCTGAAAGCGCCCTTGGACATCAAGCTGCCCCGATGGCGCGGGCGGGGTGGCAGGTGGATGAACTAGGCGCTCCCGGCCCGCCTCGGAAAGGCGCCAGGGGCCCGGCACGAAACACTCGCCAGCCTGCTCGTCATAAACGCTCAGACCCAGATTCACCGCCTCATCGATCAGGCGCGGATAGAAGCTGCCGGGCAGCGTGCGGGCCAACCCCAAAGACCAGACAGCTTCGTCAACGACGCCGTCCGGCGCATCCAGCGTCCAGTCAGCCGCAAGCTCCGGCATGGCGGTCTGGATGCGCCGCGCAAGCTCTACAAAACGCGGGTTGGGCGGTGCGGGCTGATGGACCCGCTGGGCGAAGAATGCCTGGGCCTGTGCCCATGTTGCTGGGGTGGGTTGGTGCCATAGGTGAATGACATAGCTCACAAAAATTCCTCTCGCAGCCTACTACTGCGTTCCACCAAAAGGATTTCATGTAAGCCTTTTGGTGGAACGCAGTACTAGATGTCTTAGAACGTGTTCAAGATCTTAGGGCAACGCTGAACAAGCACTGATTTCATCACCCCCGCCCTGCGACGCTGCGCAGTTGCGCAGTTGCGCAGTTGCGCATGGTGAGATCGACCAGGCCCAATGTGTCGCCTCCCCGACCTTCGCGCGGGCGGGCCGCCGCCACAATCGCGCTTTCTTCCGAATCTCCCCACAGAACGAGCAGACGCATGGCAGCGCAGACCCCATCCTCCGGCTTTTCGCGCCGGGCCTTCCTGACCTGGGGCGCCCGGGGCGGCGTGGTGGCGGCCGGGGTGGGCTACTGGCTGGTGCAGCCGGACCACGACCGCAAGCTGGTCTTCGCCACCCTGGGCGAGGCGATGCGCGAGGTGGAGCGCCTGAGCGCTGCGCCCGTGCGCCCGCTGGACCCGGCCACCGCGTGGAACTGGCAGCAGACGCTGGAGCACTGCGCGCAGAGCATCGAGTATTCGCTGCGGGGCTTTCCGCAGCCGAAGTCCGCGCTGTTCCAGGCCGTGCTGGGCGCCCCGGCGTTCCAGGTGTTCGCCTGGCGCGGCCGCATGCGCCACGACCTGGCCGAGCCCATCCCCGGCGCGCCCGCGCTCGACGCCCTGGCGCCCGATGCCTCCGCCGCGCTGGCCCGGCTGCGCGAGGCGGTGCAGGCCTTCACGGCCCACGCGGGGAGGCTGCAACCGCATTTCGCCTATGGCGCGCTGGACAAGGCGCAGTACGAACAGGCGCATGCCATGCACCTGGCCAACCACCTGTCCGCCTTCGATATTCAAAAATGATAGCTGCCAGCGCTTGATGGACAAGCGCCGGAGGCCATTTGGGCTCAGATATTCCCCAGCAGATCCGTGCTGGCGGGCCGGCCGGGCAGGTGCAGCGCCGCCACGGGCGCGGGGCTGTGCGCCAGCTGGCGGCCGCGCCGCCATACGCCCAGGCGCGCGGCGCGCAGGCGGATGGCTTCCACCGGGCTGCGCGCATGCAGCAGCACGAAGTCCGCATGGCAGCCGGGAGCGATGCCATAGCCTTCCAGGCCCAGCAGCCGGGCGGGGTTCACGGTGACGGCGTCGAAGCACTGGCGCATGGCCTGTTGGCCCGTCATCTGCGCCACATGCAAGCCCATGTGGGCGGCCTCCAGCATGTCGGCGCTGCCGCCGCCGTACCACGGGTCCATCACGCAGTCGTGGCCGAAGGCGACGGTCAGGCCCGCGGCCATCAGCTCGGGCACGCGCGTCATGCCGCGGCGCTTGGGGTAGCTGTCGTGCCGGCCCTGCAGCGTGATGTTGATGAGCGGGTTGGCCACCACGCCGAGCTGCGCCTCGGCCATCAGCGGGATCAGCTTGCTCACGTAGTAGTTGTCCATGCTGTGCATGGACGTGAGGTGCGAGCCCGCCACGCGGCCGTGCAGGCCCAGACGCTGGGTGTGGTACGCCAGCGTCTCGACATGGCGCGACTGCGGATCGTCGCTTTCGTCGCAGTGCATGTCCACGCGCTTGCCCCGTTCGGCCGCCAGTTCGCACAGGATGCGGACGCTCTCGGTGCCGTCGGCATAGGTGCGCTCGAAGTGCGGGATGCCGCCCACCACGTCAACGCCCAGGTCCAGCGCGCACCGCAGGCTGTCCAGCCCGCCCGGGGCGCGCAGCACGCCGTCCTGCGGGAAGGCCACCAACTGCAGGTCCAGGTAGGGCGCCACGCGCTGCTTGACGTGAAGCAGGGCCTGAACCGTCAACAGGCTGGGGTCGCTGGTGTCCACGTGCGAGCGGATGGCCAGCAGCCCGCGCGCCACGGCCCAGTCGCAGTAGCGCAGGGCGCGCTCCACGATGGCATCGTGCGTGAGCGTGGGTTTCAGTTCGCCCCACAGCGCGATGCCTTCGAGCAGCGTGCCGCTGTCGTTCACGCGCGGCTGGCCGTAGCTCAGCGTGGAGTCCATGTGGAAGTGCGCGTCCACGAACGGCGGGCTGACCAGCAGGCCGCCGGCGTCCACCGTCTCGTGCGCGGGCGCTTGCAGGCCTTTGGCCACCTCGGTGATGCGGCCGTCCTGCACGGCGATGGAGATGTCGCGGCGCCCGTCGGGCAGGGTGGCGTGGGTGATGAGCAGGTCGAGCATGGGGTTCGTGAGGGTGGTTTTGTCTGTGCGGGCCTTCAGTTCCAGCGGATCTGCACCTGCCAGCCGGTGGCCGCAAACAGCGGCTTCAGGGCTTCCTCGGCATGGGTCCGGGCCGTGGCGAGCGTGCCGGCGGACTGGCAGCCGCGCTCCATGTCCTGCTGCGCGCGCTGCAGCGCCGCATCGATGGCCTGGGTGCGGTTGGCGGAGCCGGGAATCAGCGGCTCGATGCCCGTGCCCTGGACGGCATAGAAATAGGAGCCGCCCTGGTCCCGCGGGCCATGGTCGACCCGCGCGGAGACCGTGGCGGGCGCCGGCAGCCGCAGCACGGCGGTGCGCGCGGCCGGGTCCACGGCCTCGTAGCGGGCCTGGCGCATGTCGGTGCCCACCAAGCACTCGCCCCGGGCCACCAGCAGCACCTGGGTGCTGCCCAGGCGCAGCTCCCACTGCGTCCAGGGAATGCCCTGCGTTAGCTGCTGCGTGAACTCGATGACATTGGCGTAGCGCACCTTGAGCGACACGAGGTGCCCCATGCCTTCCAGCGCCACCAGCGCGGGCGCCGCCGCCGGCGCGGCGGGCTGGCGCACCGCCCACCACGTGCCCGCGGCCCCGGTCGCGGCGGCGGCCGCCACGGCGAGGAAAGCGCGCAGGGTGATAGTGCCCATGGTCCGTATCCTTGTCAGGCACCGTGCCGGCGGTAGCCGGCCAGCAGCGCCGCCAGCACGGCCATGCCCGCCGCGCAGCCCCGGTGGAGCCAGCGCAGCCCGCCCTGCGACAGCCAGCGCACCGCCTGCCAGCCTGCGGCGGCGTAGGCCACCATGACAAGGGTGTCCAGCCCCACGAACAGCGTGCCCAGCACCGCGTACTGCACGGCCTGCGGCTGGGTGGCGTCCACGAACTGCGGCAGAAAGGCGGCGAAGAACAGCAGCGTCTTGGGGTTGGACAGCGCCACGCCCAGGCTGCGAATAAAGGCCGCGCGGCCTTGTCCTGGCTGCTCCGGCGCGTGCGCCAGCGCGGCGCGCAGGTCCAGCGGCGGGCTGCGCCACAACTGCACCGCCAGCCACAGCAGGTACAGCACGCCCGCGATGCGCACGGCGTTGAACAACGTGGCCGAGGCATTGAGCAGCGAGCCCAGCCCCACGGCCACCACGGCGATCAGGATGCCCGCCCCCAGCCCCGCACCCGCCATGCCCCAGGCCGCGCGGCGCATGCCGCCCGCCATGCCGTTGGACAGCGCGAGCAGCATGGTGGGTCCGGGAATGACGGCCAGCGCCAGCGAGGCAGCGGCGAAGACGAGCAGGGTCTGGAATGTCGGCATATCAGTTTTCCATGGCGCCGTGCGCCGCCCACAGCCTGTGAAACTGGCACGGCCGCTCAGGGGGGTGTTGTTTCATCTCAGCGTTCTCCCTTGCGGTAGGGTTTCATCAGCGCTTGTGGGTACGCCGCCTTGCGCGCCACCAGTACCAGCGCCAGGATGGACAGCAGATAGGGCAGCATCAAGTAGACCTGATACGGCAGCCATGCGCCGCCCGCCTGCTGCAGCCGCAATTGCAGCGCGTCGAAAAAGGCGAACAGCAACGCGCCCAGCAGCGCCTTGCCCGGCCGCCACGAGGCGAACACCACCAGCGCCACGCAGATCCAGCCGCGTCCGTTCACCATGTTGAAGTAGAAGGCGTTGAACGCGGACAGCGTGAGGAACGCGCCCGCCACACCCATCAGCGCCGACCCGGCCACGATGGCGCCCGTGCGCGTGGCCGCTACCGAGATGCCCTGGCCTTCGGCCGCCTGCGGGTTCTCGCCCGCCATGCGCACGGCCAGCCCCAGCGGCGTGCGCAGCAGCACCCAGGCCAACAGCGGCACCAGCAGCAGCGCCAGCAGGGTGAGGGGCGTCTGCGCCGAGAGAATGGGCACGCCCAGCCATTCCATGGGTGCGAAGGGCTCGATGGTGGGCGGCGTGTTCACCTTGGGGAAGCTCACGCGGTAGCCGTAGTACGACAGCGCCGTCGCCAGCAGCGTGATGCCAAGCCCCGAGACGTGCTGCGACAGCGCCAGCCCCACCGTGAGCCATGCATGCAGCAGCCCGAACGCCGCGCCCGTGAGCGCCGCCACCAGCACGCCCGTCCACAGACCGTGCCCCGCATAGACGGTGAGCCAGCCCGTGAACGCGCCCGCGACCATGATCCCCTCGATGCCCAGGTTGAGCACCCCCGCGCGCTCGCACGGCAGCACGCCCAGCGTGCCCAGGATGAGCGGCGTGGCGACGCGCAGCGTGGCGATCCAGAACGCGGGGTTGGCGAGGATGTCGAACAGCTCGGTCATGCGAAGACTGCTGAATTGATAGCTGCTTGCGCTTGTCCAGCAAGCGCTGGAGGCTGATTTTGCTTCATTGTTTCCACCTGACCCGATACTGCGTCAGCAGCCCCGCCACCAGCACCGCGATGAGCGACGCGGCCACGATCACGTCCGCGATATAGGTCGGCACGCCCACGGCGCGGCTCATGCTGTCGGCCCCCACCAGCACGCCCGCCACGAAGACGCCTGCCGCCACCACGCCCAGCGGGTGTAGCCCGGCCAGCATGGCGATCACGATGCCGCTGTAACCGTAGCCGGGCGACATGTCGAGCGTGAGGTAGCCCGTGCGGCCTGCGACCTCGATGGCGCCCGCCAAGCCCGCCAGCCCACCCGAGAGCAGTGCGACGAGCACGACGGTGCGCGTGATGGGTACTCCTGCGAACGCGGCGGCGCGGGCGTTGGCCCCGGCCGCACGGATGTCGAAGCCGGGCACGGTGCGCGCCAGCAGCGCCCACAGGATGGCGGCCAGCGACACGGCCCACAGCAGGCCCGTGTGCAGCCTCGTTTGCGGCACCAGCTTGGACAGTTCCAGGTCGCCTTGCAGCGCCACGCTTTGCGGCCAGCCCATGGAGAGGGGGTCTTTCATGGGGCCGTCGAGCAGGGCCGAGACGAGCAGCAGCATCACGAAGTTGAGCAGCAGCGTGGTGACGACCTCGTCCACGCCCAGGCGGGCCTTCATGAGCGCGGGCCCCATCAGCAGCAGCGCGCCCGCCAGCGCCGCCGCCAGCATCATCAGCGGAAAGAGCACATAGGGCGACCACTCCAGCCCCGTGCCGCCGTGCATGCCGCCCACGGCCACGGCGGCCAAGGCACCCGCGTAGAGCTGCCCCTCGGCCCCGATGTTGAACAGCCGGGCGCGAAAGGCCACGGCGGCGGCCAGCCCCGTCAGGATGAGCGGTATGGCGCGGGTCAGGGTCTCGGTGAGCGCAAAGACCGAGCCGAACGCGCCTTGCAGCAGAAGCGCGTAGGTCTGGCCCACGGGGGCACCGGCCCACAGTACCAGCAGGCTGCTGACGAGCAGGGTGAACACCACGGCACCCACGGGCGCGGCCACGTAGGCGGCGGGGGATGTGTGGTTGCGTTTTTCTAGCCTCATGTTGTTGCCCCGGCCATGGCAAGTCCGATGGCTTCGCGTGTCCAGTCTTGCGCGGGCCGCGCTGCGCTCAGTTGCCCATCGTGTATCACGGCCACGCGGTCGCCCAGGGCCAGCACTTCGTCGAGGTCGTCGGAGATCAGCAGCACCGCCGCGCCACCGTCGCGGGCATTGATGAGCTGCTGCTGCACAAAGGCCACCGCGCCGATGTCCAGCCCCCAGGTGGGCTGGTGCGCCACGATGAGGACGGGGGCGGGTGCATCGCCCGGCGGCAGAAGTGCCCGGCCCAGGATGAGCTTTTGCATATTGCCGCCCGACAGCGAGCGCGCGGGCGCATCGGCCCCGCCGCCGCGCACGTCGAAGGTCTCGGCCACGTGCTGCGCATGCGCGCGTGCGGCGCAGCGCTTGACCCAGAAGCCGCGCCACCACGGGTGCGCGAACCAACGCCCGCCGCGCAGGCGCTCGGACACGGCGTTTTCCCACACCGGCAGGTCGCCCACCACGCCCACGGCGTGCCGGTCCTCGGGGATGCGCGCCACGCCCTGGCGCACCAGCCATGCGGGACTGGCGCGCAGGGGCGTACCCCGCAGCGTGATCTGCCCGGCCGTGGCGGCGCGCACGCCGCACAGCACATCGGCCAGCGCCACCTGCCCGTTGCCGGAGACGCCCGCTATCGCCACGATCTCGCCCGCGTTAAGGGTGAGCGACACGCCGCGCAGCCGGTCGCGGCCCGTGGGCGCCGTCTCCACGTTGGTAAGCGTGCAAACGGGCGCCCCTACGTGGCGCGCAGGGCGGCGCTCGGCGGCCTCGATGGCATGGCCCACCATCCACTGCGCCAACTGGCCCTGCGTGGTGCCCTGCGCGGGCGCCTCGGCCACCAGCTTGCCCTGGCGCAGCACGGCCACGCGGTGCGACACGCGCAGCACCTCGCCCAGCTTGTGGCTGATGAAGATGATGGACAGGCCCTGCGTCACCATCTGCGCGAGGGTGGCGAACAGCGCCTCGCTCTCCTGTGGCGTAAGCACGGCAGTGGGTTCGTCCAGGATCAGGATGCGGGCGCCCCGGTACAGCGCTTTCAATATCTCCACGCGCTGGCGCTCGCCCACCGAGAGGCTGCCCACCAGCGCATCCGGGCTGACCGGCAGGCCGAACTGACGCGACACGGCCAGCAGCTTTTCGCGCGCCGAACTGCGGCGCGAGAAGGGCTGCCACAGCGGCTCCGTGCCCAGCAGCACGTTGTCCAGCACCGTCAGGTTATCGGCCAGCGTGAAGTGCTGGTGCACCATGCCGATGCCCGCCGCCAGCGCTGCGCGCGGCTGGCCGGGGGGCAGGGGCTGGCCGTTGACCTCGATCTGCCCTGCGTCGGCCACGTAGTGCCCGAACAGGATGGACATCAGCGTGGACTTGCCCGCGCCGTTCTCGCCCAGCAGCGCCAGCACCTCGCCGCGCTGCAGCGTCAGGCTGATGCCGTCGTTGGCGACCAGCGGGCCGAAGCGCTTGGTGATGCCGGTCAGGCGCAGGACGGGCGCGGATGGTGCCGTCATTTACTTCCAGGCGGTGAGGAAGGCTTGCAGCACCCGTGCCGAATTGGCCGCAGCGATGCCCATGAAGGTGCCCATTTCGTTCTCGCCCTCGCCGCCGCCCGCCAGGTCGCTCAGCGAGCGGAAGGCGATGTAGGGCACGCCATTGCTGTGCGCCACCATGGCGGTGGCGGCGGTTTCCATGTCGAGCACGTTGGCCTCGAAGGTCTTGAACGCATATTCGCGGAAGGCCCGGTTGTCCACGAACGCCTGGCCCGAGACGCCGTTGCCGCCCACCACCAGCTTCGGAACCTGCTTCAAGCAGGTGCTGGCATGGCAGTGCTCCAGCGCCACGTTCTGCAGGTTGCGCGCCACGGCCAGCATCTGCGGGTCGGCGGCGAACCAGAACTTCTTGGCGCTGCCCGCGGCGGAGCGCACTTCCACCGGGCGCGGGTGCATCATGCCGAAGGCGGGCATCGTCAGCTCGCTCTTCATCCACGCGGGGGCGCTGTACTGGCCGGGCTTGTCCTCGCGGGCCATCAGCCATTCCATGTACTGGCCCCACTGCGCGGGCACGGTCACGTCGCCGATGTGCAGGCCGGGGTTCACGCCGCCCGCGATGCCGCTGAACACGATGTGGCTGACGTTGAAGCGGTCCAGCGCCAGTTGCGTGTTCATGGCCGCGTTGGTCATGCTGATGCCCGAGAGGAACACCACCACGGGCTTGCCCGAGAGCGTGCCGGTGGTGAACTCCACGCCGTTGGCGCGGTGCTTGACCGGGTTTTGCACCTGCGGCAGCAGCACGGTCAGCTCCGGCGCGAAGGCCGAGATGACGGCGATGCGCGGCGTGCCGTCCAGTTGCACGGACTTGCCAGCGGGCGTGGTGGTGGTCGCGCAGCCCGCGACCACGGCGGAGAAGGCGAGGGCGCCCAGCAGGCGCAGGCCGCGCCGGGCGAGGGATGAAGAGGGTGCAGTCATGGGGAGTCCTGAAATGAAACAGGCCACCGTGCCGAGAGGGTGGCCTGTGTGGATGGGCGTAATTTACTTGGCCGTGGACTTGGGCTGGCTGTCATCCACCTTTACGGTGAACTTGCCCGCCAAGATATCCGCCTCGCGCGCCTTGACCTTGGCGGCCAGGTCGGCGGGCACCTTCTTCTCGAACGTGCCCAGCGGGGCCAGCGACGAGCCCTTGTGCTTCATCAGCGAGTACGGGCCGTAGTCCTCGGCGGTGAACTTGCCTTCCTTCACCAGCTTGATGGCGCGATCGACGCTGGGCTCCATGTGCCAAAGGGCCGAGGCCACCACGGTGTCGGGGTACTGTTCCTGCGTGTCGATCACGTTGCCGATGGCGAGCTTGCCTTTCTCCTTGGCCGCGTCGGAGACGCCGAAGCGCTCGGCGTAGAGCACGTCCGCGCCCTTGTCGATCATGGCGAAGGTGGCTTCCTTGGCCTTGGGTGGGTCGAACCAGCTATTGATGAAGGTCACGGTGAATTCCACCTTGGGGTTGACCTCTTTCGCGCCCGCCATGAAGGCGTGCATCAGGCGGTTGACCTCGGGGATGGGGAAGCCGCCCACCATGCCGATCTTGTTCGTCTTGGTCATGCCGCCCGCGATCATGCCGGTGAGGTAGGCGGGCTCCTGGATGTAGTTGTCGAACACGCTGAAGTTGGGGCCTTGCGGCTTGCCCGAGGAGCCCATGACGAAGGCGGTCTTGGGGAAGTCCTTGGCCGCCTTGCGCGCGGCCGCTTCCACGCCAAATACCTCGCCAAAGATGAGCTGGTTGCCGCCCGTGGCGTACTCGCGCATCACGCGCTCGTAGTCGGCGTTGGCGACGTTCTCGCTGCTCTTGTATTCGATCTCGCCGCGCGCCTCGGCCGCCTTCAGCGCCTTGTGGATGCGGCTGACCCACTGCTGCTCGTAGGGCACGGTGTAGATGGCCGCGACCTTGAGCTTGGCCTGCGCGAGCGCATTGCCCGCGAAGCCGAGGCTGCTGGTGATGGCCAGAGAGGTGGCCAGCAGGTGGCCGGTGAAAATGCGGCGAGAGCTCATGGTGTGTCCTCGGTGAAAAAGAAAAGCTGCTGAAAACGCCCAAGCAATAAATATGCACGCCAATGATAGGTGGTGCGTCGGCCGTCGGGCCACTCTCGCTTTACCAATGGGAACACATTCTGTTTCAAAAAAAGGATGTGCCCATAATTAGAACCGCCGGGGCTTCTGTGCTTGTGCCATAGCATCGCCGTCATTCCAAAAGAGAAGAGGGATGGAGCGCCACAATGGCACAGAAGAACACAAGCGCCACGAATATGGCGGGTGTGCTGGTGGATGAGTTCGCGGCACAACAACCACAGCAAAATCGGGCAGCAAGCCCCCTTGCAGCCCTGTGCATACTGGCGCGTTACCACCAGACGGCTGCTGACCCGGCCACCCTGGCGCACCAGTTGGGCCTGCAGCCCAGCGAGCCGGCCAGCACCGAAGACCTGCTGCGGGCCGCCCGGTACCTGGGCCTGAAGGCCAAGCTCTCGCGCAGCAGTGCCGGCCGGCTACCTCTGACCCCCTTGCCCGCGCTGGCCCTGATGCGCAAGCCCGACGGGAGCCTGCGCACCGTCATCCTCGCCCAGTGCGACGGCCAGCGCGTGCTGCTGCAGGACCCCGCGGCGGATGGCGCAGATGCCCGCCCCGTCATCGAACCCCTGGACACCTTCTCCGCTCAATGGACGGGCGAACTCATCCTCGTCGCCAGCCGCGCCAGCCTGGCGGGCGAACTGGCCCGGTTCGACTTCTCCTGGTTCATCCCCAGCCTCGTCAAATACCGCAGGCTGCTGGGCGAAGTGCTGCTCATCTCCTTCATGCTGCAGCTCTTCGCCCTGGTCAGCCCCCTGTTCTTCCAGGTCGTCATGGACAAGGTGCTCGTGCACCGGGGTCTGACCACGCTGGACGTGCTCGTCCTCGGCCTCGTGGTCGTCGTCGTTTTCGAAAGCATCCTCAACGGCCTGCGCAGCTACGTCTTCAGCCACACCACCAGCCGCATCGACGTGGAACTGGGCGCGCGGCTGTTCCGCCACCTGGTGCAACTGCCGCTGGCCTACTTCCAGGCCCGGCGCGTGGGCGACTCGGTGGCGCGCGTGCGCGAGCTGGAGAACATCCGCAGCTTCCTCACCGGCAACGCCCTCACCGTGGTGCTGGACGTGCTGTTCTCCGTGGTCTTCATCGCCGTCATGCTGCTGTACAGCGTGCCGCTCACCCTCATCGTGCTCGCCAGCCTGCCGCTGTACTTCGGCCTGAGCCTGGCCGTGGTGCCCCTGTTGCGCCGCCGGCTGGACGCCAAGTTCGCACGCGGCGCCGAGAACCAGGCCATGCTGGTGGAAACCGTCACCGGCATCCAGACCGTCAAGGCCAGCGCGCTGGAACCCTCCTTCGCGCGCCGCTGGGACAACCAGCTCGCGGCCTACGTCAGCGCCAGCTTCAAGACGCAGAACCTTGCTGCCTGGGCGCATGAAGGCGTCAACCTTATCGGCAAATTGGTGAACGCCGCCACCCTCTGGTATGGGGCGCACCTCGTCATGGGAAGCGAACTCACCGTGGGCCAATTCGTTGCCTTCAACATGTTCGCCCAACGCGTGGCCCAGCCCATCATGCGCATGGCACAGCTGTGGACGGACTTCCAGCAGACCGGCATCTCCATGGCCCGCCTGGGCGATATCCTGAACACCCGCACCGAGGTGCCGCCCAGCAGCGCAGCGCAACTGCCGCCCGTCCAGGGCCGCGTCACGCTCGATGGCGTGCACTTCCGCTACCGGCCCGAAGCCGCCCCCGTGCTCGCGGGCGTCAGCCTCGACGTGCGCCCCGGCGAAGTCATCGGCATCGTGGGCCGCTCCGGCTCCGGCAAAAGCACCCTGACCAAGCTGGTCCAGCGCCTGTACACCCCCGAGGAGGGCCGCATCCTGGTGGACGGCATCGACATCAGCCTCATCGACGCCGCCCAGTTGCGCCGCCAGGTCGGCGTGGTGCTGCAGGAGAACCTGCTGTTCAACCGCAGCGTGCGCGAGAACATCGCCATCGCCGACCCGGCAGCCCCCATCGAGACCGTCGTCTACGCCGCCCAACTGGCCGGCGCGCACGACTTCATCAGCGAACTGCCCGAAGGCTACGACACCCTGGTGGGCGAGCAGGGCGGCAGCCTCTCGGGCGGGCAGCGCCAGCGCATCGCCATTGCCCGGGCACTGTTCACCAACCCGCGCATCCTCATCCTGGACGAAGCCACCAGCGCGCTCGACTACGAAAGCGAGGCCGTCATCCAGCGCAACATGCGCCACATCTGCCAGGGCCGCACCGTGCTCATCATTGCCCACCGCCTCAGCGCCGTGCGGCATGCGCACCGCATCATCGTCATGGACAAGGGTCGCATCGTGGAAACAGGCCCGCACGAAGCCCTGGTCCAGAAGCAGCAGGGCCTGTACGCCCACCTGTGGCGCATGCAGGACGGCGGCCAGCACCAGGGCGGCGGCTACCGTGCCGCGCCGCAGCAGCCCACCGCCGCCGCCGGTACCCCGGAGGCGGCGGCATGAGCACGGCCACCACGCAAGACACCGCCGCCGCGCCACGCCACCCCGCCATCGAACTGCTGGGGCGCTACCGCGCCATCCTCCAGGCCGCCTGGGCACACCGTGCGGAACTGGCGGGCCCCGCCCGCCTGGCGGACGAACAAGCCTTCCTGCCCGCAGCCCTGAGCCTGCAGGAAACGCCCGTGCACCCCGCGCCCCGGCGCATCGCATACGCGCTCATGGCCCTCTTCCTGGCCGCGACCGCCTGGGCCACCCTGGGCAGGATCGACATCGTGGCCGTGGCCCCCGGGCGCATCATCGTGAGCGACCGCACCAAGCTCGTGCAGCCGCTGGAGAACAGCGTGGTGCAGCGCATCCTCGTGAAAGACGGCGACCACGTGCAGGCCGGCCAGCCCCTGGTGGAACTGGACCCCACGGCCGCCCGCGCCGACAAGGCCAGCCTGCACGAAACCCGCAAGGCCGCCCAATCGGAATGGCTGCGCAGCCAGATACTGCTGCAGATGCTATTGAAAGAAGAGCATTTGGCGCCCATGCCAAAAGCGCTGCAGCCCCAAATGACCATGAACCAGAACGCCCCCGGCGACTGGACCCCCACGGACAAGGCCGACGCCCAGGCCCAGTTGGCCGCCGAATGGAGCGACATCACCGCGCGCCTGCAACGTCTGGCGGCGGAATACCAACGCCGCCAGGCCGAGGCCGCCACCGTGCGCGCCATGATCGCCAAGCTGGAAGCCACGCTGCCCATTGCCCGCCAGCGCGAGCAAGACTTCGCGGCCCTGACGGCCCAGGGCTTCATGTCCGGCCACGCCAACCAGGACCGCACGCGCGAGCGCATCGAGCTGGAGCGTGACCTGGTCACCCAGCAGGCCCGCCTGCTCGAAGCCCAGGCCGCCCAGCGCGAGGCCGAGCAAGGCCGTGCCGCCTACCTGGCCGAAACCCGCAGGACGCTGAGCGACCGCCACGCCCAGGCCGACCTCAAGCGCCAGCAGACCGCGCAGGAACTGACCAAGGCCGCCCAGCGCGAACAGCTGGCCACCCTGACGGCCCCCGTCACCGGCACCGTGCAGCAACTGGCGCTGCACACCGAGGGCGGGGTGGTCACCGAGGCCCAGGCCCTGATGGTCATCGTGCCCGACGGCGCCAGCGTGAGCGCCGAAGTGACGCTGGAGAACAAGGACATCGGCTTCGTCGAGCCCGGGCAGGAAGTGGCCATCAAGCTGGAGACCTTCCCCTTCACGCGCTACGGCACCGTCAAGGCCCGCGTGGACAAGGTCACGCAGGACGCGGTGAACGACGAAAAGCGCGGGGCGATCTTCCCGGCCACGCTGGAGCTGCTGCAGACCACCATCGACGTGGACGGCAAGGCCATCCGCCTGGCGCCGGGGATGAACATCACGGCGGAGATCAAGACCGGGCAGAGGAGGGTTATTGAATACCTGCTCAGTCCGATTCAGCGGGCGGGAAGTGAGAGCTTGAGGGAGCGATAAACGAATGATTTATTAGAGTATTGCGACGCAATTCTGAGATGGCTTAGCAACGCCTAGGTAGTGCAGGCGGGTGGTTTCATCTTGGTGCAGAACAATGCGATGACCACGCGTGCGCTCATTGAGGTTAGTGCGGCGGTGCAAAATTTATATTTTTGGAGAATAATTTGAAGTTGCCTTATTCCATTTCTCGGGTGAATGAAATTAATGATTTGTGGATGAGAAAAACAAAGATTCTTCTCGTGCTGCTATTTATTTCATTCTTTTTTGTGGTTCTTGATGATCAAGTTGGAATTTTGAATGGTTTGGTTGATTTTGTTGGAGGCCATGTTCCTATGATAAGAGGTCTGGTGCCTTCCGGAGTGAGGGCTGGGTATCTTGCAGCGAGATATTTCTCATTGATGGCAATATTATTGCCTTTATATATTATATGGGTGCTAGTAGAGGATGATGTTGTGTGCCGTTGCGGTTATGGATGGTCTCGCATGAAAGGAGGGGTGACTCGAGTGCTAGGCTTTGTTTATTTTATAGGTTTGCCGCTCATGATTTTTGTGATTTATCTTGCTCTGTCTGCTCCATTTGGATATCCTAACAATCCGGGAAACTTTGGCCAGACAATATTTTATTGGATGCTGAATTCAGAAGTTGGTTTACTGGTTTTGGGTGGTTTCTTTGGAATGTGTTTTGGGTGGGTTTTGCTTTTTGTTTGTTGGAGCATTTTGCTTCCTGTTGTTCTGCTTTTGAGAAGATTTGATTTTTTTCGAATTTAATATATTAAGGAATTTTAATGAATAATAATAATTCAATTAATTTGCAAGATGCATCAAAGGCGATTGCTGATGCGGCGTTTGCAGTAGCCTCTGGTTGGTCAGATGCTGCTAGTCGGTATGTGGAATGGATTAATACGGAGTCCGCAGCCAGGTTGGTGACCGAGAACGAAAAATATAGTAAATTCGCTTCAGAGATTGGTGGCGCTCTTAAAGATGTTAGCGACAAGGCAGCGATATGGGCTCGGGCCGCAGCCGATGCTGGCGACACTGGCATCGGAAAAATCATGGAGCGCTATTCTCATAGTTTTGCGGCTCAGGCTGATCTGCTTCGTTTTAGTGGTGGTAATGCGTTAGCTAATCTAAATAGTTTGGCTGCAGATATTAAATCTATGACTGTCATGGCATCCGACTCTTTGGGGGGAGGGTTTGGTCGAGCTATAGGGCCAGCATTTGATGCATATTCAATGATGGATGGTGCCATAGAGTGGGTTAACACAGGGCAGAGCGAAAAATTCGGCGGCGCTGCAATGGGGGTGGTGCTTTCTGCATTATTGGGCGGTGCCAGTGCAGGTATCGCAGCATTTTTTGGGGCGCCGATTATTGTCACACTTGCAGTCGCAGCAGCAGGAGCAACCGTTGGTAGCCTACTTGGGGGCGCCACTTTCAATGCATTGCGAGATCTAATTTCTGAATTCTTAATTAGCACCCCTGACCCCCTGGTAAAAACCACCCGCTACATCTGGGTAGACCCCCTGGTCCTGGACCTGGACGGCGACGGCCTGGAAACCACCCCCTTGTCCCAGGGCATCCAGTTCGACACCAACGGCGACACCATCAAGACGGCCACGGCCTGGATAGGCGCAGACGACGGCCTGCTGGTGCTGGACCGCAACGGCAATGGCGTCATCGACTCGGGCCGCGAACTCTTTGGCGATGAAACCCTCCTGGCCAATGGCCAAAAAGCCCCCCACGGCTTCGCCGCCCTGGCCGAGCTGGATAGCGTGGCCGACGGCATCTTCGACAGCAAGGACGCCCAGTTTGGTGCCGTGCGCATCTGGCGCGACCTGAACCAGGACGGCATCAGCCAGGCAAACGAATTGCAGACCCTGGCCCAGGCAGGCGTCACCAGCATCAAGATCGCCAGCACTGCCACCAACACCAAGTACGGCGATGCGCAACTGGTGCAGTCCGGCACCTTTGCCCGCACCGACGGCAGCGAAGGCCAGGCGGGCAGCTTCATCCTGGCGGTGAACAACGCCGTGACCACCCACGCCCCCATAGAAGTGAGCGAGCCAGCCAAGGCTCTGCCCAACATCCAAGGCAGCGCCTGGGTGCGCGGCCTGCAGCAAGCCGCCACCCTGGCCCCGGAGCTGATAGCGCTGTACGACCAGGCCAAGGCTGCTGACACCCGCGCCGAATACGTCGATGGCATCGGCCAGTTGCTGCGGGCATGGGCCAACCAGTCCGGCTACGCCAACGCCAGCCAGCAGGCGCTGCAGGCAGGCAAGGGCCTGATTTTGCGCAACCCTGTGGACGACCAGGAGCGCGGCTGGCTGGACATGGCCGTCAAGGCCGACGACACGGCGCGCAACGCCTTCCGGGCCACCCTGTCGGCGCAAGACCAGCAAAAGTTTGACGACATGCGCGAAAGCATGGTGGGCGACCTGGAGCGCCTGTATGCCTATGAGGCATTTACCGGCCACACCTTCTTGAACTGGTCACGGGTGCAGATCGACGGCGGCTCGGTCGTCCTGGAAATGTCAGTCCGGCCACCCGGTGGGCGCCCCGTGCAAGTGTCGGTGCCCTTGTCGGAAGTCATCCGCGACAACCGCATCGCCATGCCGTCCAGCGAACAGGGTTACATCGTGGTGACCGTGCCCACGCCGGTGGGCGGCGGCATGCCGCACCTGCAAATGCTGTGGGAGCGGCTGGTGGACGACGCCAGCAGCAACCTGATGCCCGGCATGTGGCTGGAGAAGTACCTGGACATGGTGCAATTGAGCGTGACGGATGCGGGGGTGGCGCTGGACTTTGGCCAGATGGATGCGGCGCTGGACGCGGCCAGCGCTGCGGATGCGCATGAGGGAGCGGCGCTGTTTTTGGACATCTACAAGGCATACGGAGATACCTTCAAGCAGGCGGGCTGGAACGGCTTTGACCGCTTGCAAACGCTGGTGCAAAGCGCCGCCACCGACACTGCCGTGCGCAACGCCTTCACAGCGACGGGCTACAGCTTGTTCACCGCAGGTGCAACGCAAGGCACCGCACAAGATGACATCCTGGCCGGGGGCGAGGGGGCCAACACGTTCCGTGCAGGGGCGGGCAATGACCTGCTGCACGGGCAAGGGGGGAATGATGGGCTGTGGGGGGATGCGGGGGATGA
>Ga0222424_100291_pt1 | contig 37643 bp, 39 predicted proteins | sample 2B2ome_FD_182468 | JGI IMG/M metagenome (GOLD analysis project Ga0222424, IMG submission 182468) | Enriched microbial communities from leaf-cutter ant dump, University of Wisconsin, Madison, United States - 2B200A (version 2) | ecosystem: Environmental > Terrestrial > Nest > Insects nest > Nest... | reverse complement strand
GACAGGGACTTGAGCAGCTTCTTGAGCGCGCGGTCGGCCTCCTGGTCGGCGTCGCGGCGGAAGGCCACGGAGAGCTTGCGCACCTGCTCCACCAGCTCGTAGGCGGCCACGCCTTCCTGTTCTCGGATCACATCCCCCAGAATGCGGCCGAGCAGGCGGATGTCGTCGATCAGGGGCTGGTCCTTGTCGGATCGTTTCATGCAGGTCTCTCCGGGAATGGATGGGTTTGCCCGGCGCTGCCTGCTCCCCATCCCCCGGGGCGCACCAACCCCAGTGCGGGCGCATGCTAGCATCGCCCGCCCCTGAAAGATTACAAACAGGTTACGAACTTGAGCCCCGTCCAAAGCCCCCTTTCCATCGTGATCGCCACGCGCGAAAGCCGCCTCGCGCTGTGGCAGGCCGAGCACGTGCAGGCCCTGCTGCGTGCACGCGGCCACACGGTGGAGCTGCTGGGCATGACGACCAAGGGCGACCAAATCCTGGACCGGTCCCTCTCCAAGGTGGGCGGCAAGGGCCTGTTCGTGAAGGAGCTGGAGGTGGCGCTGGAAGAAGGCCGCGCCCACATCGCCGTGCACTCGCTCAAGGACGTGCCCATGGAGCTGCCCGAGGGCTTCGCGCTCGCCTGCGTGATGGAGCGCGAGGACCCGCGCGACGCCTTCGTCTCGCCGCGCCATGCATCGCTGGATGACCTGCCGCAGGGCGCGGTGGTGGGCACCTCCAGCCTGCGCCGCCAGGTGCTGCTGCAGGCCCTGCGGCCCGACCTGAAGATCGAGCCGCTGCGCGGCAACCTCGATACGCGCCTGCGCAAGCTCGACGAAGGCCAGTACGACGGCATCGTGCTCGCGGCCGCCGGGCTCAAGCGCCTGGGGCTCGAAGCCCGCATCCGCACCACGTTCGAGGCAGCGAGCATGCTGCCCGCGGCCGGCCAGGGCGCTCTCGGCATCGAGGTGCGCAGCGACCGGCAGGACCTCATCGAGGCCCTGGCCCCGCTGGCGCACCAACCCACCTGGCTCACCGTGGCCGCCGAGCGCGCCGTGAGCCGCGCCATGGGCGGCAGCTGCTCCATGCCGCTGGCGGCGCATGGCACGCTGCAAGGCGGCGTGCTGCAGCTCGACGCGGCCTGGGGCGACCCGGAGGGCCGCACGCCGCTGGTGCGCGCACAGGCCAGCGCCCCGGTGGGCACCTTGGCCCAGGCCGAAGCCTTGGGCGAAGACATCGCCCGCCGCCTGCGCGCGGCCGGCGCCCTCGCCTGAGCCGCCATGGCCCCGCCCCGGGTGATCGTCACGCGGCCCGCCCGCGAGGCCGCGCACTGGGTGGAACAGCTCGGCGCGCACGGCATCGGCGCCGTGGCGCTGCCGCTGATCGCCATCGGCCCCTGCACCGACCCCGCCTCGCGGCAGGCGCTGGAACAAGCCCATGCGCAATGGCCGAGCTACAAGGCCCTGATGTTCGTGAGCGGCAATGCCGCCCTCCATTTTTTTGAACCAAATCGGCCTCCAGCGCTTGCTGGACAAGCGCTGGCAGCTATCAAAACAAGAGTCTGGGCGCCCGGCCCCGGCACTGCCAGCGCGTTGCGCCAGGCCGGCGTTCCGCCCGGCTGCATCGACGGCCCCGCGCCCGATGCGGCGCAGTTCGATTCCGAGGCGCTGTGGCAGCAGGTACGTGAGCAGATCGGCCCGGGCGACCGCGTGCTCGTCGTGCGCGGCCGTTCCGCCACGCCCGAAGACGCCCACGAGTCCCCGCAAGGCAGCGGCCGCGACTGGCTGGCGCAGCAGATCACGGCGGCCGGCGGGCAGGTGGACTTTGTGGTGGCGTACCAACGCGGCGCGCCCCGGTTCAACGCCGCCGAGGTGGCGCTGACGCAACAGGCCGCGCAGGATGGCTCGCTGTGGCTGCTGAGCAGCTCCGAAGCCGTGGCCCACCTAGCGCAGGCCCTGCCCGGCCAACCCTGGGGCGCGGCGCGGGCCCTGGCCACCCACCCGCGCATCGCGCAGGCGGCGCGGGACGCGGGCTTTGGCAGCGTGCGGGAATGCCGTCCGGCGCTGGCGGACGTGGTGGCCTCGATAGAATCGGCCGCATGAGTTCCGCGCCCGCCAACGACCTCCCCGCCGCCAGCCCCGCGCCTTCGCCCGCACAGCCCCCGGCGGGCCGTGGCGGCGCCGTGACGCTGCTGCTGGGCGCGGTGGCGGCCGCCGCGCTGGCCAGCAGCGCCCTGCTGTGGCAACGGCTGAGCACCATCCAGGAGCAGTTGGCCCGGCAGTCCGCAGATTCCGGCGCCCAGGCCATCGAGGCCCGCGCCATGGCCCGCCAGGCCGAGGAGCTGGTGCGCGAGACGGCCGCCCGCCTGTCGGTGGCCGAGGCCCGCGTGAGCGAGGTCGCGCTGCAGCGCAGCCAGCTCGAAGAACTGATGCAGAGCCTGTCGCGCTCGCGCGACGAGAACCTGGTGGTGGACATCGAGTCCGCCATCCGCCTCGCACAGCAGCAGGCCCAGCTCACCGGCAGCCTGGAGCCGCTGGTGGCCGCGCTCAAGAGCGCCAACCAGCGCATCGAACGCGCCGCCCAGCCCCGGCTGGCGCCCGTGCAGCGCGCCATCGGCCGCGACCTGGACCGCCTGACCCGCGCCACCGTCACCGACACCGCCGGCCTGCTGGCCCGCCTGGACGACCTGGTGCGCCAGGTGGACGAGCTGCCCGTGCTCAACGCCGTGGCGCAAGCGGCGTCCACGCGGCGCCTGTCCGCCGGCCCCGCAGCGGCAGGCAGCACGCCCGCCCCCACCGAAGGCCTGGCTTGGTGGCAGGCTGCGCTGCAGCGCAGCTGGGAAGTGGTGCGCGACGAGGCGCGGGGCCTGGTACGCGTGAGCCGCATCGATCAGCCCGAGGCCATCCTGCTGGCGCCCGAGCAGACCTTCTTCCTGCGCGAGAACCTCAAGCTCAAGCTGCTCAACGCACGCCTGGGCGTTCTGGCGCGCCAGTTCGACTCCGCCCGTGCCGACCTCGGGGCCGCCACGGCGGCCCTGAACAAGTACTTCGACCCGGCCTCGCGCCGCACCCAGAACGCGGCCAGCGTGCTGCAGCAGGCGCAGATGCACATGAAGACGGCGGAGCTGCCGCGCCTGGACGAAACCCTGTCAGCGCTCGCAACGGCTGCGGCAGGGCGCTGACACCATGCGCGCCGCTCTCTGGCTTCTGGCATTGTTCGGCGTGGCCGTGGCCGCCGCGCTGTTCGCGGGCAACAACCAGGGCACCGTCACGCTGTACTGGCCGCCCTACCGCATCGATCTGTCGCTGAACATGGTGGTGCTGCTGCTCGTGGGCGGCTTCGTCACCGTGTACGCGGCGCTGCGCGCCCTGGCCGCGCTGCTGGAGCTGCCGCACCAGGCCCGCCGCTGGCGCGTGCAGCAAAAGGAGCGCGCCATGCACGCCGCGCTGCTGGACGCGCTGACCCACATGCTGGGCGGCCGCTTCATCCGCTCGCGCAAGGCCGCCGTGGCGGCGCTGTCGCAGGAAAGCGCGCTGGCCGCCTCGGGCGAGGGCGTGCCGCACGGCCGCCAGCTGCGGGCCCTGGCCCACATGATCGCAGCCGAGTCGTCTCACGCCCTGCAGGACAGCGCCACGCGCGAAAGCCATCTGCAGGACGCGCTGCAGGAAGCCCCCGCGCGCGGCACGGTCAGCGAACAGGAATTGCGCGAGGGCACCCAGATGCGCGCCGCCCGCTGGTCGCTGGACGACCGCGACGCCAGCGCCGCCCTCGACCGCCTGGCCGCCCTGCCCCAGGGCGCCGCGCGGCGCACGCTGGCGCTGCGCATCAAGCTCAAGGCCACGCGCCTGGCGCGGCAGACGCAGGACGCGCTCGAAACCGCCCGCCTGCTGGGCAAGCACCGCGCGTTCTCGGCCAGCGCGGCGCAGAGCATCGTGCGCGGCCTGGCCACCGAACTCATCAACAGCGCGCACGACACCGCGCAGTTGCAGCAGATCTGGCTGTCGCTGGAACCCGCCGAGCGCAACATGCCCGAGCTGGCCATCCACGCCGCGCAGCGGCTCGCTGCGCTGGGCGGCGACGCTACGCAGGTGCGCACCTGGCTGCTGCCCGTGTGGGAGCGCATGGTGGACCTGCCCGAAGCCCTGGCCGACCACCACGCGCTGAAGCTGGTGCGCGCGCTCGAAACCGGCCTGGATGCGCTCGACGCGCCCTGGCTGGCCCGCATCGAGTCCGCGCAGCAGGCCAACCCGCGCGATGCCCGCCTGCAGTACCTGGCCGGCATGGCCTGCCTCAAGCGCCAGCTGTGGGGCAAGGCCCAGCAACTGCTCACGCAGGCCGCGCAGCAGCTGCCCGACAGCAGCCTGCGCTCCAGTGCCTGGCGCCACCTCGCCGAGCTGGCGGAGCAGCGCGGCGACGCCGATGCAGCCGCCGAAGCCTGGAAGAAGGCAGCGCTGAGCCACTGAGCGCCTGGCCGCCATGCCACGGCGCCCGGCATGGCATTGGGGAACTTTGAGCGCACTGCCCCTATCAATTCACTTTTTTTGAATTGAGTGGTCAATCTGCCTGAAGGTGGAGCCGGCCACGGCTTTCTACACTGCCCCATCGCACGGCGACCCGCTCCGGCCCGCTTTTCGCGCCCCCCATCCACCACCGCTTTTCAATGCCCGCTTCCGCCACCGCCACACCGCCCCGCCGCTACACGCGCACCGCCATGCTGTTGCACTGGGTGCTGGGCCTCGTGCTGGTGGGCCTGTTCTGCATGGGCCTCTACATGACGGGGCTGCCGTTCTCGCCGCAGCGGCTCAAGCTCTACAACTGGCACAAGTGGGCGGGCATCACCTTCCTGGCGCTGTCGGTGCTGCGCCTGCTGTGGCGCGCCACGCACCGCCCGCCGGCGCTGCCGCCCGCCGTGGAACGGGCCATGCCGCCCTGGCAGAGGGCCGCGCACCACGGCACGCATTTCCTGCTGTATGCGCTGTTCCTCGCCGTGCCCCTGATCGGCTGGGCCTACAGCTCGGCGGCGGGCTTCCCCATCGTCTTCCTGGGCCTGTGGCAACTGCCGGACTTCGTGCCGGTGAGCAAGGAGTTGGCCGAGGCCATCAAGCCCTGGCACCAGATCACCGCCTACGCCATGGCGGCGCTAGTGCTGCTGCACGTGGCCGCCGTCCTCAAGCACCAGATCATCGACCGCGACGGCCTGATCGCCCGCATGCTTCCCGGCCCACGCTGACCATCCGTTTTTCAGGAGTTTTCATGAACCTGTCTTCCACCCTGCCACGCGTCGCGTTGTGTGCCGTTCTGGCGCTGAGCGCCCAGGCCGCCCTGGCTCAGCAACAACTCGTCTCCGCCCAGAGCGAGGTGCAATTCACCGCGCGCCAGATGGGCGTGCCGCTGGAAGGGCACTTCAAGAAGTTCAGCGCCCAGGTGGCGTTCGACCCCGCCAAGCTCGCCACGAGCAAGATCGCCTTCACGGTGGACACCGGCAGCGCCACGCTGGGTTCGCGCGAGACCGATACGGAATTGCCCAAGCCCGTCTGGTTCAACGTCCCCAAGTTCCCGCAGGCGCAGTTCGAATCCACCAGCATCAAGGCGCTGGGCGGCGGCAAGTTCGAAGTGGCCGGCAAGCTCACCATCAAGGGCACGGCGCAGAGCGTGGTCGTGCCCGTGGCGCTGGCGCAAAGCGGCGCCACCACCACGGCCACCGGCACCCTGCCCCTCAAGCGCCTGGCGTTCAAGATCGGCGAGAACGAGTGGGCCGACACCTCCATGGTGGCCGACGAGGTGACCGTGAAATTCAAGCTCGCGCTGACCGGCGTGGGCAAGCTCTGATTTCCTTTTCCTGCCTTTCTTTCTTCACCAACCTTCCCAGGAGCCTCTCCATGCGCAAGTCCCTGTTCTCCCTGCTCGCCGTGGCCGCCGCCACCGCCCTGACCGCCGGCGCGGCCCAGGCCGCCAACTACGCCATCGATCCCACACACACCTTTGTGACCTTCGAGATCGGCCACTTCGGCACCACCACCAACCGCGCGCGCTTCGACAAGAAGCAGGGCACGGTGGAGTTCGACCGCGCCGCCAAGACCGGCAAGGTGGACATCAGCATCGACGCCACCTCGGTGAACTCGGGCACACCCCCGTTCGACAAACACCTGCAGAGCGCCGACCTGTTCGACGCTGCCAAGCACCCCACCATCAAGTTCGTGTCCGACAAGTTCACGTTCAACGGCGACAAGATCAGCGAAGTGAGCGGTCAGCTCACGCTGCTGGGCAAGACTGCGCCCGTCACCCTCAAGGCCACGCAGTTCAACTGCTACGACAGCCCCATGCTCAAGCGCGAGGTCTGCGGCGGCGACTTCGAGGCCACCATCGACCGCACCCAGTGGGGCATGAACTACGGCGTGGAATGGGGCTTCCCCAAGAACGTGCGCCTGGTGGTGCAGATCGAGGCCATCAAGCAGTAAGCAGGAACCCAGGCCTGCCGCTCCCGCCCAGCCACCCGCCGCAGCCCTGCGGTGGGTGGCCTTTTTTTTGGGGCAACGTCTGCCGCAAAAATCCCAGCAAAAATTAACTTAACGTAAATCAATTACGAATAGTAGAATCATCAAACCGACTTAAGGAGACTCGCATGAACGCCGTCCTGACACCCGACCTGGCCACCCTCCCCGCGCCTGCCGCCATCCAGCAGTTGCACCACTACGCCTACAAGGCCCGCGATGCGGAGGAGACACGCCACTTCTACGAAGACATCCTGGGCCTGCCGCTCTACCACATCATCCAGAGCGACTACGTGCCCAGCACGGGCGAATACTGCCCGTACACGCACTTCTTCTTCCGCCTGCAGGACGGCTCGTTCATCGCCTTCTTCGACCTGGGCGACGACGTCAAGGCCGAGCCCTCGCCCAACACGCCGCTGTGGGTCAACCACATCGCCTTCCGCGTGAACACGGTCGAGGAGCTGGAGAACACCAAGAAGCGCCTAGAGGCCCACGGCATCGAGGTGCTGGGCGTGACGGACCACCATATCTTCCACAGCATCTACTTCTTCGACCCCAACGGCATCCGCCTGGAGCTGTCGGCCCAGCTGGCCGACGAGGCCCAGATGGCCAAGGACAGCACCGTGGCCCACGCCCGCCTGAACGAATGGACGGCGCGCAAGGAGCAGTGGCGCAAGGAGCGCGCGGAGGGCAAGGTGGCCGCGCCGCTCAAGCCGCAGCAGAACGACCGGCCGGAGTTCGTGAAAGGAACCTGAAACCTATTGGGGCCGCAGATAGACGAAGCGCAGCCCCGCCATCTGCTGCACGAACGTGCCGCGGAAATCCAGCGGCGCATAGCGGGGATGCGCTATCGCAACGTCGTCCCCCTTCGCCCACAGCCGCACGACCTGCCGGTCGCTGTGCGTGTGGGTCTGGGCCACGCCCCGGCCGCCCGGCGCGGCCACCGGAACATTGAGGTACGGCGCACGCAGCAGGCGCAATGCACCCTGCAGGCCCACGTGCCGCAGCAGCTTCCAGCCTACTGCAGGGGATGGCCGCACGGCTTCCTGCACGCCACCTTCCGCCAACAGCGCGCCGTCAGGCCGCTCGAAGCGGAATGACCAGCGCCCTCCTTCTTGCTGGAATTGGCTCTCGGCCACATGCGCATTCAGGCCCAGGTGCTCTGCGTTATAGCGGGCCACATGCGGCATGCTGTTCCACAAGGCCACGCACGCCATGCGCACCCCAGGCTGCACCAGCAGCGCGCGGTGAATGGCAAAGGGGTGGACCGCCACGGGCGGTAGCGGCCGCACGCTGGCAAGCAGCGACAGCTGCAGCTCATGGTGCGGCCCCAGGCTGGCCTGCGTGAAATCGCCCACCCATACAGCCATCAGCGCGCGGCCCGCCGTGTCCAGCAGCGGCGCCAGCCCCTCGCCCAGCAGGGCCGCCGCCGCGCCCGCGTCGGCCGTGCCGCCCAGCATCAGCAGCGTGCCGTCATACACGTGGTACGGCGTGGGCAGCAGCCGCCCATCCACAGCCGCGCTGCCATCGATGGGAAAGCGCCTGAACAGCGCGTGCTGGCGCCTGTCCATCCCCGTCACACCAGCGACGGCCGGGGGATCTGCTGCGTAATGCAGTGCATGCCCCCGCCACCCGCCAGCAGCGCGTCTACGCCGATCGGCACCACGCGCCGGCCGGGGTAGCGGGCCTGGATGATCTGCGCGAACGCCGCATCCTTCTGGATCAGCTCCGCATCGCGCCCTGGCCGATAGAAACGCGGCACCAGCACCACGCCCGCGGCCACCACGTAGTTCATGTAGCTCGCGGGCAGCAGGTAGTTCACCGGCTCCTGGTTCTCGAAACGCTCCGCGCCCTTGAGGCGGTGCACGGGGTGCTGGTTCATGTCCTCGATCATCCACCAGGCCTCGTCCTGCGGCGTAAGCTGCACCACGATGGGCCCGGGCTCCGGCACGCGCACGATGGTGAGGGGCTGGCCGTCCTGGTCGGTCGCGGCGCTCAGGATGGCGTGGGCCTCCTGCAGCACGTCATAAGCGATCTGCGTCACCGGGTCGCCGGCGGCCACGGCGGCGGCCAGCTCGGCATCGGTCACCTCCGGCAGCAGCAGCGTGCGCTCGTCCACCCAGGCCACCATCTCGTCGATGTGCGTCACGCCCACGTTGTAGGCCCACTGGCCCCCAGGCATCTCGTAGGGCGTCTGCATCACCGTGTGCGCATCGGTGGGCATGTTGCGCTTCAAGAAGATCACCTTGGTCACGCCGAACACGCGCTTGATTTCCGCCTCGATCTGCGCCGCCGTCCAGCCCTTGTTGCGGCCCAGCAGGCCCACGCCCTCGGTACCGTCGCCCAGCACGGCAATCACCGTGCCCTTGCCGTTGAAATGCAGGTTGCCGCCCTCGCACACCAGGGGCGAACGCAGGCTTTCCGCCTGGAACGCCTGCGCCACGCGCACAGCCAGGTCGTTGTCGTAGTTGTAGGCGTCGTTGGTGTAGGGGCCGCTGAAGGCGTTGTAGCCATACCCGTCGAAGTCGAAGTCCACCACGCTCAGGTTGCCACGCCCGTCGGTCAGGAAGATGCCGCCGTAGTCGCGAATCCACAGCTCGGCGTGGTCCACCACCTTGAACTCCACGCGCTCGGCGATGTCCTCGGCCGCCATGCTCTGCGCCATCAGCGCCTGCTCCATGCGCTCGCGGTCTTCGGCACCGTTGACGAGATAGACCACCTGCGCGGTCTGCGCCAGCGCGGCGATCATCGTGGCCTGCACCTCCAGCACCGACCATCCGTCCTTGTAGTCGAAGTCCATGCTGGCCAGCATCACGGCCTGCTGCGGCTCGGTTTCGGCGGGCATGCGCCATACGGCGGGCGCATCGCCATCGCCAGGGGCATCGCTGCCGCCGCCACCGCCGCAGGCGGCCAGTGCCGCCGAGGCAGCGGCACCCAGCAGCAGACTGCGGCGGCGCAGGAAAAGAGTTTGTTGTTGTTGAGACATGCGGTCTCCTTCTCAAAAAGACATGAATAAAAAAGGCCTCCAGCGCCCGCCTGGCAAGCGCTGGAAGCTATCAAGGCAGGAGCAAACACTCCTGCATCCCACGAAGATGGATCACACCCCCTTGCGCCTGCGCGCCCACAAGCCCAACCCGCCCAGAAGGCCGGCCATCAGCGCCAGGCCCGCAGGCTCCATCACCGGCACCGACGCCACGTTGGCGCCTGGCACGGGCGGGGGAAACGCCGTGTTCACGATGCCGCCGATAACGGCATCCGCGTTCGCGCAACTTGGCGTCACCACGCCGCTGGAGCGGTACACCACCTGCCCCGCCGCGTTGCGCAGCGTCACGGTCACGGTGAAGTCCGTGTCCACCGGCAAGGGAAACACGTGGGTCTGCGTGCCGTTGTCGTTGAAATCGCCCAACGCCAGGTTCCAGGGGCCGTCCGGCTCGGTCACGGCATCGTTGCGGTAGTCCATGTAGCGGTTGGCGCCAATGTCCACCGTCGTGTCCACGCGCCAAACACCGGCGTCAATGCCGCTCACCACCTGCCCCAGGACGAAATCTCCGCTGGCACAGCCCGTGGCGTTCACGCTGCCGTTGAGCTGCACCGACTGCGCCTGCGCAGCCCCCGCGCACACGGCCAGAGCACACAGCAGCATGCGTGGGGTTGTCATACTTTTTTTCATGGATCTCTCGCTTTCTGCTTGGTTGCTGATGTGGAAATGAAAAAGGCTCACCACGACCAGTTCGCCCCGGCCGATGCGCCCGCGCCCGCGCGCCGCGCGGCCGAGAACTTCAGGTTGACCACCGCCGACTTGCCCAGCGCAGGCGCGCGCGCGAACACGCCCAGCGCCAGCGCCTGCGAGCCCTTGAAGGCACCCACCGCCAGCGCCACCTGCTTGTCGCCGCCCGTAGGGTTGAACGACAGGCTGGACGCGGCCATCGCCATCGCGCCCACGCCTTCCACCTTGCGGTCCAGCCGGTCGATGCGGCCGCCCAGCTCCTGGCGCAGGCTGTCCACCTGCTGGTCGGTGTAGGCATTCGCCTGGTCGCGCGCATCGTTGGCCGCGCCCTGCACGTAGTCGGTCGTCACCGCGCCGATGCTGGTGATGCGCTGGTCGGTGTAGTGCTGCGCGCTGGCGAGCGTGGTGGCATCGCCCGCGTCGGCAATGGCCTGCACCTGGGCGGCGTCGATGCCGCTGCTGCCATTGCCGCCGTTACCTCCATTACCGCCACCGTTGCCCGGCACCCCTTGTGGGCCTTGCGGGCCGGGAGGCCCCGGCGGGCCAGGGGGGCCAGGCGGGCCTTGCACGCCGCCATTGCCGCTGCCACTGCCCAGCGCCGTCAGCCTTCCGTCCACCGCCTCGAAGGCCGCACCCACGTTGCTGTAGGCCGTGCCATTGATGGTGAAGCTCGGCGCCGTCAGCGTGCCGCCCGTGTAGCTCGCCCCGCCCCCCAGGGCAAGGCTCAGGGCATGCACCTGGCTCAGGTTCACGGCGTCCGTCATCTGCGTGGCGGCGCGCACGTGCACGATCTGGTGCTCTGCCCCCGGCGCCCCCACCGACACCGTGCCGGGCCGTGTGTTTACCGCGCCGTAGCCAATGGCCACGCTGCGCAGCGCCGTGGCGCTGGCCCCGTCGCCAATCGCCAGGCTGCTCTCGCCGGTGGCAGTGCTGGCATTGCCGATGGCAGTGGCGTTGGCCGCGCTGGCAGTGTTGCCTCGGCCCACCGCCGTGGCCTGCGAGGCATTGGCGGTGTTGCCCACGCCCACCGCGGAGGAAGTGCTGGCGGTGGCATGGTTGTTGGCGCCCAGCGCCACGCTGCGGTACTGCGCGGCCTCATTGGTATGGCCCATGGCAACGCCGTCCTGCCCGCCCGCCACGTTGTTCATACCCACCGCGCTGCTGCTGGCCCCGGTGGCTTCGTTGCGCAAACCCACCGCCGTGCTGTAGTTGCCGGTGGCGTGGTTGCGGTCGCCCAGCGCTGCGGCACTCAGGCCCGCCTCGTTCTGCACGCCAATGGCCGTGCTGCGGTCGGCAAGCGCCTGGTTGCTCGCTCCCACGGCGGTGCTGTAGGTGCCGACGGCCTCGTTGTCATTGCCCAGGGCAACGGCGCGCGTGCCGATGGCGTCGTTGCTGCGACCCATGGTCACCGCTGCCTCGCCGTTGGAGCGGTTGCGCCGCCCCATGGAAATCGCGCCGCCGTGGCAGGTGGCGTTGTCGTCGCCCACCTCCAGGCCCTGGTCGGTGTTAAGGATAGGCACGGGCAAGCCGTTGACCAGGCAGGGCGCGTCCTGCGCCCAGGCGGGCGCGGCGGCCAGCACGGCCACGGCCAGCGCAATGCGTTGTGGTTTGAACCCCATGGATAAAACCCTCTCGTTGCATGAAACAAAAAACAAAGACAAAAGAAACCCCGGCACCGCAGGCATGCGGCGCTTTGCTTTCAAAGTAAAAAGTGCCTCCAGCGCCCGTCCATCAAGCGCTGGCAGCTATGTTTAAGTGAGCATCGTCACCACGCCCACCCCGCCCCGGCAGACACCGCAGCGCCCGCGCGCCGCGCCGCCGAGAACTTCACGTTGACCACCGCCGACTGCCCCAGCGCGGGCGCACGGGCAAACGCGCCCACCGCAATCGCCTGCGCGCCCCGGTAGCTGGCAACGCCCACCGCCACCCAGCGCTCGGCGGCGGGGTTGAACACGAGGCTGGACGCGGCCATGGCCATCGCGCCCACGCCGTCCATCTTCTTGTCCAGGCGGTCGATGCGCCCGCCCAGCTCCTGGCGCAGGCCGTCCACCTGCTGGTCGGTGTAGGCGTTGGCCTGGTCGCGGGCGCTGCCTGCGGCCTGCTGCACATACTCGGTGGTAACGGCCCCAATGCTGGTGATGCGCTGGTCGGTGTAGTGCTGCGCGCTGGCCAGCGTGGTGGCATCGCCCGCATCGGCAATGGCCTGCACCTGGGTGGCGTCGATGCCGCTGCCACCGTTGCCACCGTTACCGCCGCCATTGCCCGGCACCCCTTGCGGGCCTTGCGGGCCGGGCGGCCCCGGCGGGCCAGGAGGGCCGGGCGGGCCTTGCACGCCGCCATTGCCGCTGCCACTGCCCAGCGCCGTCAGCCTGCCGTCCACCGCCTCGAAGGCCGCGCCCACGTTGCTGTAGGCCGTGCCATTGATGGTGTAGCTGGGCGCGGTCAGCGTGCCGCCCGCGAACGCCGCGCCCCCGCCCAATACGGAGGTGAGTGAGCGCAACTGGAGCATGTTCACGGCATCGAACTCCTGCGTGCCACCGGCAACGCGCACGATCTGCCGCTCGTTGCCCAGGCTGCCCACGGAGACGGTATTGGCCCGGTCGCTGCGCGCCCCGGCACCGATGGCGACGCTGCCGATCGCCGCAGCGTGGCTGTCGTAGCCGATGGCGGTGCTCTGGAGCGCGGTGGCCTGGTTGTTGGTGCCCACCGCCGTGGCATTGTTGGCGCTGGCGGTATTGCCGATGCCCAAGGCCGTAGCGCTGCGGGCCGTGGCGTTGTTGGCATCGCCCACGGCCACGGCCTGCTGAAACGTGGCATGGTTGAAAGAGCCTGCGGCGAAAGCACGGGTGGCACTGGCCTCATTGGTACGCCCCAGAGCGTTGCTGTTGCCGCCGCTGGCAACGTTGCTGACGCCCACGGCGGTGCTTTCGCTGCCGCTGGCCTGATTGCTGCTGCCAAGCGCGCTACTGTCAGTGCCCCCAGCCACGTTGCTCCGACCCATGGCAATGCTGCGCAGGCCGTTGGCCTGGTTGTCGTTACCGACCGCTGCACCGCCCACCCCATTGGCATGGTTGGCGCGGCCTACGGCCGTACCGAAATTGGCGTTGGCCGTGTTGTAATTGCCCAAGGCATTACCGTGCTCGCCGTCAGCCCTGTTGTTGTAGCCATAAGAGGTTGCGTAATCGCCATTGGCCGTGTTGTTGGTGCCAAAGGCGTTGCTCCATGCGCCCAGTGCCGTGTTGGTACGGCCAAAGGCATTGGCCGCCTCGCCATTGGCGAGATTAAGGCGGCCATAGGCGCTCGCGCCAGGGTGGCAGGTGCTGTTGTCAGAGTAGCTGCTGTGTTCGCTGCCCTGGTCTGTGTCCACAAACGGCACGGGCACGCCGTTGATGATGCAGGGCGGATCCGCCCAGGCCGGAGCCGCCAGCAACGCAGCCGCCGCCAATGCAATGCGATGGGGTGTAAACATAGAAAAGAAAAATCTCGCTCGTTGTTGACGAATGCCCGCACCAAGGCGGGATGAGCGGCGATTCTTCGCAAGCAGGCCCTTGCCGTCTTGGCGCCAAACGACAATGGATTTGCAGGAAACGACAGGCCGCTGGCAGCGGCGCAGGCGCGTGAAAAACTTCACGCCTGCAACTGCGGTACTTTCCTGCAATCCACGCCCGCTGGCACGCATCCCGCAAGGGCTGGTAGATGCGGGCAGCGCAAGCCCTGGCAGCCACAGCCCCTTGATGACGCCAGCGGGCGCGGTTCAGCCCCCGCTACCGCCTCCCAGCAGCCAACCAGCCACGCCCGCCGCCACCGCGCCCAGTGGCCCCCACACGAACGCGGCGGTCACGCCGGCTTCCACGGCGCGGTCGTGCGTGTTGGATGACAGCTGCATGACCAGCCAATACCCCAACACCGCCGCAACGGCATAGCCGACGAAGGCGCACAGCGCTGCGATCATGGGCCGCCTTTTCTTGTTCTTCTTCATGCGCCGAGCTGCCGCCACCACTCCGCCACGCCCGTCAGCCAGGCCGCAAGCGCCAGCCCCGCGTGCCCGAGCGCAGGCGCGGGCTGCGGCGGCTTACCGGCCCCCTGCCCTACCGCAACAGCGGTGATGGTGAAGCCTCGCGGCGCGCCCGTGCCGCCCTGGCCGGTGGCCGTGGCGGTGAAGGCAAAGTTGCCCACGGAGGTGGGCATGCCGTGGAGCACGCCTGTGGCAGCATCGAACGACAGCCACGCGGGCAGCGCGCCCTTGAGCGCATAGGCATGGATGGCACCGTCCTCACCCGCCATCGCGTGCGCCGCCAGCGCCAGGGTGTAGGGCTGGCCCACGGCGGCAGTGAGCTGGGCATTGGGGATGGCGCGGATGGCAGGCACCGCACCACGCGCCAGCGCCGGAGCGGCGGGCTGGGCCATCAGCAGCAGCGCCAATGCCGCGCAGCGCGATGGGGAAAGTGATTTATTCATGGTCAAAATCGCCTCCAGCGCTTGTCCAGCAAGCGCAGCCAGCTATGGTTTCCAGAGCGTTCCGCCATAGCGCTTGCGGGATGTTTCCTCGCGCTGGGCCTGCTCTTGTTCCTGCACCCACCGTCGCTCCAGCGCCCTGCCATGCAGGCCCACGCCCGCCATGCCCACGCCCAGCGCCGCCAGCACCCCCAGCAGGCCCCAGGGGTTGATGGTGCCTGCCGCCTCATCAGCCGCCTGCGCGCCGCAGGCGGCCAGCAGCAGCAACGCGGCGGCGACAGGCCGCAGCATCAGGCGCCCTTGCGGCGGCGCGCACGCAGGCCCACCCCGCCCACCAGCGCGCCCAACAAACCCAGCGCCGCATGCCCCAGCGTGGGCACGGGCGTTGCGTTCGGGCCGGACCACGGGCCGCTGGCTATGTTGGTCACCGTGGCTCCGGCGTCGTCGCAGCCGGGCGCCACCACGCCCCGGCTGCGGTACAGCGGCTGGTTGGCCGCGTTGTGCAGCGTCAGCGTCACGGTGAACGGCGTGGCGGGCGGCAGGGGGAAGGGGTGGGTCTGCGAGCCGTGGATGTTGACGTCTTGCAGGTAGAGGTCGAAGTCGCCATCGGGCATGTTGTCGGGCAGCAGCTCTTCGTCATCCGAATAGCGGTGCCCGCCCGCGTCCACTGCGATGCGCAAGCGCCACTCGGCCCCGGTCAGGCCCGCCGCCGTCACCCACACGGCGAACTGGCCGCTGCCGCAACCGCCCGCGACCGTCAGGCCATTGAGCTGCAAGGTTTGCGCCTGCGCGGCGCTGGCGGCCAGGGCGAAGACGGCGGCGGCGATGTATTGTTTTTTCATGGTCAAAATGGCCTCTAGCGCTTATTTAGCATGCGCAAATAGCTATGGATTCAGGAGTCTTTGCGGCGCTGGGAGCGCAGCCCCAGCCCGCCGACGAGTGCGCCCAGCAGCGCCAGCGCCGCATGCCCCAGCGTGGGCACGGAGGCCACGCCCGCGCCGGGCGCGCTGGCGGCGTCCAGGCAGTTGCCGGTAAAGGGCACGGGGTTGCTCCAATACGCAGGCGTCATCCGCACGCTGCCCGCCGCGTCTTCAAACGCCTGGGTGTTGGCCTGCGGGTCCGTTGCGCTGAACACCTCGCTGGTATTGCCGTTGGCGTACCAGTCGTCCACCACCCAGCCGGGCGGCAGGCCCAGCGCCCGCACGGCGGCGGCAAGGGTGTTGGTGGACTCGATGGCGTCGAACATATGCGTCAGCGCGCCATTGCCGCCCACAGCGGTGGCACCGCCCTGCACGGTGGTGGGCGGCGCGGCCAGCAAGTCTTGCGCGACGACCACGTTGCCCGCGTCGTTCATGCGCCATATGGCGCAGGTGAGCATGTGCGGCTCCCAATCGGCGGAATCGGCCACGGGGTTGCCGTGGTCCATCATCAGCGTCAGCGTGTAGCGCTGCCCGTTGTGAATGCCGGGGATGGTCGATGCCGCGATCTGGCCCTGGTAGGTGGTGGCGAAGGGCGCTGCCTGCGCAGCACCCAGCGACAGGGCCAGGGCGGCTGCGGCGATGTGTTGTACTTTCATAGTCAAAATGGCCTTCAGCGCTTATGCAGAAAGCGCAAACAGCTATGGATTCAGGAGTCTTTGCGGCGCTGGGAACGCAGCCCCAGCCCGCCGACGAGTGCGCCCAGCAGCGCCAGTGCGGCGTGGCCGAGGGTGGGCACGGCTGCGACGTTGCCGCCCGCGCCGGGCGGGGGCGGCGCGATGGGCACGGCGGTGGTGTCCAAGCAGTTGCTGGCGTAGGGCACGGGATTCGTCCAGCGCGTGTGGTCCGCCGGTACGCCGCTGCCACTGGCATCGGTGAAGTAAAGCGCTTCGGCGACAAGCTGTTCTGGGTGGCCGCCGCCGATGTGCCAAGCGTCCACCACGCCCGCAACGCCTGCCTGCGCCTTGAACGCCGCAGCCAAGGTGTCCACGCCGGTGTGCCGAACCAGGTCGTACATCTCATCCAACTGGCCTGCGGCATTGGTGCGGACGCGGCCAGCCACATCGGCGGCCGCGCTCAGAAAACCGCCCGACTGCGCAAAGACCACGTTGCCCGCGTCGTTCATGCGCCAGATGACGCAGGTGAGATCGCCGTTCGTCCATTCCTGGTTGCTGGCGGTGACGGAGTTGTCGTTGTCCAGCACCAGCGTGACGGTGTAGCGCTGGCCGCTGTGGATTGTTGGGAATTCAGACCAGCCGATGGTGCCGGTGTAGGTGATGGCGAACGGATCAGCCTGCGCGGTGCCGAGCGACAGGGCGAGGACGGCGGCGGCGATGTGTCGTGTTTTCATGGTCAGAATGGCCTCCAGCGCTTATGCAGCAAGCGCAAGCAGCTATCAATTCAGGATTGCTTGCGCCGCTGGCCGCGCAGGTCCAGGCCGCCGACGAGCGCGCCCAGCAAGGCCAGCGCGGCGTGGCCCAGCGTGGGGACGGCGGCGATGTTGCCGCCCGCGCTGGCGGGGCCTGCGGCGTCCAGGCAGTTGCCGGTGAAGGGCTGGAGCTGGCTCCAATCCGCAGCGTTCATCTGCACGCCGCCGGGGGCGCGCAGGCGCAGGTTGTTGGGCACGGTGTAGAGCATGGGCGATTGGTTGGTGACGGCGTGCCAGCTTCCCAGCGCTTCGCCGGGCGGCAGGCCGCGGGTGCGGGCGGCGGCGGCGGGGATGCCCCCGGACACGATGGCGGTGAAGATCGCCACCATGTCGCCGCTGCTGTTCGTCTCCAGCGCGCCGCTGCTGTAGTTGGGGTCGGCGGGCGCCAGCGCCATGTCGTGGGCGACGATGATTTGCGGCGCATTGCCCATGCGCCAGATGGCGCAGGTCAGGTGCTGGGGCTCCCAGGTGCCGTTGTCAGCGTCGGTGCTGCCGTTGTCCATCACCAGCGTCAGCGACCAGGGCTGCCCGGTGGCCAGGCCGGGAATGGGGCCGACGCCAATGCTGATGGTGCCCTGGTGGGTGGTGGCGAACGGCGCGGCCTGCGCGGCGCTGGCGGCGAGGGCGAGGATGGCGGCGGCGATGTGTTGTGTTTTCATAGTCAAAATGGCCTCCAGCGCTTATGCAGCAAGCGCTAACAGCTATCAATTCAGGATTGCTTGCGCCGCTGGCCGCGCAGGCCCAGGCCGCCGACGAGCGCGCCCAGCAAGGCCAGCGCGGCGTGGCCCAGCGTGGGGACGGCGGCGATGTTGCCGCCCGCGCTGGCGGGGCCTGCGGCGTCCAGGCAGTTGCCTGCGAAGGGCACGGGGTTGCTCCAGCGAGCGGGAGTCATCTGCACGCTGCCTGCCAGGTCGGAGAAGGGGTGATAGTTGTTGTTGGCGTCGGTGGCGTAGAGCACACGGGCCTGGGCGGGACCTGCGAACCAGTTGGCCAGCGCATAGCCGGGCGCTAGGCCGGTGGCACGCACGGCGGCGGGGGGCACGGCACCTACCGAACCGACTTGGGCAAAGACTTCGGTCAGCACGCCACCGCCGTCGGTGCGAACCTGGCCCGTGGCGGGGTCGGGGGCTGAGATCGTCAGGTCATGGGCGATGACGACATTGGCCGCATCGTTCATGCGCCAGATGGCGCAGGTGAGCGCGCCGCCGCCCCAGCTTTCGTTGATGGCGGTGTTGCCGTCAACATCCATCACCAGCGTCAGCGTGAACTGCTGATCGTTGATGCCGGGAATGGCGGATGCGGTGGCAGTGCTGGTGTAGGTGATGGCGAAAGGGTCGGCCTGCGCGGCGCTGGCGGCGAGGGCGAGGATGGCGGCGGCAATGTGTTGTGTTTTCATGGGTTTCAATGGCCTTGAACCTTGATGGGGAAAGCGCTGGCAGCTATCAATTCAGGAATGTTTGCGGCGCTGGCTGCGCAGGCCCAGCCCGCCGACGAGTGCGCCCAGCAGGGCCAGCGCGGCGTGGCCGAGGGTGGGGACGGCGGCGATGTGGGCGCCGGGCTGGCCGGGCGGGTTGGGGCCGGGCGGGTTGGCCGTTTGCCCCACGGCGAGGCAGCGCGAGAATTCGGACGTGCCCTGCGTGGGCGTGTCGTTGCTTTGCGCCGTGGCGGTCATGGTCAGCACCACGCCGGGCAGCAGGGGCGGCAGTGACAGGGTGTGCTGGCCCGCGCTGGCGTCGGCCAGGATGACGCGGGCGACGAGGTTTTGCCCTTGGCCGTAACCGCTGGCGTCGCAGGCGGTGTTGCTGAAGACTTCGATGTAGTACGCCTGCCCCGGCGGGCCGCTGAAGTGGTAGCCCACTTGCACGCCGCCGCCGCCGATGAGGGCGCTGGTCATGTAGGGCGCGGCCTGCCCGCCGTTGATGGCGGGCGGGGGCGGGTCTTGCGGGTTGGCGCCCAGGGGCGGGTTGCTGGTTTGGTCGATCAGCTCGATGCCGAGCGCGCCGTTGCCGAAGATGCGGTTGCCCAGGATGACGTTGAGGGGCATGTTGCCGCTGGGGTTGTTGGTGCGCGACACGCGCACGCCGTTGCGGCCCCAGTGGGCGATGGTGTTGCCGTCGCTTTGCGCAGTGCCGCCGCCGATGGTGTTGTTGAACGGCATGGTGGGGCGGGCGGCGTTGGTGATGTGGATGCCGTCTTCGGTGCCCGCGATGTTTTCGCCGCTGGGGCCGATGCCGATGCGGTTGCCCTGGATGCGGTTGGCGTCGCCTTGCGAGTCGGTGCCGCCGTGGCGAATGAGCACGCCGGTGTGCGATGCGCCGATGGTGTTGCCGAGCACGTCAACAGTGCGCGCGCCTTCTTCGATGAGCACGCCGACCTGGGTGCCCACGCGCTGGGTGCCTGCGCGGTTGGTGCCGATGAGGTTGTCGTACACACGCACGTCGTTGGCCCCGAAGGCGGCGGTGACGGCGCTGCCGGGGTCGCGGCCGACGATGAGGTTGCGCGATGCGGGCGTGCCGTCGCCGATTTGCACGTTGCGCACGTTGCCGGTGACGTAGATGCCGTGCGGGTAGTTGGCGAGGCTGCCGTTGACGTCGTTGGGGTCGTTGCTGCCGTAGGTGCCGATGAAGTTGCCGTGGATGTGGATGTCTTCGAGCGGCGTGCCGGGGTTGTCGCCGTCGATGACGATGCCGCCCTGCCCGCCGGTGAAGTGGGTGATGCGCAGGCTGCGCACCGTGGAGTGACTGGAGCCGGGCTTGAAGACGAGGCCGGCCCAGCCTGCGTCGCCGCCGCTGATGCCCACGAGGAGGACGGCGTTGGTGCCCTGGGCCAGGGTATTGGGCTGGTTGCCGGGTTGCAGGGTGCCGTCGATGGTGAGGGTTTCGGTGATGTCGGGCAGGCCCGACTGCGGGTAGATGGTGCGCGGGCCGCCGGACGGGAGGTTGAAATGGATGGTGTCGGGGCCGGGCAAGGCATTGGCCTCCTGGATGGCGGCGCGCAGCGTGCATACGCCGCCCGCCGCTGCGCAGATGCCGTCGCCGGGGGTGGCATCGGCATAGTCGTCGGGTGAGTCGACAATGAAGGTGGCGGCCCAGGCGGGTGCGGCGAGCAGCAATGCACAGGTCAGGACGAGGCAATGGAACATGGGCGGGTTTTCTTTTTTGGGGTGCGTGCGAAGCGCTGGCGGCGATTCTTCGCAAGCGGCCCGCCGCCGTCTTTGCGAAAAACGACAGGGGCTTTGCACCACGCGACAAGCTCTTTGCTGCTGGCGACAGCGGCCGCCGCCATGGCACCGGCGCCTTGACCCCTGCGGGGCGCGCTGGCCATACTTGCCTGCATGCAAATGCCCCAGCAACAGTCCACGACGCACCCGCCCGCGCAGCGCACGGCCTACGTGCGCGACGTGCTCACCAACAGCGCGCTGGGCACCGACCTGCACACACAGGACGGCAGCCCACCCGAGCTGGCACTGTCGGCGCATCCGCTGTCGGCCAGCGTGGGCTGATGGCCGGGGCCTTCGCCCGCCGCGTGCAACGGCAGGGTGCGCGAGCGCATCGCGCCCCGGCCACATGGTCTATGACCAGCCGGGCGACCTGGTGGTGCTGATATTCGACCGCGCCGCGCTGCGCCGCCGCATGCCGCGCCTGGACGCCGATGCCGTGCGCCTGCTGGCCCCCGACGCACCGGGCGCGGTGCTGATGCAGTGCTACGCCCGCCTGCTGCTGCACACGCCGCCGGGCAGCCCCGGCACGCGGCAAGCGGCGGGCGAGCACCTGGCGCAGCGCCACGACCTGAGCGTGCGGCAGGTGCAGCGCCTGTTCGAGGAAGACGGCAGCACTTTCACGGCCCACCTGCAGAACTGCCGCTTGGCCCATGCGCACCGACTGCTGGCCGACCCGGCGCACGCGCACTTGCTGGTTGCCAGCATCGCCTATGAAGCGGGGTTTTCGGACCTGGCGGCGTTCAACCGCCTGTTCAAGCAGCGCTATGGCGCCACGCCCACACAGGTGCGGGCGAGAAAGTAGGCGATTGTCGCCAGCGGCAAAGCCGGGCCCCTGAGAGTCGCTAAAGCCAATTGCAGCTAAAAATCAGCTCCAGCGCTTATCCAGCAAGCGCTAGCAGCTCCTTTTATGAGAGCATTCGCCACCGACCTGCCAGCATGCGTCTTGGTTCTGCGCGACAAGGACTTTGCACCAGGCGACAACTTCTTTGCCGCAAACGACATCCACGATGTTTCTGTCTTGACCCGTGCCAAGGGGGCTGGGAATACTCGCCGGGCATTACCGCCGCTTGAGAAGGAACCCGCCCATGTCCGCCCCCCTGCCCGCCCTGCGCTTTTCCAGCGCCGACGTGCCCCACGCCCAGCGCACCGCCTATGTGCGCGACGTGCTGGCCGACGCGGTGATGGGTGTGGACCTGCACACGGTGGACGGCAGCACGCCCGAGCTGGCGCTGGCGGCGCAGCCCCTGAGCGCGGGCATCGCGGTGATGGAAGGTACCTTTGGCCGACCGGTGCAGGCCATGCGCGGCCAGGGCCGGGTGGTGCATGACGGGATCGACAGCGTGTTCCTGGTGGGCCACCGTGCCGGCGCGGCCGTGGACTGCGCTGACATGGACCGGGAGCGCATCGCGCCAGGCCAATTGATGGTGGGCACGCTGGCGCGCCCCGCCAACATGATCTACGACCGGCCGGGCGACCTGGTGGTGATGAGCTTCGACCGCGCCGCGCTGCGCCGCCGCGTGCCGCATCTGGACGCCGACACGATGCGCCTGCTGGCGCCCGACACGCCCGGCGCGGCGCTGATGCAGTCGTACGCACGGCTGCTGGTGCACACACCGCCTGCAACGGCCGACACGCAATGGCAGGCGGGCGAGCACCTGGCTGATTTGGCCGCGCTGCTGATGGGCGCGCGCGGCGATGCGGCCGAGGCCGCCCGCGCCGGCGGCGGGCGCGCAGCGCGGCTGGCGGCGATTCGCTCAGACGTGGGGCGCACCTACCGCGACCCGCACCTGTCGGTAGCGCACTTGGCGCAGCGCCACCACATGAGCGTGCGGCAAGTGCAGCGCCTGTTCGAGGAGGACGGCGCCACGTTCACCACCCATCTGCAGAACTGCCGCCTGGAGCATGTGCGCCACCTGCTCGCCAGCCCTGCGCATGCGCACCTGCTGGTCGCCAGCATCGCCTATGAGGCGGGGTTTTCCGATCTGGCGGCGTTCAACCGCCTGTTCAAGCAGCGCTATGGCGCCACGCCCACGCAGGTGCGTGCGGGAGAGGCGCGATGACGGCCCCGGCCGCCGTGCTGCCCCACCGCTTCAGCACCGATGCGCTGCCCGTTGCCAGGCGCATGGAGTTCGTGCGCGACGGCTATGCGCAGCTGGCGATGGCGGTCGACCTGGAGCCGCTGTGCGATGAGCGCGCCTTTCGGCTGGACCTGACCACCTTCCAGTTGAATGCCGCCGCGGGCCTGGGCGGTGGCCTGCTCTCGCCCTACGTGGCCCGGCGCAGCCGCGCGTTGGCGGCGCGCGCGGGCATCGACGCGGTGCTGGTCACGCGCTTCACCCAGCCCTTTCAGTTCACCGGCGGGCCGCTGGCACAGGCTGCATTCGCGCCGGGCGACACGCTGCTGGCACCGATGGACGAGGCGTTCGAATACGTCTACCCCGCCGCCGGCGCCATCCAGACCATCTGGGTGCAGCGTGCCGCGCTGCGCCCGCTGCTGCCCCGGCTGGACGGCCGTGCGCGCCGCTTCGGCGCCAGCCCGCGCATGGACTTGCTGTTCGGCTATGCGGGCGCCGTGCGGCGCGAGGCGGCCTTCGACCCGCCGTTGGCCGAGCTGGCCGCTGCGCACCTGACCGATTTGCTCGCCCTGGCCCTGGGCGCTTATGGCGACGCGGCCGAGCAGGCGCGCGCGGGCGGTGAGCGCGCGGCCCGCCTGTCCGCGCTGCGCGCCGATGTGGCGCGCGAATACCGCGACCCGCACCTTTCGGTGGCCCACGTGGCCCAGCGCCACGGCCTGAGCGTGCGGCAGGTGCAACGCCTGTTCGAGGAGGACGGCACCACTTTCACAGCCCACCTGCAGAACTGCCGCCTGGCCCACGTGCAGCGCATGCTGATCGACCCGCGGCACGCGCACCAGTTGGTCGCCACGCTGGCCTATGACGCGGGATTCTCCGACCTGGCGGCGTTCAACCGGCTGTTCAAGCAGCGTTTTGGGGCTGCGCCTACCCAAGTCCGGGAGGGTGCGCTGCGGGGGACGCGCTGACCCACACGGGCCCGTCCACAGGGACGGGCGGCGCACAGGGTGCCTGTGCAGCGGCGCATAGCACCTCGCTAGGCGGTGCATCTCCCCGTTGCAGGAGTTCCAGCACACCTGCCGCCCAGGCGGGCGCGGTGAGCAGTACGAAGGTGGCGGCGGTGGCAAGGTGGCGGGACAGTTCGGGCATGGGCTTCGCCGTGGCGGTTGTGTTTGCGAAGCTGCGATTCTTCCCAGGCGCGCGCGGCGCGTCTTTGCGGCAAGTGACGGGTGCTTTGCCAGGAACGACAAGCCCGTCAGGGCCCGCCACGCAACTCCGTGGGCGCTACGCCAAACCGGCGCTTGAACGCACGGTTGAAGGACGACACGTCCGCGAAGCCGCAGTCCAGCGCGATCGCGAGCACACGGCGGTGGCGCTGCGCGGGGTCGAGCAGCAGGGCGTAGGTGCGCGCAAGGCGCGCTTCACGCACGTAGTCAGAAAAACACGTTCCCTCGGCCGCGAACAGGCGCTGCACCTGGCGCGGCGTGAGGTGGTGTTGGCGCGCGATCTGCACCAGGCCCAGGTCGCTCTGGTGCAGCCCCTCGCGAATGGCCTGCTGGATGAGGGCCAGGCGCGGCGCGGAGACGGCGGCGCGGCCGGGCGGCAGGCCGGCCTGCGAGCCAGGGACGATGACGGCGGCCAGCAGCTCGTGCAGGTGGTCCACGGCCAGTTCGCGCTGGGCGGGCAGCAGGCTCACGTCTTCGCCCAGCAGCGCGGCGTAGGACAGCGCCAGTGCAGCGCCGGCCGCGCCGGCGGGCAGCGCGCGCATGGGGGCCTCCTCCAGCCTTGGCACCAGCCGGGCAATGCGCGAGCGCTGCACCTGGATGCATTCGGACAGGCCTCCATGCGGCGTGAAGGCCTCGTGCATGCGCGCCTTGGACAGCAGCACGTAGCCGCCGGGCTCGGCCGTGAATTCGCAGCCCACACCCCGGATGGTGGTGCCGCGCGCCTGCAGGCAAAGGTAGATGTCGTCGTTGCCGTCCTGCATCAGCTCGGGCGTGCGCAGCAGGTGCATGGGCGAATGGGTGACGCGGCAGTGCACCGTGCCTTCGTCCAGCGCGCGGATGCTGGCGTGGTAGGCCACTTGGTCCAGGTCGATGCCGGGGTGGGGCCGCAGGTCCACCCGCATCAGTTCGCGACCGTACAGATCGCGCAGCGCGGCAATGCGGTCGCGCTCGGCCAAGTCGCTGGTGGACAGGCTGTGGGGGATGATAGGGATGGGTTCGGATGGGACAGGCATCGGGCGCTGCCGCAGTCTACCTCCCCACCGCGAATCAGTACGCTCCCGGCACCCGCCGCCGCTGGCGCAGCCCCAGCGCGCCCACCAGAACCGCCAACAGAGGCAGGCCCCACGGCCCGAGAGCGGGCACGCCGGCGACCGAGCCGCCGCCACCACCGCCTGCCAGAACAGCCCCCGCCTCGAAGGCCCCCATGTCACACGCCGGGCCGGTGGGGCGTCCATAGCCGCGCTGGTCGGTAGCCGGGCAGGCGCTGCCCGCATCGATGGCGGGGCTGCCGGCCAGCAGCGCCATGGTGCGGGTGTAGCCGCCGTTGTTGGCGGCAGATGCCGCCAGCAGCGGGTCTGCATCCGGCACGGCGGCGCCGCACGACAGAGGTGTGTCGCCGCCAAACTGCAGGTTGTTGCCGCTGTCGGTCAGCGTCGCGCCGCCCAGGGCGTTGCAGTTGGGGCCTACGCTGGCGCTGACGATGGTGTTCTTCAGCGCCAGCGTGCTTACGCCGGACACCACGATGGCGCCATCACCCTCGTTGCGCGCAAAGGTGCTGTTGGTGATGGTGCTGCCCGGCGCGTTGTCCAGGCTGACCGCGCCCCCTACCGCACCGCCGCCTGCCTTGTTCTCGACGAAGGTGCTGTTGACGATGGTGACGGGGCTGCCGCCCGCGGCGGTAGGCGCGGCCAGCACAGCGCCGCCGGTAGCGCCGAGGGTCGTGGCGGTGTTGGACTCGAACAGGCTGGCCTCGATGACCAGGCTGCGGCCCCGGTGGCGCACGGCCCCGCCGCCGTTGGCCGCCATGTTGTCACCGGCGTACACCTCGCGCAGCGTCAGCGCGTCGTTGACGTTGTAGGTGTAGATGGCGGCGCCCGTGGTGCCACGGTTTTGGATCATGTCCACCTGGGTCAGCGTGGCGGTCACGCCGCCGGTGGTAAAGAGTGCGCCACCGCCCAGCCCGTCCGCCCGGTTGGAGTTCAGTTTGACGCGCGTCAGCGCCAGCGTGGACGGGCCCATGGCGTAGATGGCGCCGCCCTCGTTGGCGGTGTAGCCGTTGGTCAGGCCGATCTGCCGCAGCGTGAAGTTGACCGGCGCCGTCATGGTGAAGTGCCGCACGGTATTTGCGCCGTTGAGCCAGATGTCGTTGCCGCTGCCGTCGATGGTGGTGTCGGCCGCCAGCACCTTGGTCGTGCTCAGGTTGAGCATGACCGGGGCGCCGCCGCAGTTGAAGGTGACGGTGCCGCCGCCGGCCAGCGCCGCGTCCAGCGCGGCCTCGGTGCAACTGACGGCCGTACCGGTGCCGACGACGCCCGCCGCCTGCGCGGGCACGCAGCAGGCCAGCGCCAGGGCTGCAAGGCCGAAGCGAGAGAGAGGAGAAAAAAGCATGGTGGTTTGCGAGGGGACTTGAAGAACGGTGCGGCGATTCTTGGAAAAGCGCCGCGCCGCGTCCGTGCCGCAAACGACAATCAATCTGCCCAAAACGACATGGGCCAAAAAAACACTGCGGGGAAAGGACTCAGCCCGCCCGGCCCCGCACTTCGGACGGCGACACACCAAACTGCCGCCGGAAGGCGCGCCCGAACGCCGACACGTCGTCAAACCCGCTGTCCAGCGCAATCTCCAGCACGCGGCGGTGGCGCTGGCGCGGGTCAGCCAGCACGGCGTAGGCGCGGTCCAGCCGCGCTTCGCGCACCACGTCGGAGAAGCAGGTGCCTTCGCGCGCGAACAGGCGCTGCACCTGGCGTGGCGTGAGGTGGTGCAGGCGCGCGATCTGCTCCACGCTCAGATCGGCGCGGTCGATGCGCGCCAGGATGTCGTGCCGGATCAGCGCCAGGCGCGGCACGTCTGCCGCGTCGCGCGCGGGAGGCTGCGCTCCCGGCCTGGCGGGGGCGAGCATGCCGGCCATCAAGTCCAGCAGGTGCGACCGCGCCGACTGCAGCAGCGGCGCCGTCAGCCGGGGGCTGCCCGCCAGCAACTGCGCATAGCCCATGGCCAGCGCGGGCTCGGGCATACCGGGGGAGAGTACGCGCAACGGTGCCTCTTCCAGCCCCGGCACCAGCCGCGCCAGGGCGGCATGCGGTACCTGGATGGCAGCGCTGTCGGCGCCCCAGGGGGTAATGCATTCGTGCACGCGGGCCTTGGACACGATGGCGAACTGCCCACCTGCCAGCTCAAAGCTGCCGCGCGGCGTGCGCACGGTGCCGCCCTTCCAGAGCACGGCCAGGTAAACAGCGTCGTCGCCGTCGTGCAGCATCGCGGGGGAGCGGTGCAGGCGGCAGGGCGTGCATTGCGTGTGGGCGTACACGGAATCGCCGCCCAGGGGCAGCATGGTGGTGGCAAAGTCCAACCCGCCCTGCCGCGCGGCGCCTTCGTCGAAAGGCTGCAAGTCCACCCGCATCAGCTCGCGCCCGTAGAACTCGCGCAGGGCATCGGTCTTGTCGCGCCCGGTGTACGCGCGCGAGGACAGGTGCAGGCATTGGGGGGCGGCGGGCGTGGCGGGCATCGTGGCTGCTGGCGGTGGGCCACGCAGTGTAGCTTTTCAAATCAAAATGGCGCGTAGCGCTTGATTGGTAAACGCTGGTAGCTATCAAAAGCGCAGCATCAGCCGGTGCGGCGGCGCAGCGCGCCCAGGCCCAGCGCGGCGGCAGCCGTGGCCAGTAGCGCCAGCGTCCATTCGCCCAGCGTGGGCACGGCGGTGGCGGCGGGCGCGGGCGGCGGTGCGGCGCAGAGGCCGTCATGGGTGGTCAGCAGCCAGTTGGCCGGGTTCATCTGCACGCCGCCAGCCGCGTCGTCGAAAGCGTGCGCCGACGCGCCGTCGCGCAGCACGCTGTTGCTGCCGTTGGCGAACCAGTGCAGCGGCACGGGGTGGGTGAAGCCGCTGCTGCTGAAGTCTGGCCCCGCCGGGCTGCTGCTGACGCCGGTGAACATGCCGGTCAGCACGCCCGCGCCGTTGGTCGTGACGCTGCCGGTGGCGGCGGTGGGCGGCGAGGCGGGCGGGCTCAGGTCTTGCGCGAACACGGCGCTACCCGCGTCGTTCATGCGCCAGATGACGCAGCGCAGGTCGGCCGCGCCCCAGGTCTGGCTCACCGCCGTGTTGCCGCCGTTGTCGAACACGAAAGTGATGCGGTAGTGCTCGCCGTCGGCGATCTGCGCGAAGCTGGAGTTGGCGATGGTGCCGGTGTAGGTGACGGCGTAGGGCGCGGCGGATGCCGTGGCGGCGGCGCAGGCGAGCACCAGGGCGATCAAGGTGCGGGTCATGGGAATGCTTTTAAATTGATAGCTGCTTGTGCTTTCTGGAAAAGCGCTGGAGACCCAAGACGCTTCAACCCTGCTTGCGCCGCAGCGCCGCGAAGCCCATCGCGGCGGCGGCCAGCGACAGCAGCGCCAGCGCCCATTCGCCCAGCGTGGGGATGGCGGTGGCGCCACCGCCCAGCCCCGGCGGCGCGGCGGTGCAGTTGGCATGCCAGGGTGTCTCGCCCGTGGCCACGTTCCAGTCGTTGCTGACGGATGGCGTGAGGTAGTTGGGGCAGAGCTGCGAGTCGTTGGTGAGCAGCGAATTGGGCGCCGCGGGCACGGGGCCGGTGAGCTGGTTGTCGTTCACATACAGGCGTGCCAGTCCAGGGGGCAGCGCGGGGATGCTGCCGGTGAGCTGGTTGTAGCTCAGGCCCAACTGCTCCAGGCTGGGCGCGCCCGCCAGCGAAGGAATGCTACCCGCGAACTGGTTCTGGCGCAGCCCCACGATCTGCAGCGCAGGCAGGTTGTCGAACGGCGGCAGGCTGCCGCTGAATTGGTTGTTGAGGGCGTAGTAGCGCTCCAGGTGCTGCAACCCGGCGGGCGCGGGCAGCGCGCCGGTGAACTGATTGTTGGCGACGTTGATGAACCGCAACTGCGCCAAGCCCGCAATGGCGGGCGCGGGGCCGACCAACTGGTTGTTGTACACCGTGAGCGACTCCAGGTTTGGCAGCGCCGCCCAGTCGGGCACGGGCACGCCCACGGGGCTGACCAGGTGGTTGCCGTTCAGGTCCAGTTCGGTGACGGTGGTTTCGCCCGCATCGCAATCCACGCCGAACCAGTTGCACTCGGTGCCGGGCGGGCCGCCCCAGCCGGTGTGGTCGGTCCAGTTGGGGCCACCCGTGGCGAAGTAGAAGTCCATCAGGTACTGCCGCTGCGAGGGCGGGATGGCGGCTTGCGCACTGGCGGCGGCCAGCAGCGCCAGGGCTGCGAGAAGTCGGGGGAGAAGGGTGTGTTTCATGGTGCGGCACATTCTTTGGAATGCGCCGCGCCGCGTCCTTGCCGGCCGCGACAATCGCCTTGTTCAAAGCGACATGCCGCGTATTTCGGTGGGCGTGGTACCGAAGCGCCGCTTGAAGGCGCGGCTGAAGGCGGAAAAATCGTCGAAGCCGTTGTCCAGCACGATCTGCAGCACGCGCCGGTGGCGCTGGCGCGGGTCGGCCAGCGCAGCGCGCACGCGGTCCAGCCGGGCATCGCGCACGTAGTCGGAAAAGCACGTGCCCTCGCGCGCGAACAGGCGCTGCACCTGGCGCGGGGTGAGGTGGTGCAGGCGGGCGATCTGCGCAAGGTTCAGCTCGGGCTGGGTCAGGCGCGCGAGGATGTTGCGCTGGATCAGCGCCAGGCGCGGCACATCCAGCGCATCGCACCCCGGCGCTGCGGGCGCGAGGATGCCCGCCATCAAATCCTGCAAATGCATCTGGGCCGACTGCAGCAGCGGCGCCGCGAGCGTGGGGTGGCCCGCCAGCAGTTGCGCGTAGCCCATGGCGAGCGCGGGTTCCGCCAGGCCGGTGGGCAGCACGCGCAGGGGCGCTTCTTCCAGGCCGGGCAGCCGCTGCGCCAGCGCGGCATGCGAGAGCTGCAGCGTGGCGGTGCGGCCGCCCAGCGGGTGGACGACCTCGTGCGCGCGCGCCTTGGAATGCAGCAGAAAGCCGCCCGCTGGCACCGCGACGTCGCCGCTGACGGTGCGCAGCACACAGCCCGCCTGGGTGGTGGTGAGGAACAGGTCGTCTCCGCCGTCGCCGATGCGCGCGGGCCTGTGCGCGATGTGGGCAGGCGTGTGCTCGCTGTACGCATACGCGGCGCCCTCGCCCAGCAGTGTGAGGCCCACCTGGAAACCCAGCGGCGCGGCGCCGTCGCAGGCCCACAGGTCCACACGCATCAGCGCGCGACCGAACAGCTCGCGCAGCGCGTCCGCCCGGTCGCGGCCCGCGTAGTCGCGCGAGGACAGGCGCAGGTGCTGGGGAGCGGCGGGCGCGGCATGCATGGCGGCGAGTGTAAACATGGCATGGCGGCCCCGTAAAATCGGGTCCATCCGTCATTTACCCACCAGGCGGCATCCCCAGGGATGCCGTTTTCATTTGCCATGAGCGATACCCCAGCACAACCCGGCCTCGACAGCCTGTCCAAGTCCTTTGAACCCGCCGCCCTGGAGGCCCACTGGGGCCCCGAATGGGAGCGCCGGGGCTACGGCGTCGCCGGGTACCGTGGCACGGGCGCCCCGCAGGCGGGCGAGCCCGCGTTCTGCATCCAGCTGCCGCCGCCCAACGTGACGGGCACGCTGCACATGGGCCATGCGTTCAACCAGACGATCATGGACAGCCTGACGCGCTACCACCGCATGCGCGGCCACAATACGGCCTGGGTGCCCGGCACCGACCACGCGGGCATCGCCACGCAGATCGTGGTGGAGCGCCAGTTGCAGGAGCAGGGCGTGAGCCGCCACGACCTGGGCCGCAAGAATTTCGTCGCCAAGGTGTGGGAGTGGAAGGAAAAGAGCGGCAACACCATCACCACGCAGATGCGCCGCATGGGCGACAGCGTGGACTGGAGCCGCGAATACTTCACCATGGACGACAAGCTCTCCAAGGTAGTGACCGACACCTTCGTCAAGCTCTACCAGCAGGGCCTGATCTACCGCGGCAAGCGGCTGGTGAACTGGGACCCGAAGCTGCAGTCCGCCGTGTCGGACCTGGAAGTGGAGAGCGAGGAAAAGGACGGCTCGCTGTGGCACATCGCCTACCCGCTGACGGACGGATCGGGCAGCCTGACGGTGGCAACCACCCGCCCCGAGACCATGCTGGGCGACGTGGCGCTGATGGTGCACCCCGAGGACGCGCGCTACACCGCGCTCATCGGCAAAACCGTGACCCTGCCCCTGGTGGGCCGCGAGATCCCCATCATCGCGGACGACTACGTGGACAAGGAGTTCGGCACCGGCGTGGTCAAGGTCACGCCCGCGCACGACCCCAACGACTACCAGGTGGGCCAGCGCCACGGCCTGCCCATGATCGTGGTGCTGACACTGCAGGCCACCATCAACGACAACGCGCCTGAAAAGTACCGCGGCATGGACCGCTTCGTGGCGCGCAAGGCCATCGTGGCCGATCTGGAAGCCAACGGCGCGCTGGTCGAGACGAAGAAGCACAAGCTGATGGTGCCCATCTGCACCCGCACCGGCCAGGTCGTGGAGCCCATGCTGACCGACCAATGGTTCGTGGCCATGAGCAAGGTGAGCGACCAGGACCCCACCGGCAAGAGCATCGCGCAGAAGGCCATCGACGCGGTGGCGAGCGGCCAGGTGCAGTTCGTGCCCGAGAACTGGGTGAACACCTATAACCAGTGGATGAACAACATCCAGGACTGGTGCATCAGCCGCCAGCTCTGGTGGGGCCACCAGATTCCGGCCTGGTACGACGATGAGGGCAACGTGTACGTGGCCCGCAGCGAGGCCGAGGCGCAGGCCCAAGCCCCCGGCAAGACGCTGCGCCGCGACGAGGACGTGCTGGACACCTGGTATTCCAGCGCCCTCGTGCCCTTCAGCACCATGGGCTGGCCTGAACAGGGCGACGCGCCCACCGACGACTACAACCTCTACCTGCCCTCCTCCGTGCTCGTCACGGGCTACGACATCATCTTCTTCTGGGTCGCCCGGATGATCATGATGACCACGCACTTCACGGGCCGCGTGCCGTTCAAGCACGTGTACATCCACGGCCTGGTGCGCGACGCGCAGGGCAAGAAGATGAGCAAGAGCGAGGGCAACGTGCTCGACCCCGTGGACCTGATCGACGGCATTGCGCTGGAGCCCTTGCTCGACAAGCGCACCCAGGGCCTGCGCAAGCCCGAGACCGCCCCCACGGTGCGCAAGAACACGCAAAAGGAATTCCCCGAAGGCATCCCGGCCTACGGCGCGGATGCGCTGCGCTTTACCTTCGCCGCGCTCGCATCGCTGGGCCGCTCCATCAACTTCGACAGCAAGCGCTGCGAGGGCTACCGCAACTTCTGCAACAAGCTCTGGAACGCCAGCCGCTTCGTGCTGATGAACTGCGAGGGCCAGGACTGCGGGCTCGATGAAAGCCAGGGCTGCACGGAGAGCTACCTGCACTTCAGCCAGGCCGACCGCTGGATCGTCTCGCTGCTGCAAAAGACGGAAGATCAGGCCGCCAAGGGCTTCGGCGAGTTCCGCCTGGACAACGTCGCCAACACGATCTACGACTTCGTGTGGAACGAGTTCTGCGACTGGTATCTGGAAATCGCCAAGGTGCAGATCCAGGTCGGCAACGCGGCGCAGCAGCGCGCCACGCGCCGCACGCTGATCCGCGTGCTGGAAACCATCCTGCGCCTGGCGCACCCCATCACCCCGTTCATCACCGAAGCCTTGTGGCAGGTGGTGGCCCCCGTGGCGGGCCGCTGGCCCGCCACTTCTGAGCCTTCGGGCCGTGCTGGCGCATCCGTCAGCATCGCCGCATACCCCGAGGCGCAGCCCGAGAAGATCGACGAGGTCGCCATCGCCCACATGGAGCGCGTGAAGGCCCTGGTGGACGCCTGCCGCACCCTGCGCGGCGAGATGAACGTATCGCCCGCCCAGCGCCTGCCGCTGTTCGCCGTGGGCGATGCGGACTTCATGCGCGGCGTGGCCCCGGTGCTGCAGGCGCTGGCCAAGCTCAGCGAAGTCAAGGTATTCGACGACGAGGCCGCCTGGGCGGCCGCCGCGCAGGCCGCGCCCGTGGCCGTGGTGGGCGAGACGCGCCTGGCGCTGTTCGTGGAGATCGACGTGGCGGCGGAGAAGGCCCGCCTCGCCAAGGAAATCGCGCGCATCGAAGGCGAGATCGCCAAGGCCAACGGCAAGCTGGGCAACGAGGCCTTCGTCGCCAAGGCGCCCGCCGCCGTGATCGAGCAGGAGAAAAAGCGCGTGGCCGAATTCGGCACCACGCTCGACAGATTGCGCGATCAGCTGACACGCCTGGGCTGAAGCCCGCGCGATACTGGGCCGTCAACCCGCCCCGCCGCTCTCTCTCTGTGCGGGGCGCTGTTTCCACTCTCCGAAGGAATCCCATGACCGCTGCCACCACCGTCCGCAAAGCCGTGTTCCCCGTCGCCGGCCTGGGCACCCGCTTCCTGCCCGCCACCAAGGCGTCGCCCAAGGAAATGCTGCCCGTGGTGGACAAGCCGCTGATCCAGTACGCCGTGGAGGAAGCCTACGAGGCCGGCATCCGCGACATGGTGTTCGTCACCGGCCGCAGCAAGCGCGCCATCGAGGACCACTTCGACACCGCCTACGAGCTGGAGAACGAGCTGGAGAACGCGGGCAAGCAGGAGATGCTGTCCCTGGTGCACAGCATCGCGCCCGACGACATGAACTGCCTGTTCGTGCGCCAGCCCCGCAGCCTGGGCCTGGGCCACGCCGTGCTGTGCGCCGAGCCGCTGGTGGGCAACGAGCCCTTTGCCGTGCTGCTGGCCGACGACCTGATGGTGGGCGACAACGGTGGCCCCGGCGTGATGGCGCAGATGACCGCCGCCTTCTCCAAGCAGGGCCGCTCGCTGCTGGCCGTGCAGGAGGTGCCGCAGGAGCACACGCGGCGCTACGGCATCGTCAAGGGCGAGGCCGCGGGCGGCGCGCTGATGCGGGTCGATGAGATCGTGGAAAAGCCCGCGCCCGAGAAAGCCCCCTCGCGCATGGGCGTGGCCGGGCGCTACGTGCTCACGCCGCGCATCTTCACGGAAATCCGCAACCAGCCGCGCGGCGTGGGCGGCGAGATCCAGCTCACCGACGCCATCGCCCGCCTGATGGCGCACGAGACCGTGTATGCCTACCAGTACCAGGGCAAGCGCTACGACTGCGGCAGCAAGGAAGGCTTTCTGGAAGCGACGGTGGAACTGGCACTGCAGCACCCGCAGGTGGGGGCGCAGTTCCGCGAATACCTCAAGTCGCTTTCGCTCTGATATTCATAGCTGCCAGCGCTTATCCAGCAAGCGCCAGAGGCTGATTTTATGCTTAACGGCGACGCAGCACGTGGATGTATTCCTCGCCCACGGTCTGCTGCTCCACCAGCTCGTTGCCCGTCTGCTTGGCGAACGCCTGGAAGTCGCGCAGCGAGCCGCTGTCGGTCGCCAGCACCTTGAGCAGCTGGCCGCTGGCCATGTCGGCCAGCGCCTTCTTGGCCTTGAGGATGGGCAGGGGGCAGTTCAGGCCCCGGGTGTCGATTTCTTTGTGGATGTCCATGGTCGTCAGTCCAAACCCTTGCGCCGCTCGGCGTTTTCCTCGGCGGTGAAGAACACCGGCTCGTGCCCGCGCGTGCGCAGCCAGTCGGCCAGCGCATAGCCGGTGCCCGCGGGCCAGCACTTGAGCTCGTGCAGGTCGTAGAAGCGGTAGTCCACCAGCTCGGGCGACAGGCGCACCTCGCCTTCGGCCACCACGTGGTAGGCGATGATGACCTGGTTCATGCGCAAGAACTCGTAGGCGCCCACGATGCTGCTGGAGATCACATCGAGGTTGGTCTCTTCCTTCACCTCGCGGGCGATGCCCTCGACGGGCGACTCGCCCGCTTCCATGAAGCCGGTGATCAGCGCGAACATCTTGGCGGGCCACGCCGCGTTGCGCGCCAGCAGCACCTTGCCGTTCACCTCGACGATGGCGGCAAGCACGGGCGTGGGGTTGTTCCAGTGCGTCCAGCCGCAGGCGGGGCAGCGCAGGCGCTGCTTGTCGCCGCCGTCCTCGGCCTGTGTGATCCACTGCAGGGTCGTGCCGCAGTGGGTGCAGTAGCGAGTTTCGTAGTGCATTCGCTCTTTTTTCAGTAGCTGCTTGCGCTTGCCCAGCAAGCGCCAGGGGCTGATTTCATGCAGGGAATACGCCGGTGGAAAGGTACCGGTCGCCCCGGTCGCACACCACGAAGACGATGGTCGCATCACGCTCGCGCGCGGCGATCTGCTGCGCCACCCAGCAGGCGCCAGCGGCAGAAATGCCGCCGAAGATGCCTTCCTCGCGCGCGAGGCGGCGGCACATTTCCTCGGCGTCGTCCTGGTTCACCGAGACCTGCTCGTCCACCAGACTCGCGTCGTAGATCTTGGGCATGTATTCCTCGGGCCACTTGCGGATGCCGGGAATGCGCGAGCCCTCTTCGGGCTGAGCGCCGATGATGCGGATGGCCGGGTTCTTCTCCTTGAGAAAGCGCGACACGCCGGTGATGGTGCCCGTGGTGCCCATGGCGCTGACGAAGTGCGTGATGCGCCCGCCCGTCTGCTCCCACAGCTCGGGGCCGGTGGTCTCGTAGTGGATGCGGGGGTTGTCGGCGTTGGCGAACTGGTCCAGCACCTTGCCCTCGCCGCGCTTCTGCATGGCCTCGGCCAGGTCGCGCGCGTGCTCCATGCCGCCGCTCTTGGGGGTGAGCACCAGGTCGGCGCCGAAGGCCTTCATGGTCTGCGCGCGCTCGATGGACAGGTCCTCCGGCATCACCAGCACCATGCGGTAGCCCTTGATGGCCGCCGCCATGGCGAGCGCGATGCCGGTGTTGCCCGAAGTCGCCTCGATCAGCGTGTCGCCGGGGCGGATGTCGCCGCGCTCCTCGGCACGGCGGATCATCGACAGCGCGGGCCGGTCCTTCACCGAGCCTGCCGGGTTGTTCCCCTCCAGCTTGCCCAGCACCACGTTGCCGCGCGCGGCGTTGTCCTGGGCCCCAATGCGCTGCAGCGCGACGAGCGGCGTGCGGCCTACCGCGTCTTCAATCGTCGGATATTTCATGTGCCCTACTGTGCCATAATTTGCGGCTTCACTCAGATGCCGCCCGGGTGGTGAAATTGGTAGACGCAGGGGACTCAAAATCCCCCGCCGCAAGGCGTGCCGGTTCGATTCCGGCCCCGGGCACCACGGACAAGGCCGCATGGATAGACCATGCGGCCTTTTCTTTTACGGCATGCGCCGCTCAGTTGTTCTGCCGGCGTATCAGCTGCCGGCCGCTGGCCGTGATGACCAGTTCACCCCCGGCCCCCTTGGCGATGAAGCCCCACTCCAGCAGGCGCGCGGACACGTGGTCTTTCAGCGCATGGGGCAGCGTGATGCTTTCGCCCATTTCAAGTTGCTTGAGGGTTTCGATCTCGTCCACGGTGGGGTCGAAATGCGGCGCATGGTAGGTGGTCATGGGTCACTCCGGTAGGGCTCTGTAGAAGCTGACTCCAGCGCAGCCAGATTAGTTCAGCGCCGCGGCGGGCGCAAGCGCGTCATCCCGCAGCCGCGGCGGCGGCCTGCAGCCAGCGCGCGAAGGCCGCCAGCACCGGCGGCTGGGCCGGCTGCGCCGGGCTGACGAGGTAGTAGCCGCGCTCCCCGCGCAGCGGCCGCGCGCAGGCCACCACCAGTTCGCCGCTGGCCAGTTCCGCCTCGATCAGCAGCGGCGGGATCAGCGCCGCCCCCATGCCGTGCGTGGCCGCCACGGCCAGCATGGAGAACAGCTCGTAGCGCGGGCCGTCGAGCGCCTGCGGCGCATCCACGCCCATGGCGTCGAACCACTGGCGCCAGCCGTAGGGGCGCGTGCTTTGCTGCAGCAGCGGCAGCGCGGCCAGCGCCTCGGCGGGTACGCTCTGGCGGGCGCGGCCGCGCCCGCGCGGCGCGGTGGATTCGAGCAGGCGCGGGCTGCACACGGGCACCACGTCCTCGTGCATCAGCAGTTGCGCCTGCACGCCGGGCCAGTGGGCCACCTGCTCCTCGGTGCCCGCGTACAGGGCGGCGTCGAAGGTGGTGTCGGCAAACAGGAAGGGCCGCGTCTGCGTGTCGATGTGCACCACGATGTCCGGGTGCAGGCGCGCCAGTTGCGGCAGGCGCGGGATGAGCCAGCGCGTGGCGAAGGTGGGCACGGCCGCCAGCGACAGTGTGCCGCCCTCGCCCTGGTGGGCCATCACGTCCAGCGTGTCGCGCTCCAGCCCCTGCAGCCAGCGCGCGACCTGCCGGCCGTAGTGCGCGCCGGCCGGGGTCAGCACCACGCCGTGGCGCGTGCGGCGAAAGAGCTGCACGCCCAGGAACTCCTCCAGCGCCTGGATCTGCCGCGACACGGCGCTCTGCGTGAGCGAGAGTTCTTGCGCGGCGCGCGTGTAGCTCTCATGCCGTGCGGCGACTTCGAAGCAGGCCAGGGCCTGGGTGGAGGGGATGTGTCTGCGCATGGCACCGCACTCTAGCCCAGATATTCTCGTTGCACATATCTGGATGAAAACTCATCGTTTGCACCCAGGGTGCGCGGCCACTACGATGCGTGCATTCATGACTTTTTGATGGAGACACGCACATGGCCCACGCCGCCTTCCAATGGGACGACCCTTTCCTGCTGAGCCAGCAACTGAGCGACGACGAGCGTGCCATCCGCGATGCCGCCGCCGCCTACTGCCAGGACCGCCTCGCCCCGCGCGTGCTCGACGCCTTCCGCCACGAAAAGATGGACACGACCATCTTCCGCGAGATGGGCGAAGTGGGCCTGCTCGGCCCCACCATCCCCGAGCAGTACGGCGGCCCCGGCCTCTCGTACGTGGCCTACGGCCTGATCGCCCGCGAGGTGGAGCGCGTGGATTCGGGCTACCGCTCCATGGCCAGCGTGCAGTCGTCGCTGGTGATGGTGCCCATCCATGAGTTCGGCACCGAGGCGCAGAAGCAGAAGTACCTGCCCAGGCTGGCCAGCGGCGAGTGGATCGGCTGCTTCGGCCTGACCGAGCCCGACCACGGCTCCGACCCCGGCAGCATGGCCACGCGCGCCTACAAGGTCGATGGCGGCTACAGGCTCAAGGGCAGCAAGATGT
>Ga0222424_100288_pt1 | contig 38158 bp, 30 predicted proteins | sample 2B2ome_FD_182468 | JGI IMG/M metagenome (GOLD analysis project Ga0222424, IMG submission 182468) | Enriched microbial communities from leaf-cutter ant dump, University of Wisconsin, Madison, United States - 2B200A (version 2) | ecosystem: Environmental > Terrestrial > Nest > Insects nest > Nest... | reverse complement strand
GACATCATCCGCAAGTACAACAAGGACTACAAGCTGATCTTCGTGGGCGACGCGACCATGAGCCCCTACGAGATCCTGCAGCCCGGCGGCAGCGTGGAATACAACAACGAGGAGGCCGGCGCGGAATGGCTGCAGCGCCTCACCCACGCCTTCCCCAAGTTCGCGTGGATCAACCCCGAGCCGCAGGGCGTGTGGCAGTACCGCCAGAGCATCAGCATCATCCAGCAGATCATGGGCAACCGCATGTACCCGCTGTCGCTCAAGGGCCTGGAAGAAACCATGCGGCTGCTGTCCAAATAACCTGCGCGGCCAAGGGGCGAAGCTGTCTGACACGGAACGGGCTTTTTTCAGGGCATAGTGGCGGAGCCGCCCTCTGGGCACGCCTTCCATACCCGACCACTACGCCTGCTCGCCGTGCTCTTTCGCATCCCGCACACCACCGCTACCTCTCCAACGCCGGCCCGATGGCCGGCGTTGCTGCTTTTCAGCGCGCTGTGCCTGCAGGGCTGCAGCCTGCTGCCATTGGGTGGCGAGAAGAACGGCGGTGATGACGGTCAGCCCGACGCTGCCGCGACCGAATTGGCCCCGTCCTCGCCCTCCTTCACCGTAGAAGTCCGCGCACCCGACGCCGTGCGCGGCACGCTGGAGCGCCACCTGGAGCTGCAGCGCTTTCGCAGCCTGCCCGACCTGCACGCCATCGAACTCCAGCGCCTGCTGGGCGCGGCCGACGCCAATGCGCGCGAGCTGCTGGGCACGATGGGCTACTTCGCGCCCACCATCACGGTCGAGCTGAGCGAGACCCCGCAATCCAAGGTGGCGCCGCGCACCGTGGTGGTCACCGTGCAGCCCGGCCCGCAGACCCACGTGGCCAGCGCCGACATCGCTTTTGCCGGCAGCGACGGCGCCGAAGCCCAGGCCAGCGCCCGCCAGCAGCAGCGCGTGCAGCGCAACTGGTCCCTGGGGCCGGGCCAGCCCTTCACCCAGTCGGCCTGGGACGCCGCGAAGGGCGACGGCCTGCGCCAGCTGCAGGCGCGCCGCCACCCCACGGCCCGCATCGCCAACAGCCGGGCCGAGGTGGATGCCGACACGCACCAGGCCCAGCTCAGCGTCACCTACGAGCCGGGCCCGGCCTACCGCTTCGGGCCGCTGCGCGTGGAGGGCAGCCAGCGCTACGACCCCGACGGCGCGCGGCGCCTGGCGCGCCTGCCCAGCGGGGCCGTGTACGACGAGGCGGAACTGCTGGACGCCCAGTTGCGACTGGCCAGCAGCGGCTACTATGACGCGGTGTTCCTCACGCTCGACACCGAGGGCACCGACCCACAGGCCGCGCCGGTGGTGGCGCAGGTGCGCGAGGCCCGGCTGCAGAAGCTCGTGTTCGGCCCGGGCTTCTCGACCGACAGCGGCGCGCGCCTGTCGCTGGAGCACATCCACAACCAGCTGCCGGGCGTCGGCTGGCGCGCGGTGAGCAAGCTGCTGCTGGACCGCGAGACCAAGCTCGCCAGCACCGAATGGACCGCCCTGCCGAATGACAACGGCTGGCGCTGGTTCGCGGGCGGCCAGGTGCAGCGCGAAACCACGGGCGACTACGAGGTCAACAGCGGCCGTCTGCGCTCGGGCCGCAGCAAGAGTACCAAGCGCATCGACCGCAGCTACTTCCTGCAATACGACTACGCCAACAGCCAGGGGCTGAACGCCCCGCCCTCAGGCACAGCCCTGAGCGTGAACTACGGCTGGACGGGCCGCTACTTCAACAGCCTCACGGCCCCCACGCGCGGCCACGGCGTGGCGGTGGAGCTGGGCCTGGGCACCACCCTGCGCCCGGAGCGCGACCCGTTCCTGCGCACCCTCGTGCGGTGGCAGACCTTCGTGCCCGCGGGCCGCGTGCAGGACGATGCCGGCCAGGCCCGCAACGCCCGCGTGGCCGTGCGCGCCGAGGCGGGTGCCGTGCTTGCGCGCGAGGGCGCCCAGGTGCCGGTGACCCAGCTCTTCATCACCGGCGGAGACACCACCGTGCGTGGCTACGGCTACCGCAGCATCGGTGCGCGCACCGACAACGGCCAGCTCTACGGCGGGCGCTACCTGGCCGTGGGCAGCGTGGAATGGCAGCGCCCCATCGTCTACAAGGGTGCCATGACCGACTGGGAAAGCACCCTGTTCATCGATGCCGGCGCCGTGGCCGACCGCGTGGGCGACCTGGACCCGCGCGTGGGCGTGGGCGCCGGCGTGCGCTGGCGCAGCCCCGTGGGGCCGCTGCAGGCCGACCTGGCCTACGGCGTGAAGACCAAAGAGGTGCGGCTGCACCTGCGCCTGGGTTTCAGCTTCTGATGCGCACGAACCCGCCCGCCCCCCGCCCCGCGTCGTCGGACTTCAGCGCCGGGGCCTCGTCCCCCCAGCGTCCGCCCCCGCGGCGCAAGCGCCGTGCCCTGCGAGCGCTGGGCTGGCTCCTGGCCGCGCTGGTCGCACTGCTGCTGGCCGCTATGGCCGCCGTGTGGTGGTGGGCGGGCAGCAGCACCTCGCTGGCCACGGCGCTGGCGCGTGCGGCGCAGGTCTTACCCGCCGGCCAGCAGCTCGACAGCCGCGAAGTCAGCGGCTCGCTGCGCAGCGGCGGGCGCATCGGCTGGCTGCGCTGGAGCAGCCCGGCCCTGGTGGTGGAGGTGAACGACATCACTCTGGGCTGGCAGTTGGCACCCCTGCTGCAGCGCCGGCTGGAGCTGGGCGAGGTGCACGCCGCCCGCGTGCAGATCACGCCGCTGGGCACCGCGCCCAGCACGGAGCCCGCCACGCCGCTGACGCAGCTGGTGCTGCCCTTGCAGGTGGGCGTGCCGTTCCGCATGGACGAGATCCTGTGGGCCGGGTCCCCGGCCGTGCAGGTGCGGGGCCTGGCGGGCGGCTACCGGTTCGACGGGCGCGAACACCGCCTGGCCATCGACAGCCTGGAGCTTGCCCAAGGCCGCTACACGGCGCGCATGGCGCTGCAGGCGCAAACGCCCATGGCCGTCAACGCCACGGTGGACGGCAACGTGGACACCGCCGTGCCCGGCGGTGGCGCCGCCCTGCAGGTGGGCGCGCATGCCACTGTTCAAGGCACCCTGGCGACCGCCGCAGCCCAGCTGCAACTGCAGGCCAGCGTGCGCCCCGTGGCAGACATTGCGGCCGCGGCCACCGCCGACGCCATGCAGGCCGACCTGGAGGCCACGCTCGCGCCCTGGGCGCCGCAGCCCCTGCAGGCGGCCAGCGCCACGCTGCGCGCAGTCGATCTGGCTGCGCTGTGGCCCCAGGCCCCCACGACGCGCCTGCACGGCACGGTACAGGCCGGCCCAACGCCGGGCAGCGCCGCCGACGCCACGGACTGGGCGCTGCAGGCCGATCTGCGCAACGACCTGGCCGGGCCGTGGGACAAGGGGCGCCTGCCGCTCACCGCGCTGCAGGCCCAGGCCGGCTACGACGGTGCTCGCTGGACCGTGCCCAGTGCCACGGCCACCGCCGGCAGCGGCACGGCCGCGCTCCAGGGCCACTACACCCCGGCCACCGGCGCCGTGGAGGGCCAGGCCGAGCTGCGCAACCTGCGCCCCGACGCCCTGCATACCGCCCTGGCGGCGGCGCCCTTGGCAGGCCGCGTCAGCGCGCGGACGCAAGGCGACGCCGTGCGCTTCGATGCCGACATCCGCGCCGCCGGCGCTGCGCCGGCGAGCCGGCGCACGGGCAACGACCGCCCCGCCCCGCTGCGCATCAACGCCTTCACGGCGCAGGGCAGCTGGCAGCCGCCGGCGGCATCTGCCCCAGGCACGGGCGGCACCGTGCGGCTGGAGCGCCTGCTGCTGGACGCACTGCAGGCGTGCGCCGAGGCCACCCAGCTGCGCGTCGCTCTGGCCGACATGTCGGTGCAGGGCCAATTGGCGCTGACCGTGCCGGGCGCGACCGCCCGCGCCCAGGGCAGCGCCGCGCCCCAAGCCGGCGCGGGCGACCTGCAGGTGCAGTGGACGGATGCCGAGGCCACCCAGCGCTGGCTGGCCGGCCTGCCCTTCGTAGGGCCTTCGGTGCAGAGCGCGCTGCAGGGCGCCAGCGCACGGGGTTCCGCGCAATTCACCGCACGCTGGAAAGGCGGCTGGCAGGTCTTGATGCGTCAGCTGCAGGCCGCCAGCACGGGCGCGGCCATGCCTGCCGGCAAGGATGCCTTCGAGCTGCAGGCCACCCTGGGCACGCCGCAGCTGGACGTGTCGCTGCCCGCGGGCAAGGAGGCCGGCAGCCGGGGAACAGCACTGCAGCTGCGCGCGCTGAAGGCCGAGCTGTCCGGCAGCCTCGCACAGGCCACGCTGTCGCTGGACGGCGAGGCCCACCTGAATCCGAACCCCGCGCAGCAGATGCAGCGGCTGGCCCTGCAAACCCGTTTGTCGGGCGGGCTGGCGGCGCCCGCCCAATGGCAAGTGCAGCTGCACGAGCTGCGGCTGCAGGCGCAGGACGCGCAGCGGCCCGGCCCCTGGACGCTGCAACTGGCCGACCCCGTGCACATCACGGCCCGCAGCAGCGCCCACCGCAGCGGCCCTGCCACCGTCACCGTCGAGGCCTCCGCAGGCCAGGCCCGTCTCACCGGTCCGGCACCCGGCACCGTGGCGCTGCGCTGGCAACCCGTGCGCGTGGCCACCGGCGGCGGCTTGCAAGTACAGACCCAGGGCAGCCTGCAGGGCCTGCCCATGGCGTGGGTCGATGCCCTGGGCATCGGCAACACCCCGGCGGCTGCGGGCCGCCCGGCGCAGCCCCTGCTGGCCCGCATGGGGCTGGCCAGCAGCATCGTGCTGGATGGCCAGTGGAATGTCGACACCGGCAGCACACCCCTGCGTGCCAGCGCCAGCCTGCGGCGCGCCAGCGGCGACCTGCGCATCCTGGCCGGCGACCCCACGGCCGTCACCGCCGTGCAAAGCAGCGGCCAGGGCACCGGCGCAGGCGCCACCACCGCGATCGCCACCGAGGCCTCCGCCAGCCCCGCCCTGGCGGGCACGCCAGCGGGCGTGCGCCAGGCCGAGGTCGCGCTGGACCTGGAAGGCGAGGCGCTGCGTGCCCGGCTGGTGTGGGCCAGCGAGCGCGCCGGCGAGATCGACGCCAGCGCCAGCACCCGCCTCACGCTGGCGGGGCCGGATCTGTCCGCCATCACCTGGGCCGCCGACGCACCGCTGGCAGGCAGCCTGCGCGCGCGCCTGCCGGACGTGGGCGTGTGGTCGGCCCTGGCACCGCCGGGCTGGCGCGTGCGCGGCACGCTCGACGCGAGCGCCACGCTGTCCGGCACCCGCGATGCGCCGCGCTGGGCGGGCACGCTGGGGGCGGACGGCCTCGCCGTGCGGTCCGTCGTCGATGGCGTGGACCTGCAGGACGGGCGCCTGCGCGCCACGCTGCGCGGCAACCAGCTCGACATCACGGAGTTCCGTCTGCAGGGCGGCCGCGGCAGCGGCGCGCGCATCGCGGGCTTCAGCGGCAACCGCACGGCGGCGCCGAAGGAAGGCGGCACGCTCACCGGCACAGGCCGCGTTACCTGGGGCGAAGGCAACGCGGCCCAGGGCCTCTCGGGCATCGCCATGGACTTCCGGGCCGAAGCCCAGGCCCTGCAGGTGCTGGTGCGCGCGGACCGGCAGCTCAGCGTGTCGGGCCAGTTGCAGGCCCAGCTGCAGCAGGGCCAGATCAGCCTGCGCGGCAAGCTCACCACCGACCGCGCCACCATCATCCTGCCCGACGAATCGGCGCCCAGCCTGGGCTCGGACGTGGTCGTGCGCTCCGCCGCCAAGGACCGCGAAGACCAGGCCAAGGCCCAGGCCGCAGCCCGGGCCAGCCAGGCGGCTGCGCAGCCCGAAACCGCCAAGCCGCCGGACATCGCCATCACCCTCAACCTGGGCCGCGACTTCGCGCTGCAGGGCCACGGCATCACCACACGCCTGCGCGGCGAACTGGACATCCGCAGCAGCGCCGTGCCCGGCGCCCCGCCGCGTGTGACAGGAGAAGTGCGCACCGAAGAAGGCCGCTACCGCGCCTGGGGCCAGATGCTGGATGTGGAAACCGGGCTCATCCGCTTCAACGGCCCGTACAACAATCCTTCGCTCGACATCCTCGCGCTGCGACCCAACATCAGCGTGCGCGCGGGCGTGCAGGTCACCGGCAGCGCGCAGGCACCGCGCGTCAAGCTCTACTCCGACCCCGACCTGCCCGACGCCGAAAAGCTCTCCTGGGTGGTGCTGGGCCGCGACGCCGCCGCAGGCGGCGCCGAAGCCGCCGTGCTGCAGCAGGCGGCGCTGGCCCTGCTGGGACGGGGCGGCAGCAACAACACCGCCGCCAACGCGGCCAGCCGCCTGGGCCTGGACGAGATCGGATTCAAGGGCCCTGGCTCCGGCGAAGATGCCAGCGCCGCCGCCCTCACCTTCGGCAAACGACTATCCAAGGACCTGTATGTAACCTACGAGCGCAGCCTGTCGGGGACGTTGGGCACGCTGTACATCTTCTACGACCTCTCGCGCCGGCTCACGCTGCGCGGGCAGACGGGGGAGAAAAGCGCGGTGGACATCATCTACACGATGACGTACGACTGATCCGGGATGGCCTCAAGCAGCAGCCCCTACAATGCGCGGCTGCCTCCTCGTAGTTCAATGGATAGAACGAGTGCCTCCTAAGCGCTAGATACAGGTTCGATTCCTGTCGAGGGGACCAGAAAACCCCAATATCGACAACAGCCCCGAGGCAGCACGGCCAGTTCGGGACAAGATGGGGACAAAGCGCACCTCTATGGCCAGCATTCCTTTTATGGGCGTGATCATCACGCTGGAGTCACATGAGCGGGATGAACTGCCCGGCGTCTGGTGGCCACGTGCCTCGCTGACCGTGGCCAGCACAGGAGCCAAGTTGGAACCTGTGACACATCATGACCACTACGGGACCAAAGCGGACGCCGATGCCTTTGCTCTGCGCCTGGCGCGGCGGCGCATCAATAACGAATTGCACCAAGGCTAAGGGCTCGGTTCGTGGGCGGCTGGTACCGCGCCGTAGCTGGATCGTGCCGAGACCGGCCACGGTGCGCGCGAATGCGGCATCTGGCAGTGTCTGCGCAACGGTGATGGTGGGCTTAGCTTGGTGAAAAAAGAAACCCGGCTCGCAGGCCGGGTGAAAAGGCAGTGGTTGCTGCCAGGGAGGGAGACGTCGCTCAGAAACCGTAGAGGTGTACGTACATCAGCCCAGTCGCGATGGTGGTGACGCCGAACCAGGTGAAGAATGCAAAGAGGGCGGGCATGGCTTTCTCGCTTGCTTGTGTGTCAAGGTGCAAGTGTTGCAGCGCCTGATGTGCACGACTTGTCGGACAACATCCCGTGGGCTTGAGGGATGTGGAATACATCACGCTTGGCGGAAAAAGGGCGCAGCTTGGGGCATTAGTGGTAGCTGCGCCGGAGAGGGGTGAGGCCGGACGACCGGCACTTCAAATCCAGGGCACGCCGTAGTAGTCGTAGACCTTGCGGCCGTAGGCTTCGGTGTATTCAGGATAGGTATTCTGGGCAAAGCGAGGGGCATTTTCCAACTGCTCTTTCGCCAGCGAAACGACATACCCTTCCATGCCCGTGTCGTACTTCATGGAATCCCATGGCAGCGGATACCGATCCGTGCCAATGCCCAGGAAGCCGCCGAACTCCATGACGGCATAGCGGACCCGGCCCGAAAGCTTGTCGATCATGAGGTGATCGATCGAGCCCAGTTTTTCACCCTGGGGGTTGTAGACGGATGTGCCGTTGACCTTGTCTGACGAAATGACGCTGGATGCGGTGTTCATGCGGACCTCCTGTGGAAAAAAAGAAGCGTTGATGGGAAGGCGAAGGAATGTCACCTTTCGCAAGGCCCAGTCTCGGACGGCTTGGAGGTACGCGATGTAGGACGGCGGGTCCCCTGCTTCCAAGACAACGGCTTCTCTCCCGCATGCGTTCGCGCGCACATTGTCAGGAAATGTCAAACAACCGCCATGCCGGTCGGCAAGGACCTGCCATCGCGCGTTGGTGCAACTTCCTCCAGCACCGCATCCCGGCCATGAAAGAAATCCGCCTTTGCAAGTCCATTCCCGAAGAGTCCGGACAGCTACCGCAGCACGGGCTCTGGATCCCGGACTCTACTGCTGCGCGCGAAGCGTTCGAGGTGCTGGCGGCTGCGGGCAATGAGCGCTACGGCCCCGGAACCCATTGGGTTGAAGAGCGCGATCTGTTCTCGTGACTGCAGGGGGGCGGCGGGCTTTGCCGTCAATTGTGCGCAGTGGGTTCCACCTTGCTCTGGACCACCATGGCCGGCGCTGCACTCTTGTCGTGGACTGCCCCAGCGACGGACTCCGCCAGGAACGAGGCGCTGCGCAGCAAAGCGACCCGGATATCGGCGCCGTTCATCTTGAGCGCGACCACTGCGATCACGACCAGCATCGCCACCACGGAGGCTAACCAGAAGACCCGCAGGTCACCCAGGCCGAGTTCCGGGTCGGTGCTGCTGCTGTGCACCGCGTAGCGTGTGACTGAATGGGAATTCTCTGCGGTGTTCATCGTTCGGCTCCAGTCTTGGGGAGTCATGACGGTAGCCTGGGCCCGTTGCCACAGATGTCAGACGGCATCCATTCGTGGTCATCGAAATATGCCAAAACGGATCGCTCAAAGCGGTCTTCCTCTGGATGCTCTCCTTGCCATCGGCTTGCAGGAAGGCACAGCGCAGGTCCTTCAAGTCGCAGTCCTTGCCTCCCGCAAGCAAGCCCCTTTACCACTACGCGACATCACGCGCGCCTCTGGAACGGCCGGCGGAACGAATGGAACATTTGAACACCCCGTGCAACTGGCGCAGCGCGCTGTTCTTCCGCTCGGGTGACTCGGCAGCCGTACAGTCCGAAGGCACCCACACCTGGTAACCGAGCATGCGGGCATCGGTGGCGGAAAGCATCACGCACATGTCGGCAGCCCACCCCACGATGGCGATCTTCTGCGCTCTCATCTGGCCCAGCAGGTGTTGCAGCGGCGTTGCATGAAAGGCCGAGTGCTGCGGCTTGAGGATCACGAGGTCGCTGCGCGAGGGTGCCAGCAGCCGGGCAATCTCGCCGCGCTCGCCCGGCAGTTCCTGACACGCAGCCAGGATCTCGCGGAACTCGCTGTGCCAGGTGCCGTAGTTGTCGTTGGCATAGATGGCGCTCACGCCCCGCCGGGCAAGCCGGGTCTTGAAGGCCGCGATGGCGCGCGCCGCCGCCAGGGCGCCCGGGATCAAATCGCGCGCGGTGGGAAACCTCAGGGGATTGATGACGTCCACCAACAAAAGCACCTCCTTGCTGTGCGGCAAGGGGGTGCGCTTCAAGGCGGCGGAGCGGGCCACGGGCAAGCGGTCCGTCAGAGCATCTGCTCCCGCTGCTGCTCCGCGCGCGAGGCGCCGATGGCGGTCTCCACGTTCTTCACCTCTTCGGGCGGCGGCAGCACCGCCGGCATGCCGAGGCTGGCGATGGAAAGCTCCCGGCACCAGCCCTTGGTGTGGTACAGGTGGTGGTCCTCGTCCTTTTCCACGCGCTTGTGGGCGTCCTTCAGTGTCTGGCCGACGGTGCCCGTGGCCACCTCCGCCACCTTGCCCAGCAACTCCCAGTTGGCATGGTCCTTGGTCTCCGCATGCACCACGCATTCGCAGGCCACGAGTTCAGCGGCCGCGGGGTTGCCACCCTGCTTGGCGATCGCCATGGCCTTGACCAGCGATTCGCCGATGTGCTTGACGACGCGCCGCGACGGGGCCGGCTCATCCGCGTCGATGCCCAGCGCTTCGCAGGTGGTCCGGACGACGTTCTGGTGGCTCAGCGTCTCGTCCAGGTATTCCTCCCATTCCTTCTTCAGGTCGGGGTTGAGGGCGCAGGTGAGCGCGGTGCGGTAGACCTGCTCACCTCCCAGTTCGGTCTCCATCATTTGCAGGAGCAGATCCTTCAGTTGCGCATCGTCGTAGCGGGGTTTGGCCATGGTGGGCTCCATACGGTGGGGTTGTGTGGGTGAAGTGCGCCTGCAGTTGGCGGTGCGGTACCGCCGCGCCGCAGACGAATTCCATGATGGAAAGCAGGGCACAACCCCCTCGTAGGAAGTTTCCCAACACCCCGTAGGCAAGCGCAGGCTTCTCAGCCGCTGCCGCAGGCAGTGGGCTCACTGGGCCGGTTGCAACTGGACACAAATGAATACATTGACATGATATGTCGATGTACCTATTCTTTCCTCCTTGCAGGCACACACCGACCTTCACCGGCCGCCTGTCCCACCCGCTTGACGAGAAGGAGACGCCGTGCCCACCCTGCTGGAACAACTCAACAACCTGGACTTGCTGACCTCCGCGCTCATGGGCGGGGCCGCCGTGCAGCTGCAGCCCATCACGGGCGACGTGCCGGTGGTGCAGGTGAGCATCGAGGGGCGCGACGAGCTGCCCATCTTCGTGACCTGCTCGGACCTGCAGATCATCTGCCTGTGCTACCTCTGGACGGATGCCGACGTGCGCCCGGAGCGCCGCGCCGAGCTGATGGAGGCGCTGCTCGACCTGAACCCCTCCGTGCCGCTGTCGGCCTTCGGCCGCGTCCATGGCCGCTTCGTGCTGGTGGGCGCGCTCGCGCGCGCGGCCCGCGCCGAGGACGTGGCGCACGAGGTGGCGGTGCTGAGCGACAACGCGCTCGATGCGCTCGATGCGCTGGCCGACTATCTGAAATAACACCCGAACCCCACCCAGGAGCCGAACATGACCGTCATCAAGAAACTCGTCACCCTGCTGCGCGGCAGCGCGCGCGAACTGGGCCAGAGCGTGGTCGATGGCAACGCCACGCGCATCTACGAGCAGGAGATCATCGACGCCAAGGCCAGCATCACGGAGGCCAAGACCGAGCTGGCCGGCGTGATGGCCAAGCAGATGCAGACGGCGCGCGAGATCGAGCGCCTCAAGGCCGAGACGCTGCGCTACGAAGACATGGCCGTGCAGGCGCTCGACAAGGCCAACGAAGCCCTGGCGCTGGAGGTGGCCGAGCGCGTGGCCGGGCTGGAATCGGAGCTGGCCGAGCAGACCCAGGCCCACGCCAACTACGCGCTGCAGGTCTCGCGCCTGAAGGACCTGATCCGCACCGCAGAAGCCCGCGTGCGCGAGCACGAGCGCGAGATCGGCATCGCCAAGACCACCGAGAGCGTGTACCGCGCCACCCAGAGCATCTCGGAAAGCATCGGCGCCACGGGCTCGCAGCTGAACAGCGCGCGCGAGTCGCTGGAGCGCATCAAGAAGCGCCATGAGGACCTGGCCGACCGCATGGCCGCCGCCGAGCAGTTGGACCAGGAGTTCGGCCACCGCGCGCTGGAGCGCAAGCTGGCCGACGCCGGCATCGGCGACAGCGACAAGGTGCGCGCCGCCCAGGTCATGGAGCGCCTGAAGGCCCGCCGCGCAGCAAGCGGCGGCTCCAACGCCTGACCGACATGCCCGCATCCGCAAAAAAACCCGCGCGCTGGCAGGGCTCCGAGCCCGCGCTGCGCGCGGTCCAGGTGGCGTTCGATGTGGAGCAGGCCGTCATGGAGGCCATCCGCGTCGCGGCCTTCCACGGCAACGTCTCCACCTCGCAGCAGATCCGCGCCGTGCTGGGCCTGCCCGTGGCCGAGCGGCCCAAGCGGCCCCGGCTGACCGTCACGCTCGATGAGGCCGACTATGAATTGCTGGCCCGGCGCTACAAGCTGGCGCCCGACGACCGATTGGGCATCAAGGAGGCGGCCACGCGCGAGCTGATCGCGTTCGTGCCGCCGCCCGCACCGCCACCGCCCTCCCCTGCGTCTTCCGCGCGGCGCACGCGAAGACCCTGAACCACAGCGCCGCCACCTTTCGCCCCATAACGAACAACAAACACCATGAGCGAATTCCTCTCCGTCGTCTTCGGCTTCCCGACCATCGTCTTCAGCATCCTGCTGGCGGTGGTGCTGGTCTATTGGGTGCTGGCCATCGTGGGGCTGGTCGATTTCGGCGAAAGCACCATCGACGTGGACGTCGGCCAGCACGCCGACGCGCCGGGCGACGACCTGGGCGTGATCGCCAGCTACGTGGTCGCGTTCGGTCTCTCGGGCGTGCCCTTCTCCATCGTCGTCACGCTGCTCGTGGTCGTGGGCTGGACGCTGTCCACCTTCGCGGGCATCTGGCTTCTGTCGTGGGTGCCCACGCTGGCGCTGCAGATCGTGGCGGGGCTGGTGGTGCTGGGGCTGAGCGCTGCCCTCTCGCTGGTCATCACGGCGCGGCTGGTGCGGCCGCTGCGCGGCGTGTTCGTCACGCGCTACGGCACGCACAGCGCCGCGCTGGTGGGGCAGAGCTGCCGCATCCTCACCGGCGTCGTCGATGAGAAACAAGGCCGCGCCGAAGTGGCGCAGCACGGCGCGGGCATCAACATCCGCGTGTGGGCGCCCAGCCCCAACACCTTGCGCCGGGGCAGCACGGCGCTGATCCTCGAATACGACGCCACCACGCACCGCTACCTGGTGCAGGCCGCCGAATCCTGACCTACTCCACTTTTCCCTTTTTCCCTCCAACCCAAGCGAGCCGTCCTCATGTACCTCTCCGCCTCGGTCATCACCTTCCTGGTCCTCGCCGGCATCGCCGTCGTGTTCATCTTCGGCCTGTTCGCGATGTTCGCGCGCTTCTACCACAAGGTGGAGCAGGGGCACGCGCTCATCATCAACCCCTTCCGGGGCGACCCCAAGGTCACGTTCACGGGCGGGCTGGTGCTGCCCATCATCAACAAGGCCGAGCTGATGGACATCGCCATCAAGACCATCGAGATCGACCGCTCGGGCGACCAGGGCCTGATCTGCGCGGACAACATCCGCGCCGACATCAAGGTGAAATTCTTCGTGCGCGTGAACCAGACCTCGGACGACGTGCTGCGCGTGGCCCAGGGCATCGGCTGCGCGCGGGCATCGAACCATGAAATCCTGGAAGACCTGTTCTCCGCCAAGTTCTCCGAGGCGCTGAAGACCGCCGGCAAGGCGCTGGACTTCGTGGACCTGTACCAGGCCCGCGACCGCTTCCGCGACAAGATCATCGAGCAGATCGGCGACGACCTCTCGGGCTACGTGCTGGAAGACGCGGCCATCGACTACCTGGAGCAAACGCCTCTGGCCAAGCTGGACACCAACAACATCCTGGACGCGCAGGGCATCAAGAAGATCACCGAACTCACGGCCGTGGAGCATGTGGTGACCAACGAGCTGCGCCGCAACGAGGAAATGCAGATCAAGAAGAAGAACGTGGAAACGCAGGAAGCCCTGCTGGAGCTGGAGCGCCAGCAGGCCGACGCCACCGCCCGCCAAGCCCGCGAAGTGGCGAGCGTGAAGGCGCGTGAAGAAGCCGAAACCGCCAAGGTGCGCGCCGAAGAACACACCCGCGCCGAAATGGCCCGCCTGCAGTCCGACCAGCAACTGGCCGTGCAGAACGAAAACGTGCTGCGCGAGAAGGAAGTGGCCGAGAACAACCGCAAGCGCGCCGTCGTCATCGAGCAGGAGCGCGTGACCCGCGCGCAAGAGCTGGAAGTGGTGGCCCGCGAGAAGGAGGTGACGCTGCAGCGCATCGAGAAGGACAAGGCCGTCGAAGTGCAGAAGAAGGCGATTGCCGACGTGGTGCGCGAGCGCATCGTGGTCGAGCGCACCGTGGCCGAGCAGGAAGAAGCCATCAAGGAAGTGCGCGAAGTGGCCGAGGCCGACCGCACCCGCAAGGCCGTGGTGATCGGCGCCGAAGCGTCCGCTGAAGAAAAGGTCATCCTGGAAGTGAAGGCCGCCGAGGCGCAGGAACGCAAGGCGCGCCACAAGGCCGCCGAAGACCTGGTGCTGGCCGACGCCCGCCTGAAAGTCGCAGAGCGCGAGGCCGAGGCCAAGAAGCGCGAGGCCGAGGGCATCGAGGCCCTGAGCGCCGCGCCCGGCCTGGCCGATGCCAAGGTGCAGGTCGCCACCGCCAGCGCCAAACTCGCCACCATGGAAGCCGAAGCCACCGGCAAGGAGAAAGTGGGCCGCGCCGAGGCGCAGGTGATCGAAGCCCAGGCCCAGGCCGAAGCCGTGGGCCTGCGCGCCCGCATGGAGGCCGAGGCCGCCGGCAAGGAAAAGGTCGGCCAGGCCGAGGCGCTGGTACGCACTGTGGACGCCGAAGCCCTCGCCAAGCTGGGCGACGCCGAGGCGCACAACATCGACGTGAAGTTCAACGCCGAGGCGCGTGGCCTGAAGGAAAAGTTCGAGGCCATGAAGGCCATGAGCCAGGAGACGCGCGAGCACGAGGAATACCGCATGCGCCTGGAGCGCGCGCACCTGGAAACGCTCAAGCAGATCGAGGCGCAGCAGCACATCGCCAAGGAACAGGCCGAGGTGCTGGGCGTGGCGCTGAAGAACGCGCGCATCGACATCGTGGGCGGCCAGGGGGATTACTTCGACAGCTTCGTGCGCGCGCTGTCGGTGGGCAAGGGCATCGACGCGGCGGTGAACAAGAGCGACACGCTGCAGGTGGCGTTCAAGGAGCAACTGGCGGGCGAGCGCGACGTGGTGGAGGACGTGAAACAGATCCTCGGTGCCGCCGGGCAGTCGGCGGGGGAGTTGCAGAACCTCAGCGTGTCAGCGCTGATCGCGCGGGTGATGCAGAGCGGGACGGACAGCCAGAAGCAGGCGCTACAGCAACTGGCGCAGAGCTTTCGCAAATAAAACCATAGCTGGTAGCGCTTGATATACAAGTATTTCAGATGGTTTTCTATCTGGAAACCAATGAAATCAAGCGCAAGCAGCTCTCTTTTACATAGCAACTCGATTCCATGACCACACGTTTGCACTGCAGCTGTGCCAGCCAATCCACGTTGAAGACCGTGGCATTGGAAGAAGGCCTTCCCGCCGCCGCATGCCCCGATTGCGGCGCCGTGCTGCTGCAAATGGACGACTGGCGCCGCTGGCGCAGCCGGTCGCCGCAAGTGGCCCCGGCCACGCCGGCCCCCGCCAACGTGCCCGCCGACCACGGCCGTGCCCGCGCCTGCCCCGCCTGCACGCGGCTGATGCAGCGCCTGCCCGTGCACAACGCGCAGGACTTCCGCGTGGACCGCTGCATCCACTGCCAGACCCTGTGGCTGGACCCCGGCGAATGGGCCGCCCTGGTGCAACTGGGCGTGTCCCTGCAACTGGACACGCTGCTGTCCGATGCAGGCCAGCGCCGCCTGCAAGGCGAACGGCTGCTGGCCGCGCGCATGCAGACCCTGCGGCAACGCCACGGTAACGAGCGCATCGACGAAGTACTGCGCTTCCGACGCTGGCTGGCGGAACAGCCGCACACCGACGAACTCCTGGCTTTGTTGCGCGCTCCTGAGGCGGCTACTCCATGAACCCCACGGCATCTGCCCCCCTACCCGGCGACACCGCCATCGACGCCAGCGTGGCCGAAAGCAGCAGCTACGAGCTGCTAAAAAAACGCCTCGAAGCCCAGGGCGACACGCTGCTCGCCAAGGCCCAGGCGCTCAACGCCGCGCGCATCGAACAGTTCGGCCAACGCGACCAGCAGTTGCTGATGCGCCTGCGCGCACGCACCGAGCACAACTGCGTGGCGCGCGATCTGGCCTGGATCGGCGGCAACCGGCTGCTGTTCGGCTACAACGTGTTCATGGGCCTGCGCCGCGAGACGCGGGTGGAGGACGTGTTCGCCATCTACGAACTGGCGCACCACGAGGGCAATGGCGCACCGGAGAGCGACGAGCTGGTGCAGGTGCCGCTGGCAGGCAGCTTCTTGGACGACCCGCGCTTCACCGCCGACTTCAACGAGCTGTACACCTACTACAAGCAGGCCACGCTGCAACTGCTGCGGCCCACGCCGGACTTCCTGCTTGCATCCTTCCAGATCGGCCAGCAGGCGCAGGACATCCGCGTGTTCCGCTGGAAGCGCGAGAGCGACGGATCGCTGAAATACGTGGACAACCGGGGCGAGCGCGACCTCACGCCCCCGCCCAGCCACGACTTCGCCTGGACGCCGCTCACGCGCGAGCACCATGTGGGCGGCGCGCACCCGCACATCAACGTGCTGGACACGCTGTTCGTCGAGACCATCGGCGGCACGCTGACCATCAAGGTCGAGAACAACACCGAGACGGGCCTGGGCATCTACGAAGAGCCGGTGGACGACGCCAACCAGGCCCTGGGCGATGCCGAGATCGCCTACGCGAAACTGGGCCTGTTGATCCTGCTCCAGGTGCGCCCCTACCGCGAGCAGGCCACGCGCTACCTCGTGTTCAACCAGCGCACGCAGCAGGTCACGCGCATCGACGCCATCGGCGCGTCGTGCATGCAGTTGCCCGAAGACCACGGCATCATCTTCCCCGGCGGCTACTACCTGCAATCGGGCGAGCACAAGCGCTTCGACCTGCCGCCCGAGCTGACGGGGCAACTGCGCTTTACGCGCATGAAACGCTCGCCCAACGGCGAGGACGTGGCCTATATTTTTTACGGCACCCAGCCGCCGCCCCAGGGAAGCCCGGCCACGCTGGATGCGGGCTGCTACGCCATCTTCACCTACAACCTGATCGACAAGGCGCTGTCGCCGCCCATCCTGGCCGATGGCTACAGCGCCTTCCCCGATGGGCGCATGCTGGTCTTCCAGGCGGCGCGGGGCGAGGCCACGCGGGTGCACCCGATGCAGCTCTGGCGCACGCCCTTTGCCACCGAAGAGCACACGAGCCGCCAGCCCGCGGGCACGGGCTTCCATGCCCGCGTGGGCAATGCCGACCTGGTGCGCGGCATCTCCGACCTGCTCGCCATCGCCCGCGCCGTGCGCGAGCAGGCCCCCACGCGCACGGCGTATGAAGACCTGATCCGCCAGTGCCAGCGCGCGCGCGATGCCTACTTCTGGCTCGACGCCACCGAAGCGCAGAACGCCGCCGCCGACCTCGCCGCCATCGACCAGGCCGCGCAGGCCACGCTGGGCGAGTTCGAGAAGGTCGAGAGCATCCGCCAGGACACGGCCCGCGCCTTGCAAAAGGCCGAGGGCCAACAGCGCGAGCTGATGACCGCCATCGCCAGCCAGATGTGGCGCGGCCCCGCTGACTTCGTGCAGGCGCTGGACAGGCTGCGCCAGCGCCAGGGCGAGCTGCAACTGCTGCGCGAGCTGCGCTATGCCGACCTGGGGCTGATCGACGCGATGGCCGAGCAGTTGGCCACCGAGCAGCGCCGCGTGGGCGAGCGCGCCCTGGCCTTCCTGGCCGAGGAAAAAGCCTTCGACGGCCAGCGCAAAACGCTGGACGCCGTGGCCGCCGCGCTGCCGCAAGCGGCCACTGCCGGGCAGATTGCCGAGCAGTTGAGCACGCTCGACACCGAGGCCGCAGGGCTGGATTTATTGAGCGAGCAACTGGGCAACCTGCCCGGCGGCGATGCGGTGCAGCGCACCGCCATCCTCGACCGCATCGCGCTGCTGTATGCCGACATCAACCGCCTGCGCGCCGATGCCCGCGCACGCCGCCGAGCCTTAAGCGCGACCGAGCAGCGGGCCGAGTTCGGCGCGCAGTTCAAGCTGTTCGGGCAGGCGGTGGAGAACGCGCTGGAGCTGTCGGACACGCCCGAGAAGTGCGACGAGGCGCTGACGCGGCTGCTCGCGCAACTGGAGGACATTGAGGGCCGCTTCGCGGAGCAAGAGGAGTTTTTGGCCGACATCGCCACGCAGCGCGAGACGGTGTATGAAGCCCTGTCGGCCCGCCGCCAATCGCTGGTGGAAGCACAGCAGCGCCGAGCCAAGGCGCTGGCCGACGCGGCGGGCCGCATCCTCGACGGCGTGGCGCGCCGCGTGGCGGGCCTGGCCGAGATCGCGCAGGTGCACAGCTATTTCGCATCCGACCCCATGCTCACCAAGCTGCGCGAGCAGGTGGCCGAGCTGCGCAAGCTGGGCGCTGCCGTGGCTGCCGACGACATCACCACGCGCCTGGCCACCGCACGCGACCAGGCCGTGCGTGCCGTGCGCGACCAGCGCGAGCTGGCGGCGGGCACGCAGGGCGGCATCAAGCTGGGCACGCACACGTTCACGGTGAACAAGCAGCCGCTGGATTTGACGCTGGTCGGGCATGGCGACGGCCTCGCGTGGCAGATCACGGGCACCGACTACCTCGCGCCCGCGCACGATGCCCGGCTGGAGGCGCTGCGCCCGTTCTGGCAGCAGGCGCTGGTATCGGAAACGCCGCAGCTTGCCCGCGCCGAATACCTTGCTGCCGAATGGCTGGAGACGGCGGACTGGGACGAACTGCTGGTGCAGTTGCAGGACGGCGCATCCACCGCCCCGCTGGACAGCCTGCGCCGCTTCGCCGCCAGCCGCTACCAGGAGGGCTACCAGCGCGGCATCCACGACGACGACGCACTCGCCATCGTGCGCGTGCTCGCGCCCATGCAGGCGGCAGCAGGGCTGCTGGTCTATGGCCCGGCGGAGCGGGCGCTTGCCAAGCTCTACTGGCACCAGGGCCTGCGCGACGAAACCCGCCAGTCCCTGGCCCGCCGCGCCCGCAGCGCGCAACACATCGCGCAACTGTTTGGCCAGACCGCTGCGCGCGCCACGCTGGAGCAGGAAGCCGCGCAGGGCCTGCGCCAGTTCCTCGCGCAGCACCCCGCGCTGGGTGACGAATGGCTGCCTGCTTCCACGGACGACGCCACGCTGGACGCCGACACCCTGGCCGACGAAGCCGCCGCCTACCTCGTGCGCGAACTCGCGCTTGCCGACGATGCGCCGCAATGGGCCATCAGCGGCGCGGGCGAAGACCTGCTGCACGCCCTGCAACGCGCACTCGACCACGGCGGCCTCGCCAGCGCATGGCAACGCGATCTGCAAGCCGCAGAGCCGCTGGAGCGCTGGCGCTTGGCACGCGGCTGGCTGCGCGCCTTTGCCACGTCACAAGACAACGATGCCGCCGCCTGGATCGACGACGCCGCCACCGCCCTCACCTTCCAGGGCCAGCGCCGCCGCGTCAACGTACAACTGCAAGCGCGCATCGAGGGCCTGCGCAGCGAGCACCCGCGCATCCGCGAAGGCGCGCTGGCCTTCCACCTCAACGACTTCCGCCGCCGCGTGCGCCGCCACCGCAGCCACGCGGTGCAAGGCTTCACCCACCTGCAAGCGCTGCGCCACGAACTGCTGGTGCAGGAGAAGGCCCGCCTGCACCTCGCCCAGTTCCAGGCCAAGCCGCTCGCCACCTTCGTGCGCAACCGGCTCATCGACGAGGTCTATTTGCCGCTGGTGGGCAACAACCTTGCCAAGCAGCTCGGCGCGGCGGGTGACGCAGCGCGCACCGACCGCATGGGCATGCTGCTGCTCATCTCCCCGCCCGGCTACGGCAAAACCACGCTGATGGAATACGTGGCGAACCGTCTGGGCCTGGTATTCGTCCGCATCAACTGCCCCGCGCTGGGCCACGGCGTCACCAGCATCGACCCGGCCACCGCGCCCAACAGCGCGGCCCGGCAGGAACTGGAAAAGCTCAACCTCGGCTTGGCCATGGGCAGCAACGTGATGCTGTACCTGGACGACATCCAGCACACGCACCCCGAGTTCCTGCAAAAGTTCATCGCCCTGGCCGACGGCACGCGCCGCATCGAAGGCGTGTGGCAGGGCCAGCCGCGCACCTGGGACATGCGCGGCAAGCGCTTTGCCATCGTCATGTCGGGCAACCCGTACACCGAGTCGGGCGACGTGTTCCGCATCCCCGACATGCTCGCCAACCGGGCCGACATCTACAACCTGGGCGACGTGCTCTCGGGCCGCGAGGCGGTGTTCGCGCTCTCGTACATCGAGAACAGCCTGACGGCCCACCCCGTCACCCAGCCCCTGGCCTCGCGCGAGCCGAAGGACGTGCATCTGCTGGTGCGCATGGCGCAGGGCGAGGCCATCGACACCACCGCCTTCGCCCACCCCTACAGCGCGGTGGAACTGGACGAACTCAAGAACCTGATGCAGCGCCTGTTCAAGGTGCGCGACGTGCTGCTCAAGGTCAACCTCGCCTACATCGAATCCGCCGCGCAGGATGACCGCTACCGCGCTGCGCCCCCGTTCCGCCTGCAAGGCAGCTACCGCAACATGGCACGCCTGGCGCCCCAGGTCACGCCGCTCATGCAGGACGGCGAGCTCGACGCCCTGCTGCGCGACCACTACCGCGGCGAGGCGCAGACGCTGACGACCGGCGCGGAAGAAAACCTGCTGCAGCTCGCCCACCTGATCGGCCGCCCCACGGAGGGCGAGGCCGCGCGCTGGGCCGAGATCACCGACAGCTACCAGCGCCAGCGCAAGCTCGGCGGCGCGGACGACGACCCCAGCGTGCGCGTGACGCGCGGCCTGCTCGACATCTCGCGCGGCGTGGACGCCCTGGCCCACCAGCAGCGCGATAGCGACGCCAAGGCGCAGGAGCTGCTGCGCGCCAGCCTCGACGGGCAGGCGGCGGCACTGCACGCGCTGCGCGAGGGCACGCAGGCGTTGACCACCCACAGCGACTCGGCGCAGGAGCAGCGCATGGTGGACGCGCTGCTGTCCCTGTCCGTCACCTACCGCCAGCTCATCATGCCGCTGGTGCGCGCCATCGAAACGCGCATGGGCGTGGACGCCAAGGCGCACCAGGAGGTGGAGAAGCTGGAGCACATGATCGACGGCCTGCGCAAGGGCCCAAAGAAACCTTAGTCAAAAACGGCTCCAGCGCTTACCCATCAAGCGCTGGCAGCTACTCTTTTGGAAGCATCTCCAGCAGGCCGGCCCGCAGCCGTCATGGCGCTGCCCATGGACGCCGCCACGATGCAGCCGATGGCCAGCCACTGCACCCCGCTCAGGTGCTCGCCCAGCAGCCCCATGGCCAGCACGGCGGCCACGGCGGGCTCCATGCTGATCATGATGCCGAAGGCTTCCTTGGGCAGGCGCTTGAGCGCCATCATCTCCAGCGAGATCGGGATGGCGCTGGAGACGGCCGCCACCAGCAGCCCCGCCAGCAGCACGGCGGGCGTCAGCAGCGCCGCCCCCGCATGGACCGCGCCCACGGGCACGACGACCAGCGCCGCCACCAGCAGCCCCAGCGACACGGAATGGCCCGCGTGCAGGTGCCCCGCGCGCTTGCCGAACACGATGTACAGCGCCCAGAACACGGCGGCGGCCAGCGCGTAGAGCACACCCACCGGGTCCAGCGTGCTGCCGTTCAAACCCAGGGGCAGCAGCATGCCCAGCCCCGCGATGGCCAGCGCCACCCAGACGAAATCCACCGCGCGGCGCGACGACCAGATAGCGACGGCCAGCGGCCCCGCGAACTCGATCGCCACGGCCAGCCCGAAGGGCAGCGTGCGCAGCGACATGTAGAACATCAGGTTCATGCCCCCCAGCGCCGCGCCGTAGCTGGCGATGGCAATGGCATCCGCGCGCGACAGGCGCCAGCGCCAGGGGCGCCACAGCAGCAGCATCAGCACGGCGGACAGCCCCACGCGCACGGCCGTGGTGCCCTGCGCGCCCACGGCAGGGAAGAGCCATTGCTTGGCCCAGGAGGTGCCGATGCCCAGCGCCGTGACGGAGCCCAGGACGGCGAGGAAGGGGACGAATCGTTGGAACGGGGAAACGGGGGTGCTGCTGTTGATGCTGCTCATGCGCAAAAATATAGTGCGGCCGGCGCGTGCTTTTTGCTCTAATTTCAGCACTTGCACGCAACTTTCGCTCACCCCATGACCGCTGCCCTCGACCGCTTCGACCTGGCCATCCTGGACATTCTGCAGATCGACAACACCACGCCCCAGCGCGTGATCGCGCAGGCGGTGAACCTTTCGGCCCCTGCGGTGCAGCGGCGCATCCAGCGGCTGCAGGGCAGCGGCGTGATCCGTGCCAACGTGGCCGTGCTCGACCCGGCGAAGGTGGGCATGCCGCTGACCATCGTGCTGGAGGTGCACCTGGAGAACGAGCGCCCCGACCGCACGGCGCCGCTGCGGGCGCGCATCGCGGCGGAGGATGCGGTGCAGCAGTGCTACAGCGTGACGGGGGAGGCGGACTATCTGCTCGTGGTTACCGTAGCGTCGATGGCGGACTATGAGGCGTTGACGCGGAGGTTGTTCGAGGGGGATGACAACGTGCGGCGGTTTCGGACTTCGGTGTCGCTGGGGTGTTTGAAGGCGGGGTTGAGGGTGCCTCTGCCTTCTGCGGGGGTGTAGCGGTTCTTTTTTTTATGGTTTGCCTTGATTGAGGGCGGAGGCCGGGAGTTCGCCCCGGCGGGCGAGTAACTTTCTTTCGCGTCGCCGAAAGAAAGTCACCAAAGAAAGGGCGACCCTACTGTCCGTGTCCCTTCGCTTCGCTGCGGGCAACCTGCGATGCTCGAGCGCGGGGTGCCGCCGCAGAACTCACTTCGCTGCTGCGCGCTCCGTTCAAACAACTGCGGCAAGTCAGAGCACGAAGCATGCGTGTCCTTCGGCACGCATGCGCACCCCGCGCCCTGTGCTTCTCGGCACGGCCAGAAGGGAACCCGCCACTCGGGCCATCGCTGCGCTCGGCCCCAACGCGCAGGCGCTACGCGCCGCGAAGGCTAGGCCGAGCGTAGCGATGGCCCGTGTTGTCTCCATTCCCCTCTGGCTGCGCCTGCGGCGGGGCGGTTGCGGGGTGGCACGCGCGTCGTAGCGCGCGTGCTTCGTGCTCTGACTCGCTGTAGTTGTTTGAACGTAGCTGCGCAGCAGCGAAGTGAGTTCTACAGCGCACCCCGCAACCGACACGCCGCAGGTTTGCCCCGTAGCGCAGCGAAGGGCTCGCAGACTGGGGGTCGCCTTTCTTTTGGGTACTTTTCTTTGGCGAAGCAAAGAAAAGTACCTCGCCCGCCGGGGCGAACTCCCGGCTCCCGCCCTCAAAGAAGGCAAACCACCCATAGCAACTCAAACCCCCAACACCCCCCGCATCTCCCCCCCACTCAACCGCAACCGCGTCCCCCCCAACAACTCGCACATCTTCCCATTGAGCGGCGCCCCCATCCCATGCTCCCCCGCCAGCCGCACCACCGCCCCACAAATCGCATCGATCTCCGTCACCCGCCCCGCCTCCAGGTCATCCCACATCGAAGAACGCGCCCGCGCATCGATCTGCAGCATGCGCCGCGCCAGGCGCGTGAACAGCACATTCGGCAACCGCAACACATATGGCAGCAACGCAGGCGCGACGGCCGTCACCTTGGCCGGCACGATGCCCGCACGCGCCATCACCCCCAGCGCCTCGGCCTGCAGCGCCGCAAAGACGCGGCGGCAGTCCCGGTCCAGCAGTTCCTCGCGCAGCGGCAGGTTCGACAGCGCATTCACCGGGTTGTTCAGGTTCAGCAACAGCTTGCCCCACTGCACCGCGCGGATGTCGGCCGGCAGCACCGTCGCCAGCCCCGCCGCATCGAATACGGGCGCGAGCCGTTCGGTGACGGCATCGCGCTGCAGCTGCAGGTGGCCCGCCGTGGCGCGGTGCACGTGCGCTCCGCGCAGCACCACGTTGTAGGGCACCATGCCCGCCAGCACGTTCAAGCCCGGCGCCAGCGCCGCGATGCGGGCCACGTTGTCCACGCCGTTCTGCAGCGAGATGACGGGCGTGCCCGGCGCGCAGGCCGCCGCCAGTTCGCGCGCCGCCGCTTCGGTGGCGCCGCTCTTCACGCACAGCAGCACCACGCTGCCAGGGCCGGGCGCGGCTTCGGCCAGCGAGGGGGCTAGGCGCAGTGCGGCCGGAGGCACCTGGCGGTCGAAGCCGTCCAGGTCCGTCACCTTCAGGCCGTTCAAAGCGATGGGCTCCAGCGCACGGGGGCGGCCCACCAGGCAGACCGGCTGGCCGTGGGCCGCGAGGCGCCCGCCCACATAGCAGCCGATGGCGCCCGCGCCGAGGATGATGAATGACTGCTGCTGCTCCATGCGCCCGCGTCCTTTTCCGTCCAGAGATGGCGCATTGTGCGGGCGCGCGCACCGCCGGGATGGCGCGCAGGCGACGACAGCCGCTTTAGCGAAATGGAGAGTCTTTTTGGCCTCCAGCGCTTGTCCATCAAGCGCTGGCAGCTATTCCTTTGGGAGCAAACCGCTGCCGAAGCGCACCGTCACCCGCAGCCCCCCCAGGCGCGGCGAAGCGTCCAGCGCCACCGACGCGCCATGCGCTTGGGCGACGGCCTGCACGATGGCCAGCCCCAGGCCGCTGCCCGGGGTGCCGTCGCCGGCGGCGCGCACAAAGCGCTGCAGGGCGCGCTCGCGGTGTTCGGGGGGAATACCGGGGCCGCTGTCTTCCACCGTCAGCTCGGCATGGCCGGCCACCATCCGCACCTGCAGGTCCACGCGGCCGCCGGGGGGCGCGTACTTGATGGCGTTGTCGAGCAGGTTGCGCGCCAGCATGCGCAGCGCCTCGGCGTTGCCGGGCACGGTGGCCGCTTCGGAGTCCAGCAGGCCCACGTCCATGTCCCGGGCCTGCGCTGCGGGCGCGGCATCGGCCAGCGCCAGCTGGGCCACGGCGCGCAGGTCGACGGGCTCGGCGGGCGCGCTGGCGGCTTCCTGGCGCGCCAGGGCCAGCAGTTGTTCCACCAGGCGCGTGGCGCGGTCGATGCCGGCCGACAGGCGTTCGATGGCTAACGCGCGCGCAGCCTCGTCGCCGGCGCCCGCGCGCTGCAGGCCCTGCAGTTGCAGGCGCAGCGCGGCCAGGGGCGAGCGCAGTTCGTGCGCAGCGTCGGCCACGAAGTGCTGCTGCGCGTCGAAGGCGCGGCGCACGCGCTCGAACAGCAGGTTGAGTTCGCCCACCAGGGGCTGCACTTCGTCGGGCAGCTGCGCGTCGCTGACGGGCGAGAGGTCGTCGGCCTGCCGCCGGGCGAGCTGGCGGCGCACGCGCTCCACGGGTTCCAACGAGCGGCGCACCACCCACCACACGGCCAGCGCGAGCAGCGGGGCCATGATGGCCAGCGGCGCCAGCGTGCGCAGCGCCAGCGTGCGGGCCATGGCGCGGCGGGCGGCCATGTTCTGCGCTACCTGGATGACCTGCGAGCGCGTTTGCAGCGAGAACACGCGGTAGGTGCCGCCGCGCGCCTGCACGTCGGTGAAGCCCAACACGGCGATCTGCGGCAGCGCGGCGCCCACGGCGGATTCAAAGATGCGCAGGCCCTCGTTCGTCCAGACCTGCACGATGAATTCGTGGTTCTCGTCCTCGGGCGCGAGCGCCGGGGGCAGGCCCTGCGCGTCCACCGGCAGGCCCGCGCGCAGGGCCAGCGCGGTTTGCTGCATGTGGTAGTCGAACAATGCGTCGGCCTCGGCCAGCGCGCCGCGGTAGGCCAGCAGGCCCTGCACGCTGCCCGCCAGCACGATGGCGGCGAACAGAAAGAGCAGCAGGCGCGTGCGCAGCGAGCGGGGCATCATCGTCGTCATGCCTTGGGCACCAGATAGCCGACGCCGCGCACGTTGAGCACCACGTCTGCGCCCAGCTTCTTGCGCAGGCCGTGGATGTATACCTCGATGGCGTTGCTGCTGACCTCGTCGCCCCAGCCGTAGAGCTTGTCTTCGAGCTGCTGGCGCGACAGCACCATGCCCGGACGGGCGATCAGCGGCTCCAGCACGGCCCATTCGCGCCCGGACAGCACGACAGGCTGGCCCTGCACCGTGGCCTCGCGCGTGGCGGGGTTCAGGCACACGCCCTTGTGCTCGTAGACCGGCTCGGCCCGGCCTGCCGCGCGGCGCAGCAGGGCGCGGATGCGGGCGAGCAGTTCGTGCAGGTCGTAGGGCTTGAGCACGTAGTCGTCGGCCCCGGCGTCCAGCCCTTCGATGCGCTGGGCCACGGCGTCGCGGGCGGTGGCCACCAGCACGGGCGTGCGGTCGCGGCGGGTGCGCAGGTCGCGCAGCACCGCTAGGCCGTCGCGGCGGGGCAGGCCCAGGTCCAGCAGCACCAGGTCATAGGACTGCGTGCGCAGGGCCGTGTCCGCCGCGTCGCCGTCGCGCGCCCAGTCCACCGCGTAGTGCTCGGCGCGCAGCAGGTCCTGCACGGCCTCGCCGATCATGGGGTCGTCTTCTACGAGCAGCAGGCGCATGGTGGGGCGGCGTGTAATGAATATGTCACATCACTGTCACAATGAATCGGCTGAACGCGCAGCCTGGCCCCGCATTCTGAGGCCACGAAACCCACAACATAAGGAGCAAGAGCGATGGCATTCCACAAGGTTCGTTTGATGGCCGTGGCGGCCGCGCTGGCCGCAACGGCCGCGGGCGCGCAGGCGCAGGGCGTGGTCAACGCGCTGTGCAGCACCGACGCCCCGTGGTGCGAGATGGCCGCCCGGGAGTTCACCAAGAAGACCGGCATCAAGGTCAACCAGGCGCACAAGGGCACGGGCGAGATCGCGGCGCAGTTGCGCGCCGAGGCCAACAACCCCAAGACCGACATCTGGTGGGGCGGCACGGGCGACCCGTTCCTGCAAGCGGCCGAGCAGGGCCTGCTGGCCGAGTACCGCCCGGCCTACGTCAACGACCTTCACCCCTGGAGCGTGCGGCAATACGACATGTCGGGCAACCAGGTGGGCGGCTTCTACAGCTCGGCCATCGGCTTTGGCTACAACACCGACACCCTCAAGAAGAAGAACCTGCCCGAGCCCCGGTGCTGGGCCGACGTGGTCAAGCCCGAGTTCAAGGGCGAGGTGGAAATCTCGCACCCGGCGTCCAGCGGCACGGCCTACACCGTGATCGCGGGCCTGGTGCAGCTCATGGGCGAGGACAAGGCGTTCGACTACCTCAAGGCCCTGCACAAGAACACCACCACCTACACCCGCAGCGGCCAGGCGCAGGCGCCCAACGTGGCCAAGGGCGAGGTGGGCGTGGGCATCACCTTCATGTTCAACTTCGAGAAGTGGAAGGCCGACAAGTACCCGGTCAAGACCCAGGCGCCCTGCGAGGGCACGAGCTACGAGGTGGGCGGCATCGCCCTGGTCAAGGGCGCGCGGAACCTGGAGAACGCCAAGAAATACTACGACTGGCTGATGAGCCCCGAAGGCCAGGCCGTGGGCGCGCAGGTCGGCAGCTACCAGGTGCCCGCCAACAAGACCTTCAAGATGGACCCGCGCATCCCGACGCTGGACAACGTCAAGCTCATCGAATACGACTTTGCGAAATACGGCAAGGCCGCCGAGCGCAAGCGCTTGATCGACCGTTGGACCAAGGAAGTGGAAGCCTTGCCGCGCTGAGCCGCCTGGTTTCATCCGAGGCGCACGGGGACGAAGATCTTGTCGCCGTTGCGCTCGATGAGCAGCGCCACGGACTTGCCCGCCTTCGCCATCGCGGCGCGCACCTGGTCGATGTTCTTGGCGGGCGCGCCGTTGATCGCCAGCAGCACATCGCCCGGCTGCACGCCTGCGGCGGCGGCAGGGCCGCGTGCCTGTTCGATGACCAGGCCTTCGGTCACACCGGCATCGCGGCGTTCCTGCGGCTCCAGGGGCCGCAACGACAGGCCCAACTGGCCCTTGCCTACGGCCTCGTCGGCGCGCGCCAGCTTGCTGCCCTTGTCATTGGCATCGCCCAAGGTTGCGGTCAGCTCCACCGACTTGCCATGCCGCCACACCGACAGGCGCGCCTGCTGGCCGGGCTTGGCCTGCCCCACCCACGCGGGCAGGTCGCCCGAGGCCACGATGGGCTGGCCGTCCACCTGGCGGATCACGTCGCCAGGTTCCAGGCCCGCCTTCTCCGCCGGGCTGCCCGGCGTGACGCTGGCGACCAGCGCGCCCTCGGGCTTGTCGAGCTGGAAGGATTCGGCGAACGCCTGGTTCACCTCCTGCACCGCCACGCCGAGCTGCGCGTGGCGCACCTTGCCGGTGGCGACGATCTGCTCCTGCACCTTGGCGGCCAGCTCGATCGGGATGGCGAACGACACGCCCTGGTAGCCGCCCGAGCGGCTGTAGATCTGCGAGTTGATGCCCACCACCTCACCGCGCGCGTTGAACAGCGGGCCGCCCGAGTTGCCAGGGTTCACGGCTACATCGGTCTGGATGAAGGGCACCAGGCTGTCGTCGGGCAGCGAGCGGCCCTTGGCGCTGACGACGCCCGCCGTCACGCTGTTCTCGAACCCGAACGGCGAGCCGATGGCGAGCACCCATTCGCCCACCTGCAGATCGCGCGTGCTGCCCAGGCGCACGGTGGGCAGGTTCTTGGCGTCGATCTTCAGCACGGCCACGTCGGTCTTGGGGTCAGCGCCCAGCACCTTGGCGCGGAACTCGCGCCGATCGGTGAGCTTGACGGTCACGTCGCTCGCGCCCTTGACCACGTGGGCATTGGTCAACACCAGCCCGTCGGGGCTGACGATGAAGCCCGAGCCCAGGCCGTGCGTGGGCATGGCGCGGGGCTGGCCCTGCCCGTTCATGCCCGGAAATCCGAACTGGCGGAAGAACTCGTAGAACGGGTCGTCGGGGTCGATGCGCGGCGCGCGGCCCTGGCGCGCGGCAGCCTGCCCGCCGTCGTCATCGTCCTCGTCGTCGTTCAGCGACGTGCGGGTGGTTCCGGTCACGCTGATGTTGACCACGGCCGGGCCGTTCTGCGCGGTGATCTGCGCGAAGCTGGGGAGCTGGCCCACCGGCGCCTGGGCCGTGGCCGCGATGGCCGGGGACGGCGTGAGGGCCCGCGCCTGGTGGGCGCTGATGAGCCCCGCGCCCGTGGCGCCCAGGGCGCCCGCAGTCACCAGGGCCAGGACGAGGCGGCGGGGCGTGGATGCAAGCGTGTTCATGGTGTTCTGCCTTTCCAGTCGGGTTGCGATGGAAGGCAGTGTGGACACCCACACTTAGATGAAACTTAGGCCAACGCTCGCTACCAATTGGATAGCTGCCAGCGCTTTCCCCATATGCGCTGGAGGCCGATTTGGCTGAAAACCTACCGGCTGCGCAAAGTCCGGCTCAGCAGGATCACCGGCACCAGCCCCACCGCCACCAGCGCCAGCGAGGGCAGCGCCGCCTCGCCCAGCCGCTCGTCGCGCGCGAGCTGGTAGGCCACCACGGCCAGGGTGTCGCTGTTGAAGGGGCGCAGCACCATGGTGGCGGGCAGCTCCTTCATCACATCGACAAAGACCAGCAACGCGGCGGCGGCGGTGGAGCGCTTGAGCAGCGGCCAATGCACGCGCGCCAGCAGGCCCGCGCTGCCCGCGCCCAGCGTGCGGGCCGAGGCGTCCATGTTCAGGGGAATGCGCGCATAACCGCTTTGCACCGACTGCAGCGCCACGGCGCAAAAGCGCACCAGGTAGGCCCAGACGATGCCGAAGGCCGTGGCCGTGACCAGCGCGCCCACGCCCCAGGTCGGCTGCGCCGCCTGCAGCCAGCCCACGGGCAGCAGCACGCCCACCACGATGACGGCGCCCGGCACGGCGTAGCCGACGCTGGCGAGCTGCACCACGCCGCGCGTCACGGCGTCCGGCTGGCGGCGCACGACGAAGGCCAGCGCCAGCGCCACGGCCACGGCCAGCGCGGCGGTGATGCCGCCCAGGCGCACGCTGTTCCAGGTCCATTCGACGAAGCGCTCCCAGGGCAGCACGGACCAGTCGGCCGCCAGCGGGCGCAGCATGAAGAACACCGGCGCCACGAAGCCCATGACCACCGGCACCGTGCACACCGCCCAGGCCGCCCAGCGGTGCGCGCCATGGAGCCGCACCGGCTGCGCCTCGGCCGAGCCCGCGCGCCCGCCGCCCGTGGCGAAGCGCATGCGCTTCTGCGCGCGGTGCTCCATGTGCAGCAGCGCCATCACCACTAGCAGCAGCATGGTGGCGAGCTGCGCGGCGGCCAGCCGGTTGTCCATGGACAGCCAGGCCTTGTAGATGCCGGTGGTGAAGGTCTGGATGCCGAAGTAGCTGGAGACGCCGAAGTCGGCCAGCACTTCCATCAGCACCAGCGCCACCCCCGCCGCCACGGCCGGGCGCGCCAGCGGCAGGGCCACGGCGCGGATGCGGCGCGGCAGCGGGGCGCCCAGAAGGCGCGCGGCCTCCATCAGGTGCGCGGCGCGCTCGCCCAAAGCGGTGCGCGCCAGCAGGTACACGTAGGGGTACAGCGCGAAGATGAACACCCAGACCGCGCCGCCCAGGCTGCGCACCTCGGGCAGCAGCCGGCCTTCGAGCCCGAAGGCGTTGCGCAGGCCCACCTGCAGCGGCCCGCTGAACTGCAAAAAGTCGGTGTAGGCATAGGCCGTGACGTAGGCGGGCATGGCCAGCGGCAGCAGCAGCAGCCACTCGAAGGTGCGCCTGCCGGGGAAGTCGAACAGCGTGACGGCCGCCGCCGCGCCCGTGCCCACCACGGCCGCGCCCAGCGCCACGAACAGGCCCAGCCACAGCGTGGTCCACACGTAGGCGGGCAGCACGGTGGAGGCCATCTCGCGCAGGATGTCGCCCGCCTGGGCGTCGCTGTGGCCGAACGGCAGCCACGAGGCCAGCAGCGCCAGCACCGGCAGCGCCAGGAAGCCCGCGAACAGGATCAGGGGGATGGAGCGGGCGGTGAAGGGCGTGCGACGCAAGACAGGGGAAGCGTGAAGATGCAAATGCGAATTCTAAGCATTCACTAGAATCGGCCGCTATGTTTCTTGAGGTCTCCCAACTCGAAGTGCGCTACGCAGGCCGCGCACAGGCCGCCGTACAGGGCGTCACGCTGAGCCTGAACGCGGGCGACATCGGCGTGCTGATCGGCCCCTCGGGCTGCGGCAAGACCACGCTGCTGCGCGCCGTAGCGGGGCTGGAGCCGGTCTCCGGCGGCCAGATCCGCATCGCGCAGCAGGTGGTGGGCAGCGCCACGCACAGCGTGCCGCCCGAGCAGCGGCGCATCGGCATGGTGTTCCAGGACTACGCGCTGTTTCCGCACCTCTCGGTGGGGCGCAACGTGGCCTTCGGCATCCACGCCCTGCCCCGCGCCGAGCAGGCCGCGCGCGTGGCCGAGGTGCTGCAGCTGGTGGGCCTGGAAGGCAGCGAGCACCGCTTTCCGCACGAGCTTTCGGGCGGCCAGCAGCAGCGCGTGGCCCTGGCCCGCGCGCTGGCGCCGCGCCCGCAGCTCATGCTGCTGGACGAGCCCTTCTCCAACCTCGACGTGGACCTGCGCGAGCGCCTGGCGCACGAGGTGCGCGGCATCCTCAAGGCGGCGGGCGCCACGGCGCTGTTCGTGACGCACGACCAGCTCGAAGCCTTCGCCATCGGCGACGTGATCGGCGTGATGCACGAGGGCCGCCTGCACCAGTGGGACGACGCCTACACCCTCTACCACCGCCCCGCCACGCGCTTCGTGGCCGACTTCATCGGCCACGGCGTGTTCACCCCCGCCACGCTGGTGCAGCGCGGCAACAACGTGGTGGCGCAGACGCCGCTGGGCGAGCTGGCCGACCTGCAGGAATGCCCCCTGCCCGGCAGCTACCCCGGCGGCGAGTGCGATGTGCTGCTGCGCGCGGACGACGTGGTGCACGACGACGCGGCGCCCGTGCAGGCGCAGGTGGTGCGCAAGTCGTTCCGGGGCTCGGAGTTCTTGTACACGCTGCGCCTGGCCAGCGGCCACACGGTGCTGGCCCACGTGCCCAGCCACCACGACCACGCCCTGGGCGAGTGGATCGGCATCCGCGCGCAGGTGGACCACGTGGTGGCATTCCCGCGCGGTTGAGCACGGGTTTCAAGCCAAATCGGGCTGTAGCGCTTGTGCAGCAAGCGCTGGCAGCTACCGATTGAATAGCAGACCTGGCGTGCGGGCCTTCGTCACGGGGGCGTCACGCGCGGCCCCAAGAATCGGTTGCATCTTGTTACTGCCACCGGTTGCCGCATGTCCCACATCGACAGGCTCTACGACACCCTCGCCGCCAGCGCGGCGGATCTCCAGGTCGCCCACGCGCCGCTCGCCACGCGCGCCGAGCACCTCTCGGCGCCCGTCGAGGCGGTCTCGCCCGAGCACACCAACGAGGAGGTGCGCGAACTCTTCGCGCGCCAGGAATCGCTGGAGACCCTGGCCGTGGTCGAGCAGGGCCGCCCCATCGGCCTGATCAACCGCAACGCCTTCATGGAGCAGTACGCGCGCCCCTTCTCGCGCGAGGTATTCGGGCGCAAGAGCTGCATCGCCTTCATGGACAAGAGCCCCGTGGTGGTGGACATGGCCACGCCCATCGAGCTGCTGGTGAAGACGGCCGTGGATGCCGGGGGGCGCGTGCTCAAGGACGGCTTCATCACCACCGCCCACGGCCAGTACCTGGGCCTGGGCACGGGCTTCGGCCTCATGAAGGCCATGTCCGACATCGAGGCCGAGAAGACGCGCCAGCTGCTGTCCAGCATCAGCTACGCCAGCCTGATCCAGCGCTCGCACCTGGCCGAGTCGGACCGCGTGCTGCAGCAGCACCTGCCCGACCACGGCCTGCTGTGGGAGCCGCGCGACGTAGTGGGCGGCGACGCCTACTTCTTCCGCCAGACGCAGGGCGGCCTGCTGGGCTGCGTGTTCGACTGCACGGGCCACGGCGTGCCGGGCGCGTTCATGACGCTGATCGCGCTGTCGTTCCTGGAGCAGGCCATCGACCCCGGGCATGCCGGTGTCGATCCGGGCGGCACGCTCACGGCCATGAACCGCTACATCAAGCGCGTGCTGCAGCAGCGCGCACAGGGCGACGACGGAGCGGCGCGCCCCGAGAAGGAGTCCAGCGACGGCCTGGATGCCGCCGTGTTCCTGCTCGCGCCCGACGGCCGCAGCCTGCGCTTCGCGTCCGCGCGCCTGTCGCTGCTGGTGGCGCGCGAGGGCGAGGACGCCATTGCCCAGGTCGATGGCGACAAGGCCGGCATCGGCTACGCGGAAACCGCGGACGACCAGGTGTGGAGCACGCACGAGGTGCCGCTGGGCGCGCGCAGCGTGGTGGTGATTCCCACCGACGGCGTGATCGACCAGATCGGCGGCCCCAAGCAGATCGCGCACGGCCGGCGCCGGCTCATGCAGTTCATGGCCGAGCACCGCGGCGCCCGGGCGCGCAGCCTGTGCAACGCGTTCGCGGCCAGCTTCGCGGAATGGCAGGGCCCGCAGCGCCGGCGCGACGACGTCTCGCTGCTGGCCTTCGGCACCGGGGCCGGCGCATGAACGGCGCGGACTTCGAGCGCTTCCAGGCCAGCGCGCAGGGCTGCGGCGTGCTCTTCTACTACGCGGGCGAGTTCACGCCGCCGGTGGTCGCGGCCGCCGCCGATTCGCTGAAGGCCCGCCTGGCCACCGAGGACGCCTCGGGCCCCGCCAAGCGCAAGCTGTTCTCCACTTTCGTGGAGATGGCGCAGAACATCCTGCACTACGCGGCCGCCACGCCCGCGGACGACGGCAGCGCCCCCGCACCGCGCGGCGCGATCGGCGTGGGCCGCGAGGATGCGGCGGATGCGGCCGGGCACTACTGGATCGTGTGCAGCAACGCGGTGGACGTGGACTACGTTCCCCGACTCGCCGACAAGCTCAACGCGGTGCGGGCGATGAGCCTCGAAGAGATCAAGCAGAGCTACCGCGAGCAGCTGCGCAACCCCACCCACAGCGCGGACGACCCCATCAGCAAGGGTGCGGGCCTGGGCCTGCTGACCATCGCGCGCGATGCGAGCGCGCCGCTGGAATACAGCTTCGCCTCCACCGCCGACCCGGCCGCACGCACCGCGCTCTTTCACGTGCGGGCGCGCATCTGATCGGTCGCGCGCCTCCCTTTTTCTTCTTTCCTTGGCCTTCAGGAGATTCCCATGCAGCCCATCAAAGCCGAACGCACATCCGTCACCCCCGAGATCACCTTCCTGCCCGCGGAAAGCCGCCTCGTGGTGGAGGGCGAGTGCTACCCCGAGAACCCCCTGCCCTTCTTCAACCCCATCCTGGCCACGCTCAAGACCTACTTCGAGACCCACAAGCCCAGCCAGTTCGAGGCCGAGATGCGGCTGCAGTACATCAACAGCGCCTCCACCATGGGGCTGCGCTCGCTGTTCTCGCTGTTCAACGAGGCCGGGCAGCGCGGCACGGACGTGCGCGTGCTCTGGGCCTACGACGCCGAGGACGATGCCATCGAGGAGCTGGGCACCGACCTGGTGGAGGACTTCCACAATGTGTTGCTGGAGCACCAGCCGTTTAACGCGTGACCCCCCTGAGCCGCTTCGCGGCTTCCCCCCGCTCTCGCATGGCTGCGCCATGCGGGCAGGGGGACGACGCCGGTGGCCTGGCAAAGCCAGTTCCACGGCGTCCGCTGGCGGGGCCGCGCCAGTTTTTCAGGACTTGCCCTTGCTGCGCTGCAGGCCTTCCAGGCCGTTGAGGTCCACCTCCGACATCAGGCCCTGCAGGTCCTTCACGCCCAGGTGGTCGCCTTCGATGCTGACCACCACGCCGTTCTTCAGGATGGCCTTGAACTCGGCGTGGCTGCCGTCCTTCTCGTAGCGCTGGTGCAGCGTGCGGCCGCCCTCCTTCCAGGTCTTCTCGGCGCTGCTCTGGTCTTCCTTCTCGCCCTGGCCCAGCCCCATCGCCAGGACGGCCATCTGGCCCATGCCGCCGATGTCCACGATCTCCAGGCGCACCTGCTTGCCGTCGCTGCCGTATTGGGCGCTGGCCTGGCTCGTGGGCAGGCCCAGCGCGGCGCCGTCCTGCACGTCGAAGCCGGTGCGCGGCAGGCCGCCCAGCTTTTCGGGCAGTGCGGCCTTGAGCGATTGCGCGGCCACGGCCTGGCCGCCCCCCAGGGCGCCTGCGGCGGCTGCAGCGGCCTGGCCCGCGGCGGCGGCGATGGCGGCCGGGTCCTGGCTCTTCTGGGCCTGTTCCAGCTGGCGCGCGGCCTCTTCCATCTTCTTGCTGGCGGCCTCCATGCCGGCGGTGTCGATGGACACCTTGCCGCCCGGCGTGTTCACGGTGATCGCCGGCGCGCCGGCCGCGCCGATCAGGGCGCCACCGCGCGGCATGAAGAGCGAGGTGATGGCGGCCATGACCAGGCCCATGACGATGGCCGCGACGATCACCACCGCCGTGTAGGCCGCCGACTTTTCCGGCGTGTTCTTCATGAGCATCGGCAGGCCGGTGTACAGCAGGTAGATGGAATACAGAGCCGCCAGCAGGCCCAGCATGGCCAGCGACGGCAGCAGGCTGAAAACGCCGCCCAGCAGCGCGGCCGTGCTCGCGTACACCGCGACCTTGAGCGCCTGGATGGGGTTCTTCTGGCCGCCGAACGTGGGCGCCAGCGCGTCGATGATGAGGCCGAGCACGAAGATGCCCGCGAGGCTCAGCCCGTACGACACCACCATGTTGACCAGCCCCGCGACGAGGGGCACGCGGATGGTGATGCCGAAGCCGCCCATGCCGATCAGCGACATGCCGACGAAGCCGCAGACCGCCGGGATGGCGGCCAGGACCATGGCGTAGCCGGTGAACAGGGTGGCCGCGTCGGTGGTCTCCGATGCGATGGCCGGCCACGCCTCCTTGGGTTGCAGAAGAATGCGCTTGGCGCGCTCGATCAGGTTCATGGTGCCCTCCCGGCCGAAAGAAAGACGCGGACGATACGGGGAAATGCGCGGGCTGGGCGGCGGCCCGGCGGCCCACGCGGCCGCAAGCGTGGAATATGCACGCTTTTGGCAGGTCCTTCCTACCTCAGCCTTGGCGCAGCCTGTCCACGGTGTCCTGCAGGTGCTGCGCCCAGGCGCGGCGGTCGCGGCCCTGGGCCGTCTCGGGCTCGCCGTAGTGCACCACGGCCTCGATGGGCGGCGCGCACAGCGTGCGCCAGATGGAGCCCACCAGCGTCTCGTCGCCGATGTAGCTGGGCGCGAAGCTCGTGGCCCCGCTGGCCTTGTCGGCAAAGCGCAGGCCCACGGGCTGCACGGGCGCCTGGGCGGTGACCGCCGCCTGCAGCAGGTTGGCATGGAAGGGCAGCATGGCGCGGCCGTCGCCCGTGGTGCCTTCGGGGAACACGGCCAGCACCTCGCCGCGGTCCAGGGCCTCGTGCATGGCGCGCACCATGCGCAGCGCGTCGCGGCGCGAGCTGCGCTCGATGTAGAGCGTGCCCGCCGCCGTGGCCAGGGTGCCGATCAGCGGCCAGCCCTGCACATCGGACTTGGAGATGAAGCGGCAGTGGCGCGCCGCGTGCATCACGGGAATGTCGAGCCAGGAGATGTGGTTGGCCACCAGCATCACCGGCCCCGCCACCGGCGGCCGGCCCACGATGCGCAGGCTGATGCCCGCGTGCGCGAGCAGCTGCAGCGACCACGCCTGCACGTGCGCGTGCTGGTGGTCGGGCGACAGCGCCGGAAAGCGCAATGCCACGATCCACAGGCCCCGGACGATGTGGGCCAGCATGCGCAGCAGGCGCCAGCAGGCGCGCAGCGGTTTCATCTCATCGGTCGAAGGCGACCTGGCCGCCGACCAGGGTGGTGCGCACGCGGCCCGGCAGCTCGTAGCCGGAGAACGGGGTGTGCTTGCCCTGGCTGCGCAACGCGCCGGCCTGCACCGTCCAGGCGGCCTGCGGGTCGAGGATGCACAGGTCGCCTACGCCGCCTTCCACGATCTGGCCTACGCTGGCCTGGAGCGTGCCCAGGGCGCCGCCGAGCACGCGCGCGGGCTCGGCGGTGACCACGGCCAGCGCGCGCGCAAGCGGCACGCCGCCGTCCTGCGACCACTTGAGCGCGAGCGACAGCAGCAGCTCCAGCCCCGTGGCGCCGGGCTCGGCCTCGGCGAAGGGCAGGGTTTTTTCGTCTTCATCGACCGGAGTGTGGTCGGACACCAGCGCGTCGATGGTGCCGTCCGCCAGCGCGGCGCTGAGGGCATCGCGGTCGCGCTGCTGGCGCAGGGGCGGCGACAGGCGCGCGCGGCTGTCGAAGAAGCCGATGTCCACGTCGGTGAGGTGCAGCGAGTTGATGCTCACGTCGGCTGTCACATTCAGCCCGTCGGCCTTGGCGCGGCGCAGCAGCTCCACGCCCGCCGCGCTCGACAGGCGGCACAGGTGCACGCGCGCGCCGGTGGTCTTGAGCAGCTCGAAGATGGTGTGCAGCGCGATGGTCTCCGCCGCCACGGGCACGCCCGACAGGCCCAGGCGCGTGGCCAGCGGGCCGCTGGCGGCCACGCCCTTGCCGAGGTGCATTTCCTGCGGGCGCAGCCACACGGTGTAGCCGAAGGTGGCGGCGTACTGCAGCGCGCGCTGCAGCACCTGGGTGCTGGCCAGCGGCACATCGGCCTGGCCGAAGCCCACGCAACCCGATTCGGTCAGCTCGGCCATCTCGGTCAGCACCTCGCCCGCGAGGCCGCGCGTGAGCGCGCCCAGCGGGAACAGGCGCGATTGGTGCAGCTTCTCGGCTCGGAATTTCAGCATCTCCACCAGGCCGGGCTCGTCGAGCACGGGGTCGGTATCGGGCGGGCAGACGAGGCTGGTCACGCCGCCCGCGACAGCCGCCGCCATTTCGGATTCGAGCATGCCTTCGTGCTCGTGGCCGGGCTCGCGCAGGCGCGCGGCCAAGTCCACCAGGCCGGGCAGCACGATGCAGCCGCTGGCGTCGATGGTGCGGCTGGGCGCGAACTCGGGCGGCACCCGGTTCACGCCCACGATGCGGCCCGCCGCCAGAGCGATGTCGCAGGTCTGGTCGAGGCCGGAGCGGGGGTCGATCACGCGGCCGTTCTGGATCAGGATTTTCATGGTTTCAAGCCAAATAGGCCGCTAGCGCTTGCTGGATAAGCGCGAGCAGCTATGAAAACAGGAGTATTTATCACGCCTCGTTCCCCGCCACGATGGACATCACCGCCATGCGCACCGCGATGCCGAAAGTCACCTGCGGCAGGATCACGCTCTGCTTGCCATCGACCACGGCGGAGTCGATTTCCACGCCGCGGTTGATGGGGCCGGGGTGCATCACGATGGCATCGGGCTTGGCGAGCTGCAGTTTCTCGGGCGTGAGGCCGAAGCTCTTGAAGTATTCCTGGCTGGACGGCAGCAGCGCGCCGCTCATGCGCTCGTTCTGCAGGCGCAGCATGATGACCACGTCGGCGTCCTTGATGCCCTCTTCGAGCGTGTGGCACACGCGCACGCCCATCTGCGCCATGTCGCCGGGCACGAGGGTGCGCGGGCCGACCACGCGCACCTCGGGGCAGCCCAGCGTGGTCAGGCCGTGGATGTCGGAGCGCGCCACGCGCGAGTGCAGCACGTCGCCCACGATGGCCACGGTGAGGTTGCTGAAATCCTTCTTGTAGTGGCGGATGGTGTACATGTCGAGCAGCCCCTGCGTGGGGTGCGCG